>Ga0310810_10004454_pt1 | contig 15503 bp, 14 predicted proteins | sample NCmetagenome_FD_207641 | JGI IMG/M metagenome (GOLD analysis project Ga0310810, IMG submission 207641) | Soil microbial communities from experimental microcosm in Duke University, North Carolina, United States - NC | ecosystem: Engineered > Artificial ecosystem > Soil microcosm > Unclassified ...
GGCGCACGGACCCATTTATGGCGAGTACCGCTGCCGTGTGCCGATGCCGGTGCCTTTCACCCGACGTCGACAGACTGGAACGGGTCTTGTAGACGACGAGTCGTGACCTGGCTCTTCTGGCTTGTCCTCGCACTGATTATCGCCGCCGTCGCTGCCGTGACCGGCATGCAGCCGAAGGGAGGGCGACCCGTTGCCGGCACCCACCTCATGGGCGTGGGGCGGGTCGCGCTCCTGGTACTTGTTCTAATCTTCGCCTACCTGGCGTATCGGGCACGTTCCGGAGGCTGACCAACCCGGCCTGAGCAGACGCGGGACGCCGAACTACCGCGACTGAGACTCCACGAGATCCGCGCGGGATCGGTGTGAGAACAGGCCTATCCGTTCCGCCGCGTTGTGAGGCGTGCGACCAACCATCGGACGCCACCCCCCGCGGCCACGGCCGCCGCGGACAGAATCGCTCCGCCCATGATCACGATCGGAAAGATCGTGCTGCCGCCCTCGTGGAAGAACAGGTACGCGGCCAAGCTGATTTGTGCTCCGAGCCATAACGCGACGAGCCGTACTGGGAGCGCCCGTTCCGTCCGGCCGCGGCCGAAGATGACCGCCAACCCGAGCAAAGCGCCGCCGGTATACGCCACGCCTCGTCCCGAGTTCAGCCACCACCCGGTGACGGTCTGCAGATAGACCGAAGCCAGAGCACCTGCGCACAGCGGCGTGAGCACATCAGCGAACCCCTGTATCTTCATCGGCGTTCTCATTACCTATGGATATCGCTGGTAGATGTGTCCACCGCCACCGCTCGCGAAACAGTACACCGCGTCGAGATTGCAGGCGTCACACTGCCAGCTTGTCCACCACATCCACCACGAGGACTGGGTGCAGTTCGGGTCTTGCTTGTAGTAGCACGCATCGTGGACATCGCAGCACCACCGGAAAATCGTGCCATCGAGCCAGTGAAATCCGTCGCAGCCGGGGTCGTTGGCCTCGACGGTCGGCGCAATGAACTGGCCCAACTGGCCGAACCACCCGCGCGGCGTGCGGTTCTTCGAGACGGTGCCCTTGGCTTTGAGCAGACTGCCAAACTGGTAAAAGGCCAGGTTCTGGGTATTGAGCCAGGCCATGTCGGGTGTGAAGTTCCAGCCGCCATTCTGTTTGAGGTGCACAGCGGTGAGATAGCTGTCCGCCGTCAGTCCCGGGAACGACCAGGCAAATGCCTGTTCATCAGGCCACCACTGGCTCGAGCCGACTTCGACACCATCCTTCCGGAAGCTGCTGATGAGAACGGTACCTGTCGTCTGACGTCCTGAGATATAGCTGACGTGCGTTCCAACTTTCCGGGTGACGGTCGCGGAAAACCCTCCGCGCCATTCCGTGTCGGTCTGTAAAGCCGCGTCGCCCAGATTTCTCTTTGGTGCGCCGGCTGGCCGCATCAGGGTGTCCTGCCATTCGAGCGACGCACGATCGAGCGAATCACGATCCTGCCAGAGGCTGTATGCCTGTTCGTTGGTCCAGTCGAGAGTCGGTTGCAGACCCGCCCGGCGCGCGGCATGTCTCGCCGGCATGTCCGGTCTGTCGGCAAGTGTGAATTCCAACGAATCGCCTTCCCCATCGACGTGATGGACTTTGAACGCTGCCATCTCGTTTCCCGCCAGGTCGGTCAGACGCGTCGACAGCTGGCCATCCACTGTGCGATCTGCGACGGCGACCGCGTCACGAAATCGTGTCGTCACCCGCGTGGCTTCGCGCTCGAGGGCGTGGTACGTGGCCCCGCGATCGCCGTTGGTCACGGGTGCGGCGGGGATACGGTCCTTGAACGTTTGCACCGGGATCCGCCCTGGGGCCGGGCCATTCTGCGCTCGAAGCCGCCAGATGGAACCCGCCGATCCCGTCAGCAGCACGAACACGACGAACGTTGTGAACAGTCTGTTGCGCGGTACACTCATTTCTTCCTCCGAAGACGTCCAGCCGGACGCCCGCTGGTCGGAAACGTGTGACCTCGCAGTGGGACCGCACTGCCCTACCTCGTTTGCCGTGTTCAACCGGAGGTGCCCGGCCCATGCGGCGCATCAGCGCCGCCCTGCACTCAGACGTCAACCTCCACGGCCTCCGAACAACCAAGCGGTTCGGCCGTGAGCTCGACCGCTTCCGCGTCGCCACGACCCTCGTCGATGTCTTGCAGCGGGCCGGAGGCCTCGTCTGGCGGAGACAACGGCAGGCGCACATACGCCTGCAGCGTGTGATAGCTGATCCCGAGCACACGACAGGCTTCACGCTTGTTGCCGTGGCAGCGTTCGAGAATGAGCCGCGCATATCGACTGGCCCAGACGCGCAGCGTGTCATTGCGAGTCACCGAAGGCAGAATCGTCTCGGCATAACCGCCGCGTACCGCCGGCGGAAGGTCGTCCAGCTCGATCGTGTCGGTTTGGGCGAGCGTGACCGCGCCTTCTATGAGGCGTTCGAGCTCCCTGACGTTCCCCGGCCAGTCGTAGATGACTAACGCGTCCAGCGCGGATGGCGACAGGCGGAGGCGCCGCAATGTCCGGTGTGCGTCGAGAAAGTGCTCCGCCAGTACGGGCACGTCGGCGCGTCGCTCCCGGAGAGCGGGGATGCGAAGGTCCACACCGCTCAGCCGGTAGTAGAGGTCGGATCGAAAGAGGCGCCGCTCGACCAGGCCTGCAAGACTTCTGTTTGTGGCGGCCACGACCCTGATGTCGACACGATGGGAGCCGGTTCCGCCGACCCGCTCGACGCTCAGATCCTGGATAGCCCTCAGCAGCTTGGCCTGCGCAGAAAGCGACAGATCCGAGACTTCGTCGAGGAACAGTGTGCCGCCGTCTGCGTGCTCGAACTTGCCGCGTCGGCCCCGGACCCCCGTGGCCGTCCGTTCCTCGATGCCGAAGAGCTCGGCTTCGAGCAGCGTCTCGACGAGCGCCGCACAGTTGACGGCGACGAAGGGGCCCTGCCGGCGACGACTCGACTCGTGAATCTGACGGGCGACGAGCTCTTTGCCCACGCCGCTTTCCCCCTCGAGCAGCACGGTGAAATCGGTAGCGGCGACGCGCTCGATTCTGTCGCGGAGCGCCTGCATCGGCGGTGTCGATCCGACAAGCCGCGCCGCCCTCGAGGAAATGTCGCGTCTCGTCCGATTGCCGTCGAGCAGTCCTGCGCGAACCAGTTGCAGACGGCTTCGCTCGATTTCGAGCACCAGCGCCGCAATCTGTGCGGCGAGCGTCAGCATCTGAAAATCCCACTCGCCGAGACGACACGCGGGATCGAAGCTCGCTTCGAGGACGCCCTTCGTCGCGGGATCGGAACCCGGCACGTCGAGCACGATCGACTCGGCTGCCGCGCCCGATTCCATGCGACTGGTCCAGCGGCTGCCGGTTTCGCGCAACTGGACGGTACGAACGGGGACGAGACGGCGTACCATTTCCTCGAATGCGCCGCGCATCAGCGAGATGTCGCCCTGGCGATCGAGCGCGCGGGTCAATGCGCTGAAAAGATCCGTCAGTGCCTGTCGTCGATCGCGTTGCCGTGGTGTGAACATGGCGGATGCATAACCAAATCGAGTGCCACTGCGGTTCTCCGCGAAATGGCCAGCAGCAGCGACGCGGTCCGGACTCGGGGCCGCCATATCACACCGTGTCCTGGGTCGGATCTACCCGTGGAGCGTGCGCCGCGGGCGTTTCGTCCAGGGCGACGTCATATTCGGGAGGCTGGTCGCCGACGAACGCGGCCAGCTGATGATCGAAGGCGATCGCCGCGCGGTAGCCCACCGAGCTCGAACGCAGACGAACGACGGCGCAGCGAAGCACGCGGCCGCGCAGCGTGGTTCTCCGGCGAGCGGTTTCGACCTGGAGATCGACGGCGGCGCCGGGCAGGAGCCGGTTCGCGCCCTCAATCAGTGCCCCGCCAGCCGAAACGTCGATGATGGCGACGCGGTGGCCCGGGCGCACGCGTGCGGAAACAATTCCATGTTTGTCGATGCCGCTGCGCGGAGAGGTGCGTCGATCTGTCGACCGGTCGATCGTCACGGCTTCCATTGACGTGTCCGCGGATCGAATCTCAATACTCGGGTCCGTCCTGTGTCGCCCAGTACGCGAATCACGTATTGCGCCTTGCTCCGGCCGCAGATATACACGCTGCCCGACGATGACGTGCCGGCCGGCGAGTAAGACAGAAGGTTGCTGCTTCCCAACCGGATCGGATCGGTTCCGGGTGGCGGCGTGCCGGCATCGACGCCGGGCAATCCTGGAAGGACACTGAAGTCCACGCCTGAAAACTGATCTGGCAGGCGCTCCACCGGACCCAGCGGGCGATCGATTCCGTCGGTGATGTCTTGCGTCCGCACGCCGTCTCCATTCCCGTCGATATATGTGCTGTACGAGAACCCGGCTCCTGCCTGCACGAATCGCAGCGCAACGTTCGTCGAGCGGGTCAATGCCTCCATCCGCGTGCGTTGGATTCGGGTCGAGATGTACCGGACGGCGCCAGCCGTCCGGTAATCGTCAAGTGCCGTCAAGAGCGGTGGGATCGCGATACCAGTTACAGCCGCTGCCGCAGAGATGACGAACAGCAACTCAATCAACGAGTAGCCGGTCTTCCGCATTGGCCTACGGCTTCGGAGCTTCTGCCTTGAGGGTTCCAACGGTGAGCTGCGGCTTCAGCTTCAAGAAGCTCTTCTCGCCAACGCCGCGCACGTTCATCAGCTCTTCGATCTTCTTGAACGGCCCGTTCTTCTGACGGTATTCCACGATAAGGGCAGCCGTCTTGGCGCCGATGCCTGGCAACGCGTCCAGCTCCTTCACGGATGCCGTGTTGATGTTCACGATCACGGGAATCTCCCCCTTGACCGGGGCGCGCCCTCCCGGCGATCCCTGTGGGCCGGCCGCGGCTCCCGGGTGGGCGATTACGAGCATGGATAGTGTGACGATCGACAGCAACGTTCGAAGCATGCAGTCCTCCCTCTCGAGTTGTTGAGTGATGCGGCCACGAAAAAAGGCATCGTGATGCGAGGACCTTGGACCGGTCACGGTTCAGGCTGTGGGAGGTCAGGCCCCAGCGTTGATCGGTTCCGGTCCAGGGTCACGAACACACAAGGCAAGGCGCGCGCCGGGTGACGAACCGCCGCCGCGTGCCCGGAACCGATTCGGTCGACTGGAGATATTTTTCCTGGTGCCGCGCGGCGCTGAAACGCGCTGCGAGGCGCTTCAGAAAGTGACGCTTCGGGTTACTCGGTCGGACCGCCACCTCACGGCGGGCTTCGATCGCCGGACCACGCAGGTCGCAGCCGTCCACGGTTGGCGTATCGGGACATTCGGTCTATGCTGCAAGGACATCATGACCTCGACATCTCCGTCGACTGCATCCGCGAAGACGACCAAGCCGCCATTTCGCGCCGACCACGTCGGAAGCTTCCTGCGGCCCCAGGCGTTGCTCGACGCGCGCGAACAGCGCAGGACCGGCGCCATTGGCGCTGCCGAACTACGCGTTGTCGAAGACGAAGCCATCCGCGGCATCGTCAAGTTTCAGGAAGATCTCGGCTTGCTGGGGATCACCGACGGAGAGTTCCGCCGGACGTATTTCCACACCGATTTCCTGACCCAACTCGACGGCGTCGAAACGAAAGGCGGTATCGCGGTCAGTTTCCACAGCGCCGCCGGTGCCGTGGACTTCGCGCCCCCGGTCATGCAGGTGGTCGGCAAAGTCCGGCACGTCAAGCCGATTCAGCGCACCGACTTCGAGTTCCTGAAATCCGTCACCTCCCGCACGCCGAAGGTCACAATCCCTTCGCCGACGATGCTGCACTTCCGCGGCGGCCGGGACGCGATCAGCCGCGAGACGTATCCGGATCTCGACACCTTCTACGCCGACGTGGCGGCGGCGTATCAGGCCGAACTGCGAAGCCTCGGCGAAGCCGGCTGCACGTATCTGCAGCTCGACGACACGAATCTCGCGTACCTGTGTGACGAACGGATGCGCCAGGGCGCCCGCGAACGCGGCGACGATCCCGACGAACTACCGCGCCGCTACGCGCGGCTCATCAACGCGGCCATCAAGGATCGGCCGGAGGGAATGCGCGTGTGTGTGCATCTCTGCCGAGGCAACTTCAAGAGCGCATGGGCGGCAGAGGGCGGCTACGAACCGGTCGCCGAGGTGTTGTTCAACGAACTGGCCGTCGACGGCTACTTCCTCGAGTACGACGATGCGCGATCCGGCGATTTCGCGCCGCTCCGCTACGTGCCGAGAGGCAAGAGCGTCGTGCTCGGCCTGGTCAGTACCAAGCTTGACCGGCTCGAGTCGAAGGAAGAACTGAAGCGGCGTATCGCCGAAGCCGCGCGCGTCGCGCCGCTCGAGCAGATGTGCCTGTCGCCCCAGTGCGGATTTTCCAGCACCGTGCACGGCAATGCGATTGCTGTCGAATCACAAGCCGCCAAATTGCGCGTGATCGTCGAAACGGCCCGCGAGGTGTGGGGAGAGATCTAGGAACGTGAGGCGATTGTCGCTGCCGGTCGGCGTGCTGTTCGCGGTGCTGGCCCAGGCAGGCATCGGCGCGATCAATGTCCGGCTCGGCCCCGAGGACATCCAGCGTGCAACCGATCTCGCGAGGTTCCCGCACACCGATGCGGATCGCGCGCGGTTCCACAAACGGTACATCGTCGCCGTCAACGGCCGCGTGGTCGAGTACTTTGCGGTCGAAAACATCGAAGTCATTACGCCGTTCCGCCGCATGGAGTTGATCGCAGAAGAGCATGCCCGCGTGAACGACCTGTTCGCCCGCGGCGGTCTGCGCGACGCCGAAGAAGCGCTGCGGCCATGGCGCGACAAGGTCTCAATCGTGGTGCGCGTCCGGTTCGACCAGACGAAAGTGATTCCAGATGTGCCGGCAACGGACGTGACGATCGAAGGACCCACCCTGGTGCTTCCGGTGACTACCAGCAGCTCTGGGATCTACACCCGTACTGGCGATCAGAGCTGGCTCGTCGGGGGGCTCATCGAGGCGGTTTTTGATGTGCGCGAGGTCAGTCAGGCGACGCTGCCGGTGGTCATGGGCTGGAACGGGAAGGAAATCGCCCGCGTGGCCGTCGACTTCGCGGCGTTGGAGTAACGACCGCCCTTATCCTCGTCCGGCCGCCGTGGGGCTTTCGGTGCGGCACCAATCGAGCGTCTCGCGTAATCCTTCCTCAAATCCGACGATCGGTTGGTAGCCAAGGATCGCCCTGGCCTTCGAAATGTCCGCCTGGGAATCGCGAACGTCGCCCGGCCGCGGATCCTTGTAGATCGGCTCTGCTTTCGTTCCGCAGATCTTGCTCATCACCCGCAACAGCTCGTTGAGGGAAATCCGACCGCCTGTCGCGACGTTGATGACTTCGCCCGCCGCGTTTGGCGCCTCGCACGCGCGCAGGACGCCGTCCACGACGTTGGCGACGTACGTGAAATCCCGTGTCTGTTCGCCGTCGCCGTAGATGGTGGGTTGGCGGCCCTCGAGGAGGGCGGTCGAAAACAGGGAGATGACGCCTGAGTAGGGCGAGCCGGGATCCTGCCGCGGGCCGAAGACGTTGAAATATCGCGTGGTCACCGTCTCGAAGCCATAAAGAGAGGTGAACATCTGACAATACTGCTCTGCGACCAGCTTCTGCAGGGCGTAGGGTGACAGCGGCCTGGTCGCCATGTCCTCGCGCTTGGGCAGCGTCGGCGTGTCGCCGTACACGGCTGAGGAGCCGGCGTACACGAGCCGTTTCACGCCGGCGTCGCGCGCTGCCACGAGAATATTCAGCGACGAGGTGACATTCGCCTGGTTCGAGGCGACCGGATCGTCAACCGATCGCGGCACCGAGGGGATCGCCGCCTGATGGAGCACGTACTCGATGCCGTCCACGGCGCGGCGAGCGATACCGCTGTCGGCGAGGTCGCCCTCGAGGAATTCGACTTCTTTGATGTGGCCGAGATTACGGCGTTTGCCGGTGATCAGGCTGTCGACGACGCGCACGCGATGGCCGCGACGGACCAGCGCTTCTGCGAGATGGGAGCCGATGAAGCCTGCTCCGCCGGTGACCAGGTATGACGCCATAAGGAGGCCCGCCGCGCCGGCGCGCGTCCACACGGCGCGCGAAGGCGGAGGAAACAAACGTCGCAGTAAGCCGTAAGCCGAATTCTGTCCGCCGTCGCCCGCCTTCCGGCGAGCCTCGACGTGACGACCATTCCTCTAGCCCCGCCATCACTGGCGGGATCAAGCGACCGACCCGGAGACACCGGACGGGCCGTCCGGCCACCGCCGGCGCGTTTCCACGCCTGGCGCTGGACGCCTCCCTATTTGGTCTTGCTCCGTGCGGGGTTTTGCCTGCCACCCGTGTTACCACGGGCGCGGTGCGCTCTTACCGCACCTTTTCACCCTTACCCGAAAAAGGGGTACGGCCCCTTTTCAGGGACCGGCCCAAAAAGGGGCCGTACCCCTTTTTCGGGCGGTATCTTTTCTGTGCCACTGTCCTTCAGGTTGCCCTGACCGGGCGTTACCCGGCGCACTGCCCTGCGGAGTTCGGACTTTCCTCCCACCTTCGCCTTTCGGCTACAGCGGACGGTCGTCTGGCTTACTGCGAACGGTCGATTGTACATCGGGGCGCGAGAGAGGCAGGGGAAGCGGGTCTTCCTCCCTCTCCGGCCCTCTTACCCGTCCGTCTCCTGACTGATTTGATACTGCTCCAGCTTTTTGTACAAATTGCTGCGCGGCGTATCGATGACTTCCGCGGTTTTCGAGATGTTCCAGCCGTTCTCGCGCAGCTTCGCGACCAGGTAAGCGCGCTCCGCGTCGTCTTTGAACTCGCGCAGCGTCCCTGCCTTGGCCGCCTCGCCGCCGGTCAGCGGCTTCGGCGACGCGGCGCCGCCCGGCGAGCGCACGACGTCCGGCAGGTCAGCCACCTCGATGATGTCGCCGGCCGTCATGATGATCAGGCGCTCCACGGTATTCCGGAGCTCGCGGATATTTCCCTTCCAGCGGTACCGCTGCATCGCCTCGAGGGCCGCGGGAGAAATCTTCTTCGGCCGCACGTTGTTCTCGCGGCTGAAAAATTCCATGTAGTGGCGAACGAGGGTCGGGATGTCTTCGGGCCGCGAGCGCAGAGGCGGCACCGATATCGGGATCACCGCGAGACGAAAGTAGAGATCCTCACGAAAGTGCCCCTTGCCGATTTCCTCTTCGAGGTTCTTGTTGGTCGCGGCGATGACGCGGACGTCCACCTTGATGGTTCTCGCCGACCCGAGCCGCTCCACTTCGCCTTCCTGAAGCACACGCAGCACCTTGGCCTGCGTCTTCGCGCTCATGTCGCCGACCTCGTCGAGAAAGATCGTGCCGCGGTCGGCCTGCTCGAACTTGCCGACCTGCTTCTCGGTCGCGCCGGTGAACGATCCCTTTTCGTGGCCGAAGAGCTCGGACTCGATCAGGTCCTCGGGAATGGCCGCGCAGTTGACCTGGACGAATCGTTCCCGGCTCCGCAGGCTGTTCCGGTGAATCGTCCGCGCGACGAGCTCCTTGCCGACGCCGCTCTCGCCCTGGATGAGGACCGTGGCGTTGGTCGGCGCCGCGCGGCCGATGGCGGCCATCACCTGCTTGAGCGCGCCGCTCTCGCCGATCATCTGATGGCGGACTTCGACTGCTTTCTTGAGCGACCGGTTTTCGTCGCGCAGCCGCGCCTGCTCGAGGGCGTTCTGGATCGTGACGCGCAGCCGTTCGGTGCTCTCGAACGGTTTTTCGAGGAAGTCGAGCGCGCCTCGCCGAATCGCGTCAACAGCAGTGCTCGGCGTACCGTGGGCGGATATCATGACGACGGGAAGGGTTTCGCTCATCGAGTGCAGCCGCCCGAGGACGTCGAGGCCGTCCATGCCCGGCATCTTGACGTCGAGCAGAACGAGGTCGAAGTTCTCCCGCTCGACCAGCGCGAGCCCTTCCTGCCCGGTCGCGGCGCCGACGAACTCGTACCCCTCGTACTCGAGCGTCATCCGCAGCGAATCGCGGATCGCCGCTTCGTCATCAATGACCAGGATGCGTGATTTGGGCATGTGGATAGGCGGACCTAATGTGGGATGGCGGGCGTAATACGGTCCGCCCCGGACCCTGTTGGGTCCGGCTTATCGATCCTCCACGCGCACGGTCTTGATCTGCCGTTGGTCGATCTCAGGCGAGTACACGTAGAGCGTCAGGACGTCGCCCTGGCGTGCCGCGCGGGCGATGCGTCGGTATTCCGCGATCGAGTCGATGGGTTGACGGTTGATCTCGAGCAGAATCGTGCCGCGCGCGATCCCGCCGTCGAAGGCGGCGCTCAGCGGCTCGACGCGCGTGATGAGCACGCCTTTCGCGACTCTCGCGAGCGCCAGCCTGTCGATCGTCTGCCGGTCCAGTTCGCGGACGGTGAGGCCGAACGATGGATCCGCGTCGTTCCGGTTGCGGTCGGGCGGCGCAGCGGAAGGCGTCCGTTCCTGCGCGCGTTCGCGGTTGGGCCGTTCCGCGAGCTTCACCACGACGTCCTGTTCGCGCCCCTCCCGCACGACGCGAAGTTTTACGGCCGTGCCAGGCGCGTGCCCGGCGATATCCCGGATCAGCTCGTCGTCGTTCGCTTCGGCTTTGCCGTCGAGGGCCACGATGACGTCGTAGGGCTGAATCCCGGCACGCTCGCCCGGCGATCCCGCCGTGACGTCCTGGACCAGGGCGCCGTGGTGGACCGTCAGCTTCAGCGAGCCGTGCAGATCCTCGTCGATATCTCTCAGCGCCACGCCAATATAGCCGCGGGTGACGTGTCCTCGCGCTCGAAGCTGCGGCAAGATCGAGCTGGCCAGGTTGATCGGCACGGCGAAGCCGATGCTGCTGCCGCGCGCGCTGATTGCGGCATTGATGCCGATCACCTCGCCGGTCGCGTTGATGAGAGGTCCCCCGCTGTTGCCGAAGTTGATCGCCGCGTCGGTCTGGATGTAGCTGTCAAGGCTTGCGTCGAAGAGCTTCCGGCCGATGTAGCTCACCACGCCCACCGTGACGCTGTGATCGTAGCCGAGCGGATCGCCGATCGCGACGACCCATTCGCCCATTCGAAGCTTCGAGGAATCGCCGAGGGGCGCCACGGGCAACCCGGCCTGCCCATCCACTTTAATCAGCGCGATATCGGTATCCGGATCCGACCCGATCACGTGGGCGCGAAGCGTACGGCCGTCGGAAAGCTTGACGGTAATGCGCTCGGCGCGGTCGATGACGTGGTTATTCGTCAGGATGCTGCCGTCGGCGTCGATGATGAAGCCGCTGCCTTCTCCGCGGCGCGGCGTGTCCAGCTGGAACCGCGGTCCCAGGTCGTTCGGTCCGTCGAGTTGTCCGGGGGCCTCGGGGACCGCCCGATTTCTCCGGCTCCGAGGATCGCGGCCCGTCGTCGTGGCGTCGATGTTCACCACGGCGGGATTGAGGCGCTCCACGATGTCCGCGAAATTGAGCAACGGCACGGCCGCGGCCGATGCGGCGAGCTTCGAGACTGGTTTGACGGCTTTGACGGGGCCGGCCGCCACCGACGCCGAGTCAGTCCCGCCGCCGGCAAAGATTGCCCCAACGAGAAACGCCACGACGGCGGTGAGCGCGAGGGTGACGAAGGTGAAGCGGCGGGACATATGGTCGTTGCCGGGGCCTAATGAGACCCGGCTTACGTATCTTTCATTATAAGAGCCAGAAACGCCTTCTCATCCAGCGTTTCGATTCCCAGCTGGCGCGCTTTCTCCAACTTGCTTCCTGCATCCTCGCCGAAGATCAGCGCGGATGTCTTCTTGCTGACAGAACCGGTCACGCGCGCCCCGAGCCGCTCCAGCGCGGCGGTCGCCTCTTCACGGCTCATGGCCGACAGGGTGCCCGTCAGCACGAACGTTTTACCAGCCAGGGGACCCACCTCGTCGGCGGGTTCGGGGGCCTGGCTCGTCATGTTCACGCCGGCCTTCTCCAGCCGGGCGATCAACTGCCGATTGCGCGGCTCGTCGGCAAAGGTCCGCACCGACGCGGCGACCACGGGCCCCACCTCTCCGACCGACTCCAGGGCCTCGGTCGGCGTCTCGAGCAGCCGCGCCATCGTACGAAATTGCCGGGCGAGCGTCGCGGCGGCCTTCTCGCCGACGTGACGGATACCGAGCGCGTAAATGAGACGCGACAGATCGTTGTTCTTGCTCCGCTCAATCTCCGCGGCGACGTTGCGGCCCACTTTGCCCAGTTTGCGCGGCCGCGCCCGCTCCGATCGCGGGTCGCGGGGCGTGACGACGAGGCCTTCGAGCTGCGCGGCGTCGAGATGATAGAGGTCCGCGAAATCGCGCACAAGTTGCTGCTCGACGAGCTGATCGATGAGCGACTCGCCCATGCCTTCGATATTCATGGCGCCGCGCGAGGCGAAGTGTTCGAGCCCCCGGCGGATCTTTGCGGGACACGATTCGTTCGGGCACCGCCAGACCACTTCCTCTTCGTCCTTCTTGAGGGTGCTGCCGCATTCCTTGCAGGCGGCGGGCATGACCCAGGGACGCGCATCCGGCGGCCGCAACCCGAGAATCGGCGCGACAACTTTCGGGATGACGTCGCCGCCTTTTTCGATGACGACTGTATCGCCTTCGCGAATGTCACGGCGCGCGATTTCCTGTTCGTTATGGAGCGTCGCCATCGAGATCGTCGAGCCGGCGAGCCGGACGGGCTCGAGGACGGCAAACGGCGTCACGGCGCCGGTCCGGCCCACGTTGACGTCAATCCGGAGGAGTCTGGTATGCGCCTGCTGCGCGGGAAATTTGAACGCGGTTGCCCATCGCGGAAATTTCGCGGTCGCGCCGAGCCGCCCGCGCAGCGCGAGGTCGTCGACCTTGATGACGACGCCATCGGTGTCGAATTCGAGCGCCTGCCGCTTGTCGGCCCACTCCTGGCAGAACGCGATGACGGCTTCGATGCCCTCGCAGCGCCGCCAGTGCGATTCGACAGGCAATCCCCACTCCCGCATCGCGGTCAGTGTGGCGCTGTGTGTCTCCGGAATGCCGCGCGGCTCCGAAACCGCCGGAAGGCCCGAAAGGGCGTTTCCTGCCGGAGAGTGCCCTTCCGGTTCGGTGTAGGGGCCGGCCTTCAGGCCGTCCCGTGATTCGCGGGCGGTCACAATCTGGTACGTAAACGCCGACAGACCGCGCTTGGAGACGAGCGCCGGATCGAGATTGCGCATCGTACCGGCAGCCGCGTTGCGCGGGTTCGCAAACAGCGGCTCGCCTGCGTCCTCGCGTTCACGATTCATGCGCTCGAACGACGCACGCGGCAGGTACACCTCGCCCCGCACTTCGAAGCGTTCGGTGGGGCCGTTTCGCAGCGCGAGCGGAATTGCGCGGATTGTGCGAACGTTCGGAGTGACGTCCTCGCCTCGCGCTCCGTCGCCCCGGGTCGCGCCTCGCACCAGCCGTCCGTCCTCGTAGGTCAGGGCAATGCTGAGGCCGTCGATCTTCATCTCGGCGACGTACGCCACCGGAGTATCGCCCACGCCGGCGCCCTTGCGCACGCGCTCGTCAAAGGTCTTGAGCTCCTCGTCGTTGTACGCATTATCGAGACTGAGCATCGGGACGATGTGATCGACCGTCTTGAATCCCTCGACAGGCCGGCCCGCGACGCGCTGCGTGGGCGAGTCGGTGGTAATCAGGTCAGGATGGTCCTGCTCGAGCCGCTCGAGCTCGTGGAGCAACCGATCGAATGCCTCGTCGGAGATCTCCGGTGCGTTCCGGATGTAGTAGCACTCTTCGTGGTGCCGGATGGCCTCACGCAGCTCGCGAATGCGTTCCTCGGGGTTCATGATGTTGGCCGGGTCTTTCGAGACCCGGCTCAAGCGGCGGGTCCAAAAGGACCCGCTCTATCGAGGTCTGCCGCGGCCAGATCGAACGCGTCAAACGTGGTCTGGCCAAACAGGACGAAGCGCACCAGACGAAGCGATCGAGCGACCTTGGCGTGCTCCCGGACGGTGTGGATCATGATGCGCGCGCACTCCACGACCGGAAATCCACCGACGCCGGTGCCGAACGCCGGTAAGGCGATCGAGGCGAGCCCGCGGGACTCGGCGAGGCGCAGCGCGTTTCGCGTCGCGGTTTCAATGAGTGCCGCGGAGGTTTTCAGATCCTGTCCCATCACGGCCGCGTGGATTACGTGTTTGGTCTTGAGGCGGCCTGCACTCGTCAGCACGCATTCCCCCGGCTCGACGGGTCCCTGGGCCATCGCCTCGTCCTCGATGGCATTCCCGCCGCGTGACTTGATCGCCCCCGCCACTCCTGATCCCATCCAGAACGCGTTGTTGGCGGCGTTGACGATGGCGTCGGTCGTTTGCGCGGCGATGTCGTCGTCGACGATTTCGATGGTCAAGGGAGGAACGGAAAACGCGCGCATTGTGGAGTCGTCCGTCGCTCGGCATAGCCGCTGGCGCTATCGATCTCTCGATAGGACGTAATCGGGCAACGCGAGCAGTGCTTCGCGCTCGGAGCTCGGTGGAAATGCGTATAACGGCTTCTTTGCGCGCTCGGCGTACTCGACGGCGCGCCGGTACGCGTAATCGATTGACGCGTGCGTCTTCAGGCTGTGCAGTAAGTCGCCCCACTGCTGGTCGGTCACGCTGCGCGAGGCGATGATGTCGCGAACGATGCCCGGGGCGGGACCGCCGTTCGACTGCCGCTGCAAGTGAATCAGCGGCAGCGTGACCTTTCCTTCTCTCAGGTCGCTGCCAATCGGCTTCCCCACCGCCTCAGGGTCGCCGGTGAAGTCGAGGAGATCGTCCACGAGCTGGAACGCGACGCCGAGGTTGAAGCCGTATTCGCGCAGCGCGTGCTCGCGCTCGGCCGGGACCTTGCCGAGCATGCCGCCGATCTGGGCACAGCCCCCGAACAGATAGGCCGTCTTGCGCCGGATGATGTCGAAGTGCTCATCCTCGGTGATGTCGGCATCGCCGTTCTTGGTCAGCTGGTACAGCTCGCCTTCGATCATATGCAGGGTGACGTCGCACAACACGCGAACGAGATCGAGCGAATCGTGCGTGAGCGCCAGCGCCATCGATTTGATGTACAGATAATCGCCGAGAAGCACCGTGATGTCGTTGCCCCACCGTGAATGCACGGCCAGACGCCCGCGTCGCAAATCGGAATCGTCGATGATGTCGTCATGGACGAGCGTGGCGGTGTGAATGAACTCGACAACGGCCGCGTACAGGGCGCCCCGATCGCCGCTGTAGCCGGCGAGCCGCGAGGCCATGAGCAAGACAGCCGGACGGATCCGCTTCCCGCCGCTCGTGCGAATGTATTGTCCGATCTTGGGGATCAGATCGACGTGCGACTGAAGGTGCCGCTCGAACTCGCGATCCACCTGCTCGAGGTCAGCACGGATCGGCTCGAAGAGCTGCGCGAGATCGGGCGACGACTTTTCGACATTCTCGACGTTTTTCACAGCGGCTCAGGTAGGACTTTACCATGGCGGGAACCACCGACCAAAGAACGCCCAC
>Ga0310810_10004455_pt1 | contig 15502 bp, 13 predicted proteins | sample NCmetagenome_FD_207641 | JGI IMG/M metagenome (GOLD analysis project Ga0310810, IMG submission 207641) | Soil microbial communities from experimental microcosm in Duke University, North Carolina, United States - NC | ecosystem: Engineered > Artificial ecosystem > Soil microcosm > Unclassified ...
CTCGCGCGCCGCCCGCGCCGCGTTGACGAACGTCAGGCCGACCTGCAGCGCGAAGCCGATCACGATCGAGACGAGCACGACCGCGATCATCATCTCGATCAGCGTGAAGCCCGCCTGCGCGCGGGAACGCCGGCGCGAAGAGGGGCAGCGCCGAGGAGCGGAGCGACGAGCCGAGCGCACTGCGCGCAGCGCAGGCGCGAGGACGCGGGGAAGCACCCCGAGCGCCGGCTGGGATCGACCGCTCACGAGTTGCTCCGCATCGTGCGATAGGTGATCGCGTGGTTCTGGCCGTCCTCGCTCCACGAGACCGAGACGGTCAAGGTCGCGAGCGTGCCGTTCCATGTCACGGTCCACGTGCGCGTGTACGCGCCCGCGTTGGTGACGAACGCCTTCGCGTCGGTGTGATCGGTGCCGCTCGCGAGGTTCGCGGGCGCCATGATGCGCAGCTGCTCGAGCTTGTCCTCGGCGCACACCGACGCCTCGGCGGCGTGGCGCGCGTACGCGGTCGCGTGCATGCCGGTCGCGGTCATGCCGATCAGCCCGGCGAGCGAGATCGTCATGATGAACAAGGCGACCAGCACCTCGACCATCGTGAAGCCGGCCTGCGCATGCCGGCGCGAAGAGGGGCAGCGCCGAGGAGCGGAGCGACGAGCTGAGCGCGGTGCGCGAAGCGCACGCGCGGAGACGCGGGGTAGCACCCCGAGCGCCGGCTGGGATCGATGCGCTCTCTTCTTCATTGCGTCCTCAGCCACAGCGAGCGGATGACCCTCGGGATGTTCGAGAGCTCGGTCGCTCGCCCGTTCGCGTCGTACGAGCTCGAGTAGTTCGCCGTCTGTGTGCCGGCGCCGTTGCCGGTGTAGACGACGCCCTGCGCGACGTCGACGGCGGCGGCGCCCGTCGCGGTCGACTGCGTCGCGACGATCAAGCCGCTCGACAGGTTCACGCGCGTGACCTGGCCGGTGCCGATCTCGTTCACGCCGTACAGCGGGTTGTTGATGTCCGCGGTGTCGCTCGTCACGTAGATCTCGTTGCCGCTGACGACCGCCTGCCCGTACGCGCGCGTGCCGACGCCGAGATCGATCACGAAGTAGCGGAACGCGTTCACGCCGGTGTCGCTGACCGGCAGCGCGATGCCGGTCGCCTTGGTCGAGAAGCCGACCAGGTACTGGTGCTCGGGCGCCGGCGCCCACGAGGTGTCGAGCGGATCGACGTAGCCGCCCGACGCGATCGCCACGCTCAGGTTGCCGTCGGCGCGGTTGTAATAGATCGTCGGCGGCGCGCCGATCGGGTGGTAGTCGCTCGAGAACGTGAACAGTGGCGTGTTGCCGAGCGGGCTGGTGCCGTCGGAGGCGTTGAGGATCCAGACCTCACCGAAGAGGCTCGGCACGACGACCGAGGTCAGGTTGCCGCCGCCGGTGGTGTCGATCGCGGCGACGCCGCCGGGGATCGCGGTCGCGGGGACCTGCGGGTGACCGCTGGTGCGCGGCGTCGGATACGCCTCGGTCCAGGTCCAGATCGGCGTGCCGGTCTCGGTGTCGAGCGCGGCGACGTAGAGGCCCGTCGGGCCGGTGCCGCCGTTGGTGGTCTCCGCGATCGTGACGTTGCGGCGCTGGCCCGACATCAGCACCGGACCCATCGCGAGGTTGAGGCCGATGCCGAGCTCGAACGAGCCGCGGTTCGCCGGCGGCGTGTACTCCCAGAGGATCGACGGATTCGCCGGGTTGGTGATGTCCATCGCGTAGACCGCGGGCGAGTAGCCGCTGACGCCGGGCGAGCCGCTGCCGACCTGGAACGTCAGCACGGTGCGCCACTGGCGGAAGCCGTTGCCCGAGAAGTCGCCGAAGACGTCGGCGACTTTCGGCGAGCCGTCGACCGAGCCGTTGTTCAAGCGCAGCTGCTGGAGGATCGTCCGCGGCGCGAACGCCCACAGCTCCTGGCCCTTCTGCGTGCACGCGCCGAGGACGCTCAAGCAGATCGCGTGGAGCATGCCGTCGGTCGCGCCGACGTACGCCATCGTCGGGCGCGCGGCGCCGACCGTCGTGCTCGTCTCGACGATCGCGGCGGTCGAACGATCGACGCCGCCGAGCGCGGGCACCCACGAGCCGTTGCTCTTGTGCCCCGCGAGCAGGTGCGAGATGAGCTGGTTGAGCGAGACCGTGTCCATGCCGGGCGCCATCAGGGGCCCGAGCGTGGTCGCGTTGCCGGTCGAGAAGAACACGCGACCCGGGTTGCGGCCGGTCGCGGCGTTGGTGAAGACGGTGCGGCAGTTCGCCGTGAAGTACGTGCCGCAGCCCGACGGATTGGCGCCGGGGATCTTGGTCGCGGCGTCGAACACGACGTTGGTCGTGCCCGCGGTGAGGCCGCGGTAGTGACCCTTCTGGTACGGGAACTCGAAGACGCCCGCGTCGGCCGACGTGCTGTACACGGGGATCGACGGCGGCGGCGAGACGACCACGTAGCTGCCCTGGAACTGGGTCGCGCTGGTGTCGCCGGTGATCGTCGCGACGACCGGCGACGAGCGCGTGACCTCCGTGATCTGCGTCGACGGCGGCTGCGGCACCGTCGCGAGCGGCATCGCGATCAGCGTGTCGAGAATCATGCGGAGCTGCGACGGGCCGTTGTTGACCTGGTTGCCCGGCATGTAGAACGCGATGCCGTTCTCGGGATCGTCGTTGTAGCGGAGGTACGCGGAGACGTCGTAGACGTCGGCGGTGTCGGCCTTCGCGAACACGTCGCACGCGGGCGTGCCGATGTGGAACGCGCACAGCGTGTTGCCGGCGGCGGCGGCGTCCTGCGTGACGAGGCGGATCAGCGTGCCGGTCGCCGACGTGTGGCCCCCGGCGTAGCCCTGCGCGCCCGAGCCCCAGTACTTCCAGCGCGTGACCGAGCCCTGCGCGAACGAGGTCGGCAGGTCACCCCACTGCATGAAGATGTTGGCCGGGTTGCGCAGGATCAGCGGCTCGGCCGGCGCGTTGTTGTCGGCGTAGAGTCCGACGTTCTGCACGCCCATCAGCTCGTGGCCGCGGCAGCCCTCCATCACGCCGATCAGGCCGTCCATGAAGACGACGTGACCGCCCGCGCGCACGTTGGGCACGTGCGTCATGAACGTCTCGATCGCGGCGACGGTCGCGAGCTCCGACGGCGTGCTGCACGGCGACTGATCGCCCCAGTTGTCGAGCCACGCCCACTGGAAGCCGCCGTTGACCAGCGCGCCGTTCTGGATGTCGGTGAGCGACGTCGGGCAGAAGACCGCGTCCGACGGCGTGAAGGTGCCCGAGAGGCACGCCGGATAGTCCGCGGCTTGATCGAGGTTGGCGAGGCCGAGCCAGATCGCGGAGACGCCCGCCGGTGATTCACGCGCGAGGCGCGGCGGTGCGTAGTCGATGCGCACCGTGACGGGCGCGCCGTTGCCCGCGGCGCCGAGGCCGTAGTTCGGACCGACGGTGCGGAAGTCCTGGTAGACGAGCTTCGCGCCGACTTGCAGCTCGTACATGTCGACGTCGGAGAAGTCGTAGAACGAGTTGCCGGCGAGCCCGGCGTACACGCCCTGGTGCAGATAGAACGCGTTGAACGCGGCGCGATCCTCGGGCGCGATCACGAACGCGGAGCCGCGCACCGGGAACTGCTTGTACGTGTACGAGCCGGCGACCGGCACGAGCGTCGACGGGTTCAAGCGTTGGATCGGCGGCACGCACGTGCCGCTGCACGACGCGAGCGCGGTGGTGCCGGTCGGCACGGTCGCGCCGGCCGCCAGCGCCCAGAAGTCGATGTCGCGCGCGATGTACGTCTGCGTGCTGCGGTTCTGGTTGACGTTGAGCGCGGGCGGATCCTTCGTCGGGTTGATCAACCAGTAGACGTGGATGCCCCGCTGCATGAGGCGATAGACCAGGCCGTACGCGTGGTACATGCCGTTGTCGTTCGCGGTGTAGGGACCGGCGTTGCCGCACCACGACGGCGCGGCGGTGCCGCCCGACGGCGGCGCGTACTTGCCCGAGCTCGCGACGACCTGGTGGCAGCGATCGAGCGGGATGATGATCGCGCGATCGTTCGCGACCGGATCGAACGGGCGATAGCAGCAGTTCGTCGTCGTCTGGTCGCACTGCGCGAGGTCCTTGTTGCACGACGCGAAGTCTTGCGACTGCGCGTGCGCGGACGGCGCGGCGACCGCGACGATGATCGCGGCGGCGAGGCTGAGGATGCCGACGCGAAGAGGGGCCGGGCCGAGGCCGAAGGCCGAACCGAGCGAACCGCGCGAAGCGCGGACGCGAGGACCCGGGGAAGCGCCCCGAGCGTTGGCTGAGATCGATAGTTTCATCACCAGCCGCTCCTCGTCATGATGCTGCCCGTGGTGGCGAACACGACGACGCGGGTGGGGCTCTGCCCGCGGCGATCGGCGAGATAGACGGTGCGCGCGACCGACGAGCCGTCGGGCGCGAAGGTGACGCCGGTCGAGAGGCCGGTGCCGCTCGGCGGCGACGCGCCGAGCGGGTCGATCGCGCTGGTCGAGCCGATCGCGACGACCTGGACGTTCGACGGGATCGTGATCGCATGATCGAGCGTCCACGTCGTCGGCGGCAACATTCCGATCGTGTTGCCCGCCTGGAACGTCACCGTCGTGCCGGAGACGATCATGCGCTGCCACTTGTGGTTCGCCATCGAGCGCAGGCGCGCTTGATCGAGCTCGCTCGTCACCGTCGAAGCGACGCCGTCGACGGTCGCGTCGTCCTCTTCGGGCGTCTGGACCGCGAGCATGGTCACCACGCCGATGATGGCGACCACCACCATCATCTCGATGAGCGTGAAGCCACGCTGCAGAGGTCGTACGCGCACGGAGCCCATGTTCCCTTCGTGCCTAGTCTGAGGCAGAAGGTCGCCGGAATCGTGCAGGACTACCCGAGGCATCACCGACGAGCTGCCCTCCGGTTTTCGGTGACCGACGACCCACGCAGACGCACTCACTCGGCATGCGTTGGGTGCCTGTCCTGCTCGTGCTCGCGATGGCGTCGTGCGGCGACAACCTCCACCCGCCCGAGGCGCCCCCGCCCGACGCGCCGTCGGCGTGCGGCGGGATCGATACGTCATCGGATCCCGCGAACTGCGGTGCGTGCGGGAACGCGTGCCTCGCCGGCCAGGCTTGTGTCGGCGGCACTTGCACCTCGACCTGTCCGCCCGGCACCGACTTCTGCGACGGCACCTGCGTTCACTTCGACTCGGATCGAGATCATTGCGGCTCATGCGGTCACGCGTGCTCGCCGACGCAGGCCTGCGCGGGCGGACAGTGCGGGTGCCCGACCGGCCAGACGGCGTGTGGCGATCAGTGCGTCGACCGGAACGAAGATCCGTTGAATTGCGGCGCGTGTGGGACGGTGTGCACCGACGGCACCCCGGTGTGCGCGAACGGCGTCTGCGCCGCCGGCTGTCCGCTCGGCGAGGTCGACTGCGGCGGCGCGTGCGTGGATCTCGCAACCGATCCGTTCCACTGCGGCGCGTGCGCGACCGCGTGCTCGCCCGGCGAGATGTGCGGCAGCGGCGTGTGCGGGTGCGGCGCCGACTTGATGGTGTGCATGGACACCTGCGTCGACACGACGACCGATCCGCTCGACTGCGGATCGTGCGGGACCGTGTGCAACGGCGGCACCGCGTGCGCGAGCTCGACCTGCGCGTGCCCGAGCGGCTCGATCGAGTGCGGCGGCGTGTGCACCGACCCACTGATCGACGAGCAGAACTGCGGCGCGTGCGGGACGACCTGCGCGTCGCCGAAACAGTGCGTGACCGGGCACTGCGCGTGCGCGCCCGGCCTGACCGACTGCAACGGCGCGTGTGTCGACCTGAACTCGAGCGGCGCGAACTGCGGCGCGTGCGGGAACATGTGCACGGCGGGCACCGTCTGCTCGGGCGCGGTGTGCGTCATCGGCGCGAGCTGCACCGGCGGCCGGAAGCTGTGCGGCGGCGGCTGCGTCGATACGCGTGACGATCCGCAGAACTGCGGCGGCTGCGGCGTGATCTGCGGCGGCGGCCAGACGTGCAACACGGGCGTGTGCGCCTGCCCGGCGGGCAAGACCTCGTGCGGCGACACCTGCGTCGACGTCGAATCGGATCCGCTCCACTGCGGCGCGTGCGGGACCCCGTGCCACGTCGGCCAGGTGTGTGCCTCGGGGACCTGCGCGACCCAGTGCGGCGCGGGACAGAGCTTGTGCAGCGGCGCGTGCATCGATCCGCTGACCGACGCCGCGAACTGCGGCGGGTGCGGGACCGTCTGCGCGGCGGACCAGACGTGCACGAACGGCGTGTGCGTCGATGCGTGCACGAACGACACGTACTGCTTCGGCACCTGCGTCAACACCGACGTGAACCACAACAACTGCGGGGTGTGCGGTCGCGCATGCACGACCGCGCAGGACTGCGTCGGCGGCGACTGCGTCTGCAACGCGGCCCATCCCGACACCTGCAACGGCGCGTGCGTGAACAAGGACAACGATCCCGCGAACTGCGGGACGTGCGGCCACCAATGCCCGGGCGCGAGCCCGATGTGTGTCGGCGGTGTCTGCAAATAACGAGGGCCGCCGTTTCGGCGGGCACGCCTACGATCGGCAATCGCGGCGATCGAGGTGCGGGCGATCGGCGCCGCGTTTGATAGAATTCGAGCCGTGGCCCAGCCGCTGAGGAAGCTCGGGAGGTACGAGCTCGTGGCTCGTATCGGCGAGGGCGGGATGGCCGAGGTCTATCTCGCCCGCCAGCGCGGCCCACGTCAGTTCGAGAAGCTGGTCGTCGTCAAGCTGGTCCATCCCCACGTCGCGACCAACCCGCAGATGGCGTCGATGCTCCTCGACGAGGCGCGCATCGCGGCGATGATCAAGCACCCGAACGTCGTCGACGTCTACGACCTCGGCGAGGACGACGGCAACTTCTTCATCGCGATGGAGTACCTCGAGGGCGAGTCGCTGGCGGCGATCCTGCGCGCGTCGCAGCAGGGCCCGCGGCTCGATCCGTTCACGACCGCGAAGATCATCTCCGACTGCGCGGCCGGCCTGCACGGCGCGCACGAGCTGAAGAGCCTGTCGGGCGATGCGCTCGAGCTCGTCCATCAAGACGTGACGCCGGGCAACGTGTTCGTCCTCTACGCGGGGCAGGTCAAGCTGGTCGACTTCGGCGTCGCGACGATCCGCACGATGGGCGAGAGCGATCTCGTGCGCGGCAAGGCCGGCTACCTCGCGCCCGAGCTCCTCGACGGCGCGCGCGCGAACCGGCGCACCGACGTGTTCGCGCTCGGCGTCGTCTTGTGGGAGGCGCTGACCCTGCGCCGCTTGTTCTGGGCGCCCGAGGAAGAGACGGTCTTCAAGCGGATCCGCACGCTGAACGTGCCGCCGCCGTCGCAGCTCGAGCCGAGCGTGGTGCGCGATCTCGACGAGGTCTGCCTGCGCGCGCTCGATCGCGATCCCGAGAAGCGCTACCCGACCGCCGAGGCGATGCGCGACGAGCTCTCGCAGATCCTCCGGCACGCGAGCTGGGCCGGCGGCGACGGACCGCTGTCGCGCTTCATGCAGTCGACGTTCGCGGGCCGCATCAAGGCGCGCCAGCACCTGCTGCGCGAGCTCGCGGCGATGAAGCCGGTGCGCAGCGGCACGCTCGAGCGCATCCAGGCGATCCACGAGGAGCCGACGCCGCCGAAGGCGCCGCCCCCCGCCCCGGTCGCGGTCGGCTCGCACGGCTCGGTCGCGCGCCCCACCCCGGCGGCCGGCACCCCCGAGGCACTGCTCGCGATCGAGGTGACGCCGACACCCGTGCCCGCGCCGAAGCGGAAGCGCGCAGCGATCGCCGCAGCAGTGGTCGGCGTGCTCGCGATCGCCGCGGTGATCGCCTTCGCGGGCGGCTCGTCGGCGGGACCCAAGTCTCCTCCGATCGCATCGGCATCGGCATCGGGTTCGGCTTCGGCTTCGGCTTCGGGTTCGGCTTCGGCTTCGGCTTCGGCTTCGGCTTCGGCTTCGGCTTCGGTTGCGGCTTCGGCTTCGGATTCGGTTGCGGCTTCGGCTTCGGATTCGGTTGCGGCTTCGGGTTCGGCTTCGGGTTCCGCTTCGGGTTCGGTTGCGGCTCCGGTCCCCGAACATCATCACCATCACGATCGAAACGCCGGCTCCGCCTCCGGCTCGGGCACAGGCTCGGGCTCCGATCAAGACTCCCCACCGGTCGCGGTGACGGCGAAGTCGTTGTACAAGGAGGGCCTGCAGGACTTCGTCGCGGGAGACATGAACAAGGCGATCGATCGCTTCCGCCAGGCGTTGGCGCGCGATCCGTCGTACGCGCCTGCGTATCGCGGCATGGGCATGGCCTACGAACGCAACGGCGACGCGCCGCACGCGGTCGCCGCGTACAAGAAGTATCTGGCGCTCGCCGGCGACGCCGCCGACGCCGCGCAGATCCGCGCGCGCCTCGAGGGCCTGCAGTGAAGCGCGCGCTCGCGACCGCGGCGATCGCCTTCGCGATCGCGGTGCCAAGGCTCGCCGCCGCGACCGACCTACAACCGCGCGTGTTGGTGCTGCCGTCGGAGGGCAAGGCGCCGACCGCGATGCCGAAGCTACCGGCCGAGATCGCCGATGCGCTCGCGCGCGGCGCGGCGAAGACGACCGGCCACGTCGCGCGCGCCGACGCGAGCTTCAGCGACACCGCCGTGATCGTCGGCTGCGATCCGTCCACCAACGCGTGCCTCGACGCGGTCGCCGCCGCGCTCAACGTCGATCAGGTCGTCTTCGCGAAGATCACGGCGAAGGACAAGGACGCGCAGGTCGAGGTCATCGCGGTCACGCGCGACAGCGAGCCGCAGGCGCACACCTTCTTGATCCGCGCGGCCTCGCACGACGCCGATCTCGCGTCGCTCGAGCCCGCCGTCGTCGAGATGCTCGAGAGCGGCGAGGCGCGCCGATCGAAGGAGCACCACGACACCACGCAACCGCAACAGCTGCCGCCGCCGCCGCCGAAGATCGTCGAGGTCGAGGAGGCGCGTCCGTCGTGGCCGGTGGTCGTCACCGTCGGCGGCGCCGCGCTCGTGATCACCGGCGCGAGCTTCTGGGCGCTGGCGTCGTCGAAGCAGTCCGACATCGATCACGCGCCGACCTCGACCGCGGCCGATCTCGACAAGCTCGCCGATCTCGAGTCGACCGCGAAGCACGACGCGACGATCGGCAACGTCATGTTCGTCGGCGGCGCGGTGATCGCGGTCACCGGCGCCGCGCTGTGGTGGCGATCGTGGCGCGGCGATCACGGCGTCGCGATCGCGCCGTCGGTCGGGCCCGATCACGCGGCCGTGATGATCGGAGGCGTCTGGTGATCCGCGCGATGCTGCTCTCGCTCGCCGCGATGGCGATCGGCTGGAGCTGCTCGATCGAGACGCGGTCCGGCGCGTTCCGCTGCGACAACGGCGCCTGCCCGACCGGCCGCACCTGCGAGGCGGGCTGGTGCGTGTCGAACGGCACGCCCGACGCGCCCGGCGGCGCCGACGGTAACGGCAACGCCGACGCGTTCGTGTGCCCGCCCGCGTGCTCGTCGTGCAACGGCAACACGTGCGTGATCACGTGCGACACCGCCGGCTCGTGCGCGAGCCAGGTCGTCTGCCCCGCGGGCTTCGCGTGCATGGTCGACTGCGCGGGCATGAATTCGTGCGCGGGCGGCGTCGATTGCAGCACGTCGTCGTCGTGCTCCGTCTCGTGCGGCGGCGACATGAGCTGCGCCGGCGCGACGACCTGCGGCGCCGGCGCGTGCAACGTCTCGTGCGGCGGACCGAACAGCTGCGGCGGCGTGATCCAGTGCTCGTCCTCGTGCAAGTGCGACACGAGCTGCGGCGGCGCGGGCTCGTGCAAGCAGACGCCGCTCTGCCCCGCGCCGACGTCGCAGTGCAAGAGCGGGAAGATCTGCACGTCGGCGCCGAACGTCTGCCACACCTGCTGATCGATCGGGAGAGCTCGCATCAGCGAGCGCGTCCGCCACACGTGCTCGTCGGCGCTCGCCGGTGATCCCTCACACGACGCGCCCTGCCGTCAGAATCACGCGCTCGCAGGTTCGCGCACTGCGTGGCACGACGTCTGCACAAAGGCGCGACATGTCGTACGAACCCATCACGCAGCCGATCGTGGCACCTCGTCTCGATCGACGTCGCTTTCGGATCGTCGTCGGGCTGGATCTCTCGGAGTACGCCGAGATCGTGCTCGAGCACGCGCTCGATCAGGCCGCTCGACACGAGTGTCCGGATCTCCACTTCATCACCGTGCGGGAGAAGAACAAGCAGCAGGTGCACGAGCTGAAGTCCGGACTGTTCTCGCTCGTCACCGGCGGCATCGACGCGTTCAACATGGGCTCGGGCGACTGGCGCGCGCGTTTGCACGTGCGCTCCGGCAACCCCGCCGACGAGATCTCGATGCTCGCGGCCGACATCCTCGCCGACCTCGTCGTGGTCGGGCGTCACGGCGCCGGCGCGCACAAGGGTGATGGACGGATCGGCACCGTCGCCGATCGCACGATCGCGCTCGCGCCGTGCCCGACCTTGATCGTCGGGCTCACCGAGCACGAGGTGCAGACCTCGCCGCAGTGCCCGGCGTGCGCCGACGTGCGGGAGCAGACCCACGGCGACGTGATCTTCTGCCAGGCGCACTCGTCGTTCCCTCAAGATCGCGCAGATCTAGCGCCGCAGTACCTCGGCCGCGTGATGTGAGCCCGCCGGCCACGCCACCTTCGCGTGTCAGGGCTAGACTCGATGCATGACGAAGGTCGCGGGGTTCCAACCGGAAAGCATTCGCAACATCGTCCTCCTCGGTCACGCCGGATCGGGGAAGACGACCCTCGCCGAGGCGGTGCTGCATCGGTGCGGTGCGATCACACGCATGGGCTCGGTCGACGCGGCGACCACGATCAGCGACTTCGAGCCCGAAGCGAAGCAGCACCACCACTCCACCAACTCGACGTTGCTCTTCGCGACCTGTGAAGGTCGCGAGGTCAACATGATCGACACGCCCGGATCGCCCGAGCTCGTCGGTCACGCGTTGGCGGCCCTGCCCGCCGTCGAGACGGCGGTGATCGTGGTCAACGCGAGCGCGGGCGTCGAGCTCGGCACGCGCCGGCTCTTCCACGCCGCCGGCGAGGCCGGCCTCGCGCGCATGATCGTCGTCAACCGCATCGACGAGAACCTCGCGGGCCTGCCCGCGCTGGTCGAGTCGCTGCGCGCCGCGCTCGGCCCCGAGCTCCACTGCATCAACCTGCCGACGCGCAAGGGCGAGGACGTGATCGACTGCTTCGATCAAGACGCCGGCCCGTCGGACTTCGGCTCGGTCGCCGAGGTGCACAAGGAGATGCTCGAGTCGACGATCGAGGTCGACGACGCCACCCTCGAGCGCTACCTCGGCGGCGAGACGATCCGACTGCCCGAGCTGCGCCAGGACTTCGTCGTCGCGATGAACCGCGGCCACGTCGTGCCGATCCTCTTCACGTCCGCGACCAAAGAGGTCGGCATCGACGATCTCCTGCACATCCTCGTCGAGGAAGCGCCGTCGCCGCAGAGCGGCCGCCCGCGCCGCCTGCGCAAGGGCCAGGCCGGCGAGCTGATCGACGTCTCGTGCGACGCGAAGAAGCCGTTCCTCGCGCACGTCTTCAAGATCACGACCGACCCGTACCTCGGCAAGCTGTCGATGCTGCGCATCCTGCAGGGCTCGCTCGACGGCAACACGCAGTTCGTGTGCGGCCCGTCGAAGAAGGTGATGAAGGCCGGCCACATCTTGAAGGTCGAGGGCCGCGATCATCCCGAGCTGTCGACCACCGCGTTCGCCGGCGATCTCGTCGCGATCGCGAAGCTCGACGATCTCCACGTCGACATGATCCTCCGCGATCCGGCGGTGGACGACGACTGGGCGCCGGCGCGACCGCCGTACCCGACGCCCATGTACGCGCTCGCGGTGGATCTCAAGAACAAGGCCGACGAGGTGAAGCTCTCGTCGGCTTTGCAGCGTCTGGTCGAGGAAGATCCGACCTTGCGCGCGGTGCAGGACCCGCAGACGCACGAGCTGGTCTTGTCCGGCATCGGCGAGCTGCACCTGCGCGTCACGATGGAGAAGCTCAAGAACCGCTTCAACCTCGAGGTCGTCGCGCGCCAACCGACGATCGCGTACAAGGAGACGATCACCGGGCGCAGCGAGGGTCACTTCCGCCTGAAGAAGCAGACCGGCGGCGCGGGCCAGTTCGCCGAGGTCTTCCTGCGCGTCGAGCCGCTGCCGCGCGGCAACGGCTACGAGTTCGTCGACGAGGTCTACGGCGGCGCGATCCCGCACAACTTCATCCCGGCCTGCGACAAGGGCTGCCAGGACGCGCTCGAGCGCGGCGTCGTCGCCGGCTTCCCGGCCAACGACGTGCGCGTGACGCTCACCGACGGCAAGTCGCACTCGGTCGACTCGAAGGACGCCTCGTTCCGCACCGCCGCGAAGTTCGCGATGCGCGACGCGATGTCGCGCGCGAACCCGGTCCTGCTCGAGCCGATCGTCACGCTCGAGATCACGGTGCCCGAGCGTCACGTCGGCGACATCACCGGCGACCTCAAGAACAAGCGCGGCCACGTCGTCGGCGTCGAGGTCGGCGGCGCCGGCATGGTGGTCGTGCGCGCGCAGGCGCCGCTCGCCGAGCTCGGCCGCTACGCGGGCCAGCTGCGATCGTTCACCGGCGGTCAGGGCAGCTTCGTGATGGAGCTATCCCATTACGACGTCGTCCCGCACGCCGTGCAGCAGAAGGTGGCCGCGGAGCGCAAGCCGCACGCCGCAGCGGAAGAGTGAGCGTCTAGCCCGCTTCTTCGTTGGTGACGATCTCGATCGACAGCGCTGGATCGCTGTCGACGTGGATCATCATGTTGCCGATGTGGATGGTGGCGCGACCGGGGGCATTGATGTCCTCGGTGACACGGGTGACAGGCGCGACGTCGACGGTGCAGCGCGTGCGGCCGGAGCCGTCCTGCAGCACGGCCATGAGCCGTTGCTGCTGGGCCTCGACCGACACGCGCAGACAGTCCCCGTTGACACCTTCCACGATGAAGCGGGCATCGTGACCAGCACCCTCGACTCCCGACGCGCCGAGGATCTTCGCGAGACGGCGAACCGTGGTCTCCATGGATGAAAGGGTACCCCTGTCACCCGCGGCAGTCGACTGCCGCGAGCGGCATGCGCGTCGTCGCGCTCACGCAGCAAGTGCGCGCTTTCGCATCCGCGTGTGATGGGCACATCCGCTGCAAATGGCGCGCTCCATCAAAAGGAGACGCCCATGCAGGAATTCGCAGGAAAGTATTCTCGTCACTCGGTCTGGTTGTTCGCGCTCGGCGCGGTCGCGCTCGGGCTGGGATCGGCGGTCGCGCTCCAAGGAATGGGGCCCAAGGTGACGAGCGCGGTGTACGCCGCGATCGTCGGCGCGTTCGGGTTCGCCTCGACCTTCGCGACCCGCGCGCGCACGCGCGGCGCCGTGGGCGCGTTCCTGTTGGCCGCGACGATCGCGGCGGTCGCGTACTACGTGGTGGTCAGCTACGTCTTCAAGACGGTGACGACCGGGATGACCGACGCGATCTCCGGCGGCGCCGCGCACGAGGCGGGCGCGCAGGCCGGATCATTCTTCGGCAAGTTCTTCGGCGCGTTCGCGGCGGTGGTCGCGTTCCTCGAGACGTCGATCGTCGGGATCGGCGGCGCGATCGTCGGCTCGCGGGTGAAGGCGACCCAAGCGCCTGACGCGCGGGTGGCGCTGGCGTCATGACGCGAAACGCGGCGCGTTGATGATCGCAACGAGCCGCGCGCTCCTCGCGCGGAATCGTTGAGCTCGCGGCGTGGCACGGCGATTGAAGCGAAGGCTCGTCATGCCTCTAGCCGCTCTCGCTCTTGATGACCCGCCCTTGCGTCGCCCGTCGGAGCTGATCGCTTCGGCGGCGATCGCGATCCGCGCGGCCGCTGCGCCCCACGCGGCGAGCTTCGAGGACGTCGCGCTGTGGTGCGCCGAGTTCGGCGCGGTCGATCCGCGGTTGCAGGTCGCGGCGCTGCGCCAGGCGTACGAGGTCGTCGTGCGCGAGGCGCTGATCGCGGACCTGATCGCGTCTTTGCGCGCGCGCTTGCTCGTCGCGGGGCCGTACCTCGCGGTCCTGTCGTCGCGCGGCGACCTGCCGCGGCTCCTGGTCGCGCTCGGCCTCGACGACGCGGCGCCGCCCGACGGCGCGCTCGCCCGCGCCCTGCCCCCGCGGATCGCGCGGTTCTACTGGCAGCGGCTGCGCGCGTTCGTCGCGTGGACCGCGGCCCGCAACTGGACGACGTGACCCGTGTCCCGCGTGCATGCGGGGCATGTTGATCGTCGCGTCGATCGGATGTGTGGCCGCGCCGGCGCGCGCGGACTGGGACGAGGTCGTCACGATCGCGCGGATCGGCGACGACATGGGGCGACCCGCGATCGGCGTGCTCGCCGGGGCGGGGCTCGGTGACGGCGTCGCGCGCGACACCAGCGCCGGCGTGCGCGGGATCTTCTTCCCGGGCAGCGACCTCGTCGTCGGCGCCGAGCTCCGCGATCTGAACGGCTCGTCGCGCACCGCCGCCGCGTCGATCGATCTCGGCTATCGCGTCGCGGCCGGCAAGCTCACCGGCGGATCGCTCGTCTTCCGCTTCGACGTGATCGCCTCCGCCGGCGCCGGCGCGGTCTGGACCGACACCCGCACCGCCGACGACGCGCGCCACTGGAGCGGCACGCTCGGCCTCGCGACCCGCGTCCACCTGACCGACGACGTCGTGCTCGAGCTCGGCGTCCACGACGACGTCTATCGCGACGCGCCCGCGACGACCGGGCTCGCGCGCGCGATCGCGCCGCCGAGCTCGACGTGGGAGCAGGCGCTCGAGGCGCGCGCGTCCCTGTCGTGGATGTTCGACACGACGTACTTCCACTGCGAGTACCGCGTCGAGCCTCGCGGCCGCCGCAACCCGCTGGAGGGCCAGCCCGCGATCTGATCAGTCTTCCTTCGGCCGGTTCGAGTAGATCTTCCGGCCCCAGCCGGGGAACGTCGGATGCAGCAGCGCGATCCCGACGCGGTGCCGGTCGTGGGACCCGCGTGATCGGCGAACGAGCCGCAGTCGACGTCTTCCATCGCGATCGGCGCGCCCGGCGGCGGCGACGCGGAGTGCGCACACGAGAGGATCGCGAAGGACAGGAGCGGGACGAGAGGACGCATGCAGAACCGTGCCCGGTGGAGCTCGAGTGTGACGTTACACGCTACGATGCCGGCGTGCGGATCGCGTCCACCGTCGCGCCGAGCCGCGGCGAGCTGCCGCTGTGGCCGCCGCTGCTCGCGACGCGCGGGCCGGGCGCGGCGTCGACCGGGCACGCGCACCACGCGATGCACGTCGTGGTCGCGATCGACGGCGAGCTGCGGGTGCGCGCGGGTCGTGGCGCCTGGCAGCGCGCGGCGGGCGTCGTCACCGCGCCGGACGTCCCGCACGCGATCGACGCGCGCGGCGTCGAG
>Ga0310810_10004456_pt1 | contig 15502 bp, 14 predicted proteins | sample NCmetagenome_FD_207641 | JGI IMG/M metagenome (GOLD analysis project Ga0310810, IMG submission 207641) | Soil microbial communities from experimental microcosm in Duke University, North Carolina, United States - NC | ecosystem: Engineered > Artificial ecosystem > Soil microcosm > Unclassified ...
GTTCCGGTCGACGTGGCGGTCTGCAGCCCGCTCGGAAGCGCGTTGACCGTCGATGACACGACGTTCAGCGCGATCAAGCCAACCACCAGGAACGCGAAGTACTGATCGCCCTGCCCCTTGATCACGTTCGCCATGGTCTTCTGGAGCGCGCCGCTGATGAAGAAGATCGGCACGACACTCAGAATGAGCGACCCGAACGAGAACACGAAGCTCAGCTTGTAGCTGGTGGCGGCATGCCAGTTCGCGCGGACGAGCGCCCAGGCTTTATACATTGGCATGGCGTGCGAGCACGCGCTCGAGAAGGTCCGCGAGGGAAAGCTTGACCGGCTCGCAGCGCGCGACGCTCACCCCGCGAAGCGCCAGAAAACCGATCGCCTCTGCGGCACCGTCCAATCCTCCGCGCAGGTCACACTCGATCCGTGACCACCCATTGGCGTCCGCATCCATCACCGTTACCTCACGCATGACCTCCCGGGCTGCGAGCGTATCGATCGCGGATTGGTCAGCCGGGCGAATCCAGATCGCGAAGCGGTCCTCGCCAACCTCCCGCGCGAGCTCGGGTGTCGGCCCGGTCGCGACCAGCCGGCCGCGATGCAGGACGCCTACCCGGTCGCAGAGCTCGAACGCCTCTTCCGCGTTATGCGTCGCGAGCAACACGGTGCAGCCCTGCGCCAACGCCACGTCCTCGCGGAGGAACTGACGGAACGACCGCGCCGAGATCGGGTCGAGGCTGCGCGTGGGTTCATCGAGCAGCAAGACACTCGGGCGAGCGAGGAGCGTGCGGGCAACCAGCAGTCGCTGCTTCATGCCTGACGAGTACCCGCTGACGAGGCGATCCGCGGCCTCGACGAGATTCACCAGCGCCAGCAGCTCGTCAATGCGCCGCGCTGCTTCGGCGCCTCGGAGTCCGTGAAGCGCGGCGAAGAGACGCATATTCTCGTAGCCGGACAGGCGCCAATGGAGACTTCGCTCGTCGGCGATCACGGGCGCGAGTAACTCACGGACGCGACTGGGCACCTTCACCACATCGCAACCGCCGACAACGGCGGAACCAGAGTCCGGCGTCACCAGCGTCGCGAGAATCTTGAACAGCGTCGTCTTGCCCGCGCCGTTTTCTCCGAGGAGTCCGAAAAACTCGCCGGCGCGAACTTCACACGACACGTCGGAAAGAGCCCGGACCGACTCACGCGCCTTGCCGCTGAACATGGCGCGCCAGCCGCGCTGCTTGGGGAACGACTTCGTAAGCCCGCGCAGCACGACCGCAGGGCTGTTCGGAACGGCAGGCGTCATGAACGCGATGGCGCCAGTCGGCGCGACGGTGGACTGCTCGGTCACGACGCGGCGTCGGAGATTCGCGCTGCCGAGTGCCACGTCCGTATTTGCTCGACGACGTCGGGCAACCGGGTGAAGTCCCGGGCGACGTGTAGCCGGTATACCGGGATGGTTCGAACGATGTCGCTGGCGCGGAGGAAAAGGTTCATCGACTCCGATCCGCCAATGGCCGTTCCCGCGCGATGATGGCGGAGCAGCGTGCCCACGGCGTCCGTGCCTTTCACCCGTATGCGCTCGGCGGGCGGCACGTTAGGGCCGGCCGGAACAGGGGCCAACTCGTAGATCGCCGACACCGGCAGGCGGCGCATCTCGACCTGGTCTGGAGGAAGCTCGTTCACGTGATACTTGTTCGTCACAGGGTGCGTCTGTCCGCTCGCGTAGCGGAGGTGCGACGCGGAGTCATGGAGAAGACGCACAGCGGGCATAGAGGGCCACGCCGTGACGGGAACGCGGGGGTCGATCGGCAGCATGTCATCGGTGATCAGCGTGCCTCCCGCGGCGCACAGGGCGGTAGCCAGCGTCGACTTGCCCGACCCCTTGTTCGCGAGGAACCCGACGGCCGAGCCATCCACGCCGACGGCGCTGCCGTGCAGACAGAGCAGGCCTTGTAGATGCAGCGCGACCGAGAACACGCCGCCTAACAGGTCGGCGCGAACCAGCTCCATGGCCGACGCCCTGCCGGGCGCCCAGGCGATGACGCGACCTCGCTGCGTGACATCGAAGGTGCCGGTGTCGTCGAACTCGAGCTGGAACCCGTCACTCAGCTTGCTGCAACGAACACGGATGTTGGCTTCGACGCCATCGTCACCGAGATAGACACCGGCGGCTGGCGGTTCCACGGCCCGCCCAAAGCTCCAATCGAACGTGGTGCTTTCGATTGTCGGCAGCTCGGGAAGCGGGATCTCCGAGCGGAGACATCCGCCGAAGATGGCGTAGTCTCGCGACGGGGGAGACGCTTGGACATCCACGATTGTGTAGAGAGGCCCTGCAGGGGGATGAAGTGCCGACGGGGGAGGCTTTCGCCTCCCCCGTCAGCAGAGCGTTAGCCGTTACTAGGCCGAGTACCGATGATACGGGTTCGCTCCGTCACCGGCTTCGACCATGCCGCCGGCGAGTGTAACCTCGCGGAACGTGCCCAAACGCTCCAGCTTCGGTGCCTGGTACATCCAACCCTCCCATGAGAGGTGGTTTTCCGGGAATTCCCGGCAAATTACGGCCGGCATGGCCGTAGCTGCAAGCCTGCGGCAGGTGCCGGACGTGATGACAATCCACATCGGGCGTACCTCACTGCACAAACCCTACCGCTGGCACTTCGATCTTCTTGGCGTGCGCCTCGGTCGACGCGACCGACGTCACATCACGGGCGCGGAGCCACATTTCGGTCAGAAAGGCCACGAACAAATACGCACCGCCACCTCCCCCGCGACTTTTGTATTCGCGCCACGCGTGTTGCATCGCCGCACCATCAAGTATGCCCCGATCCGCGAGGATCGACTGGGAGAACACGTCGGTGACCACGTTGTCCGGGTCAGCGCGGAACGATCGCGAGAAGTAGCCAGTGAGCACGCCCGTTTTCGCGGCGCGCGGGGCGAGGACGTTGGCCGGCAGGAGCGCGCGCGCCGAGTGGCGCAGCAGGTGCTTCACCGCGCCCGCGGACGCGCGCTCCCGGCGCGGTCGTCGAAGCGCGAACCGCACGACGCGCTGGTCGAGCAACGGCGCCCGGAGCTCGACGCCATGCTCGAGCGCCATTCCGGAGAGTCCGGCGAGCACGCGCGGAATTGTTGGGTTGCCCAATGATCGGCGCGTCTCCGCCGACGCATGTCCGCCCACTTCCAGGGCCGCCTCCGCCTCCGCCTGCCGCGGGATGAGTGCGTGCCGCGCCACGAAGCTCGCGTCCAACCACGTGGGTAACCCGATGCTCGGAGTGGCGCGGCCCCGCGCGCGCCGCACGCGCGCGGCCAACGTGGGTCGAGCTACCGCGCGCCACAGCTCTCGTGCCCCCGCGCCGCCGAACGCGCGCCACTCGCGACGCAGCTCGCGCCAGCGGCCGTTGCTGAACAGATCGCGGAGAAAGACCGTCGAGACGGCGAACAGCTGGTCGCCCCCATCGCCGTAGAGCACGACGCGCGAGCCCTGTCGGGCCGTTGCGCCTAACAACGCACGAAGCCAGTTCTCGAACGCGTGCTGGAAGGGAATGTCGGCGCGGGCGGCGTGCTCGCGGACGTTCGCCAGCAGCGGAATGTCGTCGATCGACACCCACGTCGAACGCGTCGACCAAAACGCCGTGATCTCCTCTATCAGCTCGTCTTCTCGTCCCGGGTCACCGGGAGGATAGCTGCACGACACCGGAGCGAGTCGGTCGTACCCGCGCCGCTCCAGCGCCGCATTGCCGACGCCATACATCACCGGCGAGTCGTAGCCGCCACTCAACCAGATCGTGGTCGGGCCGGCAACCGCCCGCCGCTCCACCATCGCGTTACCGAGTAGGTCTCGAAGCTGTTCACTCGCGGCGTCGAACGACTCGGTCGGATCGGCATCGTCAACCGTGAGGTTCCAGTGTTTCGTGACGCGCAGCGCACCCGGGCCATCTCGGACGAGTGCCTCCGCGGCTGGTAGCGCCCGCACGGCGACATATGGGGTCCGATCGTGACCCGCGAGACTCACGCCGACGATCTCCGCGAGCGCGACGTCGTCGAGCTCACGCGAGCAGGCGGGGTGCGCGATGATCGCGCTCACCTGCGAAGACACGATCAGCCCGGCGCCGATCTCCGCGTAATACAGCGGTCGCCGACCCATGAAGTCACGCGCCGCGAACGTCCGATGCCGGGCGTGGTCACGCACGACGAAGGCATAGTCGCCTTCGAGGTGCTGCGTACAGTCAGTGCCCCACGCGCGGTAGGCCGCGGCAATGAGATGCGCTGGCGTCCGCCCACCGGGCTTGACGTTGGCACCGCCGAGCGCACGCGTCAGATCGTCGCGGTAATAGAGGGTCGCGTCGGCAGCGACGGTGAGGTCACCGTCGTGCACGATAAGGCCGGGCCCGGAGAATTCGTCCGCCAGCTCCCAGTCGAACCGGGCAACCGCGATCACCGACTCGTTGTTGCGCCATACCGCGTACCGATCACCGCGCGACGACAGCGAAGCCAGTGGGCGCACGATACCGGGCTCGGCGAGCAGCCGTCGAGACGGGTCGATCACCGCGAAGAAACCACTCATGGACTCCGAATAGTACCGAGCGCGGGACGCGAAGCGGATGGATGCATCTCGAGAACGATGACGAACGTATCCAGCAGACTGCGACCTGAGCCGCGTGCGCGTCGGTTTGCAGCGTACATGCCGCGCGGCAGCACTCGAGGCGGGTTGTCTTGCGCTGGTAACTGATTGTATCTCAGCCGTTTACAGTGCGGTCCACGTTACAGGGCAGTCGACTGGTACGCGAGAGTGGCGTGTCATCGACACAATCGTGGGCGCGGCGCCATACGGCGACGGCAGTGGTGAAAACGCGAGTGGAGAGGTCGGGTGCGTTCGAGCACCTCGGACGGACCCCGCGCGTCAGCTCCCCGGCCGGAGGAGGGCGCGAATGTATCCCGGCGACGCCAGCAGCCGGCGTACTCGTTCTCGCCTGGGCAAGATGTGAACTGGCGCTGGCTCCTTGGACGGCACCACGAACTCCGGCTCTTCATCCCACGGCCTCACGTCGCCGTGACCGCTCCACGACGGCATGACCGCGAGCTCCCACAAGGCGTGGTCGAGCGCGACCGATGGGCACGCCCCGTCCACCGGAAAGAGGTTCCGGATGAAGTGACGTTCGATGGCGCGGAGAACGTACGCGCTTCGCGGCGGCCGCAGTTGCCTCATGACATCTGGCGGCGCCGAAACCCCCGCCGCCAGCTCGGCGATGCGCAGCGTCCAGTAACATGACGTCGCGCCGCGCGCCGCACGGGCGGTCTCGCTGTACGCCATCCAGTCGACCGCCGGGTCGCGCGAGAGCACATCGATGTCGCGAACGGTCCGCCATACACCGAAGCGGCCCTGGTGGGACCAGAGGAAATGCAGGCACGCGTGAAGGAGCGAGTGAATCGGGCTGGGAACGAACACGTTCGGAAACCCGGCGCCTAACGGCTTGGCATTCGCCCACAAGTCGTTCACGTCGAATGCGAACGGCTGGCGCTCGGGGAACAGCGCCGTGTGAACCTCGAGCTGCAGGTCCGGTGACCGGCCATCACGCAACGGCGGCAGATGGTGATGGTGTTCGTACACGGCCTCGGGAATTCCGCCGACGATCTCACGCCAGCCCGTGTCGAGCATAACGCGACGCGCGAGGTGCGCGCAGCTCGAATCGACGAGCAGGTCGATGTCCGACATCGGCCGCTGACGAACGCCCGCGTAGACCGTGTGGGCGAGCGCGGCGCCTTTGAGGAGCAGCACCCGGACACCGGCATTGTGCAACGCGCCGAGCGACTCCCGCAGGCGCGTGTCGAGGTGCAGCATCGCGAAGTCCGAGACGAGCGCGAGCCGGCGCATCTGCTCCACGACCGCGGGCGGCATCGTATCAGCAGCCAACGCGCGCAGCCGCGGGTAGATCACCGGCACTGCGCGCTCGACCTGGGCGAGTCCGAGGAATCGGTGCCAGTCGATTTCACCCCGCGCCAGTGCCGCAATAGCGAGATCGTTGGCCAGCCCGCCTGCGGTCAGCAGCAGAAGCTCCTCCTCAGCCGCAATGGCCGGGAGCCTGCGCACCGGCGCCGAACTCGCTGCGCCTGGGATATCGTCGCCTCGCCGGGCAGCCGTCGCCGTCACGATACGCGATCCAGGGCGAAGACGGACACGGCGCGATTCATGACGTGCTCCCGGCGTGACAGAGTGCGACGATGGTACGGCCGGCCGGAAGCCTAACGCCGCGGCGCACTGCCTGTCCCTCGAAGCGAAGCCACGCTCGCTTCATGGCAGACGCCCACGCCGTACGGTCGCGACTCGTGGCGAGGATGCCATGATATTCGCTCGCCTGCACGCGCCGCGCACGCAGTTCCCGTGGTATCTCCGCCAACCCCAACATCGCATTCACGCGGCTCAATCGCCTCACCTCGAACCCGGCCGCCCGCAGCTTGTCGCGGAGCTCACGCGGCTGGTAGCGATGGAACTGGTACGCGTGATCATCAGCGGTCGCCGGAAAGCTCTGGGCGTTTGTCCTGACGAACAACCAGCCCCCGGGCTTGAGAACGCGGCGCATTTCGCGGAGCGCGGCGACATCCCCGCCGCCAAGCGGCACATGCTGCAGCACGTCCAGCGAAACCACGACGTCCGCCACGCCTGCCGGATACGGTAACGCGAGCGCCGACGCCCGCGTGATCTCGAATCCCGACTGCGCGGCAGCCATCACCGCGTCCGGCGAGATGTCGCACCCGAGCGTCCGCCATGCGCCGAAGCGCTGGCCAAACCACGCGAGCGTCTGGCCCGACCCGCATCCGACGTCGAGAATCGTACCGCTCGCGGGCAGCCGGACATCGTTGAGCAGCATCGCGGCGACGTCGCGCATCGCGGCGTTCCACCAGCCGCCATTCTCGAGCTCGCGCATTCGCGCGTAATACTCGGGTGTGAAGATCCGGGGCGCAGTCATGCGGCGACCCCGTGCGCTTCCAGCAGCGGCGCGGACGCTCGGAGCACGGCGCTCACGAGCGGCAGCCGGCGCGCACGCTCGTAGGCCACACCCGCCCATCCGGCCCTGCCCAACCGTTCGCGTTCGGTGGCGAGCAGCGAGGCCGGCTCGACGCGCACGGCGGTGAAGCCAGCGCGGCGCATGCCGCGCCGCAGCTCGCGAGACGACAGCGGACGGTGGTGTGCATAGCCCTGACCGCCCCGCCATCGCACGTACCGATCGGCGAGGCGGCGCGGCATGAACCCGACCCCCCACACCCCGACGTGCGGCTCGGAGAGCAGCGTGAAGCGGTTCACCGTCCGGAGCTTGACGTCGCCCCGCCTAACCAGCACGCGTTTCGCCTCCGCCAGCGCCTGCTCGGCGTCGCGACAATGCTCGAGCGTTCCGACGGAAACGACGCGCGCGAACGTCCGATCGGCAAATGGCAAGTGCTCGGCATTGCAGCAGATGAAATCGACGTGCGCGCCCGCGAGCTCGGCCCGCCGCCGCGCGACCACGAGCCACCGCATGGCGACGTCGATCCCGACGGCGCGGATGCCGTGCTCCGCAACCGCACAGGCAAGGTCGCCTGTTCCTGTACCGACATCGAGCCACGGCCCTCCCGGTCGACCACCCGGCGGGTCGAGGCGCTCGAGCCAGTCGCGCGATCGCACGCCGGCGGTCATGACGTGTTGCACGAAGCGCGACGCCTGGTCGATGGGGGTTCCCGGCGTCATGGACCAATACATTCTCACCATCGCCTCGAGCGATGCACCGCGCGACCCCATCTCGAGACGCCGGGCCTTCTCGCGGTCGTCCTCGAGGCCGATCCATGGGTCGGCTTCGAGACGGAAGTCGGCGATTCCCAGGACGACCGGGTAGTGCACACGGCAGCGCTTACAGCCGAACGCGTCGCCTCGCGCGGCGAGATCCCCTCGACACCGCGGGCAGACGACGCCTAACGACTCATGCCACGCCACCGCGGCGGCGCTCACCGCGCGTCTCCCGCATCGGGCTTCTTCGCGGGCACCGGTGGCCACATTTCGACGCCCACCTCCGCGTACGCCTGCGTGGTCGGGTCGGGCGTCGGCTCCCCGAAGAGGTGGTGAAGCGTCCACCCGTACAGCACGGCGAGCCCATTGTTCAGGTAGTAGAGCGTGTGCAGTGGCGCGACCGCGAGCGCGAACAGAATGCCTCGCGTGCGGAAGAAGAAGCCATAGAGGGGTCGGTTGAGAATCAGCACCACCAAGAACGTGAGCGCGGCGCAGATCGCCGGCGTCCACGTGCGCCAGATCGCGGCGCCGAGGAGCATCAGCATGGACGACCAGACCAGCGCCGTGTTCAGCTTCTCGACCGTGCGCAGGTTCAGTGTCTGCGACTTCGTTGCGAGCCCCTGCTGGATGAGCATGCGCGTCCAGGGAACGCCCCGGTCGCGGAAATCACCGGTCACGAAGCCGCGCAACGTCCAGCGTTTGAGATGCGTACACTGGATGTCGGGCCGCAGGATGATGCGATGTCCGAGGGAGCGGACGCGGTGCCCGAGCTCGACGTCCTCGATCTGCGGGCGGGGGTACGACCATTCGTCGTATTGGCCGGCCTCGAGGAACACGTCGCGGCGAATCGCCCCACATCCGCCCCAGAACGTCTCGGCCTCGCCAGCACTCTGCGAGTGAACGAAGTGGTGGAGCAGGTTGCGGTACTGTGACACCAGCTGCGGCGCTTCCGGCTGCGTGTCGTATGCCCCGAACACGGCGCTCACATCGGGCTCGTTCGCGAGCACGGCGGTGAACTTCCGTAGCGTGTCGGTGTGGACGCACACATCGGCATCGACGAACACCACGATTTCGCCGCGCGCCAGCTCGACCCCGCGGTTGCGTGCGTACGCGGGGCCACGCGGCCGGTCCGGTAGCCGCACGACCGCATCCGCGAACTCTGCGGCAATGAGGGCGGTCGCATCGGTGCTCGCGTCATCGACGATGATGAGCTCCCACGATCCGCGCGGCATCTCACTCGCGCGCAGCGCGCTGAGGCAGCGTGGGAGGACGTGCGCGCCCTGATACACGGGCACGATGACCGACATGAACGGCGTCGTCACGTTTGCCGGCCCTCGGTCACATCGTGGAAGCGCCGCCTGACGAGGCGGGCGCCGGCTCTCCAGCTCAACTGACACCGGAACCTCGCTGTTCCCCATCGCTCCAATTGCCCGCGGTTGCGCAGATAGAACATGTCGATTCGTGGCAGCAACGCGCGGGCCTCGTTCGCCGATACCCAGCGCATGTCCGTCGTGCAGCCCCACGCGAATCGTGAGGCAACGATACCGACGGCAGTGTCATTCACGGCGCCGTACGGGTAGGCGAACACCCCCGGTGTCGCGCCAAGCTCAGTCGTGATGCGCTCGGCGCCACCCACGATCTCGTCCTGAACGCGGCCATTCGTTAGGCGCGTGAGGTTCACGTGCGTACGCGTATGCCCCCCGATCTCGACGCCCTGGGCGTGGAGGCGCCCGAGCGCCTCCCAGCCCAGCAGCGGCAGTTCCGGAACGCCGCGGTCGCGGCGCCCCGGCCACCGGTTGGTCTTTCCGACGGCATCGGCGACGACAAATAGCGTGGACGGCATCCCGTGATCGGCGAGCAGCGGGGCAGCGACGTCGCCGAAGCTCACGAACCCGTCATCGAACGTGAGGGCAACCGCGTTGGCATCGCTGGGCATTCGCATGAGCGTATCGAGCGATACCACGCGGACACTGCTCCGCGCGAGCCACACGATCTGTTCCCGGAAAACCTCCTCGGAGATCGAGATCACGGACCCCGACTCATCGATGGAGTGATACGTGAGGATCGCGCGCACGGCCGGGCTACGTGACTGCGACCGCGGGGGCGGCCGGTGTTGCCGGGAAGCGCCGCGCAATCGTCCGCTCAATGATCTCGAGATATCGCGGCACAATCGCGTCCTCCGACCACGTCGCCTCGTACGCGCGCCGTCCCGCTGCGCCGAGCCGATCGCGGTAGGCACGATCCGACGCGAAGCGCTCGAGAGAGCGTCGGAGGTCGACGGCATTGTCGAACAGTTCGCCGCCACCGGCATGCCCGACGATTTCCGGGAACGGTCCGATGCGCCGCGCAACGACCGGCGTGCCCTGGCGAAATGCTTCGACCAGCGTGTTGCCGAAGGTTTCGAAGCACACCGACGGCGCGATATGCGCGACCGCGTGTCGGTACAGCGGGGCGAGCCGCTCCGGGCTCACGTAGCCGAGGAACCGTATGCGCGGGGAGTCACCGGCCAACGCGCGGAGAGTGCGCTCGTGCGACCCTGCCCCGGCGATCAGCAGATCGGCCGGCGCATCGGGATGCCGAAACAGTGGCACGACGTCATCGAGGCCCTTGATGCGCTCGAGCCGGCCTGCGTAGAAGAAATACGGGCGCGGATGCGGGCTCCCCGCAGCCTCGCCGATGATGTCCTCGTCCGCGTCGAACACGATCGGCGGCAGCACCTCCATGTCTCGTGGGAACCCGAACTCACGATGCTTTTGTCGACTGAACTCGCTCAGCGCGATGAACGTGTCGACGTTCGGCAGCGCTTGCTCCAGCATCCCCGTGCTTCGCCAGAGCTGCGGCGGGCGCCCGGACCGGAGCGAGCACCGAACACATTCCCGCCCCGTACAGGGCTCGCGGCGGTGGCGCCACAGTACGTGCGTCGGGCACACGAGCCAGTGCTCGTGTGCCGTGTATACGGTCGCGGTGTCACGCGCGAGAGCGAACAGGCCCGGACCGCCGACGAGTGACACGTTGTGAAAGTGCACGACGTCGAAGCGACGCCCAGCGAGCAGCGCGGTGATCTCCGCGCCATGGACCACCGGCCGTCCCAACTGGTGCGTGAGGAGGACCGACAGCATCCCCAGTGAGCTGCGCAGGGTTACGACCTCGACGCCGTCGTTCGGGGCGGGTGCGGTCGGCGCCGGGTGGCCTAACGACGCGTACGAGTCGGCGTCGTGCACGACGGTCACCTGGTGTCCGGCCCGCACGAGCGCTCGGCAGAGTCGCTGGAGCGTGATGCCATCGCCGCCGTAGCTGTACGGCGGGTAGAACGTCGAGAACATGCAGAACCGGAGCGCGCCGGTCACGCCGCCGCCTCTGCCAGCGCGTCGAGCGCCGCTCTCGCGCTCGACTTCCAGCTGAGGGTGCCGGCCCGCGCCAGCGCCGCGGCAGCGAGCGCGCGCCGATGTGGCTCGTCGGTCGCGAGGCGCCGCATCGCGGCGCCTAACGCCGACTCGTCCCGCGGCGCGGTGAAAATCCCGCCGCCCGCCAGCAACTGCGGAAGGGGACTCTCGGTCGTGGCAATGACGGGGACGCCACACGCGGCTGCCTCGACCGCCGGTAACCCGAATCCCTCCGACTCCGACGGCAACACGAGCGCGACCGCGCCCGACAACAGATGGCGCAGCTCGTCATCCGGCACGTACCCCGCCCACCGAACGTGATCACCCGTGCCGCATCGCGCGATCTCGTCACGAATGCGCTGCTGCGCGCCGAAGAACGGGTCGTCGTCGGTCGCGCCGACGAGCACAAGCATCGGCGCATCGGCGAGATCGCCGACGAGTGTCGCGTGCGCACGCACGATCGCATCGACATGCTTGTGAGGGTTGAAGCCGCCCACGTACGCGAACCAGCGCCGGCCGTCGGGAATCCCGGCGCGGCGCGCCGCCGCTACGACGTCCGCCGCCGATTCACTCGGCTTATAGGCCGGCGCCGCCGCCTCCACCGCGATGCGAATGCGATCGCGACGCACACCCAGCGTTCGGCTGACCTGTGTCGCCGCGTAATCCGAAACCGTGAGTACGAGGCGCGACTGCGCCAGCGCCATCTGCACCTTCATGCGCCAGAAAAGTCGCGCCCGGGACGACGGGAGCGTGAGCTCGGGAAAACGATCGGCGATCGCGTCGTGAAACGTGATCACGGCGGCGAGCGTTGGCGGCAGCGGGAAATACGTGTAGACCGACGGCGAGAAAAACACGTCGAGCTCCTCGCGTGCAACCGCTCGCGTCATGCGCCACATGTCACTGAGCGAACGACTGCCGTTGGCGCTCGCCGCGGTCGTCGGGGCCGCCGACTGCCGCACCAACACCCTCCGCACGCCCGCACCGGCAAGATCGAAGCACCGCGCCGAGCGGTCGTCGACGAAGCACACGAACTCGTGCGAGGCACCCTCGACGACCATCGCGCGAAGCAGCTCGCGAGCGAATCGCCCATACCCGCGGGCATTGGCCCAGCACGTCGCATCCACGCCGATGCGCATCAGCTATCGGCCCCCGTTCCAACTACGTTCGCGTGCGGCAGGCGCGACGTCAACAGAGCGAACACCTCAGCACACCTTGGCCAGCGAATCGCCGGGACCCGCGACGTAGCCCACCATCTCACCGAGAGCCCACGACACGACGAAGACTGCGAGCAATGGCAGCGACCGCACGAGCTCGGAACGGTGGCGGCGCTTCGACACGACTCGCGACACGGTTCGGAAGAACAATAGCGGCGGCAGTGCGAGAGCGGCCGCGCCATACCCCAGCCGCTTCGGAAGGGGCGCGCCGGCAACCCGCGCCCCTGCGTACGACCGCGCGTACAGATATCGCTGCGACAGATACTCGCCCATCGTGTAGTGTTTCTTGTGACCCACGGCAATCTGCGGCCGGCACACCAGGGACACGCCGTCGCGACGCATCGCGTCGTGGAGTCTATTCTCCCACTGTCCCCGACCAAGGACTGACTCGTACCGCCCGAGCAACGCGCGTGGGTACACCACGTTGTTGCCGGGGAGCCAGTCGGCAGGCCCTTCGGGCAGCGGGGTTATACAGTGACTGTACTCACAGAGGAACGCCGCCCAATCCACCAGGCGATCGACAGCGGCGTTCTCGATGGCGCCGCCGACGACGACGTCTGCTCCCGCCTGGGCATCGAGCAGTGCGCGAGCCCACCCTGGCGGAACGATCACATGATCCTCGATCACCGCTACCGACCTGCCTCGCGCCTCGCGAAACGCGAGCGCACGGAGATCGGGGATCGTCGTCGCCGGCGACGCTTCCAGCACGCGGACCCATGGGTGCGTCTTGCGAACTTCTGCGCGGAGCGGCTCCCCACACCGATCAGCGACGAGTACCTCGAGGTCGACGTCTGTTCGTTGCCGAGAAAGCGCCGCAAGACAGCCCATCAGGTCGCCGAGGCCGTTCACTGACGGAACGACGACCGTGAGCGATGGCTCAGTCATCGCCTGCCGGCTTCGGCACGGGCGCCTCGGCCGGCCCGCGCAGATAGCCGACGCCTTCCCCGATAGACCACGCCGTGAGGAACAACATTGTCGCAGGTAAGGCGCGGAGGAACGTTCCCCATCGCCCGCGTGCCGCCGCGCGCGCAACGCGCCACGTCAGGAGCGCCGGCAGCAGGGGACTCACCATGAGCAGAAACCAACGCCGTGCACCTGGCTCCTCTACCAGTCTCTTTCGGGCGAAGTCACGTCCATGCTCGTATCGGTCGACGCAAAACGCAGCCACGCTGTAGGTCTGGTTCTGGTAGATCGCCGCGGTCTTTGCGAACCGCAGCATGCTGCCCCTCGCCACCAGTCGCGTGTGCGCCACGTTCTCCCACTCGCCGTTCTGCGCCCAGCCAATCACGTCGGCAATCACGTGACGTTTGTACGCGACGTTGGCGCCGGTCAGCAGGGGCGCGCCCTCCGGTGCCTCGGGCCGGTCTGCGGAGAAGAATCCGTATTCGGCGAAGTAGGCGGCCCAGTCGACGACGCGCGACCGACGGGCGTTATCCATTCCGCCGCCGACCACGTCGGCCTCGCCGTTGGCGCTTTGGGTGAGCGCCTCGACCCAGTTGGCGTCGGCGACACAGTGGTCCTCCGTGAGCGCGACCACATCACCCGAGGCCTGCGCCATGCCCACGGCTCGCAGCTGTGGAATCGATGCGTCGACCGGCGCCGTCACGAACCGAACACCGGGGTAGGTCTTCGCCAACGCAGCGACGTCCGCCGCATTGTCCGCACGCGCCACCAGGAGCTCGGCGTTCAGTCGCTGACATTGGCCGAGCAATGACCCGAGGCATGCCTGGAGGAGCGCCTTGTCGCGGTTGGACGCGACGACGACCGACACCGCGGGGCCAGACCCGCGCTTGGGGCCGCGCCCGAGCGAACGCGCCACGTCGCTGTCCAGTCGGCTGGGGGAGGACATCGTTAGGCAGGTCTCGGGACGGCACGACTCGGCGCGGGTGCCCCGCCGACGGCGCCAACCGCCTCACCGACAGCCCAGCAGCCGGCAAGTACGAGAAAGGCCGGGAGTGCACGCAGGAACCGGCCACGGTGCTCCACCATTGGACGCACGCGACGCCACGCGCGCAGCGCCAGCGCGAAGGGAACGAGCGGAGTAGCGGCGATGATCATGGCCGGAGAGCGCCCTGCCCGCGAGGTACGCCAGGCGCCGGCGTGGCGACCGTGGTGAAACCGATGGCGGGCGATGGTAGAAAATGGGAACGACCGGCCGTAGCGCGCCGTCGCACCCGGCACCACCGCGAGAGAGCCGCCAGCGGCGCGAAGCTGGCGGTGAAATTCCACTTCCCAGAAGCCGTCGTCTGAATTCATCACGAATCGCCGAATCGCCTCACCGTCGTAAGCAGCGTTGTCAGCGGGGATACCCGGGACATCGCGACAGACCTGCTTGGGTTCCAGCAAAAACTCCGAATATCGGAGGTAGAACACTGCCCAGTCGGTAACGGACGTCGCATCGCCGAGATCGAGTCGACCGGCTGCGCCGGTGTGGCCCACTCTGAGCGCCGACTCCAGATTCTCCACCCAGGTTTGCCCGGTCGACCGGGCAATCCCGGTCGCCCAGAGATCGGGCGTGAGCGTTCCCGACACGCAGCGTATGACGGCCGCGCGTCCCAAATTCCGCTCCGCAATGTCCGCGCTCGTGTCGCGCGATGCATCGACCACGATCACTTCCGAACATTTCCCTTCCAGCGCCGCGCGAACCGACTCGATACAGCGCCCGATCGATCTTGCTGACTCCACGGACGCGATAATCACCGATACATCGAGCATGTTCATCGCGAACTGGTGAAATCGCCGTTCCCTGGATCCGGAACGAGTGCCGAGCTCGGTCTATAGTGAACGGAGTCTAATCCACCACCCGCCCGTGCCCGGTCTATTCCGAAACGCGCATGGTGCAAGGATGGCGCCCCGGCAGGCGTTTGCAACGGCTCACGGAGCTGCTCGCTATCTGAAGTGGCAGAGCGGGTTTGGCCGTCTGATCGTGTGCCGCGTCAGTCGCAATTCAACCGGGATGCGTGCGCCCCTGTTGCCTTCGCGCCACAACTCTGGGGTGCCCGAAACCATGAACGTCTCCGAGCCAATCTCCGCACCACTCGGCTCAACGCGGCGGGAGCCTAACGGTTCGCGGCACGCTGCGAACGCCGTCCTTGCGGGATTGCGCTTCGCATTGGCTGGGCGACTCCGGCAGCCAACTCTCGTTTCGTGATGTCGGTCACCGCC
>Ga0310810_10004457_pt1 | contig 15499 bp, 5 predicted proteins | sample NCmetagenome_FD_207641 | JGI IMG/M metagenome (GOLD analysis project Ga0310810, IMG submission 207641) | Soil microbial communities from experimental microcosm in Duke University, North Carolina, United States - NC | ecosystem: Engineered > Artificial ecosystem > Soil microcosm > Unclassified ...
GCGGCGGCTCGGGCAGGCCTTCGAGCGCGAGGACGCGGACGAGGAGCTCGCGCGCACCCGCGTTGGCGTCGGCGACGCGCGCGACCACGCGATCGCGCCACGACGCGACGCTCACCCGCCGCGTCTCGACCAGCGTGACCAGCAGCTGCGCGGCGTCGCGGCCGATCGGTTGATCGATCTGCTCGGCGACGAACGACGCGAGCGCGTCGCTGGTCTCCTCGGCGAAGCGCGCGCGATCGCGGTAGCGCGTGAACAACGTGAAGTCGACGATGCCGCGCCAGAGCGTCGCGACGGCGAGGCGGCCGGGCAGGGACGACGCGAGCACGAGGGCGGCGTGCACGCCGCCGGCCTCCTTGATCCACGCGCCGAGCGCGGTCGCGTGGGCTTCCCATCGCCACAAGCGCGCGTGCGCGAGCGGCGGCAGGGACGTCGCGCGCAGCCACGTCGACGTCGCGGCGAAGTCGAGCTGATCGCCGAAGGTCGGCGCGCGATCGGCGAAGCGATCGAGCTGGAACGCGACGTCGACGAGCGGATCGGCGCAGCCCAGCAGCGCGGCGCACGCGGCCAACGAGGGCGCGGGCGCGCGCATCGCGAGCGCGGTGCACAGGCCGGTGACCGGCGCGGTCATCGCGGGGCGCAGCGCCTTGTCGAGATCTCCCGGCGCGCATCGACCGATCAGATCTTGCTCCGCCGAGGTCAGCGCGCGCGCGGCGATCGGCGGCGGCGCGGGGACGATCGGCGCGGCCGTCGCGGCGACGCGCGTGACGCGCGCGATCCACGCGGCGAGCGGCGCGCGGGCCTCGAACGCGCGCGAGAGGGCCGCCTCGAGATCCCACGGCAGGCCGCCGGCGGCGTCGATCGCCGCGACCAGCGCCAGCGCGGTGTCGTCGTCGAGGGGACGCGCGGCGGCGGCGAGCAGCTCGGCCGACAGCGCGCGCACGAACGCGGGCGCGATCGCGGGCGGGATCACCGCGAGGATCGCCGCGGCGTCGTGCGCATCGAGGCCCGACGCGAACGCCTTGCAGATCGTCGCGAGCCGATCGGCGTCGCGCGCGTGCGCGCCGAACGCGATCAACAGCCGCGCGCGCTGCGGGCCCGCGATGCGCGCGACGAACGCCTCGGCGCGCGCGGTCGGGAAGATCGCGAGCGCGCGGCCCGCGAGCTCGAAGTAGCGCGCCGGATCTCGGGCGGCGACGCGCGCCAGCCAGCCGAGCTCGAGCGCCGAGGCCTCCGCCGGCAGCTTGCAGATCGCGTCCCAGACGCGATCGTCGGTCATGATCGCGTCGAGCACGACGTCGTCGCCGAGCTTGTGGACGACGTGCTCGAGCCGCTTCGCCGGGAACAGGCCCGCGATCGCGACCGCGAGCTCGACGTGCGTGCGCACGATCGGCAGCGCGAACAGCGGCGCGACGATCGTCGCGCGCAGGCGCACGGGCCACGCGAAATCGACGAGCCCGGCGGCGCCGGCGGCGGCGAGCGCCGGATCGAACGCGCGCATCGCGATCACGCGCGGCTCGAGCGCGACGCACGCACCGACCAGCGACTTCGAACGCAGGCGCGGCAGCATCGCGGCGACCGCGCGGCGCGTGAGCGCGCTGCGCTTCTTGCCGGAGACGACGCTGATCAGGACGTCGAGGCGGTGCCCGCCGGTCTCGTCGAGCGCGGCGATCCATGCGTCGAGGACGTCGAGGCCCGGCGGCGGCGCGATCGAGGGCGCCTGCTCGGCCGCTTCGAGGTACTTCTCGACCAGCGCGTCGGAGCGCGCCGGTCCGGCGGCGAGGAACCGGCGCACCTCCTCGACCGGCAGGCGCGCGATCAGCGCGATCAGCTCGCGCGCCTCGAGCGCGCCGTGCGCGTAGAGATCGAACGCGAGCTCGAGCGGCTTCGCGGGCCACGGCGCGCGCGCGGCGAGCTCCGCGCACGCCGGATCCGCGCGCAGGTACGCGGCGAGCTCCGTCGTCGGGCGCTCGGCCTCGATCGCGAGCGCGGCGCGGCGCACGTCGGGGCGCGGATGGAAGAGCGCGTGGACGGCGCGCATCGGCGCGCTGCGCGCGGTCGCCGCCAGCGACGCGACCGCGTTGGCGCGCACGGCGGCCTCGTCGTCGTCGAGGCCGGCGACGATCGCGCGCACGCCCGGCACGCCGCGCGCCTCCGACAGCGCGCGCATCACCGCCGCGCGCATCGCGGGATCCTCGGCGCGCGCGAGTCGCTCGATCCACGCCAGGTACGGCGCGCGCGCGGCCATGCCGAGGCCGGCGAGCTCCGCGACGTCCGCGGGCGTGGCGTGGCCGGCGAGCAGTCGCCGCCACAGTTCGAGATCGTTCACCTTCATGTTGTAACGAAAAAATCCGGGCGCCGCGGCGATGCCAGCGCGTCGATCGCGCTGCCATTCATCCCAGGTGGCGGCGCGCACAGGAGCCATGCGCGCCGCGCGTCGGAGTCGCGGCAGACGATCGGAGCGCAACCGGTCCCGAGTCGGGCACGACCACGTTGTCCTCATCTCCGCCTTGGGGGGCGGCGAGCGACGCGGTGATCACAGCCCGATGTCGATGGCGCGGGGACGGAACGGCCCAAAGGCACCACTTGCGGAAGGCGCAGTGCCGGGCGACGCGCCCGGCTGCTCCCGCCGGAGGAGCCGCCGCGCAGACGCGTTCGATTACATCGCGCTCGGGACCGGGCGGCGGACCAACCGCGGCGCCCGGATGCGAGACCTATGTGAGGCTGGCGCGTTCATGCGGTTGGTGGGGCTCCGGTCGAGACGAAAACGGGGACGAGACTACTAACACGACGCCGTCGGCGTGGAGAAGCAGAAACGCGCCATGGCCGATTTCGGTCTTTCCGATGGACCGATCGCGCGATGCGTCGATCGCGGTTGGTGCTCCCGCGCGGGCGGCGCGACCATCGAACTTCATTCGGACGACGAACAAAGTTCCGAAATGGAGGCCATCCATGATCGACCGTGTCCACAAGTCCCTGATCGTCGCCTTCGTGCTGTCGGCGGCCGCGTGCGCGACCGACCCCGAGCCCGACGGTCGCGTGCCCGATCCCATGCAGCTCGCGCTGCAGCGCGACCTGCACGAGACGCCCGCGCAGCTCGACCACCGCCTGCGCGCCGAGGCGGTCGCGGCGCGCCTCGCGCCCGCGCTGCACGACGAGCTCGCCGACGCGTACGGCGGCGCGTGGATGAGCGACGACGGCGATCACCTGATCGTCGGCATCACCGATCCCGCGCTCGCCGACCTCGTGCGCGACGCCGGCGCCGAGCCGCGCGCGGTCGCGCAAAGTCTCCAGCAACTGGAGACTTTGAAGGCGTCGCTCGATCAGCAGGCGCCCGCGGCGAGCGTCCACGCCTGGTACGTCGACGTCCCGCACAACCGCGTGGTCGTCGAGGCCGACGACGCGCTCGCCGCGGCCGCGTTCGCCGACCCGCGCGCGGTCACGATCATCGAGCGCGCCGAGCGTCCGCGTCCGCTCTACGACATCCGCGGCGGCGACGAGTACATCCTCGGCGGCAACATCCTGTGCTCGGTCGGCTTCGCGGTGAACGGCGGCTTCGTCAGCGCCGGCCACTGCGGCAAGCCCGGCACGCAGACCGCGGGCTCCAACTGGGTCGCGCAGGGCACGGTCGCGGCGTCGATCTTCCCGACCCACGACTACTCGTACATCCAGATCAACGCGTCGTGGACTTCGCTGCCGTGGGTCGGCGATCACAACGGCGGCCAGATCGCGGTGCAAGGATCGCAGGACGCCGCGATCGGCAGCTCGGTGTGCCGGTCCGGCCGCACCAGCGGCTGGCACTGCGGCGTGATCCAGGCGCGCGACGTCACCGTCAACTACTCGGCCGGTCCCGTCTACAACACGACGCAGACGAGCGCGTGCGCGGAGGGCGGCGACTCGGGCGGCTCGTTCATCTCGGGCAATCAAGCGCAGGGCGTGACCTCGGGCGGCAGCGGCAACTGCACCAACGGCGGCACCACCTTCTTCCAGCCCGTCAACCCGATCCTCTCCGCCTACGGGCTCACGCTGAAGACGACCGGCGGCAGCACGCGCGAGATCGTCTCGCAGTGGAACGGCAAGTGTATCGACGTGCCCGGATCGAAGTTCGTCGACGGCGCGCACCTGCAGATGTGGGACTGCAACGGCACCGGCGCGCAGAAGTGGACGTTCACGGGCGGCACCGTGCAGGCGGGCGGCAAGTGCATGGACGTCGCGTGGGCGTCGAAGGACGACGGCGCGGTCATCCAGCTCGCGAACTGCAGCGGCAACCTCGCGCAGCAGTTCGTCCTGACCGGCGCCGGTGATCTCGTCAGCGTGCTCGCCAACAAGTGCGTCGACATCAAGGACTGGAACGGCGGTAGCGGCGCCGCGCTGCAGACGTGGAGCTGCGCGGGCACCGCGAATCAGAAGTGGTACGCGCGTTAGCGCGAGTGCCGCAGCGGCAGGGCTGCCGCAGCGGCAGGGGTGCCGCAGCGGCAGGCCGCTCCCGCACGAGGCGATTCCAGCAATTACCATCGCCGCGGGCGGCACGGCCGTTGCTCTTCCACGCCGCGATGACGAACCGGCGTGCGGACCGCTATCGCCTCGACGACGACCAGGACGGAGATCGGAGCCCATCGATCGCGCCGGGTCGCACCACGCTGACCACGTCGATCGCGCCGAGAAGCGCGGCGGCGCCGGCGGCGCGCGCGCCCAACGGCAGCCGCGAGATCGATCTCGGCGGCGCGACGGCGTGGTCGCCGGGCGCGCGCGGAGGCGAGCCGCTCCCCGCCGACCTGCGGACCTCGATGGGACAGGCGTTCGGCACCGATCTCTCGCCGGTGCGCATGCACCGCGACTCGCCCGACGCCACCGCGGTCGGCGCGATCGCGTTCACCTCGGGGCTCGACGTGCACTTCGCGCCGGGACGCTTCGACGACGCCTCGACCGGTGGTCGCGAGGTGATCGGCCACGAGCTCGCGCACGTCGTCCAGCAAGCGCAGGGCCGCACGCGCGCGCCGGTCCAGACTTTCGGCGCCGTCATCGACGTCGACTCGGCGCTCGAGCGCGAGGCCGATGACCTCGGGCGGCGCGCGGCGCGCGGCGAGCACGTGATGTCCGCCGGTCCGCTCGGTGCGCCGAGCGCGCCGGTCGTGCAGTGCATGCGGCACGAGGACCTCGCGGAGGGGCGCTACTACCTCGTGAGCTACGACGGCAACATGCTGCCGGCGCGGTTGGTGCGCTGCCGGCCCGGCGCGTACGAGCTCGTCGTCGTCGGATCCACCAGCGTGATCCACCTCGACAACGCCGACGACTTCATCGAGGAGACGCGCAGCAAGAAGGCCGACGGCGACAAGAGCGGCAAGAGCGACAAGAGCGGCAAGAGCGACAAGGGGAGCGACGACGGCGGCGACTCGTCGAAGAGCAAACGCCCGGACGGCCCACCAGTCTCGAAGCGCGGCCGCACCGGCAAGAGCGTCGGCGGTCGCGGCGGCCGCGGCGGCCGCGCGCGCAACGTCGGCGCGCCGACCGCGGTCGTGATGCAGGATCCCGGCGACCACGCCCCGATCGCGATGGTCGACGATGATCTCGTCCAGGCGTATCGCACCGACCTCGCGTCGACCCGGCGCCATCACCTGCAGGAGCCCGAGGGCCAGCTCATCGCCGACGATCTCGGCGTCACCGCGCTGGTGATGAACCAGATCGCGGGCCCGCTGATCCAGTCGAACTTCCTGACCTACGGCGCCGACGGCGGCACGCCCGGCATCCTGCTCCACATCGGCGGCAACCACTACATCGTGTTGCGACCGGCGGCGCCCGACGATCTCGACGTCGACTTCGTCGATCTGAACGGCGACGGTTACGTCGAGGTCATGCCGACGGTGGCCGACGGCAACTGCTTGATCGACGGGCTCTACATCATCGCGAACGGCGTGCCCGCGCCCGCGCTCGAGATCAACCGCCTGCGCGGCGTCGCCTCGGTCGGCATGAGCCGCCAGCAGATCGAGCAGGTGCTGTCCGCGATCATCGTGGCGATCGCGCGCGGCGAGGCGCCCGGCGGGATCGGCCCCCTCACGCGCGACTACATCGCGCGCGATCCCAACCTGCCCGGCATCCGCGATGATCTCGCGCGGCGTCGCGCCGGGAAGCGCGCCGAGGAGTCGGCGAAGTCGAAGAAGGAGGAGCCGGCGAAGGGGAAGCAGGAGCCGTCGGGCGAGAGGGAGGAGGGCAAGCGCGAGAAGAGCGACCACGGCAGCTCGTCGATGGACATCCGCGTCGACTCCGCGCCGAAGAAGCAACCGTCGTCGGCGATGTCGGTCGGATCCGACGATCACGCGCTCGAGCACGCGGTCACGCGCTACGTGCTCGAGGTCAACCGCTTGGGCGAGGCCGAGGCGCAGAAGAGCGACACGTACCGCACGATCACGGAGCTCTGGCCGCAGGCCTCGCGCGATCCGCTGCCCGACGCGCGCGGCCTGTCGGCGTGGATCTCGGCGCGCGAGACCGCGACGCACGACTACTACGGCAGCGACACCGACTCGGAGCCCGACGAGGACTTCCGCATGCCCGAGGACGATCTCGACGAGTCCGAGGGCGGGTTCACCGAGGAGGACGAGGCGCTCTTGGCGGAGCTCAACGTCGCGATCGTCGGGGCCGAGAGCGCCGGCGACATCGAGAAGATCCTCACCGACAAGCGCTACGCACGCTTCGTCGTCCCGCAGTTCCGCGGCATCGCGTACATGACGAATCGCTTCAGCAAGGCGAAGCGGCGCGAGCACCGCCGCGCCAGCCAGCTCGGCAAGCCGGTCTTCGCCGACGCGGTGCGCCCGCCCGGCATGCCGCGCGAGGAGTTCTACACGGCGAGCCATGGCAAGAGCGGCGACGTGTGGAAGAACGCGCGCCTCTTCCGCGCGTGGTTGGCGCGCAAGCGGCGCCCCGATCCGTTCGTCGATCCGAAGCGCAAGATGAAGGGCGGCAGCTCGCGCGTCTTCCCGACGCCGTTCCACCTGCTGCAGTCCGACTACTCGGAGAACTACACCAAGTCGGCGGAGACCGTCGGCGAGTACCACGAGCTCGGCGGCAAGCCGCGCCCCGACGCGGAGTCGGATCGCGACCCGGCGCGCGACAAGGTGTACGGCGACGTGCCGTTCCGCTCGCACCCGTTCGTGTCGACCGCCGACGAGCCCCGGCACGCCGTGCGCTACGCGCTCGGCAACAAGCCGATCGCCGCCGAGAAGGGCTTCCGCCTACGCCCGCGCTGGCGCCGCAGCGGCAAGGCGCAGCACCCCTACTCGGGCAAGGTCTACGCGTCGTTCCACCCGCTGCGCGACTACCTCACGCCGCACGCGCCGTCGCACGTGTGGAGCGGGCGCACGCTCGGCGCGCTCGCGATCAACGATCACACCTCGAAGGAGGGCGAGTCGTCGTTCCTCGCGGTGCTCAAGCAGCACCGGGTCGTCATCGAGCAGGTCATCCGCTGGCCGTCGCTGACCGCCGACAAGGACAAGTCGCGCCAGTTCGGGTTGACCGAGGAGGAGCGACAGGAGTTCCGCGCGATCCTCGAGCAGCACGCGCCGCACACCGGCGCGCAGCAGGGCATGAAGTCGGACACGCTGGGGCCGATCGTCGAGCGGTTCTTCACGCGCTTGCTCGAGCAGCGTGTACAGGCCGAGGCCGCGCGTCGCGGCAAGAAGCTCATCTATCGCAACCTCAACGGCACGTTCAGCGCGACGCCGCCGAAGTACAAGACGCCGGGCAAGAGCGCGAGCGCGAAGTGGACCGCGCCGAAGACCGATCCGTCGGCCGCCGGGCTGCGCGAGAAGATCATGAAGGGGGAGCAGTCGATCGGTGGCAAGACCGAGGGGTACTTCGGCGACTGGCCGGCCGACGACTTCTACGCCGCGCTCAGCGACGACGAATCCGACGACGGCTTCGCGGCGCCGGCGCGCTCCGACGAGAAACCGTACGCGCGCGCGCTCGAGCACGCGATGCGCACGCCGCAGATCCGCACGTTCGTCGCCCAGGCGCGGACGCTCGTGACCGCGACCCAGCGCGCGCTCGAGCGCATCGCCAACCAGCGGGGCGTCCACAACCAACTGCCCGGCGCGCTCCAGGTCGCGCGCAAGCTCGCGCAGCGCGCGTACTTCAAGGTGTACGCGTCGGCGCTGGGCGGCGTCCACCAGGACGATCTGCTCGCGCGCGACGCGCCGAACCTGCCGCGCAGGCTCCTCGATCTCTTCGCCGCGCCGTTCGGCGGCGAGGCGATCGTGCAGGGCTGGTTGATGGACTGCGTCGCGCAGATCGTCGCCAACCTGCGTTACGAGATCGACGTCATCGCGATGAACTGGGAGATCGCGGACGGCGGCTCCGACGCCGATAGCGAGCCCGAGGACGATCGCCGCGACCACGGCCGCGGCCGCGGAGAGGATGAAGAGGACGAAGAAGACGATCGCGGCGGATCGAGCGGGCTCGGCCTCCCGAAGCTCGGCGGCGAGCGAGAGCGCGCGCCGCAGCGGCCGCCGGCGCCGGACTCCGGCGGCATGTTCGAGTCGTTGTTGTCCGCCGTGAGCTCGTGGCCGCTCGTCCCCGAGCAGCAGGGCGAGCCGCCGGTGCAGCAAGGCGATCCGTCCGCGCACGAGCACGGGCACGGGGACGGGCACGGGCAGGAGCACGAGCACGAGCGCAGGCCGATGGACGAAGGCTCGGACGCCGACGATCTGTGACGACTCAGGCGCCGCGCGCCGCGAGCAGCGTCGCGATCTCTTCGAGCTTCGCGAGGATCTTGTCGTCGACCGAAGGCCCCGGCTCCTCGAGCGCGGCGTTCGCCATCGCGGGGCCGAAGGTCTGCGCGAAGGTCGCCAGCGCGTGACCGGTCGGCGTCGTCGGGAACAGGTTGTCGTAGCCGACCGACAGCGACGTCGACATGTAGAGGATGCCGTCCCACGCCGTCTTGCAGTGCGGGTTGGTGTCCCGCTCGGCGAGCCAGAACGCGATGCCGCCGCCGACGACGGTCGTCATCAACGCGTCGATCGGATCGCGCTTCGCCCACTGGCGGAGCTGCGCCTTGACGTCGTCGAAGCCTTCCTTGTCGTGCACGGCCCACATGCCGAGCGCGACAGGCACCAGCGCATCGAGCTCCATAGGCGATCACGGTAACCGCGCTGCATTCGGTGTCAACGTCGTGCCGTCGAGGGATTGCAAAACTACACCGCTTTGCCGGAATGTCCCCTGGCGGAGAGGTCAGGGGGGACTTACGCATGGCACCAACACAATTGACGGGGGCTGACGTGAATCTGTTGGATGTCGCGCTGCGGTTCCCGACGATCGTGTTCACGATCGCGCTGGGCATCGTCCTCGTCTATTGGCTCTTCGTCGTGATCGGTGCGCTCGACATCGATCTGCTCGGACATGGTGGGCACGACGTCGACATGGACAGCGACTGGGATCTCGGCCTCGGCAACGTTCCGCTGACGATCAGCATCTCAGTCATCGTGCTGGTGGCGTGGGTGGGGGCGCTGCTCGGCTCGTACTACGTCATGGGCGAGTCGAGCGTGCTGCGCTGGCTGCTGCTTCCGCTCGCGCTCGTCGTCGCGCTGCCGCTCGCCGCGCTCTTCGTTCGTCCGCTCGCGCCGGTCTTCGAGATCAAGGAAGGGAAGACCCACGCGCAGTACATCGGCTCGATCTGCACGGTCACCAGCAACACCGTCGACAACGACTTCGGCTTCGCCGACATCGTCGACGGCGGCAGCATCGTGCAGATCGCGGTCCGCGCCGATCCCGCGCACAAGCTCGTGCGCGGCGACAAGGCGCTCGTCATCGACGTCGATTCCGACCGCCGCGTCTTCGCGGTGGAACCTTCTCCTGGAGGAGTGTGAAATGGGTCAACAGCTCGCCATCATCCTGATCGCATCCGGCGCCGTCCTCGTCTTCGGCATCCTCGGCTTGGTCGCGCGCACATGGCGCCAGGTCCATCAAGGACAGGCGATGATCGTGAACAAGATGGGGCGCGACCCCAAGGTCACGTTCACCGGCGCGATCGTGCTGCCGATCGTGAACAAGGCCGAGATCATGGACATGTCGATCAAGACGATCGAGGTCGCGCGCCATGGCAAGGAAGGCCTGATCTGCGCGGACAACATCCGCGCCGACATCAAGGTCACCTTCTTCGTCTCGATCAACAAGACCGTCGACGACGTGCTGCGGGTCGCGCAGACGATCGGCTGCGCGCGCGCGTCGCAGCAGGGCACGCTCGAGGAGCTGTTCGCGGCGAAGTTCTCCGAGGCGCTCAAGACCGTCGGCAAGGTGATGGAGTTCGAGAACCTCTACACCCACCGCCAGGACTTCAAGAACAACATCAAGAAGGTGATCGGCGAGGACCTGAACGGCTACGTCCTCGACGACTGCGCGATCGACTACCTCGAGCAGACGCCGATCGAGATGCTCGATCCCAACAACGTCCTCGACGCGCTCGGCATCCGCAAGATCACCGACATCACGTCGGCCGCCGCGATCGACACCAACCAGCTCAAGCAGCGCCAGAAGATGGAGACCGGCAAGCAGGATCTCACCGCGCAAGAGGCGCTCTACCGCTTCGAGCAGGCGCAGGCCGAGGCCGCCGCGAAGAAGGACAAGGAGATCGCGGTCGCGCAGGCGCGCGAGTCGAACGAGGCGGCGCGCTTCCAGCTCGAGGAGCAGAAGCGCACGGCGATCGAGAAGCAGAAGGCCGACGAGATGATCCAGATGGCCGAGCAGGCCAAGCTGCGCTCGGTGCAGGTCTCGGAGCAGGGCCGGATCCGCGAGGTCGAGGTCGAGAAGGTGCGCGTCGCCAAGGCGCACGACCTCGAGGAGGTCGGCCGCACGCGCGAGGTGCAGCTGAACACGATCGACGCCAACAAGGCGCTCGAGACCGAGAAGCGGGCGATCGCCGACATCGTGCGGGCGCGCGTCGCCGTCGACAAGACGGTCGCCGTCGAGGAGGAGTCGATCAAGGACCTGCGCACCGACGCGCAGGCCAAGCGCGAGAAGAACGTCGCGATCACCGCGGCGGAGGCCGAGGCGCAAGGCTCGTTCGTCAAGGACATCAAGAAGGCCGAGGCCGAGACGCAGGTCGCGCAGTCGCAGGCGAAGCGGCAGATCATCCTCGCCGACGCCGCGATGGAGTCGAGCGACAAGGAAGCGCGCGCCGCGATCCGCCGCGCCGAAGGTGCGCAGGCCGAGCACGCCGCCGAGGGGCTCGCGACCGTGCGCGTGCGCGAGGCCGCCGTGCTGGTCGCCGACAAGGAAGGCACCGTCACCGCCGAGAACGTCAAGCGCAAGGCGCTCGCCGAGGCGCAGGGGCGCGAGGCCGGCGCGATCGCGATCGAGAAGGAGGGCGTCGCGTCCGCGGTCGGCGTGCGCGAGAAGCTGCTCGCCGAGGTCACCGCGAAGGCCGCCGAGGCCGACGCGATCCAGAAGCGGATGCTCGCCGAGGCGACCGGCCTCGCCGAGAAGGCGAAGGCGATGCAGCAGCTACAGGGCAGCGCGCGCGAGCACGAGGAGTTCCGCCTCAAGCTCGAAGCGGATCGCACGATCGCGCTGGAGCAGATCCACGCGCGCGTGCAGATGGCCGAGCAGCAGGCCGAGGTCATGGGCAAGACCATGGGCAACGCCGACATCAAGATCGTCGGCGGCGACGGCCAGTTCTTCGATCGCTTCGTCAAGGCGGTCTCGCTCGGCAGCTCGATCGACGCGGTCAGCGAGAACAGCGACATCGTCAAGCGCGTCGTCGCCGAGAAGATGGGCAACGGCAAGAGCGCGGGCGATCTCAACGCGGTCTTCGCCGCGCTCATGAACAAGGCCGACGACGCGACCAAGACGAAGCTGAAGTCGCTGCTCGATCAGGCGCGCCAGCTCGAGGACAAGGTGAGCTGACGCGATGGCCGACGTCGACGCCGCCCTCGCGGGCGGCAACTACGAGGTCCTGCGCGCGCGGCTCGCCGCCGCGGGCGCGGAGCTCGCGAAGCGCGCCGACGCGCTCAACGCGCGCAGGCGGACGCTGTTCGGCGCGACCGAGCCGCAGCTGATCGCGACCGAGCGCGTCCGGACCGAGAACAACTGCGTCCCGGTCGACCTCGTGCCGGTCGGGACCCACGTCCTCCTCGGCTACAACGTCTTCCTCGGCCTCAAGTCGGAGACGAAGATCGGCGACGTGCTCGCGCTCCACCGCTTCGACGCGGTGGCGGGCGACGGCTACGACACCTCGCCGCTGCCGCAGGACACGCTCGGCGGCTTCCTCACCGGCGGCGAGCTCGCGCGCGACTTCGCGAACCTCTATCGCTACTACCGCGACGCGCGCCTGATCCAGCTCACGCGTCGCGAGACGCAGCTGCTCGCGGTCTTCCAGGCCGGCGCGAGCTGGCGCGACAACAAGGTGCTGCGCTGGCGGATCGAGCCCGACGGCACGCCGGTCTACGTCGACGATCGCGGCGATCGCGATCACGCCGAGCTGTTCCCCAAGCCGTACGACTTCGAGTGGATCGAGGTCACGCGCGACAACCAGGTCTCGGGCAAGCACCCGCACTACAACGTGCTCGACACCGTGTTCGTCGAGTGCGTGCACGGCGATCTCACGATCAAGGTCGAGAACAACACCGAGACCGGCGAGGGCATCTACAGCGAGCCGGTCGACGACGTCAACCAGACGCTCGACGACGCGCGCATCTTCTACGCGCCGATCGGCAAGCCCGGCGGCCTGATCCTGTTCAAGATCCTCCCGTTCCGCGAGACCGCGTGGCGCTACCTCGTGTTCGACACGCGCTCGCACCGCGTGATCCGCGCCGACGGGATCGGGCTCGGGTGCAGGTCGCTCCCTGAAGATCACGGCGTGATCTTCCCCGGCGGCTTCATGCTGGTCGGCGGCGCGTCGAAGCTGTTCGACGGCGATTCCCGCGACTACGTGCTCGAGCGCGAGGTCCGATCGCCGAACGGCGAAGACGTCTTGTACGTCTACTTCCGCGGGCACGACGGCACGTACCTGCTCTATCCGTACAACGTGATCGCGAAGGACGTCGCGGCGCCGATCGCGTGCAACGGCTATTCGCTGTTCAACGACGGGCGCATGGTCGTCATGCGCGGCACGTCGAGCGAGCCGACCCGCGTGCACCCGATGCAGGTGTGGAAGACGCCGTTCACGTCGGCGGAGTTCGCGGCGAGCGCGCCGGTCGACGGCAGCTACCTCGCGAAGGTCGGCAACGCCGATCTCGTGCGCGGGCTCTCGGATGCGTTGTCGATCTCGCGGCTCGCCGCCGTCGACGCGCCGAACCGCACGACGTTCGAGGACATCCTCGCGCTCGCGTCGCGCGCGACCGACGCGTACTACTGGCTCGGCCACGCCGACGCCGGCGATCTCAAGGCCGCGATCACCGACGTGAAGACGTCGGCGCGCCAGATCCTCGACGAGTACGAGAAGGTCAAGGCGCTCGAGGCCGCGGCGAAGAAGGTCCTCGCCGAGATCGAAGCGGCGGTCGCCGAGAAGCTGCGAAACACCCGCAGCGAAGGCTTCGACGCGATCGATCCGTTCTTGGAGGCGCTCACGTCGCTGCGCGCGCTGCGCGGCGAGCTGATCTCGAAGCAAGAGGTGCGCTTCATCGACAAGGCGCGCCTCGCGGCGCTCGAGCAGGAGGTCGCGACCGCGTTCGATCGGGTGACGACCGATTGCGTGGCGTTCCTCGCCAAGGGCGACGCGTTCGGCGCGCTGGTCGCGCGCGCCGACGGGCTCGCGGCGCAGGTCGCGCAGCTGCCGACCGCCGTCGAGGTCAAGAAGATCCGCGACGACCTCGACAAGGTCGCGGGCGGCGTCGATCTGCTGGGCAACGTGATCGGCGCGCTCAAGATCGACGACACGACCAAGCGGACCGCGATCCTCGAGAACGTCACCGACGCGTTCGGTCGCGTCAATCGATCGCGCGCGACCATCGAGGGCCGCTATCGCGAGCTCGCCGGCAAGGAGGCGCGCGGCGAGTTCGGCGCGCAGGTCAAGCTGCTCACGCAGAGCGTCGCGTCGGCGCTCGCGCAGTGCGACACGCCCGAGCGCTGCGATCAGGAGCTCACGCGCCTGCTCGTCCAGCTCGAGGAGCTCGAGGGCCGCTTCGCCGACGTCGACGAGCTGATCACGGAGCTCGCCGCGAAGCGCGTCGAGATCACCGACGCGGTCGGCGCGCGCAAGCAAGTGCTCGCCGCCGAACGGCAGCGCCGCGCGGCGAATCTCGTGAAGGCGGCGCAGCGGATCCTCGAGGGCGTCGCGCGCCGCGGCGCGCAGCTCGCGACCGCCGACGAGGTCAACGCGTACTTCGCGTCCGACGCGATGGTGCAGAAGCTCCGCGAGGTCGGCGCCGAGCTCGCGTCGCTCGGCGACGGCGTCAAGGCCGACGAGCTCGAGGCGCGCCTGAAAGCGGCGAGGCAAGACGCGCTGCGCGGCCAGCGCGACAAGGCGGATCTCTTCGAGGGCGACGGCGAGCTGATCCGGTTCGGCGCGCACCGCTTCCCGGTCAACGCGCAGCCGCTCGAGCTGATGATCGTCCCGCACGACGACGGGCTCGCGCTCCACCTGACCGGCACCGACTTCTACGAGCCGATCACCGATCAGCGCCTCGAGGCCGGACGCGCCTACTGGGCGCAGGATCTGCCGAGCGAATCGGCGAGCGTCTATCGCGGCGAGTACCTCGCGGCGAGCGTGCTCGCGGACGCGCCGATCGAGACGCTGCGCACCGCCGCGCGCGACGGGAAGCTCGAAGAATTCCTGCGCGCCGTCGCGCAGGAGCGCTACGACGAAGGCTACGAGCGCGGCGTGCACGATCACGACGCCGCGAAGATCCTCGATCGCCTGCTCGCGATGCGCGACGGCGCCGGGCTGCTCGCGTTCTCCGCCGACGCGCGCGCGCTCGCGCAGATCTACTGGGCCGCGGATGTCGACGAAAAGGATCGCGCGCGTTGGCATCGCGCCGCGCAATCGCTCGCGCGGCTCGCCGATGCGCTGGGCGAACGAGGCGCGCGTCGCGCGCTGGGCCGCGAGATCGAGCGCGCGCTCGCGCGCTTCGTCGAGAAGGAAGCGCTGCCGCTCACCGAAACCGCCGCCGCCGCCGACTACCTCGTGCAAGAGCTCGCGGTCGCCGTGCCGCGCTTCGTCACCAGCGGCGCCGCGTCGGCGCTCGTCGACGCGCTGCGCACCGAGCTGTCGATGCGCGGCGGCGCGCAGGCCGCGTTCGACGAGGATCTGCAGGTCCTCGCCGGCGCGCCGGCCGCGTCGCTCGCGCTCGCGCGCGCGTGGATCGAGGGCATCGCCGCGAAGAAGCCCGAGCTCGCGTCGGCCGCGATCGAAGCGGCCGCGATCCTCGCGACGCCGAAGCTCGCGCGCCTGACCTCGTCGGCCGTCGTCGAGGCGAACGTCGAGGGCTTGCTCGGCCGCCACCCGCGCATCGAGGCCGGCGCGCTGCGCCTGCGCCTCGACGAGCTGCTCGCGCGCCTCGATCGCTTCCGCACGATCGAC
>Ga0310810_10004461_pt1 | contig 15494 bp, 16 predicted proteins | sample NCmetagenome_FD_207641 | JGI IMG/M metagenome (GOLD analysis project Ga0310810, IMG submission 207641) | Soil microbial communities from experimental microcosm in Duke University, North Carolina, United States - NC | ecosystem: Engineered > Artificial ecosystem > Soil microcosm > Unclassified ...
GGCTGGCAGACCTGGGACAGGTGGGCGTGGACGCCGAAGGCCGCCCGATCTACGTGACCGGAATCAGTCTCGACATCACCGAGCGCCGCGCCGCCGAGGAGCGGCTGCGGGAGGCGCACCGCCTGCAGGCCGCCGGGCAGCTCGCGGGCGGCATCGCTCACGAGGCCAACAACCAGATGTCGGTGGTGCTGGGCGCGGTTCATTTCCTGCTTCGGCGGAACGACCTCCCCGACGGCGCGGCGGCCGACGTGGGCCTCATCCGGCGCGCCGCCGAGCGCACCGCGACCATCACCCAGCAGCTCCTGGCCTTCAGCCGGCGACAGTTTCTGCGGCTCGAGAACGTGGACCTCAACGAGCTGGTCCGCGCGGCCGAGCCGCTGCTGCGACGCTCCCTGGCTGAAACGCAGCAGTTGGTCGTCCAGACCGGAGAGCTGCCCGGGCTGGTGTGGGCCGACCACAACCAGCTCGAGCAGGTGCTCCTCAACCTGATCCTGAACGCTCGGGACGCGATGCCGCAGGGCGGCCAGGTAACCATCGAGACAGCCGGAGAAGGGCAGACCGCGGTGCTCACGGTGCGCGACACCGGTTTCGGAATGGACCGGCAGACGCTGCAGCGCGCCTTCGAGCCGTTCTTCACCACCAAGGAGGTCGGGCAGGGGACCGGGCTCGGGCTCTCGGTGGTGCACGGGATCGTCGCCCAAGTCGGAGGGAAGATCGAGGTGGCCTCCCAGCCCGGCCGCGGCTCGGCCTTCACGCTCCGCCTCCCGATCGCCGCGGCGGGATCCTCCCCTGGCGTGGCGATGGGCTCGGCCGCCGGGGCGCCCCCTGGTGGCGCCATCGTCCTGGTGGTGGAGGACGACGAGGCGGTCCGGCGAATGACGGTCCGGGCGCTGAGCGAGGCGGGGTACGCCACGCGGGAGGCCGTGGACGGCCAGGACGCACTCGACCTGGTCATCGGGTCCCTCGACGTGCCCGACCTGGTGGTGACCGATCTCGGCCTGCCCAGGATGGACGGCTACGAGCTGGCCCGGCGGCTCCGGGCCGAGCACCCCAGCCTGCCCGTCCTGCTGATCTCGGGGCACGTCCATCCCGACCCGCCGCCCATCGAGGGCACGCCCTGGCCGCTGCTCCGCAAGCCCTTTCCTCCCGATGAGCTGGTCCGCCGCGTGGGCGAGTTGCTCGCCGCCCCCTAGCGGTCCGCCCCGGCAACGGAGCGTGGCTCGGTGGCCACAACGGACCCTGGCGTAGCGTCACAGTCGGGGTACCTTAGGGCCGCGCAGCACCCGTACCGGCAACCGGCTGCCCGTGGCATGGGGCTTGATCGATCGGGCGCGACCCCTTCTCCGAGACAACGTGGCCGACTCGCCCGGCGCCGACCACTACGAAGTGCTCCAGGTGTCTCCCCGTGCCGACCGGGAGACCATTCAGCGCGTCTTCCGATACCTGGCCAAGCGCTACCATCCCGACAACCGCGACAGCGGCGACCCCGACCGGTTCAAGCAGCTGCTGGAGTCGTTCCGGGTCCTCTCCGACCCGGAGAGCCGCGCGGCGTACGACGCGAGCTACGAGTCGCAGCGGGAGACGCGCTGGCGGATCTTCGACCAGGCCACGGTGGCCGACGAGGTCGCCTCGGACCGGCGGGTCCGCTCGGCCATCCTGCAGCTCTTCTACGCCTCCCGCCGCCACGACCCCGACCACCCCGGCCTCGGGGTGTACGACCTCGAGCGCCTGCTGGGCTGCCCCGAGGATCACATCAAGTTCCACGTCTGGTACCTGAAGGAAAACGGCTGGCTCCACCGCCTGGAGAACGGGATGCTGGCGATCACCGCGAGCGGGGTGGACCGCGCCCTGGACGACGCCGCGCCCGCCACGCCGAGCCAGCCGCTCCTCCGCGCGGTGGAGTAGACCCCGACGCCCTTGCGCCCGCGCGTCCGGGCGTCCTACCTTCCCGCCCCGATGCCCACCCGCACCTCTCTTCTGGACGAGCGCGCGCTCGCCCGTACCCTCGCGCGCATGGCCACGGAGATCGTTGAGCGGGCCCACGGGACCGAGAAACTGGTCCTGGTGGGCATTCAACGGCGTGGTGTGGAGCTGGCCGGGCGGCTGCGCCGGCTGATCGAGGACGCCGAAGGTACCGGTGTCGCGCTCGGCAAGCTCGACATCACCCTCTACCGCGACGACCTCCAGTCCATCGGCCCCCGGCCGGTGGTCGGCGAGACCAGCCTCCCCAACCTCGACGGCAAGACGGTCGTGATCGTGGACGACGTGCTCTACACCGGCCGGACCGTCCGCGCCGCGCTGGACGAGTGCGCCGACTTCGGCCGGCCGCGGCGAATCCTCCTCTGCGTCCTGATCGACCGGGGCGGGCGGGAGCTTCCCATTCAGGCCGACATCGTCGGTACCGCGCTCACCGCGGGCCCGGCGGATCGGGTGGACGTGCTGGTCTCCGAGCTCGACAGCCGGGACGGGGTCGAGCTGGTGCGGGGCGGGGGATGAGCGCCGCGCCGAGCCTGGGCAAGGACCTGGTCGGGCTGGAAGAGCTCAGCGCCGACCAGATCCGCCTCATTCTCGACACCGCGGAGCCGTTCAAGGAAGTCAGCGAGCGCGCGATCAAGAAGGTGCCGGCGCTCCGGGGCAAGACGATCGTCAACCTCTTCTTCGAGGCCAGCACCCGGACCCGGATCAGCTTCGAGTTCGCCGAGAAGCGGCTCAGCGCCGACACGGTGAACGTGGCCACCGCGGCGAGCTCGGTCAGCAAGGGCGAGACGCTGGTGGACACCGCCCGCAACCTCGAGGCGATGCGGATCGACATGGTGGTGATCCGCCACGGCGCCTCGGGCGCGGCCCAGTTCCTCGGGCAGCGGATCCGCAGCAACGTCATCAACGCCGGCGACGGGAAGCACGAGCACCCGACTCAGGGCCTGCTCGACATGCTGACGCTGCGCGACCGGTTCGGCCGCCTGGAGGGGCTCAAGGTCGCGATCTGCGGCGACATCCTGCACAGCCGGGTGGCGCGCAGCAACATCTGGGGGCTGCTCAAGATGGGCGCCGAGGTGGGCGTGTGCGGACCGGCCACGCTGCTGCCGCGGAACGTGCACGAGCTCGGCGTCACCATCCTCCCGCGGATCGAGGACGCGATCCAGTGGGCCGACGCGCTCAACGTGCTTCGGCTCCAGCTCGAGCGGATGGAGTCCGGCTTCCTCCCTTCGCTCCGGGAGTACAACCGGGTCTTCGGCGTCACCAGCGAGCGGCTGGCCCGCGCGCCCAGGGACCTCCTGATCCTGCACCCCGGGCCGATGAACCGCGGGGTCGAGATCGACAGCGACGTCGCCGACGGGCCCCACAGCGTGATTCTCCCGCAGGTGACCAACGGGGTGGCGGTCCGGATGGCGGTGCTGTATCTGCTCGCCGGCGGCTCGCCCGACTGGGCGCAGGGGGGAGGGGACGCGTGAGCCGAGGGGAGGGGCGAGTGAACGCGCAACGATGTCATCCCGAGCGCAGCGAGGGATCTAGTCCGGCGTTCCGGGAGGCACGGGCTAGATCCCTCGCTGCGCTCGGGATGACCCCCGGCGGGTCGCTCCTCGCACCAACGGCGGAGGCCCGCTGATGCGCCCCATCCTGATTCGCGGCGGACGGATCCTCGACCCCTCGCGCGGGACCGACGAGGTCGCCGATCTCTACCTCGCCGACGGGAAGGTGCAGGCCAGCGGCCGCGATCTCGGGCGGCCCGACGACGCGCTGGTGCTGGAGGCCGCCGGCAAGGTGGTCTGCCCCGGGTTGATCGACCTCCACGTGCACCTGCGCGAGCCGGGCCAGGAGGACCTCGAGACCGTCGCCACCGGGGCCATGGCCGCCGCGGCAGGCGGCTTCTCCGCCGTGTGCGCCATGCCCAACACCGATCCGGTGACCGACAACCAGGCGGCGGTGGGCTTCATCGTGAGCCAGGCGCAGCGGGCGGGGAAGGCGCGGGTCTATCCCATCGGCGCCATCTCGCTGGGCCAGCAGGGACAGCAGCTCGCCGAGTTCGGCGAGCTGGTCGGGGCGGGGGCGGTGGCCGTGAGCGACGACGGCAAGCCCGTGGTCTCCAGCCACCTGATGCGCACCGCGCTGGAGTACGCCCGCACCTTCGGCATACCCGTCGCCGACCACTGCGAGGACCCGACTCTCTCCGCCGGCGGCGCGATGCACGAGGGCCTGGTCTCCACCCGCCTCGGCCTCAAGGGAATTCCGGCCGCGGCCGAGGAGATCATGGTCGCGCGCGACATCCTGCTCGCCGAGCTCACCGGCGGCCACGTCCACCTGTGCCACATGTCCACCCGCGGCTCGGTGGAGCTGATCCGGCGCGCCAAGGAGAAAGGGCTGCGGGTGACGGCGGAGGCGTGTCCCCACCATTTCACGCTGACCCACGAGGCGTGCGAAGGGTACAACACCAACGCCAAGATGAACCCGCCGCTGCGGGAGCCCGAGGACCGCGAGGCAGTCCGTCAGGGACTTCGCGACGGCACCATCGACGTCATCTGCACCGACCACGCGCCCCATCACTACGACGCCAAGGAGCGGGAGTTCGACGACGCGCCCAACGGCATCATCGGGCTGGAGACGGCGCTGGGGCTCGCGATCACCGAGCTGGTGGACAGCGGCCTGATGACGCTGGCGGACCTGGTGCTCCGGATGAGCGTCATGCCGGCGCGCATCTTCAACCTGCCGGGCGGCACGCTGGCTCCGGGGGCGGCGGCGGACGTGGTGGTGCTCGATCCCACGGCGGCGTGGACGGTGCGGCCCGAGGACTTCTACTCCAAGAGCCGGAACACGCCGTTCACCGGACGGGAGCTCCGCGGGCGGGCGGAGGCCACGATCGTGCGCGGGCAGGCGGTGTTCCAGCGAGGCGACTGACATGACGGCGCGCGACGAGATCGTGCGCTGCTGCCGGGCGCTCTGGGAGCGAGGGCTCATCGCCGGCGCCGAGGGGAACCTGTCGGTCCGCATCGGGCCCGAGCGCCTGCTGGTCACCCCACGCGGCTGCCTCAAGGGCGAGCTCGAGCCCGAGGACCTGGTCGAGGTCGGCCTGGACGGCCGCCGGCTCGACGGCTCCCGCGAGGCGACGACCGAGTTAGATTTGCACTTACGGGTCTACCGGTGCCGGCCCGACTGCGGCGCGGTGGTGCATGCGCACCCGCCCGCCGCCACCGGGTTCGCGGTGGCCGGCGAAGGGATCCCCGGTGACGTCCTTCCCGAGATCACGCTGCTGATGGGTGAGGTGCCGGTGGTTCCCTACGGCACGACCGGGACGCCTGCGCTGGGCGACGCCGCCGAGCCGTTCATCCCGAATCATGATGCCGTGCTGCTCGCCAATCACGGGGCGCTGACCTGGGGTCCCGACCTGCGCGTCGCGCGGATTCGAATGGAAAGTCTGGAACACGGCGCCCGCATTTTGCTGGCCGCCCGCACCCTGGGGACCGTCACCCGCCTGACCCGGGAACAGATCGACGCGCTCCAGCGCCTGAGAGGAACCGCTCGCCATGGCCAACTCCCCGGATACTGACGACAGCATCGAAGGACTCCTCGAGCAGCGCACCCGCTTCGAGCAATGGCTCGCCAAGCTGGACGCCAGCGGTGACAAGGCGCCGGCGGCGGTCCGGCAGAAGGTGCGGGCCGACTACGAATCCCGTCTTCGCGGCGTGATCGATCGGCTGCGCGGGCACTCGACGACGATCGCCGAGGAGCTGCAGCGGCATCAGGCGAGCCGCTCCGATCTCGACGGCCGGCGCCGCGGCGCCGAGGAGGAGCTGGCCGAGGCCGAGGTGCGCTACGCGGTCGGCGAGTTCACCGAGGACGAGTGGACGCGGATCCGGGAGGAGAGCGAGCGCCGACTGACCGGGCTCCGGGACCAGCTCCAGAGCGTAGGCGGCGAGATCACCCGGCTGGCCGAGGTGCAGGCGCTGATCTCGGCCTCGCCCAAGCGGAGCGAGGCCGCGCCCGCGGCCCAGGCACCTCCGAAGGAAGAGATGATCGAGCGCTCGCCGCCGCCGCCGCCACCACCGCCGGCCGCCGAGCCCGCGCCGGTCGACCCGCCCGCCGCCCAGCGGATGCCCAAGCCGCCACGGCCTCAGCCCGAGCCGGCGCATGCGGCACCGGCCGAGAGCGACGAGCTGGCTTTTCTCAAATCGGTGGCGGACGAAGAGCGGAAGCCCTCCGGATCGCGGCGGAGCAATCCCGGAGCCGCGGCTCCGGCCCAGGCTTCGCGAGCGGTGGAGGCGCCCGCCGCACCGAGCTCGGGCAAGGCCGGAGCGCCGGGGGTGGCCAAGACGCTCAAGTGCGCCGAGTGCGGTACCCTCAACCGACCCACCGAGTGGTACTGCGAACGCTGCGGCGCGGAGCTGGCGGGGATCTGAAAACACGACGAGGGGGCCGCAAGGCCCCCTCGAAACGTTCTCAGCCCTGCGTCGTTACTTCTTGCCGCCGATGAGCTTGGCGAGCCTGCTCTTGTGGCGGGCGGCGGTGTTGGGATGGACCAGGCGCTTGCGGCCCGCCCGGTCGAGGAGCTTGACCGCCTCGGCGTAGGCCTCGGTGGCCGCCTTGCCGGTGGCGGTGCGGACCTTCTTGAGCGCGGTGCGCAGCTGGCTGCGCTGCGTGCGATTGGTGACCTGGTGGGCACGGGCCTGCCGCATGCGCTTCTTGGCGGACTGAATACGGGGCACGACGACCTCGGCTGAACGGTAGACCGGACCGGACCAGGGTCCGGAGTGAGAGCCCCGTAAGCTAGATGGCCGACCACGCAAGGTCAAGCGGCAACGCGCTTTGACTTGGCTTGGCGGCCTAGGTAACCTTCCGCCGACTCCACCGAGGAACGCGACCTGGACTCCCAGCTCACCGACTTTATCCTGGCCTTTCCGATGCTGGTGTTCGCGATGACCGCGCACGAGTACGCGCACGCGGCCGTCGCGCTGCACGAAGGCGACGACACCGCCTACGTGCTCGGTCGGGTCACCCTCAATCCCATTCCCCACATCGATCCCTGGATGAGCATCGTGCTCCCCGCGCTGCTCTTCTTCGCCACGAGCGGGAACTTCGTCTTCGGCGGCGCCAAGCCGGTGCCGATCAATTCCCGGAAGTTCCGGAACTACCGCCGGGGCGACCTCCTGGTGTCGAGCGCCGGCGTGATCACCAACTTCCTGCTGGCCTTGGTGTTTTCCGCGCTCTACGTGGCGCTCGGGCTGCTGGCGCGCGGCATGCCGGGGGCGGGCGAGGTGCTGCAGACCGCGCAGCAGATGATGCTGTGGGGCATCCGGATCAACCTGATCCTCTGCTTCTTCAACCTCATTCCGATCCCCCCGCTGGACGGCTCCCATCTGTTCTACCATGTTCTGCCGCCGCGGGCCGGGGCCTGGTATCGCGGACTCGCGCGCTTCGGCTATCTTCCGCTCTTCGTGCTGCTCTTCCTCTTCCAACCGGTGGTCGGCCTCCTGCTCACGCCCGTGCGCGTCGTGATGGGCATCCTGGTGCGCGTCATCGCCCCTTACCAGGTCGTGATGATGGGAACGCTGTGACGGCGACCGCGCCGCCGCCCAGCGCCACGCCCGAGGCTCCACCCGAGCCGCCGACCACGGCGCTCGGCGCCGGTCCCGCGTTCGTGGTGCAGCTCGACGCGTTCTCCGGACCGCTCGATCTGCTGCTGCACCTCCTGCGCGAAGAGCAGCTCGAGATCGCCGACATCCCGATCGCCCGCATCGCGGACCAGTTCCTTCAGGCCATCGGAGAGCTGGGTCTCAATCAGGCAGCCGACTACCTCGACATGGCCAGCCGGCTGGTGCGGCTCAAGGCGCAGATGCTGCTGCCGCGGGGCTCGGAGGAAGACGGCTGGGAGGATCCCCGGGCCGAGCTGGTGCGCCGTCTCCTGGAATACCAGCAGATCCGCGAGATCGCGCTCTGGATGGGCAAGGCCGCCGAGCGGCGGGCCGAGCAGTTCGCCCGCGGGTACCTGCCGCCGCCGCCGGAGCTGCCGCCCCCGCCCCTAACGCTGGAGCTCCTCGACCTGCTGCAGGCGGTCGAGCGGGTCATCGCGGCCATTCCCACGCCGGTGCTGCACCGGGTGGTCGCCCGGCCGCTCGACGTCGAGGCCGCGACCCGCCGGATCGAGCAGCTCCTGGAGGAGCGCGAGGAGGTCGGCTGGCTGGAGGCGCTGGGGCCGCGCCCCACCATCGTGGACGTACTCTCGACCCTGCTCGCGCTGCTCGAGCTGGCCAAGCGCGGGACGGTGCGCCTGGCTCAACCGACGCCTTTTTCTCCCATGGTGATCGTCCGTGACGCCGCTCGCTCAGCTGCTTGAAGCCGCGCTGTTCAGCGCCGGCCGGCCCCTGACCGCCGAGGAGCTGGGGACCCTCGATGCCGAGGCGAGCCTGGCCGACGTCCGGGTAGCGCTGGAGCAGATCCGGGAGCATTACGACTTCGAGCAGCATGGCGTGGAGCTGGTGGAGCTGGCCGGCGGTTATCAGATCCTCACCCGCCCGATCCATGCCGCGGCGATCGAGCGGGCCCAGTTCTCGGTGCGCACCCCCAAGCTCACCGCGGCCGCGTTGGAGACGCTCGCGGTAATCGCATACCGGCAGCCGGTGGGGCGGGCCGAGATCGAGGAGATCCGCGGTGTCTCGGCCGGCGGGGTACTGCGGTCGTTGCAGGAGCGCGGCCTCATCGAGGTGGTGGGCCGGAGCGAGGCGCTGGGCCGACCGCTCCTCTATGGCACGGCGGCCACCTTCCTCGAGCTGCTCGGTCTCCGCGACCTCGCCGACCTGCCCCGGGCGGAGGAGCTCACCATCGCCCTCCAGCCTCATCGGCCGAGCGTGGACGAGTCGGAGGATGCCGCCGCGTACGTCGAGGCCGAATCGTGAGCGACATGCGGCTCCAGCGGGCCCTGGCCCGCGCCGGAGTCGCCTCCCGTCGGGCCGCCGAGCAACTGATCGAAGCGGGCAAGGTGCGGGTGGACGGCAAGCCCGCCACCCTGGGCATGAAGGTGGATCCGGAACGGCAGCGGATCACCGTCTCGGGCCGGCCGGTCCGCCTGCAGCCCCGCCGCTGGCTCGCCTTCCACAAGCCGCTCGGCGTGGTCACCACCGCGTCCGACGAGGAAGGGCGGCGCACCGTCTTCGATTTCATCTCCGATCCGACCGGGCTCACCTACGTCGGACGCCTCGACGTGATGACCACCGGCCTGCTGCTGCTCACCACCGACGGCGAGGCGGTGCACCGGCTGACGCACCCGCGCTATCGGATTCCCCGCCGGTACACCGCGCTGGTCCACGGGCGCCCCGCTGCCGAGATCGCCGAGGCGGCGCGGCGCCGGACGGTGATCGACGGGCGGCCGGTGGTGACCGATCAGGTGCGGGTCCGGCCCGGGTCGGAAGGGCGGAGTATCCTGGACGTCACCCTGAGCGAGGGGCGGAACCGGATCGTGCGCCGCTGGGCCGAGGCGATGGGCCTCAAGGTGGATCGGCTCGCGCGACTCTCCTATGGGCCGGTCCGGCTGGGCGACCTGCCGCCGGGTCGCTCCCGGCCGCTCACCCCCGCGGAGGAGTCGGGGCTGTATCGGGCCATCCGGATGACACCGGAGGAGGAGTGAAACCGGCACGCGGGTTGCGCCGTTACGGAACCTCGGGCCGGATCCCTCGCTGCGCTCGGGATGACAGGCGCCCTCGGAGCACGCTAATTTTCCACCACCGCGTCCAACGGAGTCCACTCGCGTGAGCGCGCCGAAGCTGACCGACAAGCCGGCGGAGTCGCTGCCGGTCCCCCGCATCCTCAAGGAGGTATCGCGCCGGATCGTCGGGCAGGATGCCATGGTCGAGCGCCTGCTGGTGGGCATGCTCACCGGGGGCCATATCCTGCTCGAGGGCGTTCCCGGGCTGGCCAAGACCCTCGCGGTGCGCACCCTCTCCGAGATCATCAACGCCAGCTTCTCCCGGATCCAGTTCACTCCGGATCTCCTGCCGGCCGACCTGATCGGCACCATGGTCTACGATCAGAAGACCCAGGAGTTCCACGTGAAGAAGGGGCCGCTCTTCGCCCAGATCATCCTGGCCGACGAGATCAACCGGGCCCCGGCCAAGGTCCAGGCCGCGCTGCTCGAGGCGATGCAGGAGCACCAGGTCACCATCGGCGGCACCAGCTTCCCCTTGGAGGAGCCGTTCCTGGTCCTCGCCACCCAGAATCCGATCGAGAACGAGGGGACCTACCCGCTGCCCGAGGCACAGCTCGACCGCTTCATGCTCAAGGTCCGGGTGGGGTATCCCAGCCGGGACGAGGAGAAGGAGGTGCTCCTCCGGATGAGCGGCGGGCAGGAGATCCCGGTGGAGCGGCTGCTCGAGCCGCAGGCCATCCTGGCCGCGCGGAGCGCCATCGCCGGGCTCTACATGGACCAGAAAGTCGTGGACTACATCGTGGACCTGGTCCGGGCCACCCGGGAGCCGGCGTCGGTCGGATTGCTGGACCTCAAGCCCCTGATCGCCTTCGGCGGCTCGCCGCGCGCCTCCATCGCCCTGGCGCAGGCGGGCCGCGCGCACGCCTTCCTCCGCGGCCGCAACTACGTCGTGCCCGAGGACGTCCGCGCGCTCGCCCCGGACGTCCTGCGCCACCGCATCGTGCTGACGTTCGAGGCCGAAGCCGAGGACGTGACGACGGATGACGTGGTCAGCCGGGTGCTGGGGGCCGTTAAAGTCCCGTGACGGCGAAAGGCGAAAGGCGAAAGGGGAAGGGGAATCGCGACGACGCCCCGGGCATTCCCCCTTCGCTCTTCGCCTTTCCCCTTTCCTCTCTATGACCGTGTCCCCGGAAATTCTGCGGCAGGTGAAGGCCATCGAGCTCCGCACCCGCGGGCTCGTCGGCACGCTGTTCGCCGGCGAGTACCGCTCGGTCTTCCGGGGACAGGGGATGGAGTTCGCCGAGGTGCGGGCCTACGAGCACGGCGACGACTTCCGGTCCATCGACTGGAACGTGTCGGCCCGGCTCGGGAGCCCCTACGTGAAGACCTTCACCGAAGAGCGGGAGCTGACCCTGATGCTGGTGGTGGACCAGTCGGGGTCGGCGCGATTCGGCGAGCCGATGACCAAGGCGGGGCTCGCGGTCGAGGTCTCGGCGGTGCTGGCGCTGGCGGCGGCATATCAGAACGACCGGGTCGGCGCGCTGCTCTTCGCCGACGAGGTGGAGCGGGTGATTCCGCCGCGGAAAGGCCGACGCCACGCTCTCCGGGTCATCCGCGACCTCGTCGCCTTCGAGCCGGCGGGACGCCGCACCAATCTGGCGGCCAGCCTGTCCTACGCCAGCCGGCTCCTGCGTCACCGCAGTATCGTGGTGGTGCTCTCCGACTTCATCGCCGAGGGCTGGGAACGGCCGCTCCGCCGGCTCGCGGCGCGCCACGAGATCGTGGCGATCACGGTGGACGACCCCCGGGAGCACGACCTGCCCGACGCCGGCTGGATCGAGATGCTCGACGCCGAATCGGGCCGCCGCGTGCTGGTGGACACCGGCAGCCGCGAGGTGCGCACCCGGGTGAGCGAGCTGGCCCGGCGTCGGCTGGAGGAGCGGGCGCGCATCCTCGCGTCGGTCGGGGCCGACCAGGTGGCGCTCGCCACCGGGACCCCCTACGCGCTCCCGCTCCGGCGCGCCTTCGCCCGGCGAGCCCGCCGGATCCACCGGGCATGAACCCGATCCAGAGCGGCGCCGGCCTTCCGACCGTCGGCGATACGGTGTGGGTCTCCCGCACCGTCGACCTGCCGGCCGGACGCACGGTACGCCCGGCCGACTGGCACCCGGACGATCCGGTGGAGCTGCTGGGCCCGCCGAGAGTCGTCACCCGCGGGGGCACGGCCGACATCGCCTACCCGGTCGTCATCTGGGAAACCGGGCCGCGCACGCTGGAGGTGCCCGGCCCGTTGCTCCTCGCGGCGAACGGCGGGGTGGACTCGCTCCCTCCGGCGCGGGTCATCGTCCAGGTGGCGAGCGTGTTGCCCGCCGCTCCGGATACGGCGCTCCGGCCCCAGCCTCGCGCCGATTTCGTCCCGCTCACCGACCGCTCGCCGCTGGTGCCGCTCCTCCTGGTGGCGCTGGCCATCCTGCTCCTGCTCCCGCTCCACTGGTGGTGGCGCCGAAGGGGAAAGCCGCGCCCCCGGCCCTTGGCCAAGCTGGTGGATCCCGCCCGACCGCCCCTCGAGCGCTGGGCCGATGACGGCGAAGCGCGCGCGGTGGCCGCGGCAGCCACGGTGCGGCTCCGGAGCGTGATCGCCCGACGCGCCGATGGGGCCACGCCGGCGCTCGACACCGATGCCCTGCTGGCCCACCTGCGCGCCCGACGGCCGGATTGGCCCCTGCGCGAGCTGGGCGACCTCCTCCGATCGCTCGACCAGGCCCGGTTCGGGATCGACTCCGTGACCGATGCGGTCGGATTGGCCCGCCGTGCGGCGGAGCTGGAGCCGCGCCTCGGAGCGGAGGCCGCGTGAGCTTCGCGCGGCCGTGGCTGCTCCTGCTCCTGCTCGCGCTGCCGCTCTGGTACTGGCGCCGCCGCCGCCAGGACGTGCCGGCGGCGCGGTTCAGTGACGTGACCCTTCCGGCCACGGTGAGCGCCAACCGCTGGTGGGTCGTCCTGCCCCCGGCGTTCCGCGCGGCGGCGCTGGCCGCGCTCGTTCTCGCCGCCGCCGGCCCGCAGATCGGCGGCGACACGGTCGAGGTGAAGCAGGAGGGGATCGCGATCGTCATCACGATCGACATCTCCAGCAGCATGCTGGCCGAGGACTTCGCGCCCTCCAACCGCCTCGAGGTGGCCAAGCGGCAGGCGGTCGGCTTCATCCGCGGCCGCAGCGCCGACCGGATCGGCCTGGTCGCGTTCGCCGGCGAGGCGCTGACCCAGGTCCCGGTCACGCTGGACTACCCGGTGGTGGAGCAGGCGGTGATGGACCTCAAGATCGGGAGCCTGGAGGACGGCACGGCGATCGGCAGCGGCCTCGCCACGGCGGTGAATCGCCTCCGGAAGGCGCCCGACAAGTCGAAGGTGATCCTGCTGCTGACCGACGGAGAGAACAACAAGGGGCTGATCGATCCCCGCACCGCGGCGGCGACGGCCGCCGCCTTCGGGATCAAGGTGTACACCATCGGCGTCGGCACCATCGGCGAGGCGCCGATCCCCACCGGGCGCGGCCTGGGCGGCTTCCGCTACGAGCTCCTGCCGGTGCGGATCGACGAGCCGCTGCTCCGGGAGATCGCGGCCAAGACCGGGGGCCGGTATTTCCGGGCCCGCGACAGCGAGGCGCTGAGCCGCATCTTCCGTCAGATCGACGCGCTGGAGAAGACCCCGATTCAGGTCACCCGCTATACCCGCTACGACGAGGCCACCCGGCCGCTGATCGCGCTCGGGCTCTGCGCGCTGGCGCTCGAGCTCCTGGTCGGCAGCACGCTGGTGGTCCGGGTCCCATGAGCTTCGACGCCCCGCTGCTCGTCTTCCTCGCGCCGGCCGTGGCGCTGGCGCTCGGCCTCGCGGCCTGGCTGGGACGGGGCCGGCGGATCCGGATGGCCCGGCGCTGGTCGCCGCTCCTGGCGCGCACGGCGCGGGCCCGGGGCGGGTGGGCCCCGGCCGCGCTGGGCCTGGTTTCGCTCCTGGCCATGCTGGGACTGGCGGGGCCGCGCTACGGCCGGAAGGCCATCACGACGCAGACCCGCGCCCTGAGCCTGGTCTTCGCGGTGGACATCAGCCGCTCCATGCTGGCCGAGGACGTCGCGCCCAATCGCCTGCAGCGCGGCGTGCGCGAGGCGCGACGCCTGATCCAGGACCTCGAGGGCGACCGGCTCGGGCTGATCGCCTTCGCCGGCCAGAGCTACATCCTGGCGCCGCTCACGGTGGACGGCGGCGCGATCCAGATGTACCTCGACGCGCTCGACCCCGACATGGCGAGCTCCGGCGGCTCCAACCTCAAGGCGGTGCTGGCGCAGGGCGGCGAGCTCCTGGCGGCCACCACCGACGCGGCGGACCGGGTGCTGGTCGTCTTCACCGACGGCGAGGCCCACGACACCCTGCCCGAGATCGTGAGCCAGGCCGAGGCGCTGAAGGAGGCCGGAGTCCGGCTCATCATGGTCGCCGAAGGCGGCGCGATGCCGACCCGGATTCCGATCCGCGACTCGGCCGGCACCCTGACCGAATACAAGCAGGACGCCGACGGCACCGTGATCCAGACCCAGCGCCGGGATGACGTCCTGCGCGCCGTGGTCGAGGCGTCCGAGGGCAGTCTGGTCCCGAGCGAGGTGGCCGACCAGGCCGGCGCGGTGCGTGACCTCGTGGCCGCGATGAAGCGGAGCCCGTCGAGCGAGACCCGCACTTCCGACCTGGTGCCCCGCGCGTGGATCCCGGTGCTCGCGGCCGCGCTGCTGCTGCTGGCGTACACGCTGGCCCGCCCGGGGCCGGCGCTCGTCGCGCTGGCTGGCCTTCTGCTCGGTGTCGGTCGGGCACAGGCCCAGCGCCCGACGGAGGGAAGCCGCGCCCTGGCGGCCGGGGACGCGGAGCGCGCGGCGGCCGAGTTCCTCAAGGAGGCCTCGAAGGGCACCGCCCGCGACACCGCCTTCTACAACGCGGGGTCGGCCGCGCTCGACGCCGGCCGGCTCGACGTGGCGCGCGGCGCGCTGGCGCAGGCGGCCAAATCCATCGACCCCGGCATCCGCTACCGCGCGCTCTACAACCTCGGCGTTGTGGGGCTGCTCGCCGCCGAGGCCGACACCAGCCGGGCGGAGGAGTTCCTGGACGAGGCCGCGGACCGGCTCCGCCAGGCGCTCATGCTGGAGCCCTCGTCGGCGCGGGCCAAATGGAATCTCGAGCTGGCCACACGCCGCAAGCCCCCGCCGCCGCCAGCGGGCGGAGGAGGGGGCGGGGCGCCTCAGTCCGGTGGCGGAGGCGGGCAGAGCCAACAGCCTCCCACCGAATCGAAGAGCCAGGGGCTCACCCAGAGCCAGGCGGAGCAGATCCTCAACTCGATGGACCGGCGGGAGCGGGAAACGAAGGCGGAACAGCAGCGGCGGCTGCAGACCGGCTCGGCCGGCGGGGTGAAGGACTGGTGATCGCGCTGCTGCTCGCGGCGCTCGTCGTCCAGGCCGAGCCGCCCACGCTCGATGCCAGCGTAGACCAGGACCGGGTGATGGTGGGGGAGGAGGTCACCTACCGGCTCCGGGCCACCAGCCGCTCGCAGGCGCCGATGGAGCTCACCGTCGCGCCGTTCACCGGCCTGGAGACCGTCTCCCGCTCGGAGCGGACCGAGCTTTCGCTCGGCGCGACGGCCACGCGCACCACGGTGCTGGAGGTCCGGCTCCGGGCGGTGCGTCCGGGGCGGTGGCAGCTCGGGCCGGCCCGGGCAGTTCAGGGCCGCGACACGGTGGAGGCCTCGGCCCTGGTGCTCGACGTCTCCGCCAGCCGCGCGCCGGCCACCGCTACGCTCAATCCGCGTTTGCGGAAGCTGCTGGCCGGCGCGCTG
>Ga0310810_10004462_pt1 | contig 15494 bp, 12 predicted proteins | sample NCmetagenome_FD_207641 | JGI IMG/M metagenome (GOLD analysis project Ga0310810, IMG submission 207641) | Soil microbial communities from experimental microcosm in Duke University, North Carolina, United States - NC | ecosystem: Engineered > Artificial ecosystem > Soil microcosm > Unclassified ...
GGGTGGCTGCGTGAGACGCAGCGTATCGCGAACGCGGTCGCGGGATCGTCGAGCGTGGTGGGCTACCACGACGGCGTGGCGCTCATGGCCGTGCTCGAGGGCGACGCCGAAGTCGCCGAATCGCTGTTCGAGGCGCTCGTTGTCGGACGCGCCGACGGCGCCCCCGTCTGGCGCTGCGGAATCGTCGACACGTCCGAAGTGGCCGTCGACGTGAGTGCGCTGCGCCGCGCGGCGGAGGAGGCGATCGAGATCGCGCGTCAGGATCGCGCGGAACCCGTTAGGCGCTGGCGCCGTCAGGAGGCTGGTCTGGCCCCCGAGATCATCCTGGTCGAGGACGATGCCGCGCTGTCCGACATGGTACAGTACGTCCTGCGCGCCGCCGGGTTGAGCTTCCGTGCGTACGCGAACGGCGAGACGGCGCTCGAGGCCCTGCTCGCGTTCAATACCGAAGGGCGTCGGCCCCTCGTGCTGCTCGACGTCGATCTGCCAGGACTGGACGGGCACATCGTCCACGAGCGCCTGCGCGCCGAACGTCCCGGCGCCTACGCGGTCGTGTTCATCACCGGCAACGCCGGCGAGGGGGATCAGGTGCGCGCGCTGCGATCCGGCGCGTTGGACTACGTGGCGAAACCGGTCACGTTCCGGACGCTCGCCGGCAAGATCCCGCTGTGGCGAGAGCGCGCCTCGAGCTGAGCGCGTTACGCCGGTATCGCCATCGTGCGCCGCGGCCGCCGGACGGCCAGCACAGCCCTGAGACGAAGCAGCAGGTCCTGCTCGCGGTCGCGTGACTTCACGAACGCGTGTGACGGTGCGAGCGTGATGCCGTCGAGCTCGTCGCCCGAAAACTCTCGGGACGAGAACACGATCACCGGAATGTCCGAGTAGGCGGGCAACTGTCGCAGCCGCTTCACGAGCGTCATGCCCGGTGAGCCGGGTGCCCATGGATCCAGGACGATGGCATCGTAGGCCGACTGCGTGAGCATGCGCCACGCCTCGTCAGGCGAACCGACTGCGGTGACGGCGCCGACCGATTCGCATAACGAGCGCAGCACGCTCAACATGTCGCGATCGTCGTCCAGGACGAGGAGTCGGTGGCCGCCTTGATCTGCTGACGGGATGGAGACGTTAGGCGCGGTGTAGGGAAGCTCAGTGATGAACGTCGTGCCGTGACCGGGCGCGCTCTCGAACCGGATCGAGCCACCGTGTCGCTCGACGATCGCCTGGACGATTGCGAGTCCGAGTCCCGCGCCGCCCGCGGAGCCAGCGGGATCCGCCTGTTGGAACTTGCCGAAGATGCGCCGGCGGAACTCGAGCGGGATTCCCGGGCCGCGGTCCGACACGAACACCACGACGCTGGTCGGCGTCGTTCGGATCGATACGGTGACCGACTCGCCTTGCGGCGAGAAGCGAACGGCGTTCGAGATCAGATTCGTGAATACCTGAACGAGCCGATCCGGATCCCCGGTGACGACCGCGCTCTGCTCTCCTTCGAGGGCGAGCGTCACGTGCGCTTCCATGGCGACCGTGCGTAGCGATTCGACCGTCGTGCGCAGAATGTCCGCTAGCTCGCACGGCTCGCGACGCACGAACAGGTGACCGCCTTCGATGCGCTCGACATCCAGAATGTCGTTGATGAGGCGGATCAGCCGCTCGGTGTTCTGCAACCCGATCTGAAGCAGGTCGCGAGTCTTTGGCGCCACGGCACCCGTCGTCCCCGCGAGCACGAGACCGAGCGCGCCGCGAATCGCTGTGAGCGGAGTGCGAAGCTCATGGCTGACGGTCGATACGAAATCGGTTTTGAGCCGCTCGACTTCCTTGAGCTGTCGGATGTCATCCCGAAGTCCCGTCTCTCGCTCTGCCACCGCGGCCGCGAGCGTCCCGAACGCCTCACCGAGCTGACCGAGCTCTCTACTCCCGCCGGCGACCGACCGAAGCGCCGTGCGGTGATCTCCGGCTGCCAGTACTCGCGCGTCGAACACGATCGCATCGAGAGTGCTCGTCACTCGTCGCAGGCTGGCGACCGTAGCCAGTACGATCATGGCGAGAAGCAGCAGACGCACCAGCACGGACTCCCGCGACTCGACCTCGATCTGCAGGGCAGCCTCGGCGCCGCTTCGATTGGCCTGAATGCGCGTAATGCGTTCGAGACCCGCGGTGGCTGCCCGCGCGCGATCCATGAGCAATGCCGTGGGCCTGTCGAGCGCCGCAATCGAATCCGCGGACGCACGCATCGCGCGAAGCGCGATCTGGCGGTTGGCCGTGTCGGTCCAGGAGCGGATGACCCGAGCCAGCCCCGTGGTAGCGGCCGTTAGTGGTTCGTTGTCGCGCGCCAGCTTTGCCAGCGAGTCGAGCGTGGCGGTGATCTGGCTGCGACCGAGCCGATAGGGGCCGAGAAAGGCCGAGTCACCCGTGAGAGTGAATCCGCGCTGGCCGGCGCCGAAGCTCACCAGCGCCGGCTCGATCTGCGCCGTGACGAGCACGGCTGCGCCAGCGCGGGCGGCGGCCGCGTCGGCGGCGTCGCGACGCGCATCCTGAAACGAGAGAACCTGTCGTGTCGTGGCGGCCCACAGCAACACGACGCCGACGTTCGTCAGGACGATCTGCACGGCGAGCGACCGCGAGCGCCACCAGACGAGACCGGTCCGGTACAACGTGACGAGCCGTGTCATGACAGGGTCATCCCGACATCCGCGCGGCGTCGACGCGCCCGGCGGGCACGTGGTATGTTTCCACGTGCAATCCGCATCGGGGAACCCCGGTCAGGCCCACCACTTTGATCGCACACTTGGAATGACGACCAATCGGCTTACCGCGCTACACGAAGCTGGCCAATCGGTCTGGCTGGATTTCATCGATCGATCGATCCTGCAGAATGGTGAGCTCGCGCGGATGATCCGCGCCGGTGAGCTCTACGGGATGACGTCGAACCCGACGATCTTCGAGAAAGCGCTCAGCGAGGGGAACGAATACGACGACCAGATCAGGTCCGCGCCACCTGGCCTCACCGCGTGGGACCTGTTCGAGCTCGTCGAGACGACCGATGTACGGTCGGCCTGCGACATCTTTGCCGAGACCTATCGAACGGGCAACGGTGGCGACGGCTACGTGTCGATCGAGGTCTCGCCCGGCGTCTCCGGCGATACCGCGGCGTCGGTCGCTGAAGCGAGGCGGCTCTGGGCTACGGTCGACCGGCCTAACGTGATGGTGAAGATTCCCGGTACGTCCGAGGGCGCCGGCGCCGTCCGCACACTCATCGCCGACGGCATCAACGTGAACATCACGTTGCTCTTTTCCATCGAGGCCCACCGTCAGGTGATCGAGGCCTACATGGGCGGCCTCGAGGATCGCCTGGCGGCGGGGAAGGACATCGCAGGCATTGCCTCCGTCGCGAGCTTTTTCGTCAGTCGCGTCGATTCCGAGGTCGACAAGCGCCTCGATGCCATCGCTGCCAGCGGCGATGCCGCAACGAAGGATCGGGCGATCGCGCTCAAGGGCCGCGCCGCCGTCGCGAACGCGCAGCTGGCCTATCAGCTTTTTCGTGACATGTTCAGCGGGGACCGATGGGCCGCGCTGCAGGCACGCGGTGCTCGGCTCCAGCGGCCGTTGTGGGCCAGCACGAGCACGAAGAACCCGGCCTATCGCGACGTCGTGTATGTCGAAGAGCTCATCGGGCCCGACACGGTCAACACGATGCCTCCGGCCACGATGGACGCGTTCCGCGACCATGGCGTCGTCGCGCGCACCGTCGATCGCAACACGCGTGAAGCGCAGCGTGTGATGGAGCAGCTCGCCGAGATCGGCATCGATTTCAACGACGTCACGAACAAGTTGCTGGTCGACGGCCTCGCCAGCTTTCAGAAGTCCTTCGACTCGCTCATCGCGGGCCTCGAGAGAAAGACCAAGACTTTGGGTCGGGCCATCGGCGCCGGTCGCTGAATCGCGCCTGCCGGAACTTCGGGCGCGGATCGCTCCAGATGATCCGCGCCCGCGCCGCGGTGCACGTTGTGCCGCGTGACACGACGCTCTCCTCCTCATCGCATTCCTAACGCTCCGTGCCCACGACCCACCATTCGCGCACGAAGATCGTCTGTACCCTCGGCCCCGCGACGTCGACCCGCGAAACGATCGACGCGCTCATGGATGCCGGCCTCGATGTCGCCCGCATCAACTTCTCGCACGGCACACACGAACAGCACGCGCGCACCATTGCGATCGTGCGCGACCTGGCGAAACAGCGGCAAATTCCCGTTGCCATCCTCGCGGATCTTCAGGGCCCGCGCATTAGAATCGGAGACCTCCCGCAGCCGATAACGCTCAAAGTCGGCGACGACATCACACTCGTCCACGAAGGCCACGAGCGGAAAGCGGAGATCCCCGTCACCTACGATCAGCTCGCGCACGATGTCCACGTCGGCGATCGCATTCTCGTCGATGACGGGCTGATCGAGCTCGTCGTGCTCGACGTCGCCGCACCACGCGTCACCGCGCGCGTCGTGCATGGTGGCGAGGTACGAAGCCACAAGGGCATCAATCTCCCCGGCGTCAACGTGTCCGCGCCGTCGATCACCGAGAAGGATCGTGTCGATGCGGCGTTCGCCGTGGAGCAGGGGCTCGACTACGTCGCGCTGAGCTTCGTCCGGCGCGCGGCCGACATAGCCGAGTTGCGCGCGCTGTTGCCGAAGACCGTCCTCATCATCGCCAAGATCGAGAAGGACTCGGCGCTCGAGAACATCGAGAGCATTCTCCGGGAGTCTGACGGGGTCATGGTCGCGCGCGGAGACCTGGGCGTCGAGCTTCCGTTCGAGGAAGTACCGATCGCCCAGAAGCGGATCATCAAGTACGCGAACATCATCGGGCGGCCCGTCATCACCGCCACCCAGATGCTCGAGTCGATGATCGAGCATCCGCGGCCGACGCGTGCCGAAGCGAGCGATGTCGCCAACGCGATCATCGATGGAACGGACGCCGTGATGCTGTCGGCGGAGACGGCCGCGGGCGCGTACCCGCGACTCGCTGTACAGGCGATGCAGCGCATCATCTCCGAGATCGAGCAGCACCCGTTCAAGCGAGCGCGCGATGGCTACATCGGCCCGGAGATCATCGCCACGACCGAGGAGACGATTGCCGCCGCCACCGACACGGCGCAGCGGATGCTCGGCGCGCCGGTAATCATCGTCTTCACGAAGAGCGGGGCGAGCGCGCGCATCGTGTCGGCGCATCGTCCCGCCGTACCGATTCTCGCGTTGACGGACGTGCCGCGCACCTACAGTCAGCTCGCGCTCGTCTGGGGCGTCATTCCGCAGATCGTTCCGCACTGCGCGACGTACGAGGCGATGGTCGCGCGCGCGCGTGAGGTCGTACTGTCCCGCGGCCTCGCGAAAGAGGGGGATCGCGTGCTCGTGACGGCCGGTGTTCCATTCGACGTGCCTGGCACGACCAACGTCCTCCGCGTCGAGCGCGTGTGAAGCTGACGTTCCTCGGCACCGGCACGAGCTTCGGTGTCCCGCAGATCGGGTGCAACTGCGCCCGGTGCCGGTCCGCGGATCCGCGTGACCGTCGCACGAGGGTGGGCGCGGTCGTTGAAACCGACCGCGGCACGCGGCTGCTCATCGACACGCCGCCCGAGCTTCGCTTGCAGCTCGTCACGAACGGTATCGATCGGGTGGATGCGGTGCTGTTCACGCACGATCACGCGGATCACACGCACGGCGTGGACGACATCCGGGCGATCACCGTTAGGCGCGATGCGCCGTTGCCGATGTACGGCCCACCGTCGACGCTCGAGAACCTCGCCAGACGATTTCCCTACATCTTCGACGACAACATTCGGCCCGTCGCAGGGACGTCCAAGCCGGAGGGACACGCGCGGCCGCTGGCAGGCGACGAGACGGTCACGATTGGCGACATCGACGTGACGGCAGTGCCCGTGCCGCACGGCAAGATGACGGTCTACGCGTACCGCATCGGCCCTCTCGCCTACGTGACCGACGCGAAGACCATCCCGCCTGCCGCGCTCGAGCAACTCCGTGGCGCCAAGGTCCTGGTGATCAACGCGCTGTTCCGCACGGAGCACCCGACGCACCTCAGCATCCCGGAGGCCGTGCGGGCCGCGCGTGAGATCGGCGCCGACCGCACGTTTCTCACCCACCTCACGCATGACAACTTCCACGCGGATCTCGAGGCCGAGTTGCCGCGCGGTGTCTCACCGGCGTTCGACGGCCTCACGATTCGCATCGACGAGTCGTGACTCGCTGAGCCATTCAGCTCGCGGCGCAGGGGTTGCCTCCGTTGTCGAGCAGGGTCAGCTTCCCGGAACATCATCCGACCAGTCGGCTTTCCAACCGAGGCGGCACATGCTGGAGCAACTGAACGAACGAACGTCGCCGCTTGGCGATGCGATCAGCGTCAAGAACGAGCGTGTGACGGTGTTGCGCGAGGCGGATCTCGCGTCGCCGAAGATGGACGCGCTCGTGCGCGAGGCCGTCTTCGGGACGGGCGAAAACCGTGATTACGCGCGCTGGCTGATCTGGGAGATCGGCGAGGCCGTCGGCGTGCGCGCGGCATCGATCAACGGACTCTACATGGCGCGCGGCCGCGGTGAGGTGCACGGTTTCACCGTACCCGCCATCAACGTTCGCGGCGCGGCGTACGACACAGCCCGATCGATCTTTCGTACGGCGGTCAAGCTGAATGCCGGTGCGTTTCTGCTCGAGATCGCGCGCTCCGAGATCGGCTACACCGACCAGCGTCCGGCCGAGTATGTCGCCGTGATGCTCGGGGCAGCGTTGCGCGAGGGCTTCCGCGGGCCAGTCTTCATTCAGGGCGATCACTTCCAGGTCAACGCGAAGAAGTTTGCCGTGGACCCTAACGGGGAAGTCGCGGCGGTGAAGCAGCTCGCGCTGGAGGCGATCACGGCCGGCTTCTACAACATCGACGTCGACACCTCCACGCTCGTCGATCTGTCCAAACCCGATCTGCCGTCGCAGCAGCGTCTCAACTACGAGACCTGTGTCGAGATCACGCGCTACGTCCGGGAGCTGCAGCCCAAGGGCGTTACGATCTCGGTCGGCGGTGAGATCGGCGAGGTCGGGACGGAGAACAGCACGGTCGAAGAGTTGCGCGCGTTCATGGATGGCTTCAACCGCACGCTCGCCGAACGCTGCCCGCCAGGGACGGACGGACTGTCCAAGATCAGCGTGCAGTCCGGGACCTCGCATGGCGGCGTCGTTCTCGCCGATGGATCCATTGCCGACGTCGCCCTCGATCTGGACACGCTGGCTCGTCTGTCCAAAGAGGCGCGCGAGCGGTACGGACTATCGGGCGCCGTGCAGCACGGGGCGTCGACACTCCCCGATAGCGCGTTCCACAACTTCCCGCGTACCGAGACGGCGGAGATTCACCTCGCGACCAACTTCCAGAACATGCTGTACGATCACCTGCCGGCGCCGCTACGACAGGAGATCTATGATTGGTTGCGGGAGAACGCGAAAGACGAGCGAAAATCGGCCGACACCGACGAGCAGTTCTTCTACAAGACGAGGAAAAAGGCGCTCGGGCCGTTCAAACGTCGCATGTGGGATCTGCCGGACGACGTGAAAGCCACCATCGCCAAGGCGTACGACGCGAAGTTCGAATTTCTGTTCACCCAACTCGCTGTCGGGAACACCGCCGCCGCCGTGAAGGACCACGTGAAGGCCGTGCGCCTGCACCGTCCTATGCCGGGCACCGCGGGCTACGAGAACGTCGCCGCCGCCCCCGACGACAATGACCTGAGTGACTGACAGAGGCTCGCCGGCAGCACTCTGGGCCGATGCACTGGAGGCCCTGGCAAATTACGTCGCGCACGACTTCCGGAACGCCCTGAACGGTGTTGCGGTCAACCTCGAGGTCGTTCGCGCGCGGTCCGCTCGCGGCGCCGATTCCGCCGCGATTGCGCCGTTCGCGGCAACAGCGGCTGCCCAGTTCGAGGTGGCGACCGCCGGCGCCGAGGCGCTGCTCGGCTTCGCGCGGCCGGAGCCGGCTCCCGCCGACGTCGCCGCGGTCGTCGTGCGGATGTCGCGTCTGGCGGCGCTACGCGGCGAAGGGAGAGTGCGAGTCAACGACGACAGCGACGGCCGCGCGCGCACGAGCGCGCCGGTCGAGCTTGTCCGCGCAGCGGTGGCGCGCAGTGTGCTAGGCGCTCTCGCGGACGGTAATACGATTTCGTGCGAAATTGCCGTCCATGATCGTATCTTTCTCCGCGTGACAGGGGCGACCCCAACGCCGCCCCTGGACGCGGAGCTCGTCGCTATCGCGCTCGCGCACGGTGTGCACATCGACGCGCGCGGACACTCGCTGGACCTTTATTTCCCGTCAGTCGATCCACGCGCAATTTCAACTGTCTCTTCATGAAGAAGCCGAAGATCCTGATCGCTGACGACGACCGCTCCATCACCGACGGGCTGGGCGCCATCCTGTCGGATGAGGGCTACGAAATCGAAGTTGCGCTCGACGGCCAGAAGGCCCTCGATCGTCTGGCCACCGACACGTTCGGGGTCGCGCTCGCCGACCTCATGATGCCCAAGCTCGACGGCCTGGCCTTGCTCAAGGAGATGCAGGGACGCGGCATCGCAACCGAGTGCATCATCGTCACCGGCCAGGCAACCGTCGATTCGGCGGTCCAGGCCATGCGCCAGGGCGCCTACGATTACATCGAGAAGCCGCTCAACGCCGAAAAACTCAATCGGCTCAAGGCGCTCATTCCGAAGGCGCTCGACAAGTTCAACGATCGGCAGAAGATCAAGGAGCTCGCGTCCACCATCGAGGGGCTCACGCACTACGGTGAGCTCACCGGACAGTCCGAGGCCATGCGCTCGGTGTACCGGGTCCTCGATGCCGTAGCGCCGTCGTCGGCGAGCGTGCTGATCCTCGGCGAGTCCGGTACCGGCAAGGAGCTGGTGGCCCGCGCGATCCACAACAAGAGTGATCGCGCGAAGGGCCCCATCTTCGCGCTCAACTGCGCCGCGTTGCCGAAGGACATCCTCGAGAACGAGCTGTTCGGTCACGAGAAGGGCGCGTTCACCGGATCCACCAACGAGAAGGCCGGTGCGTTCGAGATGGCGAATGGCGGCACCATCTTCCTCGACGAGGTCGCGGAGATGGCACCGGACATCCAGGTCAAGTTGTTGCGCGCGCTGGAGTCACGAACGATCCGTCGTCTCGGCGGCAAGCGTGAGATCAGCGTCGATATCCGGGTCGTTGCCGCGACGAACAAGAATCTCCAGAAGGCGATTTCCGAGGGAGAGCTTCGCGAGGATCTCTACTACCGGCTCGCCGTGGTCGAGATCTTCCTGCCGCCGCTTCGGGAGCGCCTCGGTGACGTGAAGCTGCTCGCGAACGAGTTCCTCGCTCGTTATGCGCAGCAGAACGGGAAGAAGGTGACCGGGTTCGACAACGATTCCTGGTCGTGGATCCTCAACTATCGCTGGCCCGGGAACGTGCGCGAGCTCAAGAACGCCGTCGAGCGCGCCGTCATCATGGCGACCGGGCCGGTGATCACGGTGGCCGACATAGCGCCGCGTCATCTGCAGCCGGGCGCTGAAGGCGCCGACGCGTACGGCTCGCCGTCGTCGCCGCCACGTCGCCGCTCGACGGATCGCGCCTCCGCCAACGGAGACAACGGCTCCGGGATGGTGCTCGGCATGACTCGTGATGAGTTGTTTCGGGAGTTTTCACGATTCGTCAGCGCCAGGAGCGAGGCGGCTCAGCGCACCGCTGTGGCGTCGGCCGAGGGTGACGACGAGTCGGTTGCCGACATCGACGATGAGCCGCAGGGTGCGGCCGTGGTCGAGCGCCCGCAGCCGGCAAAGGTGCACGCGAAAGCGAAGACGAAGAAGCGGCGTTAGGCGACCTTCGCTTGCCGCGTTGGTGACCAACCACCACCCACGTCGCATGGAGCGGCATGGGCTGACGAGGAGAGGCTATGCGCAGGGTGGATTACGACGACGAACCAGCGGTCATCATCGAACGGCACTCGGGCGGAGTGGGCACGTTCCTTCTCGGCATCGCCGTTGGTGCGGCGGCGGCGTTGCTGCTGGCACCGCAGTCGGGTGCCGCGACACGACGGGAGCTTCGGCGCAGCGCCCGGCGCGCAAAGCGGGCGGCACGAGACATAGCGGGAGACATCACGACGTCCGTCAACGATACGTTCGAACAGGCGCGCGGCCGCGTGGAGCAGGGCATTGATACCGCCCGCCAGGCGATCGACCTCAAGAAGCGCCAGGTGTCTCGGGCAATGGAAGCAGGCCGCGCCGCCGCACAACAGGCGCGCGATGAGCTGGAGCGTCGAATCGCCGAGACCAAGGCGGCATACAACGCCGGTGTCGACGTGGCGCGGTCCGGTAGTGCGGCGCTTCCCGGACCGGCGGACGTCGATCCCGACGACGAGTTGCCGGACGTCTAGGACCCGCGCTGGGCGACTCTAGCGCGTGTCGCGGCCCCTCGTCAGTCGGATTGCCTGGACGCTGCGCGACTACGCGAAGCGTGTCTGGGACAATGCCGGTGAAGACAACATCTTCTTCCTGGCCGGCGGCATCGCGTTCAACATCATGCTCGTGGCCGTCCCGTTCGTGCTGTTACTGGTATCGGGGCTCGCCACGCTCCTCAACCACTCCGCGGACCAGACGTTCGCGGACGTCACGGCGATCATCGACAGCCTGCTTCCGCCTCACGCGGAGACGAACGAGAGTCCCGTTCACCGGCTGCTGATCGACATTATCCGCACGCGCGGCGCCGTTGGTGTCTACAGCGCGATCGGCTTCATCTGGTTCTCGACGCGCCTCTTCGGTTCGCTGCGCAGCGTACTCGCCGATGTGTTCGACATCGAGACCGATCGCGGGATCATTCAGGGCAAGCTGTTCGACATCCAGATTACGATCATGTCGACGCTGCTCCTTGTGGCCTACACGGCGCTGAGCGCCTACCTGGCGCTCGCCACCACGCGCGGCGTGCAGATCATCGAGCGACTCGGCATCCGGGCCGACGTGATGGGCACGGTGGAATACGTGTTAGGCAGGCTCGTGGCGTTCACGTTCGTCGCCGCGATGTTCTTCGCCCTGTACAAGTTTCTCCCGAATCGAAAGATCCGGTGGCGGACCGCACTGCTCGCGGCGGTATTCACGAGCACGATGTTCGAGATCGCGAAGAACCTCTTCACGGCGTACGTCGCGGAGTTCAATCCCGGCTCGGTGTATACGGGGACGCTGTACGCGCTGGTGATCATCGTGTTCTGGGTGTACTACGCGGCGATGATCTTCATCCTCGGTGGCGAGGTAGGTCAGGTGTACGAACTGCGCCGCGTCAGGCGGTTGCAGCGGGAAACATTTGAAGACTAGCTCAGAGCTGATAGCGGACGGCCGATAGCGCTTTCCGCTGGCCCGATGGTTGCCATATAGCTGAGTGTTCGCACTCAACTGGAGGCCTACCGTGCGGAAGACAGCTATGACCCTCGCGATCGCGGCGCTGACGGCGGTGGCCGCATGCAAGAAGACCGGCGAGAACGAGTTCCAGGTTCAGACGCCCAACGTGGACGTCAAGACCGATACGACTACGATCAAGACGCCTGACGTCGATATCGTCAAGGACACCGCGACCGTGACCGTGCCCAAGGTCGACGTTCGCAAGGACTCGGCGAAGGTTGCCGTGCCGAAGGTTCGCGTCACGAAGCCGTAAGCCTCGCAGGTTGGTGAGCGCCGGGCAGGCGCTCGCTGACCGGGACGCGTTTCCGGGCTGGTGGGCGGCGGGGCGATGCGGCTTCCGTCCGTCCCACCGCCTGTTCCTGACGTTAGGCAGCGGCCGCGCGACAGACGACGCGTTCGGCACTTCCGCAGCGACGCTCGCGGCGCGACTTTCCGCGAATGCCGATCGATCTGCGTAGCGATACCGTCACCCGACCCACCGCCGCCATGCGGCAGGCCATCGCCGCCGCCGATGTCGGCGACGACCATCTCGACGGCGACCCGACGACACGGCGCCTGGAAGCGAGAGTCGCCGAACTGCTCGGGAAAGAGGCCGCGCTGTTCTTCCCGACCGGTACGATGGCGAACCAGGCCGCGATCGCCATCCACTCCGTACCAGGGACCGAGATACTGGTCGATGGCAATGCCCACATCGTAAACCTCACCGGCGCGGGTCTCTCGGCCCTCACCGGTTTGCAGCCGAGGTTCATTGTACCTTCAGGCCGCAGCTGGACTGCACGCGACCTCGAGCGCGCTATCCGCCCGCCGTCTCGCTTCTCGCCGAAGGCGTCTGTCGTGTGCATGGAGAACACGCATAACGGCGCCGGTGGCGTGGTCACGTCGCTCGATGCGCTCCGCGATATTGCTGGTGTCGCGCAAGCGATTGGGATTCCCATGCACCTCGATGGGGCGCGGCTCTGGAACGTGGAGGCCGCGACCGGCGTCGCCGTTGCCGACTATGCCGCGTGCGCCGACACCGTGATGGTCTCGTTCTCCAAGGGTCTCGGCGCACCAGTGGGCGCAGCACTGGCGGGCACGGCACAGGCCATGGACGCGGCGTGGACGTTTCGCAAACGCTTTGGTGGTGCGCTACGGCAGTCAGGCATCATCGCCGCGGGGGCCCTGTTCGGGTTGGAGCACCATCGGGGTCGGCTGGTCGATGACCACGCCAACGCCGCACGGTTCTCGAAGGCGGTCGATGGCTCGCCGAGAGCGACTGTGGTCTCTCCCGATACGAACATCGTCATGGTGGACGTCGACGCTCCACTCACGGCCGCAACTGTCGCTCGCGAAGCAGCCGCGAGGGGCCTTCTGGTCAGTGTCTGGACGGCGAGCCGCATTCGCGTCGTGACCCACCTCGACGTGACAGCTGCCGAGGTCGACGAAGCCGCGGTGATCCTGCGCGAAGTGCTCGAGCGCGGTTGAATCGTGGCGTGCGGCCGGCTACCTTTCGGTCGCTCCAGGTCCCGAAGGGCGTGAGCCCGCTAACTCCGTCAGGACCCCGAAGGTAGCAGCGGCATGTGGTGTCTTGCGTCGCTTCGTCAGACCTGGAGTATTCGCGGTGAGCAGTGGAGCTGGAACGGTGAACGGGGAATCGCTTCGGCGATCCGAGCGTTCGAACGCCAGCAGCCCGCCCGCCTTGCGAGATGCTCGCCCAGTGCTTGATCGCGCGGTTCACGTGCGAAAGATTCGGAGCCTCGTTCGAGTGCCGCCGCGGCGTCGAGCGAGGCTTCGTCGCGTTGAAGCCCCGACGTCCGGTTTTCCGTTCCACTTTCCCGTTCCCGACAGTAATGCTCGCTCTCGCGCGAAAGTACCGCCCGCGCAACTTCGCGTCCGTTGCGGTCCAGTCGCACGTCTCGAATACGCTCAAGGGCGCAATCGCGCGCGGGCGCGTGGCGCACGGCTACCTGCTCTGCGGCCCAAGGGGCGTCGGCAAGACGACGCTTGCGCGCGTTCTCGCAATGGCGCTCAACTGCGAGAACCGGGCGGCCGACGGGGAACCGTGCGGCGTCTGCACTTCGTGTCAGCGTATCTGGAGTGGGTCAGCCAGTCTCGACGTGATCGAGATCGACGCGGCATCGAATCGCGGCGTCGACGATGCGCGTGATCTGCGTGAGCGCGCGATGTACGCGCCCTCCGGCGATGATCGCTACAAGGTCTACATCGTCGACGAAGCGCACATGCTCACGCGCGAGGCCTGGAACGCGCTCCTCAAGATCCTCGAAGAGCCGCCGCCGCGAGTGGTGTTCGTGTTCGCCACTACCGAACCGCAGAAGATCGCGCAGGCCGCCGCACCGGTCCTGAGCCGGCTCCAGCGATTCGACCTGCGTCGCATCGGGCCAGCCGACGTGAAGGCGCACCTGCAGGCCGTGCTTGCCGACGAGCACATCGACGCAGAACCCGAGGCGCTCGCGATGATCGCCCGCGCGGCAGACGGGTCGATGCGCGACGCACTGAGCCTGACCGACCAGGCCCTCTCGTTAGGTGAGGGAGCGCTGACCGCCGAGCGTGTGCGCGATGCGCTCGGAGTCGTGCCCGAGGACGAATATCTCGCGGTGCTCGACATCATCGCGGCTCGCCGCGCCGGCGACATCTTCCCGCTGATGCAGCGCCTCGGCGATTCCGGGGTTGACTTCGGCATCTTTCTCACCGGCCTGGCCGACATGCTGCGCGCGCAGCTCGCAGTCGTGCTCGGATCGTCGTCGGTGGACGTGTCGGAGCGCGCGCGTGCCACACTCGAAGCACGTCGCGATCGGATCTCCGCTGGAGACCTGCTGCGAATGCTCACGGCCATCGGTGAGCTCGAGCAGCGCTTCCGGAAGAGTGGACAGCAGCAGCTGCTGCTCGAGACGTTGCTCATTCGATTCGCGCTTCTCGACCGCACCGTGGCCATCGAGGATGTGCTCCGCGGGCTCGGCGACGGCGGGAGTCCGGTGACCAGTTCGCGCGGGCAAGCGTCGGCGGCCGCTCCGGCTGCGCGAGCCTCCTCGAAGGAGAGTGGCGTCGCGTCTGACGCTCCACGTCGCTCGATGTCCGAGACGGGTGCACCGCCGCCGCCCGATCGACCAGTGCCTCCGCCAATCATGCGCGACCGCGACGCCGGGCCTCGGACCGAAGCGTCGTGGAGTCCGCCGACGGCGGCGATCCCGTCTTCTCGTCCTGCCACCGCGACCGCGACGGCCCCGCGCGTCGAGTCACGGACTCCGTCAATCGCAATCCCCGCGACTGCGGCGCTCCCTACCATCAACGTGGTCACGGAGCGCTGGGACGACATCATCGCCGCCGTGCGCGCGACCCGCGTGCTGCTCGCCCCGGTCCTCGAGCAGGCCGTTCCGTCCGCGATCTCGGCGTCAGGGATGCTCACGATTCGCGCTGATGACTCCGCGTCGGCTGACGGGCTCGATATGGGGAAGGCCGAATTGCTCGCCGTCATCAAGACGGTATTCCCGGCGATCGAACGGATCACCATTGCCGCTCCCGAGGGGCGTGCGACGTCGGGGCCTCCGCGCCGTGTGACCGAGGAAGAGATCCGCAAACAGCGGATGGCGTCGCTTCGAAAGCAGGATCCGGTGCTTGGCGCCGCGATCGACGCACTCGATCTCGAGCTGCTGGACTGATTCTTCCAGCGTCGCTTCCCGGACGAAAACGGGCCGGTCCATCTCCGCTTGCGGCGCGACGCGAGCGCCGGGTAGCTTTTCGGCCTCTTCACCCGATCCCAAGCGTATCGATGGCCGACATGATGAAGATCCTGCAGCAGGCGCAGCAGATGCAGGGTCAGCTGAAGAAGATTCAGGACGACCTCGAGGCTCGCACCGTGAGCGCGGCAGCCGGCGGCGGCATGGTCTCCGTGGAGGCGGACGGGAAGGGTCAGATCCGGAAGATCAAGATCGACCCCACGGTCGTGAACGCCTCGGACGTCGAGATGCTGGAGGACCTCATTCTCGTCGCTGTCGTCGAGGCGCAGAAGAAGGCCGCTGACTTGGCGCAGGAGGAAATGGG
>Ga0310810_10004463_pt1 | contig 15492 bp, 15 predicted proteins | sample NCmetagenome_FD_207641 | JGI IMG/M metagenome (GOLD analysis project Ga0310810, IMG submission 207641) | Soil microbial communities from experimental microcosm in Duke University, North Carolina, United States - NC | ecosystem: Engineered > Artificial ecosystem > Soil microcosm > Unclassified ...
ATCGAACCCGACGAGGCGAGCCCCTCACGGCCGTCATCGCGAATGCCGTCTCGCTCCCGCATGACGTGGCGGGCCTCGAAGCGGCGTGGAAAGCGAGCCTAACGCCGCCGAAGCCCGCCCCCAAGAAATAGTTGACCGCTAGCTACCCGATCTTGAACTGCTGCATCATGCCGTGCTGCATGTGCGGCTTGCCATCCTTCGCATCCGGGATGAAGCAGATCATGCCGTATTCGCCCGGCTCGAGGGTGGCCTCGAAGAACGAATTCTTGCCCTTCATGAAGGCGGGGATGCCGCCGATCGGTTTTCCGGGCGGCGGGCCTTTCATGTCGAACACCCACTTGCCCAGGTCCTCGATCGTCTTCCCTGGCGCCAGCTGTACCAGCACGACTTCGTGCGGCTGCTCCGCCATGTTCTCGACCTTGATCATCTGCTTGCCGGCGACGAGCGGCTTGGACAACACGAACTTGTAGTCGCTGAGCGTCAACGTCACGTCGGACGCCGGTTCGGTCGTGTTGGCGGTTGCATTCGCCGTCACCGTGAGCGGCTTCATCATCCCCTTCGCCAGATGCGGGACGTGGTCGGCGCTCTCGACGAAGCAGACGACGGCGTAATTGCCCGGATCGAGCACCTGCATGGCCGTCGCCGACCCACCCGGAGCCGGCGGGTTCACGCCACCAGCGGCGACCGCCCACGCCGGCGGCGGGCCTCCCGCTTTGAACGCGGCCTGCAGATCCGCGAACGTCTTCCCCTGTTCGAGCTTGATGAGCGAGACGTGGTGCAGCTCCTGGCCGACATCATTGATCTTGATGGCCGTCAGCCCCGCTGGAATCGAGTCGGGTCCCTCGAATGCGAACTCCTTCGCGGTGAAGTTGACGGTGTTCACCGTAGCGGCGGGTGCCGGCGTGGACGTGGCGACTGCTGCCGCGGAATCCACCGCCGGTTTCGGCTCGGTCTTGGCGCAGCCGGTGGCGAGGAATGCGACGGCTGCTGCGGCCGTCGCATGGAATGAAGTGCGGATCATGACGGGACAACTCCTGGTGTAAAGAATGGACCGATCCGTCTACGGAGCGGACGCCGTGGAGATGGACGGCTGCGGGGATGGTAACCGCTCCGACAAATTGGATCGCAGATGCTAGGGCGCAACCCCGCGAATGGGCCGTTTCACGGCCGGTTCGCGGTCGGTCGGCAACCCCGGGCGTGTGACGCTTGTCTCACCAACGTGTACAAGGTGAACGGTGCGCCTTTCGACCCTATGAACGCACCGGATCCTCGATCCCTCTCAACCGTGCCAACCTCGCTCACCGATCTCCAGCTCGCCATCATGCGCATCCTCTGGGATCGCGCCGAGGCGACGGTGCTGGACGTCCAGAACCGCTTGCGGCCCGAGCGCGATCTCGCGCAGACGACCATCGCGACGCTCCTGTCGCGGCTCGAGAAGCGGGGCGTCGTCGAACACCGCCTCGATGGTCGCCAGTTCGTGTACCGGCCACTCATCACGGAACAGGACGTTCGCGGCTCCATGGTCTCCGAGCTCACGGAGTTGCTGTTCAATGGCAGCTCGGCCGCCCTGATGAGCCACCTGCTGCGGTCCCGCGACATGAATCCGGGTGATCTGGACCGCGTGAAGCGGATGATTGCCGAGGCGGAAAGCGGAACCAGACGTGCCGCGTCGCTCTCGCGCGAGACTGCGCTCAATGACGGAGACGGCGATGCTGGCTAGCGCGGAATCGCTCGTCGCGCGTCTGACCGACGGCGCTGTGGCGTGGCTCCTGACCTACCTCGTGCACAGCACCCTCATTCTGCTCGCGACCTGGGCCATCACGTCGCGAAGACGCATGAGCGATACGACACGAGATCTGTTCTGGAAGACGGCACTCGTGGGGGGGATCGTGACGGCGTCGCTCCAGACCGCTGTGGGTCGCGAGCCACTCGGCGGACAGCTTCGTCTCGCGCCGAGAACGGCTGGGGTCGCGATGCCGACCGTTCGGCTCTCGGTTCGCGATGAGCTGCCGCGCAGCGCCCCGCGCATTCTCGTGATGCGGCCCAGGGGGACACGCTGGACGTTCGGGCTGCTCGTGGTGTGGCTCACGACGGCGGGCTGTGGGCTGCTGTGGCTCACCGCTGGCCACGCGCGAACGCTTCGCATCCTGGGCGGGCGGACACCGCTCGACGGAACGCCGATCTCCGATCGCATGCGGGCATTGCTCGCCCGCGTCGGTGTGCGTCAGCGCGTCGAGCTGTCGTGTTCCGATCGCATTGCGAGTCCGGTCGCGCTGGCCGGCGATGAGGTATGCCTCCCTCGGCGCGCGCTCATCGAGCTCGATCCGGCGGAGCAGGACAGCATGCTGGCGCATGAGATCGCGCATCTCGTGCGACGTGATCCGCAGTGGCTGATCGCGGCCCGGGTGATCGAGACGGTGTTGTTCATGCAGCCGCTCAATCGTCTGGCGCGGCATCGCCTGCAGGAGGTCGCCGAGTATCTGTGCGATGACTGGGCCGTCGCGCGGACGAATCATCCGGTAACGCTCGCGAAATGTCTCGCGGCGGTGGCGGAGTGGGTGGATCGCGCGCCGCGGATGGATGCCTCGCGGTTGCAGCCGATGTCGGCGATGGTCGAATCCGGAGGCTCGCCGCTCGTGCGGCGGGTCGGTCGCATTCTCGGCGAGCGCAGCGCTCCTCGAGCGGGGAAGGCGCGCAGTGCGTTCGGCGTGAGCGCGTGTGCACTCATCGTGATGGCTGGTGTGGCGCCGCGCATCTCTGTGGTGGGCGGCACGTTGTCCAACCGCATCACGTTGCTGCGCGAAACGGCGGAGGCGCACCTCAGGATGCCTACGGGGGATTCGGCGTTCGTGTTCCGTCGCGGCGTGCTCCGGGTCACGACGGACTCGCTCGGTGTATGGACGCGCCCGGTTGTGGCGCCGGAATCCGCCGCGAGCGCCGGTCAGGTACTGCCGGCCGGGAATGTGGAGCGCGAGCAGTTCTTCGTCGTTCGGCCTCTCAACGACCGATGATGCTGCGTTAGGCTTGGCACTCGCTGCCACGGCCTTGCCCCGCACAGAGTTCCGCCGCGGGGCGCCTAACGAATAAGGCGCCGGCCCGAGCCCGCCTGATGGCCACCGTCCCGTGGGTTTATGCGAACGGTATGGACCCGACCGCTAGGTCGCGTTCATATCGTTCGCGCTTGTATCCGACCGGGGTATTCGCTGTGGGCCTCTGCATTGCATTGAGGATCGGTTTGTAGACGACACGAAGTCGTCAAAAACAATCCCCTCGGGTCGGAGGCGTTACCGTGCAGATGAATTCCTTGCGCGAGCTGTACGTGGAAGAGCTCAGAGATCTCTACAGTGCCGAGAACCAGATTCTGAAAGCGCTGCCACGCATGATCAGGGCGGCGTCGAACAAGGAGCTGCAACGCGCGTTCACGGTCCACGAACGACAGACGCAACAGCATGTGAAGCGGCTCGACCGCATCTTCCGCATGCTCGATGAGTCCGCGCGTGGCAAGAAGTGCAAGGGCATGGAAGGACTGCTCGAGGAAGGGGCGGAGTTGATCAAGGAGCGTCCGGAGCCCGAAGTGCTCGACGCGGGCCTCATCTCCGCGGCGCAGCGCGTGGAGCACTACGAGATGGCCGGCTACGGCACGGTACGGACGTACGCGCGCCAACTCGGCGAGGACGAGCAGGCGAACCTGTTGCAGGAAACGCTGAACGAGGAAGGCGAGACGGACAAGCTCCTGACGTCACTCGCCGAGAGCTCGATCAACATCGAGGCCGAGCAGGCGGATGACGACGAGGAGATGGAGAGCGGAAGCAATGGCTCCGCCGCCGCACGCCGTGGCGGGATGCGTCGCCGCGCCGTGACCAAGCGGACGAAGCGAGCGACCGCGCGTCGCTAGTTTCACTCGCTCGGGTGGGCCACGGCCGGTTCCGGCCTAACGCTCGCCGCTGCGGGTGGTGAGGAGGGCGCGGCTGATGCCACGCCCTCCTGCTCGTTGTCACGTGTGAGCGTCTGGACATGCGCGAGCGGCCACCGCATCTTCGGTGCGCCCTCGCCACCCTGACATGACACAGCCATCGACGTCCGACCGCGGCAACTCACTGGACGACCCGCTGCCATCCGCTCCGCCCAAGCCCGAGAAGTCATCGCTGCTCGATGACTTCATGGACATCTTCTACGCGCCTTCGAAGGTGTTCGCACGACGGGAGAAGAAGGATTTCTGGGTCCCCCTCATCATCGTGACGCTCGTCCTCGCCGGCATCTTCGTGGCCAATCGCGACATCTTCGAGCCCGTCATGGAGGCCGAGTTCGCGCGTGGGATGGCGCAGAGCGGGCAGGGGAGCAATCTGAACGCGGACCAGATCGCGGCCGCATCGAAGCTCGCGACGAAGTTCGCCATCGTCGGCGCATTCGTCGGACCGCCGATCGCGATGTTGTTCATGGGATTCGTGCTGTGGCTCGTCGGCAAGTTCTTCGATGCCAAACAGACGCTCAACGCCGCAATGACGGTGGCGGTGTTCTCCTGGGTTCCGCGCATCGTGGAAGGGGTGGTCGCCCGTGTGCAGGGGCTGTTCGTCGACCCGGATTCGCTCGACAATCGATTCAGTCTCTCGCTCGGCGTCGGCCGGTTTCTCGATGCCGATACCACCTCACCGGCGCTGCTGGGGTTGCTCGGCCGCATCGATCTCTTCACGATCTGGGTGACGGTCCTCCTCGTCATCGGGCTGGCGGTGACTGGCAAGATCAGTCGGGGTCGCGCCGCGATCGCGGGGGTCGTGATGTGGTTCGCGGGTGCGTTGCCCGTTCTCGCGACGCTCTTCCGTCGTTGATCTGATCGTCGCGCGCGTTAGGCGTCCGCGATCGCGATGACGCTCGCCCGGCTGCTGGACCTCATCGGCATCGGTGTGTTCGCGGTCAGCGGCGCGCTCGCCGCTGGCCGCAAGCAGCTCGACCTGCTCGGGGTGTTCGTGCTCGCGTCGGTCACGGCCATTGGCGGCGGCACGGTGCGTGACCTGCTGCTGGATCGGAAGCCGCTGTTCTGGCTGACGGATGCGACGTACCTCATGGTCATCATCGCCGCGGTGGCGATCACGTTCGCATACGTGCACTACAAGCGTCCGCCGCTCGCGGCGCTGCTCGTGGCGGACGCGCTGGGACTCGCGCTGTTTGGCGTGGCTGGAGCGCAGATCGCCGAGTCGGCGGGGTTGCCCGCGGTGGCGGTGGTGGTGCTGGGGACGATGACCGGCGTCGGCGGCGGCGTCATCCGCGACGTGCTGAGTGCCGAAGTCCCGTTCGTGTTGCGGCGCGGCAACCTGTACGCCAGCGCGGTGATCGGCGGTATCTCGCTGTACCTCGTGCTCGAGTCGGTCGGTGTGGAGCGTCAGACCGCGTCACTCACCGGCATGGCGGTGATCGCGGCGATTCGCCTCGCGGCCATTCGCTGGGAGCTCACGCTGCCGGTGTTCGAAGTGAAGGAATAGTCTTCGACCATGGCGCACTGGCGTGACGACGTTTTGGGGATCTTCGGCGAGCTCGCGTGGCAGGCCCGGCGTACCGCGGGGACGATTGGCCGCGCGATCGACCGGGATCCCATTCAGATCGTCGGCTACCGCGGCTACGGGACCGCCGATCGCGCGCTCGTGCTCGGGCGCGTGCTGCAGGACGAGGGCGTGCGGGCGCCGGACGCCAGCCAGTCGCGCTGGCGCAATCTGATCTCGTCGCTTCGGCGCATGGAGAGCGACCCGCTGCCGTTCGCGCGCGTGCGGGCCCGCGCCGCTTCGTCCACGCATGCGAGGCACGACGAGATCGTGGCCGACGACGAAGGGTTCCTGCGTCGATGGCTCACGCTGCCGGACGCGCCGTTCACGCCGCCCGGCTGGCACCCCGTGTCACTCGACCTCGCGGACCCGCCTAACGCCCGTCCCGTCCGCGCCACGGCGCGCATCCTCACCCCGGCGCCCACGGCAACGTTCGGCGTCGTGAGCGACATGGACGACACCGTGCTCCAGTCGGAGGTCACGAGCTTTCTGCGCGCGGCGCGCATGGTGCTGCTCGAGAACGCGCTCACGCGACTGCCGTTCCCCGGAGTAGCCGCGTTCTACCGCGCGCTCGAGCGCGGCGCGACCGGCGCGGAAGCGAACCCCATCTTCTACGTCTCCAGCAGCCCGTGGAACCTGTACGATGTCATCGACGGGTTCCTCGAGGCGCAGCGCATTCCGATCGGCCCGCTGCTCCTGCGCGATTGGGACCTGGGCCGTCTCTCGGAGCGCCACGCGCGACACAAGGGCACCGTGATTCGTGAGATCTTCGACACCTATCCCGAGTTGCCGTTTCTGCTCGTCGGCGACAGCGGGCAGGAAGACCCCGAGATCTATGCGGCGCTGGTGCGTGAGCGACCAGGCCGCGTGAAGGCGGTCTACATCCGGAACGTCACGCCGCAGGCGGACCGGTTGGCCCGCATCGAAGCGCTCGCGCGTGAGATCACCGCGGCGGGATCGACCCTCGTGCTTGCCGATGACACGCTGGCCGTTGCGCGGCACGCCGCGATGCATGGGTGGATCGCGTCGGACGCGCTCGCCGAAATCGGTGGCGAGAAGCGCGACGACGAGGGCGCGACAGGCGCGAAGGCCGATACGCCCGGCGTCGAAACGAAGCGCGCGCCGACCGTCGTCGTCGATCCCGAGATCTCATCGGACGATGTCGGGTGATCCACCGGACGCTGTTTCCATACTTCCGACCCTCAATCCTCCGTCTGTATGCGCCGTCTGTCGATACTCGCGCTTCCGTTCCTGGCCGCGTTCGCACTGGTGTTCGGCCTGTTCTTCGTCTATCGGGGCTACATGTTGGCGCAGGCGGGTCAGACCGCCTCGGCCGCGCTCGTGTTCCTGTTCGGCGTGACGGGAGTCGGGCTTGCCGTCGCGATCTGGATGGCGCGCAAGCAGATGGGGGGGCGCTCCGGTGGCGCGTCAAATGCCAGGAGTGATCGCCCGTCAGACTGAGACGCGATCGCCGCACGACCTAACGACAATCCGGGACGACAACAGCGGAGGGCGGATGCACGTTCGTCGCACGAGGACCGCGTGGGTGACTCTGTCGCTCACGATGATGACTGCCTGGTTCGTGACAGCGAGCCAGGCGCGCGCACAGCTTCCTGCGCCGTCGCGATGTGCCGTCGGCATTCCCGGAGATGAGACGTCGGGGTACGTGCCGCTCCCCCGCGGTGACGTGTTCTGCCCGCTGCTCGCCGACCCGAAAGGCCAGCGCTCGTTCGTGAGCTACCTGCGCGAGAAGAGTGACGACGGCGACATGGATGTCGGGTCGGTCGGCATCAGCGACGCGTTCGGGCTCCTGCGCCTCGGCGGCTCGAAGGCGGGCAACGGATTTCAGATCAGCATCGCGGGGAGCGTCTTCGCGCAGTTCGATCTGAACACGACGACGTACGACCTGATCAATGCCGACTACATGATCGGCATCCCGATCACGATCCGGAGCGGCATCTTCTCGACGCGCCTTCGGATCTACCACCAGAGCTCTCACCTCGGCGACGAATTCCTGCTGCGCGAGAACAATCCCGACTTCGAGCGCGAGAACATCTCGTTCGAGTCCGCGGAGATGATCCTGTCGCTGGACGGTGGCCCATTCCGCGCGTACGGCGGTGGCGAATACCTGTTGCGGCGGGATCCGAGTGACCTCGAGCGCTACGTCGCGCACGGCGGCGTCGAGCTGCGTCCCGCGCGTCGGCTGGTGCGATTCGGAACCGTCGCCGGCGTACGATTCGTCGCGGCTGGTGACGTGAAGGCGTCGGAGCAGCAGGATTGGAAACCGGCGATCAGCGTGCGAACGGGGTTCGAGTTCGACCGTCCGCGGGACAGTGACCCTCCCGGCCGGCGTTGGGGGCTCCTGTTCGAGGCGTACGACGGGCCATCACCGTATGGGCAGTTCTTCCGCGCCGATGTGCGCTACTACGGCGCCGGCATTCATTTCACACTGTGATTCGTGACGACACCTCTCGCCGCTGATCGGTCGTACGACGTCATTGTCGTTGGACTCGGCGCGATGGGCAGTGCGTCGGTCTATTCGCTCACGCGCCCGGGACCACATCGGCGACGCGTGTTAGGCATCGATCGCTTCGCGCCGCCGCACGGGCTGGGGTCGTCGCACGGACGTACGCGCATCATTCGCGAGGCGTACTTCGAGCATCCGGCATACGTGCCGGTGGTACGGCGCGCGTTCGACCTCTGGCGCGAGCTCGAGCGATCGGTCGGGCGTCCCCTCTACCGAAAGACACGCGGCCTCAACATCGGTCCCGAGGACGGCACGCTCGTCCGCGGTGCGCGAGCGAGCGTCGCCGCGTTCAAGGTGCCGCACCAGATCCTGTCGGCGGCTGGCATTCGCCGGCAGTTCCCGGGGCTTCAGCCGCTGGACGAGATGATCGGCGTGCTCGAGGAGCGCGCGGGCGTGCTCTTTCCGGAGGAGTGCATCAGGGCGATGCTCTCGCAGGCGGCGAAGGCGGGGGCCGAGCTCAAGCTCGATGAGGCCGTGGTGTCGTGGGACGCGGCGGACGATGGCGTGCGCGTCACGACGACGGCTGGGGAGTACCGCGCGAAGCAGCTCGTGCTCGCGGGTGGTGCGTGGATGGGCCAGCTCATGCCGGAATTGCGTGGGGTGCTGAGCGTCGTCAGGCAGCCGATCCACTGGTTCGATCCGGCGTCGCACGACGAGGACTTCGGGCCGGATCGCTGTCCGGTGACGCTCTGGGAGTATGGGCCCAATCGCGTGTTCTACACGCTGCCGGACTTCGGTGATGGCGTGAAGGCTGGTGTGCATTACGAGGGGCGGGCGGTCGATCCGGACCGCGTGGATCGCCAGACGTCGACGTCCGAGGACGCGCAGGTGACGGATCTGCTGCGTCGCTTCATGCCGCACGCGAAGGGCCGGTTGCGCGAGTCGCAGGTGTGTCTCTACACGAACACGCCGGACCTGCACTTCATCGTGGACGTGCATCCGGTCCATGCGAAGCGCGTCGTGGTGGTGAGCGCGTGCTCGGGACACGGGTTCAAGTTCGCGACGGCGGTCGGAGAGATCGTCACTGATCTCGTGACCGGGTCGGCGCCGCGGTATGACCTGTCGATGTTCCGGCTGACGCGATTTCAGTAGGCTGATGCAAAACGACCCCGGATGCCGTTAGGCGGTCCGAGGTCGTTTCGTTGTGACGGCGTGCTTCAGCTATCGCGCTACTGACACTTCTTCGGGTTGCAGGTCACCGTCTGCGACGTGCTGGAGTTGCCGTTTGCGTTGCTCACCGTCAGCGTGACGGTGAAATTCCCGCGACTGCCGTACGTGTGATTAATCGGTGACCCGGTTCCGGGTGGTGTCTGATCGCCGAAGTTCCACTCCGACGAGACGCTGCCGCTAGTCGTGGTCGTGAACGTACAGGTGAATCCGCTGCACGTCTTCGAGAACGCTGCCACCGGAGCCGGTCCGCCGCCGCCTGGCGGAGGCGACGGATCGCCCAGGACACCCGCGCCGATGAATCCCATGTACAGCAACTTGTTAGGCGTCCCGCTCCTGATGTTGGACAGGACGTTCGGCGTTGCCTGGCTGGTGAGCGCGTTCACGACGCCAGCAGGCGTCGCGGTGGGGTTGGCCGCGAGGTAGAGGGCCGCCGCTCCCGCGACGTGCGGCGACGCCATCGACGTACCGCTGATCGTGTTCGTCGCCGTCGAGCCGCCGGTCCAATCCGACGTGATGCTCGATCCCGGCGCGTTGATGTCCACGCACGTGCCGTAGTTCGAGTACGACGCGATCGCATCCGACGACGTCGTCGCACCGACCGTGATCGCGGTGGGCTCACTCGACGGTGACGAGCCACACGCATCCGCGGTACTGTTGCCAGCTGCCACCGCGAACGTCACGCCCTTGCCGACCGCGCCTGCGACTGCGTCGTTCAACGCCTGCCAGAATCCGCCGCCGAGACTCATGTTCGCCACCGCGGGCTTGATCGCGTTCGCCGCGACCCAGTCGATGCCGGCGATCACGCCTGACGTGCTGCCGCTGCCCTGACAATTGAGGACGCGAACGGAGACGATCCTCACGTTCTTCGCGACGCCGTATTTCGTTCCGCCAACGGTGCCTGCGACGTGCGTACCGTGGCCGTTGCAATCGTCAGGCGCCCCACCATCGACGAAGTCGGTGCCGGTCAGAATTCGCCCGGTGAAGTCGGAGTGGCTCGCATAGATGCCTGTATCGATGATGTACGCCGTGACGCCGGTGCCGTCGTTAGGGTAGGCGTAGCTGTTGTTCAGCGGTAAGGCCGCGGCATCGATGCGGTCGAGCCCCCACGATGGGGCCGGCGCTTCGACACCGGACCCGTCCGCCGTCATGATGCCGTCGCGTTCGATGCGGGCGATGCGCGGATTGCGCTGGAGCGCCTCGACTCCCGCATCCGGGAGGCCGCTGACCGCGAAGCCCTTGAGTGCCGTCCGATAGACGTGCGTGAGCGAACCACCGTGCGCCTTCACCAGGGCATTCGCCTGCCCGTCGGGGTCCGACTCGTCGCTGCGGAACACGACAATGTAGTCATTCGGCGCGACGCCCTGGGCCGCGTTCACGCGAGCCGGTAATTCCGCGGTGGCGCGCGGGGATGTGGAGTCCTGACAGGCGGCAAGCGCGACCAGCGTCGTGCCCAGGACGGCGTACTTGAGCATGAACTATCCTCCGGGTGAGACTGCGCGGTGACCCCGCCCCAGCGGGGCGGCGAACTACGTTAGGTCCCTGCGACCGATCGGTCCAGCGCCAAAATCACTCAATTCACCCCAAATTGTCGGTTGTTCTGACCGATAACGGCGTGATAGGGCATGATGGGGTCAGAGTCCCGACTCTGACCCCGTGGTCGGACCAGTGGGGCCTATCCGGTGCCGGCGCACCTCCGCATTATCGGGCCCGGCTCCCCCAACCCAGTTCCAGTCCTGTCCGAGGCCACGTTCATGCGCCTGTACGGTGTCGTCGTCGCAACTGCTACCGCTCTCACCGCCGTCGGCGGATCTCGTCCGCTCGTGGCTCAGGAACCCGCCGCGTGGGGAGCGCCGGGACGCGACGCGCTCGAGTTCCACACGTTCTCCATCGCCGCCATCGATCCGCGAACCGGTGAAGTCGGCGTTGCCGTCACGACGCGCGTGCCATGCGTGGGCAACGGCGTGCCCTGGGTTCGCGCGGGCGTCGGCGCCGTCGCCACGCAGGCGAACACGCGCACCGAGTACGGCCAGATCCTGCTCGATGCGCTGGCGAAGGGCGAGGAACCCGCCCGCGCACTCCAGCGCGCACTGGCGGCCGACTCGCAGGCGGTCTCGCGCCAGGTCGGCGTCATCGCCGTGAGTGGCAAGAGCGCCCAGCACACGGGCAGTGGCAACAGCGTGTGGGCGGGGGGCCGCTCGGGCAAGAATTACGTGACGCAGGGGAACCTGCTCGTCGGACCCGAGGTCGTCGAGGCGGTCGCGGCCTCGTTCGAGGCGAGTGAAGGAACGCCCCGTCATCTCGCGGACCGACTCATCGACGCGATCGCGGCCGGCCACGCGAAGGGCGGCGATGCACGGAAGGGACGCACGCAGTCGGCCGCCGTGATCGTCGCCGATGCGCGACCGGGACGCTCCCGCCGCGCCGACGGCATCACGGCGAACATCAACGTCTGCGAGAATCCGGAGCCGGTCGCGGAACTGCGCCGCATTTACAACACGATCTCACAGACGCTGGGCTTCCGTCAGCTGGAGCAGTTCACGGGCAACGACATCTGGCAGCTCAAGGTGATGCTGAACGCGCTCGGCTATTTCCATCCTAACGAGACGGAGCTCAAGCGCGACGTCGCGGACGCGCTGGTCTACACGCCGGAGACGATCGCCGCGGTGGACGCCTTTCGCGCTGCCGAGAAGCTGTCTTTGCCCGCGTTAGGCTCGCCGCCGGGCCTGGTCGATGACGACACGGCCGCGCGGCTCTGGGCGGCGCTTGGCCGGGCAGGGAAGGCCGATGCGGTGCGGAAGGCGCTACTCGAGACGACTGCCGTCCGGCGATAGGAACGGCAAGAATCTGGTCGCTGGTTTGGTGAAAGCGGTGTCATCCCGAGCGGAGCCGCGGAGCGGCGGAGTCGAGGGATCTACTGTGAGGTTCCCGTAGCCGGCTACGGAGTGCCGCATGCTAGATCCCTCGACTCGCCTGCGGCTCGCTCGGGATGACAACGCGCCGTCAGGGGTAGCTGATAGCCGATAGCTGTTAGCTGATAGCTGCTTGCCGTTCGCTGTGCTATATAGAAAACATGCCCCCCACCGCGGACGCTCTCCCCCCCCGCGCGCTGACCGAGCCGGTGGACTCGGCGCGCGTCGTGCTCGATCGCCAGCGCGATCGGGCCGAACGGATGTTGAATCGCGCGCGGCTCATCGTCCTCGTGCTGCTCAGCGTCGCCGCGCTCGTCTATGCGCCGAGCCTCACGGTCGCCCTCAACCGCGTCAACGTCTCGGTGCTGGTGCCGATGCTCGCGTGGACGATCGTGCAGGGTCAGCTGTTCTATCGACGGCCGCGCCTCCCGTTCTGGCTCGGCGTCGCGAATCCCGTCGCCGACATCGCCGCGGTCACGGCCATCATCGGAGGGTACGCGTTCGCGCAATCGGCCACGCTCGCACTCAAGACGCCGATCTTCCTCATGTACTTCGTCATCCTTGCGGCGTTACCGATCGCAGCATCGACGCGCAAGGCCGCTGCCGTCGCCGGCATGGCGCTCGGCTGCTACGGCACGTTGCTCTGGATCTTCTTCACGGCAGGACGGCTGCCGACCGTCCTCAACCCGGTGACCGCGAGTCAGGACGCGAGCGTGTCGCTTCTCGACGAGGGCGCCAAGCTTCTGCTCCTCGCCATCGCCGGCGCGATCGCGACGTATGCGACGAACTGGCAGGAGCGTCTCGCGACGAGCTTCTCGCGCGCTACGGAAGAGCGTGAGCAGCTCGAAGCCCGGCTCGCTCGCGCGCAACTGCAGAGCCTCAGACTCCAGTTGCACCCGCACTTTCTCTTCAATACGCTCAATACGGTCAACGCGCTCATCGGCACCGACAGCCACGCAGCTGAGCGCGTCATTTCCGGTTTGAGTGAGTTATTGCGTATGTCTCTCAGCAGCGCCAGTGAGCAGGAAGTATCGCTCGCGAGAGAGTTGGAGCTGCTCACGCACTACATCGAGATTCAACAGATCCGGTTCCAGGATCGGCTCACCGTGAACTTTCGCATCGATCCCGACGCACGTCATGCGCTCGTGCCAAACCTGATGCTGCAGCCGCTCGTCGAGAACGCGATCCGTCACGGCATCGCGCCGCGTGCGGCGCCGGGGCATGTGATGGTCACGGCGACGAAGCGCGATGGTCGCCTCGAGCTCAGTGTCGTGGACGACGGTGTCGGTGAGAACCCGCACGCCGATCATCGCGACGGCGTGGGGCTCGGCAACACACGCGCGCGCCTGCTCTCGCTGTTCGGAAGCGACCATCGGTTCGAGGCGGGTTCGCCATCGTCGGGTGGTTTCGTGGTTCATATCGAGATTCCCTACCGTACCGACGCCGGGCCGAAAGAGGCGGTGCGGCGCGAGTCGGATCGTGAGGCGTTGGTATGACAGAGGCACAGCCGCGGACACCCGTGCGCACGCTCATCGTGGACGACGAGCCGCTCGCGCGCGCGCATCTTCGCACGTTGCTGCGGGAGCGCGGCGACGTCGACGTCATCGGAGAGAGCGGTGACGGGCGTTCGGCGATCGATCAGATTCGCCGCCTGACGCCGGACATGGTCCTCCTCGACATCCAGATGCCGGAGCTGGATGGGCTGGAAGTCATCCGCGAGATAGGCCCAACGAAGATGCCCGCCGTCGTCTTCGTGACCGCGTACGATGAGCACGCGCTCGCGGCGTTCGAGGTCCACGCGTTCGATTACATCCTCAAGCCAGTGAGCCGGCAGCGGTTCACGCAGGCGATCGATCGTGTGGTCGGCCTCATTCGCACCGATGCGCCGCCCGCCGAGCAGCCGTTGACCGCGCTGATCGAAGCCATGCGCAACGAGCGCACGGCGCTCGATCGCATCGCCGTGAAAGCGGACGGGCGTGTGATGTTCATCCGTGTCGGCGAGATCGACTGGATCGAAGCGGACGACGATCTCGTTCGCATTCACACGGGCAAGGTGGTGCACACGCATCGGAGCACGCTCACGCATCTGGAAGAGCGGCTGCCCGCGTCGAAGTTTCTGCGTGTGCACCGGTCAGCGCTCGTCAACGTGGATCGCATCCGGGAAATTCAGCCCTGGTTTCAGGGGGATTGGGTGCTGCTGCTGCACGACGGCACGCGGGTGCACTCGGGGAAGAGCTACCGTGCCAAGGTACGCGAGTACATCGAGCGGCTGACGTAGCACCGTTCGCCCCTTGGCCGGGGCCCTTCACCGCACCTGAGCGCGTTCTCACCGGGACGACGTTGTCCGGGTAGCGCGAGTGAGCGAATGTGGGCGTAGAGTGGCTCGCGTATGCGCGTGCCCACACGCGTCGTCGCTGGTTGCGTTATGCGATCGATGCGAGCGCGGAATCGAGTCATCAATGGACATTGACGGAGGCTTTATGCGAACTGCACGCGCAATGATGGTGGGAGCTCTTGCGGCGGTGGCAGCCTGCGGCGGCGGAGGCGGAGATGGTGGTGGAACCGCGCCTGGCGTATTCACGACGTTGGCTGTCACGCCGACGACCGCGACCGTGGTGGTTGGCGGCACGCAGACGCTGACGGCGTCGGCGCGCGATCAGAACGGCGCGACGATGTCGGGCTTGACCACGACGTTCACGTCCGGCAATAACGCGATCGCCACGGTGAACACGTCCGGTGTCATCACTGGCGTTGCGCAGGGCAGCACGACGATCGCGGTCAATGGGACCGTCGGTACCGTGACGAAGACCCAGAACGTCACCGTGGACGTCACTGTCCCCTCTGGGTCGGCCAACGTTGCCGCGACGGCGAGCAACCAGTTCACGCCGGCAACGGTGACGATAACGCGAAACGGCAGCGTGACGTGGTCGTTCGCCGCGCAGCATAACGTGACGTTCGACACGCAGGGCGCGCCCCCAGGCATTCCCACGCGAGACAGCGGCACGGCCTCGATCACGTTCCCCACGTCCGGCTCGTTCGCATACCACTGCACCATCCACGGCGCGGGCATGAGCGGGACAGTCGTGGTCCAGTGATGCACCAGTCGCGTCGCGCGTTGGGGAGAAACATGCGCTGCACCACGGGGCGCAACGCGACGAGCGGTGAGCGACAGCGAAGTGGCGGCGCCGGACCAATCATCGTACATCTGTGCGTCGCGTTAGGCATGTCCACCCCGCCAGCCTCGCTCGGCGGGCAGGCGCGGGAGCTCCGGAGCTACGGCCCCGGTGCGTCCGAAGCGAAGTTGATGCTCTATTACTCCTCAACGGTGGCGTTTTCGCCGCTGGGCGTCCCA
>Ga0310810_10004464_pt1 | contig 15491 bp, 11 predicted proteins | sample NCmetagenome_FD_207641 | JGI IMG/M metagenome (GOLD analysis project Ga0310810, IMG submission 207641) | Soil microbial communities from experimental microcosm in Duke University, North Carolina, United States - NC | ecosystem: Engineered > Artificial ecosystem > Soil microcosm > Unclassified ...
GCGGCCTATGTCGCCGATCACCTCAAGGGCGAGCGAATCGCCATCGTTGACGACAAATCGACCTTCGGCAAAGGCGTCGCCGATCAGTTCCGCAAAGGCCTGAACGCGCATGGCGTCAAGGAAGTGTTGAACGACGCCATCACCGCCGGGGAAAAGGATTACGCCTCGCTCGTCACCAAGCTGAAGCAGGCAGGCGCCGATCTCGTCTATTTCGGCGGCTATCATGCCGAGGCCGGCCTGATCGTGCGCCAGATGCGGGCGCAGAACGTCAAGGCCGTGCTGATGGGCGCCGACTCGATGGTCACCGATGAGTTCTGGTCGATCACCGGCGCGGCGGGGGAGGGGACGTTGATCACCTTCGGGCCCGACCCGCGGCTGAACCCGAAGAACGCCGCGCTGGTGCAGTCCTTCCGGGCCCAGCGCTACGAGCCCGAGGCCTATACGCTCTACACCTACGCTTCGATCCAGGCCTGGGCGCAGGCCGCCACGAAGGCGCGCTCCACCGACATGGTCAAAGTCAGCGCGGCCTTGCGCGCAAACAAATTCGACACGGTCATGGGCGAGATCGGCTTCGACGCCAAGGGCGACGTCACCGCGCCCGGCTACGTGATGTACGTCTGGAAAAACGGCAAATACATCTACGCACAGTGAGAGAACTACCTATCCTTCCCCACTTGTGGGGGAAGGTGTCCGTGCGCTGCGAAGCAGCGCCAGCGGACGGAAGGGGGGTGTTCAACTGGTCGCCGCGCGCACCAGCACAGCCAAGATGATCACATAACCCATCTGGTGCAGGAACTGATCGGCGCCCGTTATGATCGCGTATCGCATCTCGTCCCGCGACAGCGCGCGCTGCCGGATGATCGCCATCTTCAGCCAGTCGATGTGGTAATGCGCGACTCCTTCCGCAGCGGCGATCGCCGCGATCAGCTCGGGTGCGCGCGTCAGCAGCACGATCGCCGGCAAAGCGCCAACCGCGTGCAGCCCCGCATGAATAAGCCCGCCGGGATGGCCGTACTTGCCTTTGTTCCGCTTCTGATACGGCGTCTGCAGCACGAAATCGCAGACGAAATGCTTCGCCTGCAACAGCACCAGACTCCAAAACAAAAGCGCCAGTTGGGGACTCAACGCGCCGTCCCTTCCGGCGGGACGCTGGCAATGATCGTCGCGTCGAGCTTCTCGTAATCGCCGTAGCCGATCGTCTCGTACAGCTCTTTGCGTGTCTGCATTCTGCCCAGCATCTTATGCGTGCCGCCGTCGCGCCGGATCGCGGCGTACAATTCCTCCTGCGCCTTCGCGGCAACGCGCATCGCGCTCGCGGGCCAGATCACCATTTTGTAGCCCATGCTTTCGAACTCGCTCGCCGTGAACACCGGCGTTCGCCCGAACTCCGTCATATTGGCAAGCAGCGGCGCTTTCACGCGCCCCGCGAATTCGCGGAACAGCTCCGCGCTCGTGAGCGCTTCGGGGAAAATCGCGTCGGCTCCCGCTTCCAGATACAACTTCGCGCGTGCGACCGCGCCGTCCATGCCTTCCGCATCCGCCGCATCGGTGCGCGCGATCACATACAGATGCCGGCGCGCTCTCACCGCCGCGGCAATCTTGGCCGCGGCCTCGCGCGCATCGGCGAGCTTCTTGTCGTTCAGATGGCCGCACTTCTTCGGCAGCAGTTGGTCCTCGATATGGACGGCCGCCGCGCCCGCGTCCTCCAAGCTGCGGACCAGATGCATGCAGTTGAGCGCTTCGCCATGGCCCGTGTCGCCATCGACCAGCACCGGCAATCCCGACGCGCGCGCCACCTGCCGCACGAAAAAGCAGACTTCCTCCACCGTGATGATGCCGAGGTCGGGAATCCCCATCGTTCCGGTCATCGCGCTCCCGCCCACATAGAGCGCTTCGAACCCGGCGCGCTTAGCGAGGCACGCCGCCATGCCCGTGTGCGCGCCCGGAAGCTGCAGGATTTGCGGCCGCGCAAGCAGCGCGCGGAAGCGTTCGCCCGCGGGAATTGCCGGCACATCAGCGCCTACCAGATACGGCATGGGTCTCTCCGATTTACTTCCCTCTCCCCAGGTGGGAGAGGGCGGCGCGCCGCGTCGCTTGCGACGCCATGGGCGCGCCGGGTGAGGGGGACGTCATCAAACATCGCTTACACCACATACAAATCCGCATAATCGCTCACGCTCATATGCGCGAGCCGCTCCAAATCGAGCGACACATCCAGAATCTCCCGCTGCTGCGCGGGCGAAAACCGCCGCGCCAGATTGGTCCGGAATTTCTGCACCAGCACCGGCAAGCCTTCCTCGCGCCGGCGCTTGTGGCCGATCGGATATTCCACGACGACTTCCGGCAACGTCGTGCCGTCGGAAAACCGCAGCGTCAGCCCGTTTGCGATAGACCGCTTGTCAGGATCGAGATAATCGCGCGTGAATTGTACATCTTCCACGCAATTCATCTTCGCACGCATCGCGTCGATCCGCGGATCCAAAGCAACATCGTCCTCGTAATCCCGCGCCGTCAGACGGCCGAAAATCAGCGGCACGGCGATCATATATTGCAGGCAATGATCGCGGTCGGCGGGATTCGCGAGCGGCCCTTTCTTGTCGATGATGCGCATCGCCGCTTCATGCGTGCGGATTGTAAGGGCGGCAATATCCTCGACACCGCGCCCCATTGCGACCAACTGCCCGTGCAGCGCCATGGCGGCTTCCACCGCCGTCTGCGCATGAAATTCCGCGGGGTACGAAATCTTGAACAGCACGTTCTCCATCACATAGGAACCATAGCCACGCTGGAACGCGAACGGCTTGCCGCGGAACAGCACGTCGTAGAAGCCCCACACCGGCGCGGTGAGCGCAGCCGGATAGCCCATCTCGCCGGTCGCTGAAATCAGCGCCAGACGGACCCCGCGCGACGTGGCGTCGCCCGCCGCCCAACTTTTGCGCGAGCCCGTGTTCGGCGCGTGCCGATACGTCCGCAGCGCTTGCCCGTCGACGAACACCTGCGACAGCGCGTTGATCAGCCCCTCCCGCGACAGCCCGAGCAACTGCGATACCACCGCGGTGGTCGCGAGCTTCACCAGCACGACATGATCCAGCCCCACACGATTGAACGAATTCTCCAGCGCGATCACGCCCTGGATTTCGTGCGCCTTGATCATCGCCGTCAGCACATCGCGCATGGCAAGCGGCGCGCGTCCCTCAACCACCGCATTGCGCGACAGCCAATCGGCAACCGCCAGAATTCCGCCGAGATTGTCCGATGGATGACCCCATTCCGCCGCCAGCCACGTATCGTTGAAATCGAGCCAGCGGATCATCGCCCCGATGTTGAACGCCGCCTGCACCGGATCGAGCTGATACGACGTGCCCGGCACCTTGGCGCCGTTCGGCACAACCGTTCCCGGCACGATCGGCCCGAGCAATTTTGTGCAGGCGGGGTAATCGAGCGCCTCCATGCCGCAGCCGAGCGTATCAAGCAGGCAATACTGCGCCGTCTCATACGCGAGCGCGCTGTCGATCCGGTAATCCAGTACGTAATCGGCGATGCCGGTGAGCACGGAATCCGGCGCCGGTCGCGCCGCGTCGAAATACGATGTCATCAGCGCCGCTCGTTCAACGGCACGAACGCACGATTCTCGGGACCGACATAATTCGCGGAAGGCCGAATGATCTTGTTGTCGATGCGCTGTTCGATGATGTGCGCGCTCCACCCCGCAGTGCGGGAACTGACGAACAGCGGCGTGAACATCGGCGTCGGCCAGCCCATCAGGTGATACGAGATCGCGCTGTACCAATCGAGATTGGCGAACATGCGCTTCGTATCCCACATTACGGTTTCGATCCGCTCGGCAATATCGAACACGTTCATATCGCCTGCGTCCGCCGCCAGCCGTCGCGCCACTTCCTTGATGATCCGGTTGCGCGGATCGGCCACCGTGTAAACCGGATGTCCGAAGCCGATGATCACCTCCTTCGCCGCAACGCGCTTGCGGATATCGGCCTCGGCTTCGTCAGGCGTCGCGTAACGATTCTGTATCTCGAAGGAGACTTCGTTGGCGCCGCCATGTTTGGGCCCGCGAAGTGCGCCGATCGCTCCCGTGATGCAGGAATAGAAATCCGACGCCGTGCCGGCGATCACCCGCGCGGTAAAGGTCGAGGCGTTGAACTCATGCTCCGCATACAGATTGAGCGAGGTGTGCATCGCCCGCACCCACTCGGGCGACGGCGTCTTTCCGTGCAAGAGATGCAACAGATGGCCGCCGATCGAGTCGTCGTCCGTCTCGACCTCGATGCGTTTCCCCCCATTCGCGAAATGATGCCAATACAGCAGCATCGACCCGAGAGACGCCATCAGCCGGTCGGCGATATCGCGCGCTCCGGCGATATTATGATCGTCCTTCTCGGGCGCGACACAGCCGAGGGCGGAAACGCCGGTGCGCATCACATCCATGGGATGCGCCGAGGCGGGAAGATTTTCCAAAACCGCCTTCACGTTCGCCGGAATGCCGCGCAACGAGCGCAATTTCTCCTTGTACGCTGCGAGCTCGGCCGCGGTCGGCAGCCGTTCGTGCACCAGCAGATGCCCGATCTCCTCGAACTCGCAGCGCTCTGCGACATCCAGGATGTCGTAGCCTCGGTAATGCAAATCGTTGCCGGTATGTCCCACCGTCGAGAGCGCGGTGTTGCCCGCGGCCACTCCGGAAAGAGCGACGGATTTCTTGGGTTTGAAGCCGGGCTGTGTCTCGTTCACCCTGTTCTCCCGCAGTCTTTACTTGATGATAGGCAGGGCCACGGCTTTATCCAAGCGCCGGATCGCCCGTAACCCGCGCCCATTCCTGCGGGAAACGGCCGCTGGAGCTATGCGGGAAACCCGCGCCTTGCGGGGGCGGGCACCATCCGTTAACACCTTTTCCTCGAGTGAGGATCGCGAGTCGCCGTGTCGCAGATCGCTTCGTTCCCGAAAGCCCAAGCGCGGCCCGCGCATTCGCCGGGCACGGCGACCGGGCCTGAGCTTTCGATCGTGATCCCGACCTTCAAGGAGCGCCTCAACATTGCGCCCCTGGTCGCGCGCTTGGACGCAGCCCTCGGTGAGCTTGCCTGGGAAGCCATCTTCGTCGACGACAATTCGCCCGACGGCACCGCCGAAGCCGTGAAAACGATCTCCGCTGAGGACAACCGCGTGCGCTGCCTTCGCCGCGTCAACCGGCGCGGGCTCGCGGGCGCCTGCATCGAGGGCGTGCTGTCTTCGAGTGCACCCTTCGTCGCGGTGATGGACGCCGACCTGCAGCACGACGAAACGCTCCTGCCGCGCATGCTCGAAATTCTGAAAAGCGGCGACACCGACATGGTGGTGGGCAGCCGCTACGTCGAGGGCGGCAGTTCGGATTCGTTTTCCAAGCAGCGCGCCACCATGAGCCGGTTCGCCACGGCGATCGCCCGCAAGCTCATGGGTGTCGATCTAACCGATCCGATGAGCGGCTTCTTCATGATGCGCCGCGATCGTTTCGACCCGTTGGCGCCTCACCTTGCGACGCAAGGTTTCAAGATCCTGCTAGACATCGTCATCACGGCCCGCGGCAGTCTGCGCATCGTAGAGCAGCCATACGCCTTCGCCACCCGCGAACACGGCGAGTCCAAGCTCGACGCTCAGGTGGGCCTGGATTTCATCGGTCTCCTCGTTTCGAAGCTCACCGGCGGCATCGTCACGCCGCGCTTCCTCTCGTTTGTATTGGTCGGCACGACCGGCCTCGGCGTGCATCTCGCCGTTCTGAAGTTTGCCTTGGCGGGATTGGGTCTCGAATTTCCGCAGGCGCAGACTCTCGCGACGCTCACTGCGATGACGGGCAACTTCATTCTCAACAATCAGCTGACCTATCGCGACAAGCGTCTTTCGGGCCTCGGCTTCGTTAAGGGGCTGCTCGGCTTCTATGCGGTCAGCGCGGTAGGCGCGATCAGCAATGTCGGCATGGCGTCCTGGCTTTACGCGCACCAGCCCGTATGGTGGCTTGCGGGCGCGGCCGGTGCGCTGATGGGCGCGGTGTGGAATTACTCCATGTCGACGCTGCTCGTGTGGCGCGTGAAGTGATCCTTGCGCCTTCCGGGCGCGACGCCACGCGCCTCGCGCTCGCCATCGTCCTGATCATCGTCGTTCGCCTCGCGGTCGCCGCCTTCACGCCGCTATCTTTCGACGAGGCCTATTACTGGCTGTGGTCGAAGCATCTCGCGGCCGGCTACTACGATCATCCGCCGCTAGTCGCCTTCATCATTCGCGCCGGCACGCTTCTTTTCGGCGACACGAGTCTCGGCGTCCGCTTCGTAGCCTGGCTGGTGTCGGCTGCCGCGACCTGGGCGGTCTGGCGCGCGGGCACCATTCTCTTGCGCAGCGAGCGCGACGGCGCCGTGGCCGCGCTTCTCCTCAACGTGATGCCGATGATCGGCGTCGAAGCCCTCGTCGCGACGCCGGACGCGCCGGTCATCGCGGCCGCGGCGTTTCTCCTGCTCGCGCTCGCCAAACTCGAACAGACAGGGCGCGGGCGCTGGTGGCTCGCCGCCGGTCTGGCCGCTGGCATCGGCCTCTTGTCGAAGTACACCGCCTTTTTTCTCGGCGTGGGCATCCTCGCCTGGCTCGCCGCCGTGCCCAAAGAGCGGCACTGGTTTCTCTCGCCCTGGCCCTATCTCGGCGGCATGTTGGCGCTCTTGATGTTCACCCCCGTCGTGCTCTGGAACGCGCAACACGATTGGATTTCCTTCGCCGCGCAATTCGGCCGCGTCGGCGCCGGAGGCTTCACGCTGCGCTTCCTCGGCGAGTTTCTCGGCGGGCAGTTGCTGCTTGCGACACCCTTCATTGCGGTTCTGGGCGTTGCCGGAATCGTCATCGCTGCGCGTTCGCGCAATGCCGGACTGGCCCTGCTCGCCGCCATGGTCGCGCCTGCTGCGGTCTATTTCGTCTGGCATTCGCTGCATGACCGCGTGCAGGGCAACTGGCCGTCATTCCTCTACCCCGCATTCGCGATTGCCGCCGCGGCCGCGTGGAGAGAAATCGCTGCCCGTGGCGCTTCCTGGGGGATGCGGACGTGCAAAGCCGCGGCGCTCCCCGTCGCGGTTCTCATCCTCGCGGTCGTTTATGCGCAGGCCCTGTGGGGCATCGTCCCGCGCGTGCGCGATCCCGTATCGCGTCTGCTCGCTTTCGAGATGGACCGCGTCGCAACCGACATCGAAACCTTGCGCGCGCAAGCCCAAGCCAAGACCATCATCACCACGAGCTACGCGCTGGCGAGCTGGTTCAGCTTTTACCTCCCGGCGCATCCGCCCGTGGTGCAGATCAATGAGCGATTTCGCTACGTCAACGAGCCGCAACCGCCGCGCGACCTGTTCGAAGGCCCGGTGCTCTACATTACCGAGATGCGCAACGACCAGGCGCCGCTCGTGGCACAACACTTTAGCGACGTCACGCCGCTCGCGCATATCGCGCGCGTGCGAAACGGCGCAACCATCGATCAATATACGGTTTATCGCGTAAATGGGCTCAAAGGAGAGCCGCTCGATCAGGGCAAATAGAACTTCGCGCTGAGCTGGAACTGGTTTTCCACCGCTTTCGGCGCCAGATGTTCCTGCGTGCGCTGGTTGCGCGTGCTGTCAACGCGGATCGCTTCGGCGGTCACCCGCAGCCAATCATAGGGCAGGTAGTCGACCGCAAATGTCAGCGCATTGCCGTGCTCGCTGAGATTGGTGGCGAGATTGGGCCGCTTTTCCACGGTGTCGAAGACGTCGAACCGCGCCGCGGCCCGCCACTCTTCGCTGATAGTCCAGCCGGCGAGGAGATAGGCGGACTTGAACGTGGTATCGCTGAAGAACCGCGCGCTCGGCACGATCAGCGTTTGGCCGCGCATCGCCTGCGCCATCAAGGTCACATTGCCGATCTGCGTGCGCGCGCCGACGTCCCAGAAGTCGGTGCGCCAGGCGACCTGCCTGCGAACGGCGGCAGGATCGGCCTCGTTGTTGTAATAGATGACGTTGAGGAAACCCAAACCGGTCTCGTCCCAGGAGGCCGCCGCATACCAGCCGGCCCGGTCGTCGATCTCGAGCGCCTCGTATGTGTATTGCGGTATCGACAAGCGCTGCGCCCGGGCAATCGCATCGGGAATGCGCGGCTTGTCGATCAGCCCCGTCACGCGGTCGTGCAGCGCCCAGCCGCGGTCCGCGACCAAAATGCCCGCCGGATCGTTCCATCCGTATACGGATGCCATTGCCGTAATCGTGCGCTCTTCGCTGCGCCACTCGATCGCGCCTTCGAGACCGATCGTGCGCAGCTCCTCGCCGACCCAGGTGTTGATCGCCGACGGCGTCAGCGTCCACGGGCTCGTCCAGCCGATCTCGGTGTTTTCGAGTGAAATAGGCGGAAAGAACGCGCCTGCCTTCACCGACCAGCGCCACGGCGTCGTCGACACCGGGCGATAGCGCACATACGCCTCGAGGAAATCGAAGAACGTCCGTTGCTCAGGCTCTACGCGCGCCACCGCAAGAGCCATCACCTCCGGCGTGATCAGCACCACGCCCTGGGCGACCGCTTCCGCCAGACGCAATTCCGGTTTGTTGTCCTCGGCTCCGTACCGGAGCTTGCCCAACAACCCATTCTGCCAGGAGACCTGATCGGACGGCACGATCAGCCGCAAATCCGCATAACCGTCGAAATGGAATTCCACGGCTTCGGCCTGCGAGCACCAGCCGCAGACCAGCAACGTTGCGAGCAGCTTGCGCATGGTCACGCCGCGTCCGGCAAGGCCGTATCGACGGCGAGCGGCAATTCGACGGACACCGTGGTTCCGAGTCCTTGCGTGCTTTGCAACGTTAGATTTCCGCCGTGCAATTCGATGATCGTCTTCGCGAAGGGAAGACCAAGACCCGCGCCTTGGTAGACAGCGTCGAACGCCGGTTTCCCGCGATGGAATGGCTGCACGACTTGCGGCAGCTCCTCGGCGCGAATGCCGATGCCCGTATCGGTCACGGTGATCTTCAGGAAATCGCCGACGCAACCGCCTGACACCGTGACGGTGCCGCCCTCCGGCGTGAACTTGATCGCATTGTGGACGATGTTGGAGAGGCTCTGCTGGAGTTTCGTCGCATCGCCGCCGATCGTTGGCCAGGACGCGAGGTCGGCGGCAACCTTGAGCGTGACGCCGCCTTTGGCGGCAATGGGCGCGAGCGCTTCTAGACTCGCGCCGAGCAGCCCGCCGGGTTTTACCAGCCCGCGCTTGAGCACGAGCTTGCCGGATTCCGCTTCCGACAAATCGAGCATTTCCTCGACCTGCACCAAAAGGTGCCGGCCGCTGTCGAACACATGCCGCGCATATTCCGCGTAGCGCGCGACCCCGATGGGCCCGAGCAGCTGATGGAAGATCATCTCCGAGAAGCCGATCACCGCATTCAAGGGCGTGCGGAGCTCGTGGCTCATATTGGACAGGAATTGCGACTTCGCTTCGTTGGCCTTTACCGCCTCGTTGCGCGCCAGCTCGAGCGATGCGACCGCGCCCTTCAGCGCGGCTTCGCGCTCCGCGATCGATTGCGTCATGTTGTTGAGCGCCGTGGACAGCTCGCCGATTTCGTCGCCGCGCCGGCTTTCCGGGAATAAACTGTAATCGCCTTGCGCAATGCGCCGCGCTGCGGTCGCGAGCGCTTCCAGTGGACGCGAAACGCCATGCGCGATCAGCATCGCGCCGACCAGCGCGACCAACAGCGCGCCGGCGAGCACGAACAGCATCGGCGTGATCACCGCGCGATAGGCCGAAAGCGCCTGCTCCAGCGGATAGTCGAGCACCGCGATCACCGGCTGGCTCGCCTCTGCCGTCATCAGGCGCGCCATCATCGCGAGCCGCTCGCCGTCTTCTTCCGTTGCAAGCACGCCGTCCTTCGAGACCGGCGCGGCGGATGGCGCAAGCTTCAGCACCGGCGAATAGCCGGCCGTCTTAGAGATCACCGTCCAGCCCGCTTTGCCGTCGGTCGTTGCAAGCGCGAGCGATTGCGGAAACGCCGACAAGCCGCGCAGCTTCTCGAGCAATGCGTCGTTCACAGGCACGCAGGCCGCAATAAACGCGATCGGAACCGGCGCTCTCACCGGCACCACGACGATCCAGTAGATGGCTCCGTCGAGCACGGCGAGCGAGGTGCCCTTGTCCTCGGCCGTCGCCGCTTCGATCAGATCGGAGAACGGGAATTGTTGTCCGGCGGCGCCCTCGCTCATCGTGTCGGCGGTGATCTTGCCGTCCAGGCCCACCAGCATCATGCGCGTAGCGCCGACGCGGTTGCCGTGGTTGCGCAGGGCGGAGAGCGCGGTGTCCCGATCGTTTTCGGCGACCGCCTTGCGCAGCGCATAATCGAGCGACAGCACCGACACGTCGTCGGCCACGCGGTCCGAGAGCACGTTCAGCTGTCGCGTGAACACCGCCGCGGTGGCGGTGAGCTGGTTGCGTCCCTGCTCGACCAGTTTGCTGCGGATGACGCCGTAGGCAAGCAGCGCGGTCAGCGCCTGCACGCCGATGAGCGTCGCGATCAGGAACAGGATGAGGCGCTTGCGGAAGTTCATCGCGCCCGCCCCCTCAGTAGCTGCCTGCGTGTCCGCGCGTGGCGGTCGGCGTCGGCAACAGCCTGACGCTCACGGCCATTCGCGCGGTGTCGCCGGAAAGGGACGCGCGCAAGCTCGGAGGCTCGCGTCCCGGCGGAAATTTCGGATGCCAGACTTGCACCTGATAATTGCCCGGCGGCGCATCGCCGATCACCGCCTTGCCGTCTTTTCCGGTCAGTGCCGCCCAGGGGCTTTCGGCGACGAAGGCGTAAGCAATCATGTGATCGTGGATGTTGCAGCCGAGTGCGGCGATGCCGGGATTGTCGAATGCGATCGGCGAAGATTTCTCACCGCGTGCGAGCGTGATCTCGAACTGCTTCGCGGCGGAGAAGGAATAGACCTGATGCGTCGTCTGGTCGTTGTTGGAGAAAACGATGCGCCCGCCTTTGGGCACGATCGTCACCAGCGGCAGGAACGTTTCGTTGCGCTGGTCGATCGTCTTGTCACCAGCCAATCGCGTCGACGCCGCGGGCATGGATGTCTTTATTTCCGGAACCAGAGTCACGACCGCATTCACGACGGGGCGATTGTCTTGATCGACGACTTCGGCGGTGAAATTGGTCGCGTGCGTTGCTTCGCAGAATGCGAACAGCAACACCGTCGCCAGCGGTAAGACGCCTCTCCCCATGGCCGTTAATATAGGGAAAATTGGTTACTGAACTTTTGCGCGGTTTCGAAAGCGCTGCCGCAAAGTGTCCGTAAGCGCGACTTTGTTCGTTAACAACCGCTTAATTTAAGCGCTTATCCGGTGAGCGCTTTGGCGAGAACCGGCAGGCTACGGTCCATACGGTAATCGATGCCGGTGTGGTCGTCGGCGAACTCTTCATAGATGTGCGGCACGCCGAGGCGCTTGAGCGCGCGATTCATCCGCCGCGCCCCATAGACGAGATTGTACTGATCGATGTCGCCGCAATCGATGAACAGCGCCTTCAGCGTCTTCAGCCCGGCGTGATGCGTTTCCACCAGCGTCAGCGGGTCCCACTTCATCCAGTTCGCCCAGCGCTCGGGAATGAACTCGCAGGTCTGCTGATCCACCGGCAGCCGCACGCCCATGAACGCGCTCGGATCGGGATCGTAAGTCGCGCACATCGCCAGCGTCATCAGCACATGCACCTCGTCGTCCTTCACCTTGCGCTTGGCGTAGAACGACTCGAGCCACGTGCGGGCACTGCCGCCTTCCTTGGCGATGGCACGCAGCGCTTTCGGCAAGTCCGGCAAATTGAGCAGCTCGAACCCCATGTCGCCGGAATGGCACGCCGCCGCCGACCAGAAATCGGAATAGAGCAGCGCATGCGTCATGGCGCCGTAACCGCCGGAGCTTTTGCCGAACACGCCGCGCTTTCCCCGTCCGCCGCAACCCACCTCCGCTTCCACAAACGGCACCGCTTCCTGCAGCAGGAAATCCGCCCAGCGCCCCACACCCGCCGAATTGATGTACTGGTTGCCGCCGAGCTTGGTGAAACAATCCGGAAACGCGATCACGCAAGGCGGCATCGCACCCGTCGCGATCAGCCGGTCCGCCTGCTCGGGAATGTTCTCGGAAAAGTTGCGCCAGTTGGTGTGTGCCGGCCCGCCCGCGGTGAAGCCCACGAGATCGACAAGCAACGGCAGCCCCCGCCCGTCGTGACCAGAAGGAATGTAGACATCGATCAGGCGCTCGATCGGATCGCCGAGCGGGTTCCCCTTCAGCACCGCGCTCTCGACCTTCATCCGCTTCACGGTGCCCGCGGGCGCCGAAAAATCGCGTCGCATTGTGATGCTCCTCCCGTCGGTTTTGCCGGAACCTCGTAGTGGAGACAGCGTTGCTTGAAAAGGCGTCGCTGCCAGAAGAGGTGATGCATGCTGCGCTTTTCCACCCACGATTCCAAATGGACCCAGGAAGATTTCGACCGCGTCGCGCTTCTGCGCGAATTCGCCGAGCCGCTCGCCCCGCCCGATGCCCACGATTTCGGTCTGTCCTACGACCGCTTCGGCTCCGCCAAGCTCGTGCTGCTCGGTGAGGCCACCCATGGAACAAGCGAGTTCTATCGCGCCCGCGCCGCCATCAGCCGCCAGCTGATCGAGAACCACGGCTTCAACATCATCGCCGTGGAAGCCGATTGGCCCGACGCCGCCCGGCTCGACCGCTATGTCCGGCATCGCGAACCCGAGCCCTCGCGCGGAGAAGCCTTCGCGCGCTTCCCCACCTGGATGTGGCGCAATCAGGAGGTTCGCGGCTTCATCGACTGGCTCCGCCATCACAACGCCGGACTGCCGCGCGAAAAGCAGATCGAGTTCCGCGGTCTCGACGTCTACAGCCTCGGCGCCTCCATCGAAGCTGTCCTGCGCTATCTCGATAAAGCCGATCCGGAAGAGGCGGCCCGCGCCCGCGAACGCTACGGCTGCCTGACGCCGTGGCAAGAGGATCCGGCGACCTATGGCTCGGCGGCGCTTGCCGGTCGCGCCGACTGCGAAGAGCAGGTCACCGACCAGCTCCGCGAGCTCCTGAACAAGCGCCTCGAATTGGAAAGCCGCGACCCCGAGGACTTCCTCAACGCCGCGCAGAACGCGCGCATCGTGCGCGCCGCCGAGGAATATTACCGCATCATGTATTACGGCTCCGCCGCGTCATGGAACCTGCGCGACCGGCACATGTTCGACACGCTGCAGCGGCTGATGGAAGCGCGCGGGCCCGATGCGCGCGCCATCGTCTGGGCGCACAACTCCCACATCGGCAACGCCGCCGCCACCGCCATGGGCTGGCAGGGCGAATTCAATATCGGCGAGCTTGCCCGCAACGCCTATGGCGATGAGGCGGTGGCCATCGGATTCGGCACCGACCGCGGCCGCGTCGCCGCAGCCGACGCCTGGGATCATCCGATGCGGATCATGCGCGTGTTGCCCGCGCGCGACGACTCCTACGAAGCGATGTTCCGCCGGACCCATGTGCCGCGTTCGCTGACCGATTGGCGCCCTATCGACCGCGCACCCTTACGCGAAGCCCTCACCGGCCCCAAGCTCGAGCGCGCCATCGGCGTGATCTATCGCCCCGATACCGAGTTCATGAGCCACTACTTCAAGGCTGTCCTGTCCGAGCAGTTCGATGCCTATGTCTGGTTCGAGGAGACCGAGGCCATCGCCCCGCTCGGCGCGCTGGAACCGGTCGGCACGCCTGAAACCTACCCGCTCGGATTGTAAAAGAGCCCGTCAGGGAGCAGGAGGGAGATCCGACAGCGACAGGATGACGGGCTCGCCCGCGGTCAAATTGAGGGGGATCCGCGCGCTCCGGCCGAGCGGCTTTTTCGCGCGCATGTCCTGAACATAGAAGGCGCGCGCCAGGTTGAGCGTGACGGCTTCATTTCCGGCTGGCGCGCCCTTGTCGCGGAGCAATGCCAACAGGATGCGGTCGCCGGACTGGAAGCGATAGGTTTCGATATCGCGCATCGGCTCGCCATTGCTTGCCGTCAGCCCGAACTCGGGAGCGACGCCCGCGCGCGCCAGGATTGCCGGCAAATCATCCGAGCGGGCGTCCATAAGATAAGCGCCACGCGCCTGCGAAGGCGCCGCAAACAATTCCGCCAGATAGGATTCCCGCAATCTGCGGCCATGCCGGTCGAACACGGCAGGTTGTTCATCGGCGATCACCGTGCCGCCCGCCTTCGCGAATGCCATGACCGCGTCTGCGGCCTCACGCGACATCGCAATGGCATGCGGCAGGATCAGGACCTTGATCCCCTGCGCGCGCAGGTCAGCGATCATGTCCTCCGTAACATAGCGGGGCTGCACGCCTCGATGCTCCAACACCCGCGTGTAGGATTCCATCGCCGACCGGTAAGCATTCTTGCCGTATTCCGTTTCGGCTTTGCGCTTGCTCCAATCGGTTCCCTCTCGGCGGCGCTCGAGGATCCAATCCACCCGGAAACTCACCGGCGAATAGAGCACCGCCACGGGGTCGATCCGGCGGTCGCTGCCGATAAAGAGTGGCCCTAGCTCGCGCAATTCGTGGAGCAGGGGCGCCGCGCGTTGTGCAACCGGACTCACGCCGCCATTGGCGTCGACAAACGCCTGTTTCTCGTCCCACAGAATCAAGCCGCGCATGCCGCGGAACAGACTGCGCCAGATGTCGGGCGTCAGGCGCTGCCAGCCGCTCACATCGGCCGTTCTCAGCATGATGACTTGCGGGTTCAGCGAGCGGACGATCTCCACATTGTCGTTGGTGTCGTACAACTCCATGACATCGACAGTGTGGGCGAGCCGCGAGTAGTCATATCCGCCCCAGCCCGGAATCTGCCCGCCCTCGATGGCCGCGCGCGCATTTGGGTCCGCCGCATGAACGGCATCCGTCCCTGCCCGAATCGCGCGCGCAAAGGCCTCGTCCATCCACTCCTTGAAATCCGACCAGGCGGAGAAATTGTCGTCGCTGCGTTTCAGCGCCCCGTCGGTGGTATCCGGTGTCACCGATTGCCAGTCCGCAAAATGGGTGCCCCATTGCGCATTCAGCGCTTCCAGTGACGGATAGCGGGCCTGCAGCCATTCGCGCATGCCGGAAAGCGACTGAGGCGAGAAATCGAAATCCCAGGCCGCGGCAAGATCGGCCGTACCGGTCTCGTCACCCAGCGAATAATACAACGGGCGATAGGATTTCTGGGTTCGCACGATCGTCGTCAAACGCGCGGCGATGTCCGAGAGCCACTTCGGATCGCTCAAACTCGGATTGCGCATGAACGGCGCGAGCGAGGAGGGGTTCTCCTGATGCTGTGCCTGGACCTTCAGGAACTCTTCCGTCTTGCGTTGTCCGGCAAGGAAACGGTGATACGGCGCATAAAAGTCGGTTGCGCTGTTCTCGACATACCAAGGCAGATCGTTGCGCAGAAACGGCGCGATGTCTTCGTCGGTCA
>Ga0310810_10004465_pt1 | contig 15489 bp, 27 predicted proteins | sample NCmetagenome_FD_207641 | JGI IMG/M metagenome (GOLD analysis project Ga0310810, IMG submission 207641) | Soil microbial communities from experimental microcosm in Duke University, North Carolina, United States - NC | ecosystem: Engineered > Artificial ecosystem > Soil microcosm > Unclassified ...
GCGGTCTTCGCTTCGGCGGACAGATTGATGAAGCGGACGCCCATGCCGGTGCCGCCCTCGGCGCGCTGTAGCGCCGAGTTCTCGCGGATCCAGCGGACCTCCGTCTCGACGGAGATGGTCTTGGCCGATCCCGGCAGCGTGAAGTTCAGCGTGATGCGGTCGCCGATCTTGCGGAGGTGGTGCGTCGCTATGAAGACGCCGCCGGCGCTGATGTTCTGCGTGAGGCCGGTGTAGAAGTTGTGGTCGCTCTCGAGATCGACCTTCACCTCGAGATCGAAGCGCTCCGAGGCGCGCACGTTCTGAATGTTCTCAGCCACTTTGGCCCCCGGGGTGTGCATGAAGGGATGCTCCTGTTTGTCCGCGTTTGGCGGGCGTCCAGCGCCCTGCAAACCAGACCGTTCGACAGGAAGGGGGCGAAACTGTAGCGATAAGTCGGGCGGCCCCGGCGCGGCCTTGCCCGCATTCGACGCTCTCCGGCGAGCGTTGGCGCTCGCAAGGCCTGCCCTCACCCCGACCCACTCCCGCAAGCGGGAGAGGGCGCGAAGCCGGATCCGGGCGTCCCTCGCCGTGGGATCCGGTCCCCTCGCCCCCAGGGTTAGGGCCGACGCCCCCGGCGCTACTTCTTGGCGGCCTTCTTGGCGGGGGCCTTCTCGGCGCCCTTGGCGGCCTTCTCGCCGCCCTTGGACTTCTCGGTGCTCTTGGCAGCTTTCTCGCCGCCCTTGGCGCCCTTGTCGTCCTTGCCCGCGGGCTTGGGCGCGGCGCCCTCGTCCTCGGGCAGCAGCTCGAGCAGCGACATCGGCGCGGCGTCACCGGGCCGCTGCGGCAGCTTGATGATGCGCGTGTAGCCGCCCTGCCGATCGAGGAACCGCGGGGCCAGGTCCTCGAACAGCCGCAGCACCGCACCGCGATCGCGAACCACCCGACGGGCCATCCGCACCGCGTGAACGTAGCGAGCCGACTCGTCGAGCGATCGCCGCTCCGGCTTCTTCCCGAGCACGTCGCCGAGGCGGCGCGCCCAGGTGATCGTGCGCTCCGCGAGGCGGCGCGTCTCCTTCGCCTTGGCGTCGGTCGTGCGGATGCGCTCGTTGTAGAACAGCGCCGCGATCAGGTTCGAGAACAGCGCCTTACGGTGCGCGGACGTGCGCGAAAGGCGAACTCCAGCTAGACGATGTCGCATGACTCAGGCTTTCGGTTCAGGAGGTGGTGACGGCAGAGCGCTTTCGCGTACGCCTTCTTGTTAGGCCTTCTTCTTACGCCTTCTTGGGCGGCCCGTCGCCCGGCCAGCCTTCCAGCTTCATGCCCAGCGACAGCCCCATCTCGGCGAGGATCTCTTTGATCTCCTTCAGCGACTTGCGGCCGAAGTTCTTGGTCTTCAGCATCTCCGACTCGGTTCGCTGAACCAGCTCGCCGATGTAACGGATGTTCGCGTTCTGGAGGCAGTTGGCCGAGCGCACCGACAGCTCGAGCTCGTCGACCGACTTCCACAGGTTCTCATTCAGCTTCGCCTGCTCCTCCGAGACGTGCACGTCGTGCGTCGGCTCGGCGCCTTCCTCGAAGTTGATGAAGATCGACAGCTGGTCCTTCAGGATCTTCGCCGCGAACGCGACCGCGTCGTCCGGACGAACGGCGCCGTTCGTCCACACTTCCAGCGTCAGACGGTCGTAGTCGGTCTGCTGCCCGACGCGCGCGTTCGTGATCTGGAAGTTGACCTTCCGGATCGGCGAGAACAGCGAGTCGATCGGAATCACACCGACTGGCGTCTGCGCGCCCTTGTTGCGCTCGGCCTGGACGTAGCCGCGGCCGGTGCCGACGTGCAGCTCCATGCGCAGCTTCGCGCCCTTCGAGCACGTCAGGATCTTGTGGTCGGGGTTCAGCACCTCGATACCGTCGGTGAGCGCGATGTCGCTCGCCGTCACCTTGCCCTCGCCGTCCTTGTCGAGGCGCAGCACGCGCGGCTTCGAGTCGACCGACTTCAGCAGCACCTCTTTGAGGTTCAGCACGATGTCGGTCACGTCCTCGACGACGTCGGGGATCGTGGTGAACTCGTGCAGCGCGGTCTCGATCTTCACCGCCGTGATGGCCGTGCCCTGCAGCGACGAGAGCAGGATGCGGCGCAGGCTGTTGCCCAGCGTCGTCCCGAAGCCGCGCTCGAGCGGCTCGCAGGTGAACTTGCCGTAGGTCCCGGTGAGCGATTCGGGCTCGACCTCCAGCTTGCGCGGCCGGATCAGGTCGCGCCAGTTGCGGGCGATGAACGTCGTCTGGGTCGTTGTCGAATGTGCAGCTGCAGTCATTGCGTCTTTCTCCTCTGAAGCAGAGCGATAATAGAGCTCCAAACTCGCGCGACGATTAGCGCGAGTACAACTCCACGATGAGCTGTTCTCGAATCGGCATCGTCAAATCGTCACGCGCGGGCAGCGCGGTGAGCTTTCCCTTGAAGTTGTCCTTGTCGAGCTCGAGCCACTTGGGCACGCCGCGGCGGTCGACGGCGCCCAGGCTCTCGAGGATGCGCGTCACCTTCTTCGACGCGTCCTTCACTTCGATCTCGTCGCTCGAGCGGCAGAGGAACGACGGGATGTCGACCCGCTGCCCGTTCACCTTGAAGTGACCGTGGCGAACCAGCTGACGCGCCTCCGCGTGGTCGGACGCGAAACCCAGCCGGTAAATGACGTTGTCGAGGCGCCGCTCGAGGAGCTGCAGCAGGTTCTCACCCGCGACGCCCTTCATGCGGATCGCCTTGTGGTAGTAGCCGCGGAACTGGCGCTCGGCGAGGCCGTAGATGCGCTTCACCTTCTGCTTCTCGCGCAGCTGCGAGCCGTAGTTGGAGAGCTTGCGACGGCGCGCCTGCCCGTGCTGGCCGGGCGCGTACGCGCGCCGCTCGTAGCCGCACTTGTCCGTGTAGCAGCGGTCCCCTTTGAGGAACAGCTTCATGTCTTCGCGCCGGCAAAGCCGGCATACAGGTCCGGAGTAATTAGCCATCTAAACGTTGTCTCTTTCGATCGCCCTCTCCCGCTTGCGGGAGAGGGAGGGGTGAGGGTTCCTCAAACTCTGCGCCGCTTCGGAGGGCGGCAACCGTTGTGGGGGATGGGGGTGAGGTCGCGAATGAGGGTGATCTTGAAACCGGTCGACGCGAGCGCGCGCAGCGCTGACTCGCGGCCCGACCCTGGGCCTTTCACGTAGACGCTCAGCGAGCGCATGCCGTGTTCCATCGCCTTGTGCGCGGCGTCCTCGGCTGCCAGCTGCGCGGCGAATGGCGTCGACTTGCGCGAGCCCTTGAAGCCCTTCACGCCCGCCGACGACCACGCGACCACGTTGCCCGAGACGTCGGTGATCGTGACGATGGTGTTGTTGAACGACGCCGTGATGTGCGCGATGCCGCTCTGGATGTTCTTCTTGACCTTCTTCGCCTTGGACTTCCCTTTCGATTCGGGAGCGCCACCGGCGCCACCGGCCCCACCTGATTGTTCGGCCATGGCTTACGCTCCCGTCTTGGCAGGCGCAGCGGCCGCCGGTCTAGAGATGCTCTGACCCTTGCGTGGGCCCTTGCGCGTGCGCGCGTTGGTGTGCGTGCGCTGGCCGCGCACGGGAAGGCTCTTGCGGTGACGGAGGCCGCGGTAGCAGCCGAGGTCCATCAGGCGCTTGATGTTCATCGAGACCTCACGGCGCAGGTCACCTTCGACCTTGAGCTGACGCTGTTCGATCGTCTCGCGGATGCGGCGCGTTTCGTTGTCGTCGAGATCGTCCGTCCGCTTGTCCAGCGACACGTCGGCGGCCTTCAAGATCTCGCGCGCGAGCGCTTTGCCGATTCCGTAGATGTAAGTGAGCGCAATCTCCATCCGCTTGTTACGCGGAAGATCGACGCCTGCGAGTCGTGCCATCTGGTTTTACCCTTGCCTCTGCTTGTGCCGCTGGTTCTCGCAGATCACCCGCACGACACCACGACGGCGGATGACCTTGCATTTGTCACATACCGGTTTGACTGATGCTCTGACCTTCATCGAACGCTCCCGATATCACGAAATACCCGTAAGAAACGCATAAAAAACACACTCATGCCTTCGACAGCACGACCGGCCCGTCATCGGTGATGGCGACCGAGTGCTCGAAATGGGCGGAGAGGCTACCATCTTTGGTTACAGCCGTCCACCCGTCGTCTTTGACGAGCACTTCCGGCCCTCCGGCGTTGACCATCGGCTCGATGGCGACCACCAGACCCGGCGACAGACGCCTCCCCTTGCCGGCCTCGCCGTAGTTCGGGACGTGGGGTTCCTCGTGCATCTTCGTGCCGATGCCGTGGCCCACGAACTGGCGAACGACCGAATAGCCGTTGGATTCGGCGTGCGACTGGACGGCCCACCCGATGTCCCCGAGGCGCTTGCCCGGGACACAGACGGCGATGGCCCGCTCCAGGGCCTCGCGCGTGACCCGCATCAGCTTGGTGGCGGCGTCGCTGACCTTCCCGATCGGGATGGTCCGGGCCGAATCGCCGCACCAACCGTCCTTGAAGGCCCCGAAATCAATGGACAAGATGTCGCCGTCCTTCAGCACCACGTCCTTGCGGGGGATGCCGTGGACGACCACCTGGTTAACCGACGTGCAGAGGACGGCCGGGTAGCCGTGGTAGCCCAGGAAGGCCGATTCGCCCTTGAGCTGCTTCATCCGCTTGTCGGCGATGTCGTTCAGGTCCCAGGTCGACATGCCCGCCTTGGCGGCCGCCTCGAGCGTGTCGAGGACGTCGTTCACGATCAGGTTCGCCTCGCGAAGCTTGGCGATCTCGGACGCGCTCTTGAGCTGGATCGACATGGGCTTCAGCTCAACAGCACCGCCGCGTAGATGCGGCCGAAGATCTGGTCCATGTTGCCGTTGGCGTCGATCCGACGGACAGGCCAGTTGTTCTGCATGAAGTAGTCGAGGACGGGGCGCGTCTTGGCGTTGTACTCGCGCAACCGGTTGCGGATGATCTCCTCCGAATCGTCGCTGCGCTGGATCAGCGTGCCGCCGTCGCGATCGCAGACGCCGGCGCGGCGCGGCGGCTTCGCGACGACGTGATACGTCGCCTGGCAGCTCTCGCAGGTGCGCCGTCCGGAGATGCGCATCACCAGCTCCTCATCGGGGACGTCGAGGACGAGGATGTGGTCCAGCTTCTTGCCGCGCTCGGCGAGCATGCGGCCGAGGCCTTCCGCTTGCGGGACGGTCCGCGGAAAACCGTCGAGCAAGAACCCGCGCTCGGTGTCCGGCTTGACCAGCCGATCGGCGATGAGATCGAGAACCAGCTCATCCGGGACCAACTGCCCCTTGTCGATGAACTCCTTCGCCTTGGCGCCCAGAGGTGTGTACGACTGGATCGCGGCGCGCAGCATGTCCCCTGTCGCGATGTGCGGGATCTTGAATACCGCTGACAGTCGCACCGCCTGCGTCCCCTTACCCGCCCCTGGGGGTCCAAACAACAGAAGGTTCTCACTCAATGGCCCTGTCCGAGGCTCCGGCTCCTCAGCTGCTGACCGCGCCGGTGCCGCGTCCGCCACGGCCGCGGATGCGCGGTCCGCGTGGTCCGGTGAACCCCTCATAGTTCCGTGTGATGAGGTGCGATTCGATCTGCTGGACGGTATCGAGCGCGACACCCACGACGATCATGAGTCCGGTGCCGCCAAAGTAGAACGGCACCTTCATCTTTTCGTGCAGCAGAGATGGCAGCACGCAGATGGCCGAAATGTAGACCGCCCCACCGAAGGTGATGCGGGTCAGCACCTTGTTGATGTAGGTCGCGGTGGCGCGGCCGGGCCGGATGCCGGGGATGAAGCCGCCGTACTTCTTCATGTTGTCGGCGACGTCGACCGGGTTGAACGTGACCGCCGTGTAGAAGTAGCAGAAGAAGACGATCAGACCGACGTAGAGCAGGTTGTAACGCCAGTCGCCCGGGTGCAGGGCCTCCGAGATCCGCTGCATCCACGGCGTCTGGACGAACGACGCGATCTGCTGCGGGAACATCAGGATCGACGACGCGAAGATCGGCGGGATGACGCCGGCGGTGTTGACCTTCAGCGGCAGGTGGCTGGACTGGCCGCCGACGATCTTTCGCCCGACGACGCGCTTCGCGTACTGGACGGGTATCCGTCTTTGCCCGCGCTCGAAGAAGATGATCACCGCGACGACCAGCACGATGAGCAGGCCGATGACGGCCAGGTCGAAGGCGGTGATGTCGCCGGTCTTCGCCTTCGAGAACATGCGCACGGCGGCGTCCGGCATGTCGGTGACGATGCCCGCGAAGATGATCAGCGAGATGCCGTTGCCGATGCCGCGTTCGGTGATCTGCTCGCCCAGCCACATGATGAAGGCTGTGCCGGTGGTCAGCGAGACCATCGTCAGTATGCGGAAACCCCACCCGGGATCGGGGACGACGGAGCCGAACTGCTGGAAGCTGTGGTTCTGCCCTTCGAGCCAGCGCGCGATGAAGAACGACTGGATCAACGACAAGACCACGCACCCGTAGCGCGTGTACTGATTGAGCCGCCGCCGGCCCATCTCCCCTTCTTTCTGGATCTGCTCCAGCTTGGGGACGACGACGGTCAGCAGCTGCAAAATGATGGACGCGCTGATGTACGGCATGATGCCGAGCGCGAAGATCGACATCTGCTCGAGCGCGCCGCCCGAGAACATGTTGAACAGACCCAGGAACGTGCCCGAGGCCTGGTTCACGATCTTCGCCATGATCGTCCGGTTCACGCCCGGAACCGTGACGAACGCGCCGATCCGGTAGACCGCCAGCAGCGTCAGCGTGAAGAAGATCCGCCGACGCAGCTCCGGGATCTTGCCGATGTTCTGAAAGCCCGACGCCATGGGGTACCTGGTTTACGCTTTCTTACCCTGCCGCGGCGGCCTTGGCCGGCTTCGACGGATCTTCACGCTCTCGTAGCTGCGCGGAACCATGCCCGCGCCCTGCAGCGCGGCCAGGTCGACCGTGCCCGAGGTGAAGCGCTTGGCGATCGCGCCGACGTTGACCGCGAACACCTCCGCGCGGAACGGGTTCTTGAACCCCTTCTTCGGGAAGCGGCGCTGCATCGGCATCTGACCGCCCTCGAAGCCGAAGCGCGCGCCGTGGTGGCCGGTGCGGGCTTTCTGGCCCTTGACGCCCTTGCCGGATTGCTCGCCCGTGCCCGAACCGGGACCGCGGCCGATGCGCTTGCGGTTGCGGGTCGCGCCGCGCGGGCCCTTCAGCGTGTGCAGTGTCGTTCCCATCGTCTACTCAGCTTTCTCCACCCGCACCATGTGCGAGACGGCGCGAATCATGCCACGCACCGCGAGATTGTCAGTCAACGTGACGGCAACACCCATCTTCGAGAGACCGAGGGCGTTGATCGTCCGCTTGGTCGGCTCGGGGCGGTTGATGCCGCTCCGGATCAAGGTCACGCGAATCTTCTTGGCCACGGCTAGTCCCTCACCTCTTCGAGTCGCTTGTCGCGGAGCTTGGCCGCCGCATCGGGGCTGCGCAACTGCTGAAGCGCATCGATGGTGGCGTGAATGACGTTGTGCGGGTTCGACGTGCCGATGCACTTGGTCAGGATGTCCTGCACGCCCGCGACCTCGAGCACGGGGCGCACGGCGCCGCCCGCGATGACGCCGGTGCCGGCGCTGGCGGGACGGAGGATGACCGCGCCCGCGCCGAAGTGTCCCTGCACCTCGTGCGGGATCGTTCCGCCGGCGAGCGGGATGTGGAACAGGTTCTTCTTCGCCTGCTCCGTCCCCTTGCGGATGGCCTCGGGAACCTCGTTGGCCTTGCCCAGGCCGGCGCCCACGTAGCCGCGCTGATCGCCGACGACGACGAGCGCAGAGAACGAGAAGCGGCGCCCGCCCTTGACGACCTTGGCGACGCGGTTGATGAACACCACGCTGTCGACGAGCTCGCCGACGTCTTCGTAATTGATTGCCATCTAGTTGACCTTTTCCTGTCTTCTCTGCGTCCTCAGAACTTCAGACCCGCTTCGCGCGCGCCGTCCGCCAGGGCCGAGATGCGGCCGTGGTACTTGTAGCCGGCACGGTCGAAGACGACCTTGTCGATTCCCTTTTCGAGGCACTGCTTAGCGATAGCAGCGCCCACCTTCTTGGCGCGCGCCTTCTTGTCAGGCTGCCTTTCGCCCTCGACGGCCAGCGCTTTGTCGGACACCGCGGTGAGCGTCCGGTTCTTCTGGTCGTCGATGACCTGCGCGTAGATGTGGCGCGTGCTGCGGAACACCGCGAGGCGCGGCCGCTCGGCCGTCCCCGCGACCCGCTTTCGGAGCGAACGGTGCCGCTTCTTGCGGCCTTCTTTTTTGAAACTGACGTCGATGAGCATGTGCGTGTGTTCCTTTTACCCGCCACCGCCACTGCCCGTGGCGCCGGCCTTACCGACCTTCTTCTTGATCACTTCCTCAACGTACTTCACGCCCTTGCCCTTGTACGGCTCGGGGGGGCGCAGCTCGCGCACCTGGGCCGCGGTCTGGCCGACCAGGTCACGATCCGCGCTGGTCAGCGTGAGGCGGTTCTTGTCGATCTTCGCGCTGACGCCCTTCGGCAGCTTGAACACCACCGGGTGCGAATAGCCGAGCGCCATCGTCATCGTGTCGCCGGCGACCTCGGCGCGGTAACCGACGCCGTTGATCTCCAGCTCGCGCGTCCACCCGTCGGTGACACCCTTGACCATGTTGGCCAGGTGCGCGCGCATCAGGCCGTGCTTGGCGCGGTTCTGGCGCTCGTCATCGGCGCGCAGCACCGTGATCTTGTCGGCCTCGGCCTTGATCGACACACCGGTCGGGATCGCCTTGGACAGCTCGCCCTTCGGCCCCTTGACGCTGACGTGCCCCGGCTTCTGTGAAAGCGTGACGCCTTTGGGCAGCGGCAGAATTTTTCGTCCGATTCGACTCATTATCCGGTCTCCTTACCAGACTTCGCAGAGAAGCTCGCCGCCCAGGCCTTCCTTGCGCGCGGCCCGGTCGGTCATCAGCCCCTTCGACGTTGACAGGATCGCGATGCCCAGGCCCGACCGCACCTTGGGTATCGTCCCGTGCCGGACGTACATCCGCTGCCCGGGACGAGAACGCCGGCGCAGGCCGGTGATCGCGTTGGTGCGCGGGTCGGCCCAGCGCAGGCGTACGACGATCTCCGGCAAGCCGGTGAAACCGTCGCGCAAGGCGTGGCCGGAGATGTAGCCCTCGTCCTTCAGCAGGACGCAGAGGCGCTCCTTCAGCTTGGAGGCAGGCGCGATCACTTCCGCCTGGCGCGCCAGGATGGCGTTGCGAATGCGAGCAAGAAAATCCGCGATTGGGTCAGTCATTGACATGCATGCACCTATTACCAGCTCGATTTGATGACGCCCGGGATGTCGCCGCGCAGCGAGAACAGACGAAAGCAGACGCGGCACAGGTCGAACTTGCGCAGGAATCCACGCGCTCGACCACACTGATGACACCGATTGCGGTGACGCACGCGCCACTTCGGCGCCTTCCTGTTCGCGGGCATATCGACGGTCTTTGCCATGGTTAGTTCCTGAAGGGCATTCCGAGGTGTTTCAGAAGCGCGCGCCCTTGTTCGTCGTTGGGAGCGGTCGTGTTGAAGGTGATGTTCATCCCCTTCGGCTTATCGAGCTTTTCGAAGTTGATCTCCGGGAAGATGATCTCCTCGCGAACGCCCATCGTGTAGTTGCCGCGCCCGTCGAATGACTTGGGCGAGACACCTTTGAAGTCGCGCACGCGCGGCAGCGCGAACGTGACCAGCCGATCGAAGAATTCGTACATCTGGTCACGGCGCAGCGTGACCATCGCGCCGATCTTCTGGCCCGCGCGAAGTTTGAAGATCGCGATCGACTTCTTGGCACGCGTGACGACGGGACGCTGGCCGGTGATCGCGCCGAGCTCGTCGATGGCGCTGTCGAGCAGCTTGGGGTTCGAGACCGCCTCGCCCAGGCCCATGTTGATGGTGATGCGGGTCAGCTTCGGCGCCTGCATCCGATTCGCCAAGCTGAACTCCTGCATCAGCTTGTTGCGGATCTCGGCGTCGTAGAGGGAGCGGAGGCGCGCCGGCTTGTCGCGCTTGACGCGCTCCATGGCGACTTCCTTCGCCGCCGCGGCTCCGCCTTTGCCCTTGGGCCCTTTTCCTGCCTTTCCACCTTGCGCCTTGGCTTCGGCACGCGCCGCCTTCTTGGCGGCGATCTCCGCTTCCTGCTCCGGGGTCATCTCGGGCCGGCCGGCTTTACCGGGGGCCTTCTTTTCTTCTTCGTTGTCAGCCATTTCCGAATCCTTTTACGAGGTCTCGAACACCGTTCCGCACTTCACGCAGATCCGGCGCTTCTTCTGACCTTCTTTTTCGTCGACCTTGGCGCGGCGCGGAGCGACGCACTTGCCGCACCAGAGCGCGACGTTCGACGCCTCGACCGAACCTTCCTTCTCCAGGATGCCGCCGCGCGGGTTGCGCTGCGTCGGCTTGGTGTGGCGCTTGACCATGTTGACGCGCTCGATGACGACGCGCCCCTTCTCGGTCATGAGGCGCATCACGCGCCCGCGCTTGCCCTTCTCCTTGCCGGCGATGACGACGACCTGATCTCCCTTGCGAACGTGCATGACTTACAGAACCTCCGGAGCGAGCGAGATGATCTTCATGAACCGCTTGGCGCGCAGCTCGCGGGCGACCGGGCCGAAGATGCGCGTCCCGACCGGTTCGTTGTCCTTGTCGACCAGAACGGCCGAGTTCGTGTCGAAGCGGATGTACGAGCCGTCCGGGCGCGACACCTCTTTCTTGGTGCGCACGATGACCGCCTTCGCGACCTCGCCCTTCTTCACCTTGGCGTTCGGGATCGCCTCCTTGATCGACACGACGATCACGTCGCCGATCGAGGCGTACTTCCTCTTCGTGCCGCCGAGCACGCGGATGCACATGATCTTCTTGGCACCCGAATTGTCGGCGACGTCGAGAGTGCTTGTCGTCTGAACCATGGCGGCGATTCCCCTTTAAGCCTCTTGCGGGCGTTCGATGAGTTTCTCGACGCGCCACCGCTTGTCCTGCGACAGCGGGCGGCTCTCGACGATCTGCACGCGATCGCCCGTCTTGAACTCGTTCTTCTCGTCGTGCGCCTTGTACTTCGTCCGGCTGTTCAGGTACTTGCCGTACTTGGCGTCCGAGACGCGGCGCTCGACCATCACGACGCGCGTCTTGTTCATCTTGTCGCTCGTGACGACGCCGATCATGCGGCGCTTGTGAATTTTGTGACCGGCCACTTTAGGTCTCCTGTTCCTTTGACTCTGACTTCTTCGACGTGCGCTTTGGCTTGCTTGGCGTGGCGGGGGCCTCGCCGGAGCCGGACACCGGTGCCGCTGGCGCGCCACCCGTGGTGGCTTGCACGCGCTCGGCGAGGACGGTGTTGACGCGCGCGATGTCCCGGCGCGTGTTGCGGATCAGCATCGTGTTCTCGAGCTGATTGGTGTTCTTCTTCAGCCGGTGCTTGAACAGATCCTCTTCCAGCTTGCGCACGGTGCTGCGCAGCTCGGCGGGATCGTTCCCGCGCAGGTCTTTCGCGCGAACGCCCTTCATTACAGAATCCCTTCACGCGCCAGGAAGCGCGTCTGAACGCTGAGCTTGTGCTCGGCGAGGTGGAACGCCTGGCGGGCCAGCGTCTCGTCGACGCCCTCGAGTTCGTACATCACGCGTCCGGGCCGCACGACCGCGACCCACTCTTCCGGGTTGCCCTTGCCGTGACCCATGCGCGTCTCGGCCGGCTTCTTCGAGATCGGCTTGTCCGGGAAGATGCGGATGTAGAGCTTCCCGCCGCGCTTGACGTGGCGGGAGATCGCGATGCGGGCCGCCTCGATCTGGCGCGACGTCACGAACCCGCACGTCAGCGCCTGCAGCCCGAACTCGCCGAAGGAGAGCGTGGTCGCGCCCTTGGAGATGCCGCGCATCTTCCCCTTCTGCATCTTTCGCCACTTAACTTTTTTGGGTGCCAACATGACCGAAATTCCCTTTCGTTACGCGAGCCGCTGTCCGCGCTGGGGCAGAACCTCGCCCTTGAAGATCCAGCACTTCACGCCGATGGCGCCGTAGGTCGTGTGCGCCTCGGTGGTGCCGTACTCGATGTCGGCGCGCAGCGTGTGCAGCGGCACGCGACCCTCGTGGTACCACTCGTAGCGCGCCATCTCGGCGCCGCCCAGGCGGCCCGAGCAAGCGAGCCGGATGCCCTTGGCGCCGAACTTCATCGCCGTCTGCACCGACTTCTTCATCGCGCGCCGGAAGGCGACGCGGCGTTCGAGCTGGGTGGCGACGTTCTCGGCAACGAGCTGCGCGTTGGTCTCGGCCTTGCGCACTTCCTGAATGTTCAGGAAGACCTCGTTCGAGGTGAGCGCCTGGACCTCTTTCTTCAAGGTCTCGACGCCGGCGCCACGCTTGCCGATGACGATGCCCGGCCGCGCGGTGAAGATGTTGATCTTCACCTTGTTGGCCGCGCGCTCGACCTCGACGGCGGCGACGCCTGCGTGGTTCAGCTTCTGCTTGACGAACTTCTTGAGGCGCAGGTCCTCATGCAGCCACTTCGAGAAGTCCTTCTCCGAGTACCACTTGGAGCTCCAGCCGCGAACGACGCCGAGGCGGAAACCTACTGGATGTGTTTTCTGTCCCATTAGATGAACTCTTTTTCCTTCAATCCCTCTCCCACGGAGTGGGAGAGGGCCTGGGTGAGGGCTTCCTTATTCATTCCGGTACGTCCACCACCACGGTGACGTGCGACGTGCGGGCGTTGATTCGATTCGCGCGGCCCATCGAGCGAGCCATCCAGCGCTTCTGCACCGGACCGCCGTCGATGAACACCTTGGTAACGACCAGCTTGTCGGAGTCGGCCTTCTCGTTCTCGGTCGCGTTCGCGATCGCCGACCCGAGCACCTTCGACAACATGCGCGCCGCCTTGCGCTGCTGCAGGCGCAGGATCGACATCGCGTCCTCGACCGAGCGGCCGCGGATCATGTCGGCCACCGCCCGCACCTTGCGGGGTGACTCACGGAACCTTCTCAAGATCGCGCGGGCCATTATTTCTTTGCTCCGGCTGCTGCAGGGGCCGCCGCAGGCGCGGGCGCCGCACCACCGCCGCCCGCAGGCGCTCCACCGGGGCCGCCAGCTGCGGCCTTCCGCTCGCCCGAGTGGCCGTGGAACGTCCGCGTCGGCGCGAACTCGCCCAGCTTGTGCCCGACCATGTTCTCGGTCCGTTGTGGACCGCGAACGTTACGCCGAGCATGTCGGGGATGATGGTCGAGCGACGCGACCAGGTCTTGAGCACCTTCTTCGACTTCTGGCGCTGATACTCCGCCACCTTCTTGAGCAGGTGCGCGTCGACGAAGGGGCCTTTCTTGATTGAACGAGCCATGGCGAGTTCCTTTTAAACCTTCTTGCCGCGGTGCTTGACGATCATCGCGTCGGTTCGTTTGTTCTCACGCGTCTTGAGGCCCTTCGACAGCTGGCCCCACGGTGAACAGGGATGACGGCCGCCGGAGGAACGGCCTTCGCCGCCGCCCATCGGGTGATCGACCGGGTTCATGGTGACGCCGCGGTTGTGCGGACGACGGCCCTTCCAGCGCGTGCGCCCGGCCTTGCCGATGTGCACGCTGCCGTGCTCGACGTTGCCGACCTGGCCGACGGTGGCACGGCAGTCGAGGTGGACGCGGCGGGTCTCGCCCGACGGCAAGCGCACCTGGCCCCAGTCGCCTTCCTTCGCCATCAGCTGGGCGCCCGTCCCGGCCGAACGGCACATCTGCGCGCCGCCCGAGATCTTGAGCTCGATGTTGTGAATCGTCGTGCCGAGCGGGATGAACCGCAGCGGCAAATTGTTGCCCGGCTTGATGTCGGCGTTGCGCGACGACAGCACCCTGTCGCCGACCTTCAGGCCGTCGGGGCACAGGATGTAGCGCTTCTCGCCGTCGACGTAGTGGAGCAGCGCGATGCGCGCGGTGCGGTTCGGATCGTATTCGACCGTCGCGACCGTGGCGGGGACGCCCAGCTTGTTGCGGCGGAAGTCAATCAGACGGAAGCGGCGCTTGTGGCCGCCGCCGCGGAAGCGCGAGGTTATGCGACCGAAGTGGTTGCGGCCACCGGTCCTCTTCATCGCGTCGGTCAGCGACTTCTCGGGCGCATTACCCTGTGACAGCTCGGAGAAGTCCGGGGCCACGCGGCCTCGGCTGCCCGGCGTCGTTGCGTTGTGCGGACGAAGACCCATTTTTTTAGACTCCCTCGAAGAATTCGACGGTCTGGCCAGCCGCGATGGTCACGATGGCCTTCTTCCAGTTCGATCGCTTCCCGACGAAGCGCCCCATGCGCTTCTCCTTGCCGCGGACGACGGTCGTACGGACGGAAACGACGTCGACGTTCCAGAGCTTCTGGACCGCGGCGCGGATCTCGACCTTGTTCGCGTCCGACGCGACCTCGAACAACAGCTGCGACTTCATCGTCTCCGGATCCAGCTCCTCGCCGTCGCTGCGGCCGCCCGTGTCCTTGAGGCGCGTGCCCTTCTCGGTCAGGAGCGGGCGCTTGATGATCTGTTCTGGTGTTCGCATCGCAGTTCCTTAGGCGGCCTTCTCCGCCGCGGCGGTCTTCGCGAGCACGCGCGCCTCGATCGCCTTGACGGCGTCGGCGGCGATCACGAGGCTCGGATGATTCAGGATGTCGTAGACGTTCAGGCCTTCCGGCGCGATCACCTTCGATTTGGGCAGGTTGCGGCCCGACTTCGACAGGTTCACGTTGTCCTTGCCGTCGACGACGATCGCCGAGTCGGCGCCCAGCGTCTTGAGGATGCCGGCCAGCTTCTTGGTCTTGGGGGCGTCGAACGCGAGGGCGTCGACGATCACCAGCTTCTTCTCCTGGGCGCGCAGCGACAGCGCCGAGGCGAGCGCGGCGCGCTTCACCTTCTTCGGCACCGTGTACTCGTAGTCGCGCGGCTGCGGTCCCCAGACCGTACCGCCGCCGACGAACTGCGGCGACCGGCTCGAGCCCTGGCGCGCGTTGCCCGTCCCCTTCTGCTTGTACGGCTTCTTGCCGCCGCCCCGCACCTCGTCGCGCTTCTTGGTCTTGTGCGTGCCGGCGCGCTTCGCGGCCCGCTGCGCCTTGACCATCTCCCACAGCAGATAGTCCTTCACCTTGGTGCCGAACACGGCGTCGGCGAGGTCGGCTTGCCCCACCTTCTTGCCCGAAATATTGACGATGTCGATCTGCATAGTGAGGCCTCAGTCCTTACTCAGGTCTTGATCTCGACGTCCACGCCCGCCGACAGGTCCAGCTTCATGAGGGCGTCCAGCGTCTGCTGCGTCGGCTCGAGGATGTCGAGCAGGCGCTTGTGCGTGCGAATCTCGAACTGCTCACGCGACTTCTTGTCCACGTGCGGCGAGCGCAGCACGGTGAACTTGTTGATCTTGGTCGGCAGCGGCACGGGGCCGGCGATGCTGGCCCCGGTGCGCTTGGCGGTGTCGACGATCTCACCGGCCGACTGATCGA
>Ga0310810_10004466_pt1 | contig 15486 bp, 11 predicted proteins | sample NCmetagenome_FD_207641 | JGI IMG/M metagenome (GOLD analysis project Ga0310810, IMG submission 207641) | Soil microbial communities from experimental microcosm in Duke University, North Carolina, United States - NC | ecosystem: Engineered > Artificial ecosystem > Soil microcosm > Unclassified ...
ACGCCACTCCGCGCCCGCTTCCCGTCCTTCGCGCCATGGTCGACGTCCTCGACCGTGACCTGCTGCAGATCGTCGCCCGCCGAATGGCGCTCGTCGGCGAGATCGCAGCGTACAAGCGCCAGCATGGGCTCCGCATTCGCGATGTGGAGCGCGAGCGTGAGATCCTTGCCGACCGAAGCCAGCGCGCGGAGGAAATGGGGTTGCCGCGCGCCGAGCTGGAATCGGTGTTTCGTGTGCTCATGCGCGCGAGTCGCGATCACCAGGCGTCGTTACGCGCCGAGGTCCCGTACGAGACGCAGTCGCGAACGGTCGCGGTGATCGGCGGTCGCGGTGGCATGGGCGCGCTCATGGTGCGCCTGTTCGGCGACCTGGGCCATCAGGTGATCGTCGCCGACGTCGACACATCGCTCAGCGCTGCCGACGCGGCGTCTGTGGCCGATGCGGTGGTGGTCAGCGTGCCGATCGATGTGACCGAGCAGGTCATCCGTGCGATCGGCCCGCGCCTTCGTGAAGACGCGGTGCTGCTCGACGTCACGAGCATCAAGGAAGCCCCGGTCACGGCGATGCTCGAGGCGACGCGCGCCAGCGTCGTCGGCACGCATCCGATGTTCGGGCCTAACGTGCACTCGCTCCAGGGTCAGCGCGTGGTGGTGTGCCGCGCCCGCGGCGACGCCTGGGCGGAGTGGGTCGTGCGCATGTTCGAAGCGCGCGGACTGAGCGTTCAGGAAACGACGCCCGCGCATCACGACCGCGTCATGGCGGTGGTTCAGGTGCTCACGCACTTCCAGACGCAGGTACTCGGGCTGACGCTGGCGCGCACCGGGACGCCGCTGGATGAGACGCTCCGCTTCACGTCGCCGGCGTACCTCATGGAGCTCTACGTGACGGCGCGGCACTTCGCGCAATCACCAGATCTCTACGGGCCTATCGAGATGCGGAATCCAGCGACCGCTCACGTAACGTCGGCGTTCGGCAAAGCGGCAACGGATGTCGCGGCGATTCTCGCGAGCAATGACCGCGAGCGTTTCCGGCAGATGTTCGATGAGGTCCGTGATTTCTTCGGCCCGTTCACGCACGAGGCGCTGGAGCAGTCGAGCTACCTCATCGACCGACTCGTCGAGCGGCTGCCGGAACCGACGTCATCCCGAGCGAACGTCAGTGAGTCGACTGTCATCCCGAGCGAGCGAAGCGAGTCGAGGGATCTAGCGTGAAATACTTCGTGGCCAGACCGGCTACGATGACATCACAGTAGATCACTCGACTCACTGACGTTCGCTCGGGATGACGGCTCGTTAGGCTCCCGCCGCGACCGACGCGCCATACACACGCGCCGCGTTGCCGCCGAGGATCGCGGCCTTGTCAGCGTCGGAGATGTCGAGGCCACGAAGGGCCTGCAGCATCGACGGGATGCTCCCGATCTGATGCGGGTAGTCGCTGCCCGCGAGAATGTGGTCGGCACCAGCGAATTCGATCGCGAGCTTCAGCGCCTGCGGATCGAAGTTCACCGTGTCGTAATACCACGTTTTGAGGTAGTCGCTCGGCGGACGATCGATGTTGCGCCGGCAATCCTCGAACGCGTGGAAGCCGCGATCGAATCGCTCCGCCATGTACGGCACCGCGCCGCCGAGGTGCGAGAGCACCCACTTGATGTTCGGGAAGCGCTCGCCAACGCCGGCGAACACGAGGTGCGCCGCCGCGAGCGTCGTGTCCATGAGGAACCCGACCAGCGGCATGAGCCAGTACTCCGTCATCGCCGAGACGCCGACCGGGCTCGTCGGATGGATGTGCAACACGGCGCCGTAGGCATCCGCTGCCTCGTACAGCGGCCAGAAGCGTTCGTCCGCCAGCGCGACTCCGTTCACGTTGCTGAACAGCATCGCGCCTGGCAGGTGCAGCTCCTCGATCGATCGCCGAAATTCCTTTACCGAGGCGTCGGGATCGTTGAGCGGCAACGTCGCGAGCGCGGAGAATCGCGGACCGCGCTCGGCGATGATGGTGGCGAACGCGTCGTTGACGAGCGTCGCGAGATCGGCCGCGTATGCAGCGGTCTCGACGTGTGTCCCGGGGGTCGTGAGCGTGATGACTTGCGTGTCCACACCTTCGCGCTCGAGCACCTCTTGCCGGTACGCGATGTCGCGATGTCCTGCAACGGCAACGTTGTAGTCGCCGGGATAGTGAATGTGAGGGTTGCCTGACGAGTCGACCGTGACACGAACCACGCTCTTCCCGGAGCGCAGGGCCGCTAGGTATTCAGGAGGATAGAAGTGGTTGTGTACGTCAATGATCGGCATTGGGTAGGGTTCGCGGGGACGTGCGGCGTGCGGTGCGGGCGTAATACACCGGCAGACCAGCCAGGACGATCAGGAGTCCTGTCGCACTCTCGACCGGGTCGGCGGCTAGTTGATTCATTACGATGACCGCGGTCGAAACGATGAAAAGCGCCGGGAGCACCGGGTATCCCCACGCCTTGTAGCCCGGGGCGTAGCCCGGTCGGCGCCTCAACACGAAGATCCCCGCCGCCATCAACCCGAAGAAGATCCACTCGGTGTACACGACACGCGTGAACAGCGCGCGGTAGGTGCCGGTGGCAACGAGAATACAGGCCCAGACCGCTTGCAGGACGATGGCGTGGTGAGGCGTGCCGAACCGCGGATGCACCGCGCCGATCCATCGCGTGAGGAGCCCGTCGTTCGCCGCCGCGAGGTACACGCGCGGACCCGTCAGGATGATTCCGGTCATCGCGCCAAGCGTCGAGAGTATCACGAGCGCCGACATGGCGGCTGCACCACCGGTCCCGAGCACACGGTCCGCGAAGTCGGCGGCGACGCGGTTCGACGCCGCGACAGCCGCTGGCGAGAGCACGCCGAGATACGCGGCGTTCACGGCGATGTACGACGCCGTGACCGCGAGCGTTCCGATGAGCAGCGCGCGTGGGATCGTGCGTCGCGCATCGACGGTCTCATCGCCGGTATAGGTCACCATGTGCCAGCCGCCGAACGCGAACAGGCCAGCGACGGTCGCGCTGACGAACGCGCGGAGTGACGGGACGATCGCCGGAGCCGCCACACCACTCGGCGCTGGCACAACACCGGATGCGACGAGACCCGCGAGTGCGATGAGGACGACTGCAGCCACCTTCACGACCGTGAACGCCGTCTGCACGATGGTGCCGTGCCTGACTCCGACGTAGTTGATCCCCGAGAAGACGAGGATGGCGGCGATGGCGACGACGCGGGTGCCGGTGTCACCGAGCGGCACGAAGAAGCCGATGTAGCGAGCGCACACCATCGCGATCACGGCGATGATCCCGGTGTGCATGCTCCAGAACATCGCCCAGCACCAGAGAAAGCCGACGGCCGGCGAGTAGCTCTCGCGGAGAAAGACGTAGACGCCGCCGGTGCCGGGAAATGCAGACGCCAGCTCCGCGGTGACGAGAGCGCCGATGAGCGTGAGGATACCGGCAACGGCCCACACGAGCAGCATGCCCGTGACCGATGGCACCGCACCGGAAATGATGGACGGCTGTACGAAGATCGATGCGCCGATGATGGTTCCGATGACCATCGCCGTGGCGCGGGCGAGGCCGATTTCCCGGCGCAGCCCTAACGTTGCCACTGTCGGTCGGCCGGTCTACTCCGTTTGTCGGCGTACAGGGCGGCGTCTGCCTGTGCAACGAGCCCGTCGCGCGAGGTTGCGTCGTTCGCGTGCTCGCAGGCGACGCCTAACGACAACGCGATACGGTACGGCCGCACCGCCTCGTTGGCTCGCTCCAGGCGGCGCGTCCTCTGCTCCATGACGAGAATGCCGTCCGATGCCTGTTCCATCAGCATCCGATACTTGCGCGCGGTGTTCGATGCAGCGTCTTCGGCGTGTGTCTGAAGCGTGAGGTCACGCAGATAGACGACGAGGCCATCGATGCGCGCGTGTGAGTGGGCGTAACGCACGCGCCATGTCGCGTCGTCGACCACGACGACCCCGTCTGGGACTCTTCCACGATGGACTCGGCGTCGATTCCAGACTTGGGCGACATAGCTGCTGTCACGGGTACGATCTTTCGGCGGCAGACAAGGTACTCTCCACGCGCGCGTATCGCACCGCCCGACAGAAAATCGGTGTGCCGACGAGCCACCACCGTGCCATGCCGGTATGCACGCGGATTCGGCCGCCTCGTGCCACCCCGTGGGAGCCGCGCCTGGCGCGCGAGGGGTTACGCGGCTGACCGCGTCGGGCTTACCGGTCAGAGGGGGCCGACGACCGCCACGGCGGTCGTCGGCACGTTAGGCATGGGCGCCCGCCCAAAAAACCGGCACTCCCGCCGAATGGGCCGTTCCGGGACGTGAATCACAGGTACGGGTCGATCTTTCCGAGCGCCTTCGAGGGCAGGAAATCCTGCTTTTCGTAGATGCCCTGCAGTTCTTTCTTCCCGATCACCTTCAGGTGACTGTGGTCAATGGCGGGGCCATTGCCTTCATGCCACGCGCTGTCCCACAGCATCGCGAGCACCCGACATCCGTCTGCCATCGTGTCGACCGTCTTCGCGCCGAACTTCGCCCAGAGTGCCGCTGATCGATCCTTCGGCGCCTTCGTCTTGAGGATCGACGCGTACGCTTCCACGAGGTCGATCGGCGCAATGCCAGCTCGCGCTCGCCGAGCGAGCTCGATGACCGCGTAGCCCGCTTCCTGGCCACCGGTCACGGTCGGCATCGTGTGCGGCGATGGCAGCGCCTTCTGCAAATCCTTGATCAGCGTGCCGGCAAAGTCGTCCACCATGTCGTTCTCGTAGCCCATGTGCACGCCATGCCCATAGCCCTTGCCGTGGCCGAGCGGCTCGGTGACCGCGTCCCCGGCGGGGGTGCGAAACGGATCGCCGTCATCGAGATACGACGTGTGCAGTGGCTGACACGCGTCGCCGACGTAATGCGCGAGCACGCCTGCCGCGGCCACGAAGCTCGCGACTTTTCCAGCCGCGACGAACACCGTCATGGCCTTGTAGATCTGCCACACCCGGAACGGCAGGAGGCCTCGCTGTGACACGGCGTTCCATCCCACCGAGCGGTAGTAGTCCGCCCAGGCTTTGGTCGACAGCGATGCCGCGCTAGGTGTGTGATCATCGAGCGTCTTGCCGCCGGGGTCGCGAAAATCCATGTCGGCGTAGTGATTCGGATTCTCCGGGCCGTGGCGACCATATGGCGAGTCGTCAGTCTTGTACTTCTTCCACACCTTGTCCGGAACATCGGCCAGGGGCACGAAGCCGGGGACGGTCACGTCGTCGACGGTGCGGTTGATCTTCGAGGGGTTGAAGCTCACGCGGGCCTGGTTGGCGATCATCAGATCGCGCAGACCCTTGTCCTGCACGACGCCGCACGCGAGCGCGCCGATGGTGTAGTGACCCACCGCCCCCCAGTATTCGAACGACGCCAGCTCCCGCGCCCGAAAGAGATCCACCTGGAGCTCCCGGCACACCGTGCTGAGGTTCGTCGCCAGTGCGAACGGCAACCGGGCCGCGTCGCTCGCGGCGAACACGGCGCCGCCCCACTGCACCGCGAGCGGCGATCGGTCGCGCGACACGTCGTCGCTCTCGGCAACCCATACCAACCCGGAATCACCGGGTTGGGTGAGCAGCGGCTCGTCGTCACGCGATCCGATGAGAAAGTCGGCGACGTACTCGAAGCCACCGACCGACTTGTATCGATAGAAGAGCGCCGCCACACGCCCGGCGAGGCGCCCGCTCGCGCAGCCGTGGGCGGCGACGGGACAGCCGATGATGTTGAGGGAGAGATTCAGCACGCTCAGGTCGGCGAGCGGACCGAGACGACCGACCTTGAACACCGCTGGGTTCCAGGCGGTGGCATCCTCCAGCTCGACCAGGCCGACATCGATGTTCACGAAGATGTGCCGCCCGGGCCACGTCTCGTAGACCTTTTCGAAGGGGAGCCGGCCGAGCTGTTTGCGCGAGGTGTGCCCGACGCGAACGTCCTCGCCATCGACCCGCGTGGTCAGTATCTCGCCGGCCGCGCCCGCTACATGGCGACTCGTTAGGCCGTAGATCTTGTGGCCGTCGGTGACCAGGCAGCCGAGCGTCGCGAGATGTTGACCGCCCTGAATCGTCGCGAAGACGGGGCAGCCGGCCGTCGGCGACCCGACCGGGAACTGGATGGTGTCGGGCGCCAGCGGAGGCGGCGCCTCCTCCACCGGCGGCGCGAGGACGACGCAGATCGGCACGCTTCGGCCGTCCTCGAGGTAAATCGTCTTCGGGATGTAGTCCGTCGACGGGAGCCGTCGGCGCACGCCGAAGTCTTCGTCGTCCTCCCACTGGGAGACGAAGACGAGCACGCAGGGCCACGAGTACTCGCGCACCTCCGAGTTCTCGAGTGTCCGTGCCTGCTTCACCGTCGTCGTCATCGGCGGACGCACGGCAGGCCGCTCGTCCCCCCGCTTCGGGTAGGGATCGGTCGATCGAATGAGGTAGCGACCGACCGCCGTCCCGACGACGTTCGCCTTGTGCATGAGGTGCGCGTGAAACTGGTCGCGCGCGGCCAACAGGTCCCGAAGCGAGAGGTTACTGAAGGTGCGATCGCTCGTTAGGTAATCCACTGGTGACTCCCGTTGGCGAGATACGCGATATCACTACCGGCGACCGCCACGACAGCGTGGCCGGAGCCGTTGGAGAGGTCCGGGTGAAATGATGCGCCATCCAGGGTGGAGCACCCTGCTGGGGTGGTTAGACGGGCGAGTCTCGTTGATTTCGCACCGGAAGTGCGTCGCCCTCGATTGCGGGTCGCTACCGGGTACGAGCTGGCTCGGAGCTGTCCACGGACGGCAGCTCCTCCGGCGCCTAACGTTCTACCGCGACGTCTGGATCACGTCCCAGTACGTCTTCAGACTGTCCTCGGTGAACGCGCGCACCTGCTCGGCAATGGACGCGAGCATCGTGCGCGAGCGCGGCCCCGGCGTTCCCGTCTGACTCGGCTGGGTGTTGAAGTTGAACACCGCGCGGATGAACGTGCTCGAGGTATCGACCGGCAGCGTGCCGACGTTCGTGAAGAACTTCCGCCAGTCGTCGCTCTGGAAGAGATACTGCTCGACGTTCGACGTGTAGAACGCGGTGACCGTCGCGCCATGATCCTTCACGTACTTCCCGACTGACCGGAGCGCCTTGTCGCCGGCGAAATCGCCGACGAGCGGGACGATGAGGTTGTTGCGCTCGAGGTCGCGCAGCACGCGGTAGTTCGCTTCGTTCGCGAGGTAGCTCCGCTGCGTCCCCGTGCCGTCGTTCTCCATCATCAGTTCCGCATAGGTCGGCATGCGGCGACCGTAGAACATCATGCTCGAGCCGCGCCCGGGCATCGTGAACGAGTACGTCAGGTCTGGTCCGGCGGCGAAGAAGGCCGTGTACACGTACTCGATCGTGCGCAGGTCGTCGGTGGTGAGGCCGAACTTGTGCTTGGCGACGAGTTGCTCCTTCACCGCGGCGAGGTTGCGGGCGAACAGCGCGCTGTCGGGCATCGCGTTCGCGTACGCCTGGAAGAGCGCCGGTGCGCCTGCGTCGGCCTCCAACCCCGCGGGTCTGGGCCGGGAGAACAGCCGGGAAAGGAACTCCGCCCGGTCCGGCGACAGCTCGATCAGCGACTTGTAGAGCAGGTGGTGCAGCATGTTCTGCCGCCGGATGTCGACGATGAACGCGATCTTCGGCTGCATGGCCACGATGTACGTGAAGTTCTGATCCGGCCCCACGCCCATGTACACGCCGCCGGTCTTCGTGGTCTTCGCGATCTCGGGCAGCACCCATTGGAACGTGATCTCGTTGGACACGAAGTTGTCCGACCGAAAGAAGCCGCCGGGCTCCGAGAAGTCGGACACCATCCGCCAGAACACGTCGTCGCTCAGGCGCTCCGGTATCGAGGGCTCGACGACCCGGGAGCCGAGGGAGAGCGACGCACCGCCAAAGATGGCGATGAGTGTGAGGCTGGCAGCCACCTGGCTGCGACGGCTGGTCAGAGGCATCGGTCGGCAGTCTCCGGGTCGCGAAAACACGCTGCGCAATCGGATTACGATGTAGGCAGATACACCACGGCGCGCGATGGGACAATGGGTCAGGGACGCGCCGTCTGTGCTGATTGCGCTCACCGCACGAAGCCGGCCGCTCGCCGCCCCGCGCTCGACGCCAGAGACCCCCGATCGTACCATATGGGATAATCCGCGCTCCCTGTGACAGGCCGTTGTGTTTTCGGTGCGAACCGTCTTGACGGGGCCGTGGAACGAGGTACGATGTCCCGGTCGCGCAGCGTGGCCGTCCCGTTGCGCGACCCCGGCGTGTTTCCCCGATGGCTACGCTGTGGTCGACGTTCCCCAGACAGGGAGAGGGCACGATGAGACTCGACGTTCGAGCAGTACGATGGGCTCCGAGGTTGGCGGTTGCATTGCTCGTCGGAGGGCTGTCGACCTCCGCTTCGGCACAGCAACCCCAAGCCACGGCGAGCATCACCGGCAAGGTGTCGGCTCGCGACACATCCGAACCGTTGTCCGACACGCGCGTCATTCTGGTCGGCACGTCGATATTCACGGTGACGAACGCTGAGGGGCGCTACACGCTCCGCAACGTGCCGCCCGGCAATGTCGACGTCCGCGTCCTGCGCGTGGGCTACGTCGAACAGAAACGCCCCGTGACCGTCACGGCGGGACAGGCGGCGACGCTGGACATCCAGCTCGACCGAACGCTCGTGGTGCTGCAGGAGGTCGTCACGACGGCCACCGGCGAGCAGCGTCGCAGTGAGCTCGGCAACACCGTCGCGACGATCGATGTCGGCAAGGTCGTCGAGCGATCGCCGATCAAGAACATGGGCGACCTGCTCGTCGCTCGGGCACCTGGCGTCCAGGTGCTGCCATCGAACATGACCGGTGGCGGTAGCCGCGTTCGTGTCCGCGGCACCAGCTCGCTCTCGCTCAGCAACGACCCGATCTACGTGATCGACGGCGTTCGCCTGACGAGCCAGTCGGCATCGCTCACGATCGGCGTGGGCGGCACCGCGCCGAGTCGCGTCAACGACATCTCCCCAGAGGAGATCGAGAACATCGAGATCGTGAAGGGCCCGTCGGCGGCGACGCTGTACGGCACCGACGCGGCGAACGGCGTCGTCGTCATCACGACGAAGCGCGGTCGCGCCGGCGCCGCGCGCTGGAGCGTCTTCGGTGAGAGTGGCCAGATCCACGATCTCAACGACTATCCGGCACAGTACGCGATCCTCGGTCATGCGCCGGCGACGCCGGCCACGGTGCGCCGCTGCTTCCTGTATGAGCTCTCCACGGGCGCGTGCGTGAAGGACAGCACGTCGGTGAACAACCTGTTCGCCGATCAGGATCTCACGATGATCAAGCAGGGCAGCCGCGGTCAGCTCGGCGCGCAGGTCTCGGGCGGCAGCGACATCCTGACGTACTTCATCAGCGGGACGCTGCAGAACGAGACCGGCCCGTTCGGAATGCCGGCCATGGACCAGCGTCGCTTCGACTCAACGGGCGTCGCCGTGGAGGACAAATGGAAACGGCCGAACGCGCTCCGTCAGGGGTCGTTCCGGAACAACCTGCGGGCGACGATCAACCCGAAGCTCGATGTGACCGTTTCAACCGGCTACATCAAGCTCGATCAGCGGCTGCCGCAGGTGGACAACAACGTCAACAGCTTCTGGTACAACGCCGAGACGGGCCCTGGCTTCAAGGGCGCCGGTCCGGGCTACACGGGTGTCAACACGCGCGGCCAGGCATTGTATGGCTACGCGCTGTTCACGCCGGGCGACATCTTCCAGTTCTACACCAACCAGAACATCCAGCGCTTCATTGGAAGCACGAACGCGAACTGGCGGCCACTCAGCTGGTTGGATACGCGCGGCGACTTCGGCGTGGACCTCACCGATCGCCAGGAGTTCCGCCTCTGCCGACTCCAGCAGTGTCCCGATTTCGGCACGAATCGTCAGGGCAGTGCTCGTGACGCCCGTACGAACCTTCGGAGCCTCACCGGCAACCTGACCGCTTCCGCACTGTGGTCCCCGATCAGCAGCACGGTGCTCCGCTCGACGATCGGCACGCAGTACGGGTCGTTCCAGGACGACCGTGGCGACGCGGAAGGTCAACAGCTCCCGCCCGGCGCCCAGACGCCCGCTGACGGCACCATCCCGATCGTCCGCTCGGCAACCACGTTGCAGAAGACGCTCGGCCTGTTCGCGGAGGAGCAGATCACGTTCCGTGATCGGCTGACGCTCACGGGCGCCGTTCGCTCCGACCAGAACAGCGCGTTCGGTACGGACTTCCAGCGCGTCTACTACCCCAAGGCCGCGCTGTCGTGGGTCATGTCGGAAGAATCGTTCTTCCCGCAGCTCGACTGGCTCAACTACTTCCGTCCGCGCATGTCGTACGGCGCGTCGGGCGTGCAGCCCGGGCCTAACGATGCGGCGCGCACGTACGCGACGACCATCACGAACATCGCCGCCGCGGATATCGGCGGCCTGCGCTCGAACCTGCTCGGCAACAAGAATCTGAAGCCGGAACGTTCCGCCGAATTCGAGACCGGCTTCGACGCGCGCTTCTTCAATAGCCGTATCAACCTCGAAGCGACGTACTACAACAAGCTGTCCAAGGACGCGCTGATCGATCAGACGCTGGCGCCGTCAGCCGGCACCGCGAACAACACGCTGAAGGCGAACCTCGGCTCCGTGAAGAACTGGGGCTACGAGGCGCTCATCAACGCGCAGGTCATCACCCGGCAGATGGTATCGTGGGACCTGACGGTGAGCGGCTCGAAGAACTCCAACAAGCTGGTCACGTTAGGCAAGGACGCGAGCGGCAAGGACATCCCGTCGATCATCGGCACGACGATCCAGCAGCGCGCGGGCTATCCGCTCCAGAGCTACTGGCAGAAGCCGTACAAGTACGCTGACGCGAACAAGGACGGCATCATCACGCCGAACGAAGTGACGGTGGGCGATACCGCGGTGTGGCTCGGCTACTCGCAGCCGCGGCTCGAGCTCTCGATCACGAACGGCGTCGAACTGTTCAACCACCGCCTGCGCCTTCAGGCCCTCGTGGATCACAAGGGCGGCTTCCGGGTGTTGAACTCGGAGCAGCAGTTCCTGTGTCAGCAGTCGGTCTCGTGCAAGGAAATCTCGAGCGTCGATGTGCCGCTCTGGCGTCAGGCGCGCGCGGTCGCAAACCGCTTCGTCCCGGCGACGACCCAGACCGGGTACATCGAGAAGAACGATTTCACGCGCATTCGTGAAGTCACCGGCACGTACAACTTCAGCCCGACGTTCATGAAGAAGTACGTCCGCGCATCCGGCGGCAGCTTCACGTTCGGTGTACGCAACGTCGCGCTGTGGTCCGATTGGACGGGCGTCGACCCCGAACAGAACTACGGCCAGGGCGACACGCAGCAGACGCTGCTGACCGCCGGCCCGCCGCGCTACTACACCGCCCGTCTCAATCTCAGCTTCTAACCGTCGCCAGGAACCCAAATGACTACGCGAATCTTCAGGCAGAGCGTACGCCGGGTGTTGGCTGCGGCCGCCCTGGGCTCGGCGATGCTGACGCTCGGTTGCAGCAACGTGAAAGACGATCTTCTCGCGGCGGAGGACCCGGACATCATTCCGCCCAGCGCCCTCACCACCCCCGAGGCCGCCGATGCACTGCGCATCGGCGCCCTCGCGCGGCTTCGCAACATGACCGCGGGCTCAGGACAGGGCGACAGCCCCTGGATGTTCACGGGCCTGCTCACCGACGAGTGGAAGTCCGGCGATACGTTCTCGCAGCGCAACGAGACCGATCAGCGGACGGTCCAGGAAAACAATGCGAACCTGAACCCCGTCTATCGCGACGTCCACCGCGCGCGCACCGCATCGCGCGAGGCGCTGGATCTCCTCATCAAGTACAAGCCGACCCCGGCGTCGAACCTGGGGCAGATGTACTTCGTGATGGCGTTCGCCGAGATGCAGCTGGCCGAGTGGTTCTGCAACGGCCAGCCGTTAGGCGATGCATCCACCGGCACGCCGGAATACGGACCGCCGATGACGAATCAGGCGATCTTCACGCTGGCGCTCGCCCATCTCGACTCGGCGCTGTCGTTCACCACCGCGACCGATGCGGCGACGGTGGCGGTGAAGAACTCCATCCTGGTCGCGAAGGGCCGCGTGCTGGTGGACCTCGCGCGGTACGCGGACGCGGCGACGGCCGTCGCGTCGGTCCCGACGAGCTTCACGCTGAACGGCACGTTCTCGCTCACCGGCGGCAACAACCAGATCTGGGCGCTCAGCACGAGCGCCAAGCGCTGGGTGGTGGGTGACAGCTTCGACACGGCAGGCATCATCAAGAACGCGATTCCGTTCTCGTCGGCGCGGGATCCTCGGGTGCCTAACGTTGGCTCCCCGGTCGGCACGTCGGCGGCCGGCAAGAGCTTCGATGGCTCGACGAACTTCATCAGCCAGTCGCTGTTCGGCCGCGTGGATCCCACGCCGATCGTCAACGGCATCGACGCTCGGCTCATCGAGGCCGAGGCGAAGATCGCCGCGAACGATTTCGCCGGCATGACGGCAATCCTGAACGCGCTCCGTGCAGCGCCGCAGAACCTCGGCGTTCTCACGACGCCGGTCATCACCCCTGCGCTCGCGGCGCCGGCCACGAAGGCGGCGGCGCTCGACCAGTTCTTCCGCGAGAAGGCGTTCTGGACGTACAGCCGCGGTCAGCGGTTGGGCGACCTGCGCCGCCTGATCCGGCAGTACGGCCGGACGCAGGACAACGTCTTCCCGACGGGCACGTTCTTCAAAGGTGGCAACTACGGCACCGACGTAAACTTCCCGGTTCACGTGGACGAGCAGAACAACCCGGCGTTCAAGGGCTGCGCGGACCGCGCCGCCTAACGAATCGAGGGGAGGAGAACGAAGCGGGGCCGGGTCAGTACTGACCCGGCCCCGCTTTCTTCGTCTGGCCATCCGGCGGGGACGACACCGCCCGAGATCTGGCCGGACTACGCTCTCGGCGCTCCGCGGGCTGCCGTGCGGCGACGACGCCGGGCGTTGGCGGCCTTCAGTTGCCGGGCCTCGCTCGGCTTCGTGTAGTGGCGCTTCCGGCGCAGCTCGGCGAGGATCCCCGCCTTCTGCACCTTCTTCTTGAAGCTCTTGAGCGCCCAGTCGAGGCGATCATCATCGCTGAGCTGAATCTCGATCAAGTTTCGTCCCTCCTGTCGAATGAATGATTGGGTGGCGCATGTGCCGGTTTGGGAAGACGCACCTGGCCGCGTCGCCGCAAAACGACGTAGCCGGGCCGAGTACTCGGCCCGGCTACGTGTGAACCATGGTTCCTCGACCGCTACCGGCCGACCTTCGTCACGTTCTCGGCGGCAGGACCCTTGGCGCCCTGCACGACGTCGAACTCCACCCGCTCGCCTTCGGCGAGCGACTTGAAGCCCTTGCCTTCGATCGCCGAGTGATGGACGAAGCAATCCTTCTGCCCGTCGTCACGGGTGATGAAGCCGAACCCCTTGCTGTCGTTGAACCACTTGACGGTTCCGGTCGTACGCATCGCGTGCTCCCCTGAGTGTGGCTGTGTTCGGGGCGCGCGGCGGGCGTACGTACCGATCACAGATTGTCACGTGACCTCAGCCCTCACGATGGGCTCTGTTCCGAGTGACGACGGGTCACTCACGACGCGGAAAAAGGCGCTGGCGAGCCAGCGCTTTGTGTTCGGAACATGTGCGCCCCGGGGGGCGTGCGTCGCCGCGACAAGGTAACGCCAGTCCCCGCAACGCACAACGCCCGCGTTAGCGTTCGCCAACCCGGTGGTGCGCGTGATAACGGACCTCAGAACCGCGTCGGAACGGGGCTGAAACGGTCTTCCGGATTACGACGCGTTTCGACAGGCGGAGCGCGATCAGGAAGCTGGGCACGTAGTCTGCCCTGCCCTCATGCATGAGCACCAAACCACTCGCCAACCAGGTCGTTCCCGGCGCCAATGGCGCCGAATCCTCCACCGCGCAAGACGGCGCGGTCCGGCCACGCGACTCCGTGTTCCACTGGTCTGGGACCGTGGACGCCATCCGTCGAGCGAGCGACCCGGTCGAAAAGAGCGCGCTGCTGGGCGCGTACTTCGAGGCGGTCGCTTACGAGACCCTCGCGCCGGCGGCGCGGTACTTCGCCGGCCAGCTCCTTCCGCCGGATGATCCGCGCGCGATCACCGTCGACCGGTCGCTCGTCGAGGGCGCAATCGAGGACCTCACGCGCATCGCGCCTGACGCCTTCCGCACCCCCGGCGCTGACCTGGGCGACATCGCGGCCGAGGCGTTCGCCGGAAGGCTGCCGAGTGGCATTGCAGTCGTGGACGTCGAGGCGTGGGCCGAGGAGCTCGCGAACGCAGCGGAGAACGACGAGCGACGCGTGCTCGTGCGCGAGATGCTGGCGCGGCTGAGTGCGATCGAAGCCAGATACGTTGTGAAGCTCGTTGGCGGCGAGCTGCGGATCGGGCTGACGGACGAACAGATCGCTGAAGCAGTCGCGAGCCGGATGGCGAACGCCAATGGACGGCGGCGAGCGGTGGGCGCCGGGCGGACGCGTTAGGCAGGCTGGTACGCCTGCTGGTCCATGCAGCCCGCGCGTCAGGAAGGACGATTGTGACCTGGCGCGCACCCCGTTCGCGATGTTCGTCGCCAGGCGCAGTCGATTTTCCTCGCCGCCGTGCCGTCCTCCCGAATGAGCCGTCTCATTACTCGGAACCCGTCGTGAGCTTGCGTGACACGCGTCACGACGACGTCTTCCACCGATGTCCCGCTGCGACGATCAGTGCTGATCACCTGTAGGGCGACGGGAGGAGAGCGGAACGAGGATGGCTCTCGCGGACGAGCACGTGGAGGCGGCCCAGGCCGCCGGTCTTCGGTACGTGAGCGACTCGAGCCCCGGCATTCGACGCCGGCGGCGCGGGCGCGGCTTCGCGTACACGCGACCGGACGGCGCACCGCTCCGTGATGCCAACGACCTCGAACGCATCCGCAAGCTCGTAATCCCACCGCGCTGGACGGACGTGTGGATCTGCCCGTCGCCCACGGGACATCTACAGGTTACCGCGCGAGACCTTCGTGGCCGCAAGCAGTACCGATACCACACGCGATATCGTGAGGTCCGGGACGACACGAAGTTCAATCGCATGCTCGAGTTCAGCGAAGTGCTCCCGCGCATCCGCCAGCGGGTCGAGCAGGACATCTCCGCACCCACACTCTCCCGGCACAAGGTTCTCGCGACCGTGGTGTGGCTGCTCGAGAAAACGCTCATCCGCGTCGGCAGCGACGAGTACGCGCGCGACAACGGGTCGTTCGGACTCACGACGCTCCGGCGGAGACACGTCGAGGTGAATGGCGCGAAGCTGCACTTCGAGTTCCGCGGCAAGAGCGGCGTGCCTCACGCGGTGGCGATCACGGATCGGCGCATCGCGCGGATCGTACAGCACTGTCAGGAGCTG
>Ga0310810_10004467_pt1 | contig 15484 bp, 9 predicted proteins | sample NCmetagenome_FD_207641 | JGI IMG/M metagenome (GOLD analysis project Ga0310810, IMG submission 207641) | Soil microbial communities from experimental microcosm in Duke University, North Carolina, United States - NC | ecosystem: Engineered > Artificial ecosystem > Soil microcosm > Unclassified ...
CGCATGCGTCCCGGTTTGTCCGGTATCTGCGATCTTTGCGCTCGACGATCTGCCGGAAAAGTGGAAACACTTCACGCAGAAAAACGCCGAGTACTACGGACGTTAGAGCGAGTCGTTTGGAACAGGCGCGCGGCTTTGGCCGTGCGCCTTTGCTTTTTGGCGCCGGCACCCAATCCGGCATCGCGCGTGACAGCGTATGGGTAGCAGGTCTGGTGCAAGTTCCCGAATAAGGGGCGTTCTCCACGCATAGGGAACTCGCCGGGTGGCGCCATGTCTCGCAAGCAGAAGATTCTCCTCATCGCCCTGGGCGCGGTAGCGTTGCTCGTCGCCATCCGCGCGCTGAAGCTCCAGGCCCAGGACCTTCCGACGATCTCCGTCAACGTGAAGGTGGTGAATGTGCTGGCCAGCGTGCGCGACCGCAACGGCCAGATCGTGCGCAATCTGACCAAAGAGGATTTCCGGCTGGAAGAGGACGGGCGGCCGCAGAACGTCCGATACTTCGCGCGCGAGAGCGACCTGCCGCTCACGCTCGGCCTGATGGTCGACACCAGCCTGAGCCAGCGCAACCTGATCGACGAAGAGCGCAGCGCCAGCTACAGGTTTCTGGACAGCGTGCTGCGCGAAGACCGCGACTCGGCGTTTCTGTTGCATTTCGACTGGCAAGTAGAGCTGTTGCAGGATGTGACTTCGTCGAAGCAGCAGCTCGACGTGGCGATGCGCGACGTTGAAGTCACGCGTTCGAACAGCAGCGGCTTTGGACGGCGTCGAGCGTCGTATCCGCGCGGAAACGGCGGTGCGCGGCCTGGCGTAGGCACGCTGCTCTACGAAGCGGTGCAGCTCGCTTCCGATCAACTGATGCGCCAGCAGACGGGGCGCAAGGCGCTCATCGTCCTGACCGACGGCGTCGACCAGGGGAGCCGCATCTCGCTCGACGACGCAATCGAGGCGGCGCAACGCGCGGATACGATGGTTTACGGAATCCTCTTCTACGATCCAAGCGCCTATAACGCCGGAAGCATCAACATCGGGCCATTCGGCATTCCTATCGGCCGTGGCAGAGGCGACGGCAAGAAGGTGCTCGATCGCATGTCGCGCGAAACCGGAGGAAGGATGTTCGAGGTTGCGCGCGGCCAGTCGATCAGCGACATCTACCGGCAGATCCAGGACGAGCTGCGCAATCAGTACAACCTCGGCTTCAGCTCCGACCGCCCGGCAACGCAGCAGCAGTATCGCAAGCTGCGGCTGTCGACCAAGTACAGCGATCTGACGGTGCAGGCGCGTAACGGTTATTACGCGAAGCCGTAAATGGGAAGGCCGGCGTCTCCGCCGGCCTCCATGTTGTCCCTTCCACTACCGTCCTGTGCGATTCGATCCCGCGTTTCCCGTGTAGGTGACTCGCCAGATCGAATTCGAGCCATCATCGCTGACCAGCAACGATCCATCTGACGCGACGGTGATACCGACCGGGCGTCCCCACACGTCTCCGCTCGGCAGCACGAATCCGGTCATGAAGTCCTGGTACTCGCCGCTGGCGTTGCCGGTGCCGCGCAAAGGTATGCGGACGACCTCGTATCCCACGCGGATGGCGCGGTTCCACGAGCCGTGCTCGGCGCCGAACAGGTCGCCCTTGTACTCGTCAGGGAACTGTTTGCCGTCGTAAAAGGTGTTCTGAAGCGACGCGTTATGCGGTTGGAGCAGGACGTCGGGCGTGATCACCTTGTCCTTCAACTCCGGGTGTTTGCCCTCGTGCCGCGGATCCTGGTGGCCTCCCATGTACCACCACGGCCAGCCGTAGAAGCCGCCGTCTTCGATGTGCGTGATGTAGTCGGGAACAAGGTTGTCGCCGAGCGCGTCGCGCTCGTTGACCGAGCACCATAGCCGCCCGGTCTGCGGCTGAAGCGTGAGGCCGACGCAGTTGCGAATGCCATAAGCGTAGACCCGCTTACCGGAGCCATCCGGATTGAACTCGAGAACATCGGCGCGGTCGGTTTCGCCGGGATGTGTGTCGGGATCGTCGACGTTCGATGCCGATCCGACCGAGACGTACATCTTCTTGCCGTCGGGTGCGAACTGGATGTCGCGCGTCCAGTGCCCGCGTCCGCCCGGCAGGTCAGCGATCGGCTGTGGCTCTCCCGACGCCTTCAGATCGCCGTTCTTGTACGCGAAGCGCACCACGCCGTTCGTATTGCCGACATAGACCCATTGCGGGTTCGGCCCCGGCGGATAGAACGCGATTCCGAATGGGCGCTCCAGTCCAGTGGCGAAGAGGCTCGTCTGCTGCGGCTTGCCGTCGGCGCCGATGCCGCGGAAGATCTTGACGTTTCCAGGGCCGCTCTCGGCGAGGAAGATGTCGCCATTGGGCGCCGTGCGCAGCAGACGCGGGTTGTTGAGCTCGGAAGCGAACAGATCAACCTTGAATCCCGCCGGGACCTTGGGCCACGCGCCCTCGGGACGCTTCACCAGCTTTGGCCCATTGCTGGCCGATTGGGAAGCAAACGGCGCAGGAATATCCGCGACCGTGATTTTGTGAGTCTTGCCCGGCTCTTCGAGGCGGAAGTCGATGAACGGCGCCGTCGGAAGCGGCGCCTCGAGGGCCTTACTGAGGTTCGCCTCGGCGGTTGGAGTTACCGCAACCGGCGCGTTCTCGGCTTCGGCGGCGGGACGGTTGGTCAGCGACTTTACGTAGCTGACGACCTGCCAGCGCTCACGGTCCGAGATAATCCCAGCCCACGCCGGCATGCCGGAATCCTTGTCGCCCTTGCCGACGAACCAGAACACCGCGCCATCAGGCGCGCTGCGCGTGTCGCCTCGCCGAAGCGAAGGCACGGCGCCGGTCCCGCTCGCATTGATGCCGTGGCATGCCAAGCAGTTCCGCTCGTAAACGCGCCGGCCGGCGGTCAACGCGGCTGCACTGCCGGCATAGGGGTTCTTCTGGTTCTTCGCCGATGCCGGCGCCGAGGCATAGACCGAGGGCGCATCTTTCGACGCGCTCTTGCGCGCGGCGTTTTGCGCTGAGAGAAAGGGAACCGCAATCACTGCCGCCGACACAACGAGAGAGAGCAATACCGTCAGCCCACGAAATTTCAATCGACCCCTCCGAAGCGAAACATTGTACAGATGCGGGCGGTTTCTGGGAGTCACACTTCCGTCTCGCAGTGCGAATCTGCGGCTTCGCGTGTGATAATTGGGAACAGAGAGCTCCTGGAGGGTTTCATGAAGCGGTTTTGGGCCGTGACTTTGCTGCTGCTGTGGGTTGCAGCGATCTCATCTGCGGCCATCGCACAAGCTACGGCGCCGGCAGCCGGCGACACCCAGGAAGCCGGCAAGCCCCAAGCGGTGACGCCGGTCGTTCGCCTGGCTGCGGCGAAGAAGGTATATCTGAAGAACGGGGGCGGCAGCGACACGCCGTTCGACGTGATCAGCATGTCGTTCAGCGAATGGGCGCGCTGGAGCGTCGTCGACCAGCCCGAGAAGGCCGATCTCATCGTAGAGATCACCTCTCCCGACGATGGGAAGAAGAAGGACAAGGATAAGGAAGGCGGCGGATTTACCGCCAAGGCCCAGGGACAGCGAATCGGCGGGGCAGAGCCCGCCTCGGAAACGCCAACCTCGACTCGCTCGGACGTCCTCATGGCCGTTCGCGACGCCCGAACAAAGGCCGTCCTGTGGAGCGCCACGGAAAAGCCCACGTCCGTCGAGAAGGGCATGTCGAAAGACGAAAAGTATGCCGCTGCAGGCACGCGTCTGATGGCGCGCTTCCGGGAAAAGATCGAGCCCGGCGCTCCCCAGTAAGGAAGAACGACGATCGGCCGATACTGGATCTGGATCAGCGGCGCCTCAACTCTGCTGGTCTAAATGCCATTGTTTTCTTCGGGCGAGTTCAGGCACGCTGCTTTGACCGGCGGCGCAAAACTGGGTTATAACAATAGATACAACTTGACTCGGCGGTCCTGTCGGGCGCCGTTCATATACTCCTCAGTAGCTCAATGGCAGAGCATCCGGCTGTTAACCGGAGGGTTGTAGGTTCGAGTCCTACCTGAGGAGCCATTCTTTGGCCGATTGGCGTGGACTTGCCGCCAATCCGGCATGATGCGCGGGCGCGGCGCCGCCGATGCTACCAGCTCACTCCTGGATACAGGCTGGGAATCCTCTGACTCCGATAAGTGAACTGATTGATGTCGAGCTGCCAGACAATTTGCGGAGCCGGGTCGTGGGTAACCTCCACAACGCGTCCCAAGGGCGACATCGCGAATTCCAAATCGCCGTTCGAAAGCTGAACGGCGGAGCCGCCCCACGACGCATACGGGAGTCGGTCCTCATAAACGACCTGCGCGGTCTTCGCGGCTTCATCCAGCTGGAGGACCACGCCGCGGCTGTAGCAGCCATTGTTTCTGCCGCAGGACTGGCCGACGTCGTTCGTTCGGAAGTCGCCGTTGTCGAAGATGGCCATGTGCTCTGTCGCGGGACCGTCGAATGAAGTGAAGGTTGGGTCATGCTGCGCCCAAAACCAATCGGCGTTCCCGCCGCCAATAAGCGTGAAGTCGCCCTGATAGCCGAGTTTCCAGAGGACGTTACCTGTGCCGGCGCCGTCGCGATAGTCGATCTTGATGACCCAGTTCTGATGTCGAACTGACACGATGAGATTATGGTCGCGAGGGTCATAGACCACGGCGTTGGAATGGAGCCAATCGGGCAGCCCCCACCACGGATGGCGATTCACATCCAGATGGTCCAGCGCGTGCCAAACCCAGGTCGGCCGCCAGTTCTCGTCGATGTCGATCAATCCATTGTCGACGACGGTATCGCCTGAAGGGTTATCCGACGTCGGAACGGTCTCATAAACCTGCGTCAAAAAGACGGTGTGGCCGTTCGGCAACAACGCAAAGTCATGATGAAAGGCGCCTGGTCCCGGTTCGGCATGTGTAATGCGGGGAATGAAATTCCCCATGCTGGCCTTGCGGACCGTCGCTCCGGTCAGATCGACCTCGCGCAGAAAGAAATCCGAGACCAGCAGCAGATGCCCATTGGCGAGCAACTTTGTCGGAACGTCGGCGTCTCCCGGGTAGTACCAGATGACGTTGCCGTCGAGATCGGTCACGAGGGAACGAGACGGTTGCGCTGGATCGGGTGAAACCAAATCCATGAATTCGACGCCGGCGGCAGGCGTAAGCGCCGTGTGCGTCACGTGGATGGTCGGCAGAGCCACGTCCGGTACCGATGTGGTGAACGTGCGATCGGCGTCGTACTGAAGGCTGCCGTCCAACAGTTGGGCGACCGCACGCATGTGATACGTCGTGCTTGCCTTCATGCCGGCGACGAGAATTTCCAGCGCGGGTCCATGCTTCTCGTAGGCGTACGTCGACGTCCGGCGTCCGTAGTGGGTGTCTTCGCCGAACTCAACATAGACGCTGGCTGACTGCGGCGCCACATAGGTGTACCTGGCGACGAGCGGATGAGAGGTCGCCGATACTGAGCTGGACGACGCCGAAAAAACGGTTGTGCTGCAGCCGAGAAGGCAGATCAAAGCGAGCGCGCGAACAGTACGAGACAGCCGTTGGCTGGGGACGGGTTCCACGGGTCCATCCTTTCGACAAGGATTCCTTGTTCTCAGGCCCAGGGTTGTTCGGGGAGTGGGCAAACGCTACACCCATGTACCTGCCGATGCAATGCACAATTGTGCCACTCGCCCATTTTGAGTTCCGGTTCCAGCCTTGGACGGCCGGATGAAAAATGGCTGGGGAGCCAATCTTTTCTTTAACTTATCGCCCCCAGACCGCCGCTGTAGCGCTGCCGCCTCCCGTCTGCATCAGTGTTTTCTTGGCAAATAGACGTGACTGCTGCTTCTTGCATCTCAGGAAAATGTGATTGCGGCGGAGCTCTTTTTCGGAGCGGATCGCGATCCAATTCCGGGCAGTACCCAAACTTATTACTGAGATTCGCCGACCAGGCCTCCGATGAGGAGTGCTTCGCCGATGGCCTGATCCGTGGCGTTGAGGAAAGAATGGCGCGCGTCTCACGCAAAGCAATGAGTTTGCCAAAGTGTCCGACCGGGATCGACGGGCTGGATCAGATCACCGGCGGCGGCTTCCCACGCGGCCGTACCACATTGATTGCCGGGGGCGCGGGCTCCGGCAAGACGCTTTTCGGCATGCAGTTCCTGCTCAACGGCGCCCTGAAGTATGGCGAACCGGGCGTCTGCATGTCGTTCGAGGAGAGCGCCGAAGAGTTGGCGCAGAACCTGGCTTCGCTGGGATTTGAAGTCGAGTCGCTGGTTCGGGCCAAGAAACTGGTGGTCGACCACGTCGTGGTCGAGCGGCACGAGATCGAGGAAACTGGCGAGTACGACTTGGAAGGGCTGTTCATTCGGCTGGAACACGCCGTAAACAGCATCGGCGCCAAACGCATCCTGCTCGACACCATCGAAGTATTGTTCTCGGGACTCGAGAACCTGGCCGTGGTGCGCTCCGAGGTGCGGCGTCTCTTCCGCTGGATGAAGGATCGCGGCATCACGGCGGCGGTGACGGCTGAAGCCGGCGCCGAGCTGCTGACCCGCCACGGCCTCGAAGAGTACGTCGCCGACTGCGTCATCACGCTCGATCATCGCGTGACGGAGCAGGTTTCGACGCGGCGCGTGCGCGTGGTCAAGTACCGCGGATCGACGCATGGGACCAACGAATATCCATTCCTCATCAGCGACCGCGGCATTTCGGTATTCCCTATCACTTCGCTGGGGCTGATCTACGAAGCGTCGACCGACCGTCTTTCCAGCGGCATCGACGGCCTCGACCGTATGCTCGGCGGCAAGGGCTTCTATCGCAAGAGCAGCATCCTGGTTTCCGGAACCGCGGGAACGGGCAAGTCGAGCATCGGCGCGGCGTTCGTGAACGCGGCGTGCGAGCGCGGCGAACGCGCCATCTACTTCGCCTTCGAAGAGTCGCCGAGCCAGATCCTGCGCAACATGAGCTCGGTGGGAATCGACCTGGAACGCTGGATCAAGAAAGGTACGCTGCGCATCGCGGCGTCGAGGCCAACGACCGTCGGACTGGAAAGCCATCTCGCCGCCATGCACCGCGACGTCGACGAGTGTAAGCCGTCGGTGGTGGTGGTCGACCCCATCACCAACCTGGTTTCTGTCGGAGAGAGCGTCGCCGTCAAAGCGATGCTCACACGTCTCGTGGACTACCTGAAGATGAAGGGCGTCACCGCCGTCTTCACGAACCTGAATACGGAGGGTGTCGTGGAAATGAACACAGCAGAGATTTCGTCGCTGATGGATGTCTGGATCCTGCTGCGTTCGGTGGAACAGGGCAACGAGCGGCGCCGCGTTGGCAGCGTGCTCAAGGCGCGCGGCATGGCGCACTCGACTCAGCTCTGCGAGATGCAGATTTCCAGCGACGGAGTGAGATTTCTGAACAACGAAGCGCAGCCGGTCGCAATGCCGGCACGCGAGGGACAGGGAAATGGCAAGAAAAAAGCCAAGCAAGCCGCGTTCTAAGCCGCGAGCGAAGTCCGGCAGCAATGGCTCCGGGCCGGCTCGCAGGGACGTGGCGCAGTGGATGTTGCGGCTCTACGTCGCCGGAAATACGCCGAATTCGGTCGCCGCCTTCGGGAATCTGAAGGACATCTGCGAAGTTCACCTCGGCGGCAAGTACGACATCGAAGTGGTCGATCTGCTGCGTCAACCGCAACTTGCGGCAGGGGACCAGATCATCGCCGTCCCCACCCTAGTGCGAAAACTACCTCGCCCGGTCAAGAAGATCATCGGCGACTTGTCGAACACCGAACGGGTGCTGGTCGGTCTTGACTTGCGGCCGGCCGCCGGAGCGGCCGTCGGAAAGTCGGCAGCGGGGCGTTAGAGAACCGCGGGGTCCAACGGTGGCACGACGCACAGGCGCAGAGTCCAAACGACGAACCAAACAGCCGGTAATCGAGGGCTTGCTGCAAGGCAAGCTGGCGCCTCGATACCGGCTGCGGCTCTACGTCGCGGGAAACAACCTGAATTCTTTTAAGGCCATCGAAAACGCGGAGAGACTCTGCCGTGAGCACCTCCAGGGCCGCGGGGAACTGGAGATCGTGGACTTGTATCAGCAGCCGGCCCTGGCTCGATGGGACCGGATCGTTGCGGCGCCCTGTCTGGTCAAGCTTCATCCAGGGCCGTCGCGCAGGTTCATTGGCGATCTCTCGGATACGCGTCGTGTGCTCCAGGGACTCAGTTTGAGAATTTCGAATCCGGTTCACTAGAAATGGGATCGAAATCCAAAGACAAGGCCAATAAGACGGATCCGAGTGCCATTCCGCTGCAGTCGCCATTGGTCGACGACGACGCGATTGCAGCCATCCGCGACGGGCGCGTCGACGCCCTCGTCTTTTCCGGCACCGACGGCAGCCAGGTATTCACGCTCTCCGGCTCCGAGAACGGCTACCGGCTGTTTGTCGAATCCATGAGCGAAGGAGCCGCGACCGTCGCCGACGACGGCACCATCCTCTATTGCAACCGAATGCTGGCCCAGATGGCGGGGCGCCCACTCGAAAAGATGATGGGCGGCAACGTTCGTGAGTTGTTTTCCGACGAAGGTCGTGAAGTGTTCGCGGCTGCTTTTCGTTCGGCGCTCGAAGGCAGCTCCAAGGTCGAACTGCAGCTCGCCGGGCATGGCATGCCCGTCCTGGTTTCGCTGCGCGCCTTTCGCGAGTTCGGCGCGCGCGCGATGTGCATGGTCGTCACCGACCTGACCGAACAGAAGCGCCATGCGGAGTTGGTATCGACCGGCGAGTTGGCGCGGACGATTCTCGAGCAGTCGGCACAGGCGATCGCAGTTTGCGACACGCATGGCCGCGTGATCCTGGCGAGTAAAGCTCTAGAGGAACTGTGCGGCTGCCAACCGGCGCTTCAGCGCTTCGACGATCTCTTGCCGATCGAGTTGTTGCCCGACAACCCGGATGAGAGCGGTGGGCGGCCGTTTTCGGTCTCGCAGGTATTGGCCGGACAGAGCTATCGCATGGCAGAAGTTCGACTGCATCGATCCGACGTCGATGATGGTCTCTTCCTCCTGACCGCGAATCCTCTGCCTCTGCCGTCCACGCAGGAGCAGGGCTGCGTGGTGACGTTGTTCGACATCCGCGAGCGCAAGCGCTCCGAAGACGCGCTGCGAAAGGCCGAGCGCCTGGCGGCTACGGGCCGGCTTGCTGCGGTCATCGCCCATGAGATCAACAATCCGCTGGAAAGCGTGATGAACCTGCTTTACCTGATCCACGTCGATCCTTCGCTCGATCCACGGGTGGCTCACTACGCGCAACTGGCGCAGGCCGAACTGGCGCGCGTCGCCCACATCACCAAGCAGACGCTCGCTTTCCACCGCGAATCGAACACGCCGACCCGCTTCGCGATCGGGACTCTGATTGAATCGGTTTTGTACCTGTGTTCCGCGAGAGCGCGTGCGAAGGAAATCGACTTGATCCAGGACTTGCGCTGCCAGGACGAGATCTATGGTCATCCCTCCGAGTTGAGCCAGGTCCTGGCGAACATTATCGGCAACGCCATTGAGGCGTGCCAACCAGGCGGGCGCGTGTGGCTGCGAGTACAGCGGCGGACTGAGGCAGGCGCAACGCGGCGGCGCGGCGTGCGCATTCTCGTCGGCGACACTGGACCGGGCGTTCCGGTGCGCGACCGCCACCGCATCTTCGAGCCTTTCTATACCACCAAGGGCGAGAAGGGCACTGGACTGGGGCTATGGGTGTCTCAGGGCATCATCCAGAAGCACGATGGCACGATTCGTGCCTGGAGCAGTTCCCGCCCTGAGCGCTCCGGTACCGTCTTCGCCATCTTCCTGCCCGACAGGCCCGAGGTCCGCACGATGCCGTCGACAAGCGGGCAATCCGCCGGTACAGCCGAGACTCCGCACCAGAGGCAGGCGAAAGTAGGCTGATCGGCTGCCGGCGTGGGTTTCCGTTGCTCCCACTTGATCTCTGTCATAAACTCCAGTTTCATCCACATCCCACTTCGGGTGTTACAACCATGACAATCCAAGCTCTTCGTCAGCGGCAAGCTGCGATCGTTCTCTGCTTCGTCCTTATTGCTTCCATCTTCAGCGCGGCGCAGACCCCGAGGCCGCTCAAGGTCAGCGACTTCGACCAGTGGCGCGACATCGTTACTCCCACGCTCTCGCCCGATGGCCACTATCTCGTCTACGGACTGTTTCCGCAGGAGGGCGATGGCGAAGTCATCGTCAAGAACCTTCAGACGGGAGTTGAGACGCGACACGCCGCCGGCGAGCGTCCCGAGCCACCTCCTCCGAACCCGCTCGCGGAACTGAATCCGCCGGGCGAGGGTGGGCCGCAGCAGCGCGGCATCTCCATCGCCTTCACGCCCGACGGCAATTACGTCGCCTTCTCTACCTTCGCGACCCACGCCGACATGTATGCCGCCAAGAAGGCGAAGAAGAAGGCCGAACAGATGCCCAAGGGCGGCATGGTCCTGGTTCACCTGACCAGCGGTCAGGCCACGCGCATCGACCGCGTGAAGAGCTTCCAGACGGCAGAAAAGAACAGCACGACGCTCGTCTATCTCAAGGAAAGCAGCGAGGCGGCTGCCGCCGACAAGGAGAAAGAGGAGGAATCGACCGACGCCGAGGATCAACGGGGCGGCGGACGCGCCGCGGGCGGCGACCCGGGTCGCGGCAATCGTCCCGAGTTCGGTTCCGACATGGTCATCCGCGACCTGCCCAGCGGCGGGGAAGTCACGATCAATGACGTGGTGGATTACACCGTGGCGAAGGACGGCGGTACGGTGGTTTACGCCACTTCATCGCGCAAGACGCCTGAGAAGAACGGCGTTTACGTCATCGACAAGAACGACAAGGAAGTGCCTCGCGCCCTGCTTACCGGGAAAGGGAAGTACCGTCGCCTGACCTGGGACGATGGCCAGACCGAGATCGCCTTCCTGAGCGATCGCGACGACGCGGCCGCGAAGTCGCCGAAGTTCAAGCTCTATCGCTGGGAGCGCGGGCCGGCAGGGCCGGTCGAAATCGTTTCCGCGACGACGCCGGGCTTTCGCGACAGTTGCATTGTCAGCGATCGCGGTGCCATCGGCTTCAGCCGCGACGGCAAGCGCATCTTCTTCGGATGCGCCCCGGCGATCGCCGAGCAGAAGCCGCCCGACATCATTGACGACGAAAAGGTGAACGTCGATCTTTGGTCGTGGAAGGACGATTACATCCAGCCGATGCAGAAGGTCCGCGCCGAGTCCGAGCGCACGCGCACCTTCCGCAGCGTCTATCACGTTCCGGAGAAGAAGTTGGTCCAGCTCGCCGACCGCACGATGCCGGAGATCACGCCGAGCGACGATGGGCTGTGGAGCCTTGGCGGCGACGACCGCGAGTACCGCCACATGCGCGAATACGACACCGCATATGCCGACTCCTATCTGGTCAACAATCTCACCGGCGAGCGCAAGCTTGTCGACAAGAAGCACGAGGGCCAGATCACCTGGTCGCCGGGCGGCAAGTACGCGCTGATGTTCAACGGCCGCGACTGGAACACCATCTCGGTGCCGGACGGCAAGATCGTCAACCTGACGCAGAACCTGCCGGTGAAGTTTTTCCGCGAGGACGACGATCATCCGTCGCCGCCGCCCGCCTACAGCCGCGCCAACTGGACTCGCGATGGCAAGTGGGTGCTGCTGGATGACGAGTTCGACGTCTGGCGCGTCGCTCCCGACGGCAGCAAAGCCGTCAATCTGACGCAGGGCGTGGGCCGTAAGAACCACATCGAGTTTCGCGCCGTGCGGCTCACCGCCGATCCGCGGGATCCACAGTCACGCTGGATCGACGAATCGAAGCCGCTGCTGCTGAAGGCGGTCAATAAGGAGACGCGCGATCAGGGCTTCTACAGCATCTCGCTCGCCGGCACCGATCAGCCGAAGAAGCTCCTGATGGCCGCGAAAGCCTACGGAACGCCGACGCCGTCCAAGAACGGCAGCGTTCTCATGCTCACGGAGTCGACGTTCGAACAGTTCCCGGACTTGATGGTCACCGACCTGGCGTTTGCGAAATTGCAGAAGGTCACCGATGCGAATCCGAACAAGTCGCGGTTTGCGTGGGGCTCGGAAGAGCTGGTGCGCTTCCGCAGTGTAGACGGCGTTCCGCTCAGCGGCATCCTCTACAAGCCCGCGAACTTCGATCCGTCGAAGAAGTATCCGATGGTCGTTTACATCTACGAGAAGCTCTCGCAGGGCTTCCACGAGTTCATCGTGCCGCGTCCACGGCACACGATCAATGCGTCGATGTTCACCAGCAACGGTTATCTCGTCCTCATGCCCGACATCGTCTACAACGTCGGACACCCGGGACAGAGCGCGTTGAAGTGCGTGTTACCGGCGATCGACGCTGTGGTCGCGCGCGGATTCGTCGACGAGAAGTCCATCGGCATCCAGGGACACAGCTGGGGCGGCTACCAGATCGCCTACATGATCACGCAGACCAACCGCTTCCGCGCTGTCGCGGCGGGCGCGCCGGTTGCCAACATGACAAGCGCGTACGACGGCATCCGCTGGGGGCCGGGCCTGCCGCGCCAGTTCCAATATGAGCGCGATCAGAGCCGCATCGGCGGAAGCCTGTGGGACACGCCGCTGCTCTACATCGAGAACTCGCCCATCTTCTCCGCCAATCGCGTGCAGACGCCCTTGCTCATGATCCACAACGACGCCGACGATGCCGTGCCGTGGTACCAGGGCATCGAGTACTACCTCGCGCTGCGGCGGCTTGGCAAAGAGGTCTACATGTTCACCTATAACGGTGAGCCGCACGGCCTGCGCCGCCGCGCCGACCAGAAGGATTACACGTTGCGTCTGCAGGAGTGGTTCGATTACTGGCTCAAGGGCGCGTCGAAGCCCGAGTGGATGGAGAAGGGAATTCCGTATCTCGAGCGCGAGCAGGAGAAGACGCGTCTGAAACAGGCGATGGGCTACTAAACAGCGCCTCGCAGGTTCCAATTGTCATGACGAGGCCGCGGCAGCGGCCGAGGCATCTGCTTTTCTCTCCCCCCGGGAAAGAGGCAGATCCCTCGCCGCCCCGCAGGGCGGGACCGCTCGTGATGACAGACGTCTACTTTCTCGTGAAGGCCATCACAGCAGCTCGCGCAACTGACGCCGCAGGATCTTGCCCGATGGATTCCGCGGGATGTTTCCCACGAATCGCACTTCACGCGGCTGCTTGTAGCCGGTGAGTCGTTCGGCGACGAATCCGCAAAGCTCGCTCGCCGCTTTGGATCCTTCCTTGTAGCCGTCGCGCAGAACGACGAAAGCGCATGGGATCTCGCCGGCATCGGTGTCCTGCTTGCCGACCACGCCGCAGTCGCGCACCGCCGGATGCTCCAGCAGCACCGACTCTACCTCCGCCGGCGCGACCGGGAATCCCTTGTACTTGATCATCTCCTTGCGCCGGTCGACGATGCGATAGAAGCCGCGCCTGTCGACCGTGGCGACATCGCCGGACCAATACCAGCCATCGGTCACACCGTTGCCCGTCGACTGATCGGCCTCGCCGGGCACGGGGCGCAGCACCGCGGCGCTGGCGTCGGGCGCATTCCAGTATCCGAGCATGAATTGCGGGCCGCGCATGACGAGTTCGCCTGCAGCATCGGTCCCGACGGCGTGACCGCCATCGCCGATCAGGCGGCAGTCAGTGAATGCCACCGCATGCCCGATCGAATCGGGTTGGTAAAGCTCCGGTTCCACGAATCCCATATGCGTGACCGGCGACGCCTCGGTCATTCCATAGCCCTGTCGGACAGGAACGCCGGTCAGCGAGGTGAATCGTCGCGGCAGTTCGGGTGCGAGCGGCGCCGCGCCGCACTTCACCCACCGCAAGCGCTGTTTGCGCGGGAACAGTCCCTGCTCGGCCGCCTGGCAAAGGAAGTTCAGCAACGGAGGCACCAGCGGCATGAACGTCGGCTGCTCGACGTCGATAACGTGCAGCATTCGCTCGGGATCGAATCGCGGCAACAGCACCAGCGTCCCGCCGACGGTGAGCACCGGGTTCAGGATCACGTTGAGACCGTAAATGTGATACAGCGGGAGCACGCACAGCGACACGTCCGTGTCACGAAACGTGCCTTCCTCGCCCGGAACCAGGATCTGGAAAACGTTTGCAACCAGGTTGTAATGCGAGAGCATCACGCCCTTGGGCAGGCCGGTGGTGCCGCTGGAGTAGGGCAGCGCCGCCAGCGTTCTCTGCGGCGACTCCGCCGGCGCGGGAAGCGACGACGAGGTAGGCTTCAACAAATCGGAGAACGGCGCCGCTCCTGCGCCTTCGCTGCGCGTGCTATAGATGTGGCGCAGTTTTGGGAGGTCCTTCAGGTTCATGTCGCGGACCAGGACGCCGTCGGTCACCAGCATCGCCGCGCCGGAATTCTCGAGCTGGTACCGTACCTCCCGCTCGCGATACGTGGGATTGAGCGGCGTCGGGATTGCGCCCGCCAGCGTCGCGGCATGGTACGTGACACCGAACTCCCAGCAGTTGAAGAGGTAGATCGCGACCACGTCGCCGGGCTTCACGCCGGCGGCGACCAGCCCCTTTGCCGCGCGTTCGATCAGTGTGCCGTACTCGGCGTAACTGAATCTCCTGGGCTCGTCCGAAGAGTAGTCGACGACGGCCGTGCGATCAGGATTCTTGCGGCACGCCTCCAGGATCAAGTCGTGGACAAACAATCCGGTCGGGTCGCGATAGAAGCGGTCGCGTGGCATGGGCGAGTAAAACTATCACAGATGCGCCGTTCCGCCGACTCAACGATCGAACAGACGCAATTGCGGCGAGCGCGGCCTGCGATCGTCAAACACCGTTCGGCCACCGAGAGACGGCGATAGCTTCCGCTCGTGCGCGATGACCTGTGCGGTATCCGCCTCCGGCGCTGCGTTCTTCTCGATCGCGCGGACGAAGCTGTCGAGCCGCCGGAAGCCGTCGAGCTTTTCGTTGCGTCCGACTTTGGCGGAGTCGAGCGCCTTGCGCAGCACCGAGATCGATTGATCGTACGTTTTCAGCGGCACCGGGAAGGGATGACCGTCCTTCCCGCCGTGCGCGAACGCGAACCGCGCCGGATCGGTGAAGCGGCTTGGGGTGCCGTGAATGACCTCAGCGACCAATGCCAGCGATTGCAGCGTGCGCGGCCCGAGCTTTTCCAGCAGCAGTAGAGACGCAAAATCGCTGAACTCCCGCTCGTAGGCCAGCGCCAGTACCGCCCCGAGGCGCTTCTCGTCGACGTCCGCCGCGCGAACATCGTGCCGCCTGGGCATCACCAGCGAGCGGACGGTCGAGAGCGTTCGCGTCGGTTGCTCTCGGACAATGCCGAGCATCGCGGTCTGCGCCGGCTGAGCGTGCGCGTCCACCAGGTTCATGATCGTACCCTGGTTCTCGCCGACGATGGCCGTGTGCGGTTCGCACACGAAGTCTCGCACGGTCGCCGAGTGCCAGTGATACCGCCGCGCCATGCCGGT
>Ga0310810_10004468_pt1 | contig 15483 bp, 13 predicted proteins | sample NCmetagenome_FD_207641 | JGI IMG/M metagenome (GOLD analysis project Ga0310810, IMG submission 207641) | Soil microbial communities from experimental microcosm in Duke University, North Carolina, United States - NC | ecosystem: Engineered > Artificial ecosystem > Soil microcosm > Unclassified ...
CCGTGAACAACGACGTGCGGTACGGGCTTTCCTCGTCGGTGTACACGCAGGACGTGAACGTCGCGTATCGGGCGCTGGTGGAGCTCGACAACGGCATCACGTACATCAACGCCCCGACCATTGGCGCAGAGGCACACCTCCCGTTCGGAGGGGTAAAGCAGACCGGCAACGGCCACCGGGAAGGTGGGTGGGAGGTCTACGAGTTCTACTCGGAAACGAAGGTGGGCTACATCGATTTCTCGGGATCGTTGCAGCGCGCACAGATCGACAACTACGCGGGCAGTCCGACGTGATTGCCGGCTGCGTCCGCCATGTGTGTAGGCGAGCCCGCTTTGGGCTCGCTTGCGAACGCTTGATACCGCGAATTAATTGACCGGGTGGCAATGGCGCTGACACACGACATGCGTCGCGCGCTCGTCGAACGGGTGCAACGAAGAGTCGAGGGGCGAGCCATACCTCGCCGTCTCATCGAGGACGCTGTGTCTCGCGTCGGCGATGCGCTCGATCCGACCGGCACCGCGCCGTCTGGTGATACTGCGTCCGAGGCGATTGTGGCTGTATTCACCGCGCCGTCAGCACCTGACCTTGGATCTCGCGTGCGCGCCGCGCTGCACGCGGAAGCAGTCGCGCCACTCGGGATCGGTAGCAGTACCGCCGGCCGTCACACCGTCGCAACGATTCGAATCGCGCCTGCAGCACGCGCCGCAGCCGAACGTGTCGCGACGCGGCTCTCTGTGTCGGTCTCATTCGTTCCCGACTCGTCTTCTCTTTCGTCCTCGCTATGAGCGAAGCCGCCCACACGACACCGGTCCGTCCTCCGGTCAGCGAGGAGCACCGCGCCGAAGCATTGCGCCGTGTGAACCGGAGCCCCGGGCTGCATTGGGGGCTGTTCCTCGAGTGGGCGAAGTCGTTCACGATCGCGATCGTGCTGTTCCTGTTCGTCCGGACGTTCCTGGTCGAGGCGTTCAAGATCCCGAGCGGCAGCATGGAGAAGACGCTGCTCGTCGGTGACTTCCTGCTTGTCAACAAGATGGTCTACGGCGCGGAAGTGCCGTTCACGGGAAAGCATCTTCCGGCGATTCGTCATCCGCAGCGCGGCGATGTCATTGTCTTTCAGTGGCCGGTCGACCCGACGAAAAATTTCGTGAAGCGACTCGTGGGCGTTCCTGGCGACACCCTCACGATGACGGACGGCGAACTGTTCGTGAACGGCGTCCATCAGACGGAGCGTTACGTTTCGCACAGCGAACCCGAGATGGATCCGACGTCGGTCGAGTTCGAGTGGCAGAAGAAGTATCTGGTGCAGTCCGCGCAGGCCGCGCCGGCCGGTACACCATCGCGAAACAACTGGGGGCCGCTGGTCGTCCCGAAGGACGAGTATTTCGTGCTCGGCGACAATCGGGACAACTCGCTCGATAGTCGGTACTGGCAGTTCGTTCCCGATTCGCTCATACGCGGCCGTCCCATGTTCGTGTACTACAGCTACGATCCCGACTCGCTGGATCGAATGTCATGGCTGACCAGGATTCGTTGGACTCGCATCGGCGAGCGCGTCCGTTGACCTCCCGTCCCGACATGGACAATCCCTCCGATCGTCTCACGAAGCGCGCGAAGGCGCGGTGGGAACAGAGGAACACCGAAGGAGCCGTTCGTCGCATGGCCGCCACCCCGCCGAAAAAGAGTTCGTACGAGGAAGGTTCGCTCGATCAGTATCTCCGGGACATCAGCGCATATCCCCTCATCAACCGCGATGAGGAAGTCCGACTCGCGCAATGCATCCGGAAGAGCGACCAGGAAGCACTCGACAAGTTGGTGCGGTCCAACCTGCGCTTCGTCGTGTCGGTCGCGAAGAAGTATCAGAACCAGGGCGTCTCGCTCTCGGACCTGATCAACGAGGGCAACCTCGGTCTCATTCGCGCCGCCCACAAATTCGACGAGACGAAAGGCATCAAGTTCATCTCGTACGCGGTGTGGTGGATTCGCCAGGCCATTCTGCAGGCGCTCGCCGAGCAGTCGCGCATCGTGCGCGTGCCGCTCAATCGTGCGGGCACGCTGCATCGCATTGGCAAGCGCGCGAACTCACTGCTGCAGGAGCTCGGACGCGAGGCGACGCACGCCGAGATCGCCGAGGGCATGGACATCACCGAGGAAGAGGTCGCGAAGACGATGTCCATCTCGCAGACCCACCTCTCGCTCGATGCACCGCTCACGCCCGGTGAAGACAACAAGCTGCTCGACTACCTGGCCGACAACGTCAACCCGACGCCAGACGAGCAGACGTTCGAGAAGGCGCTCACCGAAGCCATCGAGGAATCGCTGTCGAGTCTGAAGGAGCGTGAGGCAAAGATCCTCCGGCTCTACTTCGGTCTCGATGGCGAAGAGCCGATGACGCTCGAGCAGATCGGATCGCTGCTCGGCATCACGCGCGAGCGCGTTCGTCAGATCAAGGAGAAGGCACTCTCGCGGCTCCGTCACGTATCGCGTGCCCGCGCGCTGGAGAGCTTCCTCGGCTGAGCGGACCGAATCGTACGCGAACGCGATCACTGCGCATGGGCGGGTCCAATTGGACTCGCCCATCGTGCATCCTGCCGCCAGTCGGTTAGGTTCGACACATGGCTACGCCGCCACCGCAACGCCCGAATCAACCGCTCGCGGACGAACGCGCCGAATCTGCGCGCCCGATGTCATGGCCGGGCTGGCGACGCGTGTTCGAGGTGCTCTGGCGTGCCATGCGCATCAAGTGTCCGCACTGCGGACGCGGCCCGGTGCTCGTGCACTGGTTCAAGATGCGCGCGCGGTGCGGCAACTGTGGCTTGGCGATCGAGCGCGGAGAGCGCGACTATTTCATTGGCTCGATGCTCTTCAATCTGGTCGTCGCCGAGATGCTGTTCGCGTTCGCGTTTGTCGCGACGCTGCTGATCGCCTGGCCTAACGTGCCCTGGGACACGCTGCAATGGGCCGCGCCGCTGGCGATAGGAATCGCGCCCTTCGTACTATTCCCATTCTCGAAGCTGGCGTGGCTCGGCTTCGATATCTTGCTGCGCCCTGTCACGCCTGATGAGTTGATGCCCTCGTAGCCGACGGCTGCACGCGGCCGTCACCCAGCGACCAGCACGATCACCCAGCCACCAGCTCCGCGCTTTTATGGCACAGCAGAATTCCTTCGACATCACGACCGGCGTCGATCTGCAGGAAGTCGATAACGCGATCAACCAGGCGCAGAAGGAGATCGGTCAGCGGTATGATTTCAAGGACTCGAAGTCCACGATCGAGTTTCAGCGCACCGAAGGAAAGATTCTGCTCACCTCGGACAGCGACTTTCGCATGCAGGCGCTGTTCGATGTGCTGCAGGCGAAGCTCATCAAGCGCGGGGTGCCGGTGAAGAACCTCGACATCGGCGACATCAAGCCGGCCGGGGGTGACACGGTGCGTCGCGACGTCGGTCTCAAGATGTCCCTCGACGGCGACACCGCGAAGAAGGTCGTCGCCGCGATCAAGGACGCGAAGATGAAGAAAGTGCAGGCGGCGATTCAGGGGGAGCAGGTGCGCGTCACGTCCGCGTCGCGCGATGAGCTCCAACTCGTTATGCAGCTCCTGCGCGGCAAGGATTTCGGCGTGGAGCTGAAGTTCGGCAACTACCGCTGATCGCCGTTAGGCTCGACGAACAGGTTGTCGGCAATGTCGGCAATCTCCTCCGCCTCCTTCCATTCTTCGGCGAGGCGGGCCAGCTCGCCCTCGAGCGCGCGACGTTCCGTTTCCTCGTGGACGGCCATCTCGAGCGCGAGCCGCTCCACCGGGAGCAGGCTCATGGCCCCGACCCGGCGGTAGCTGGCCATGATCCGCTTCCCGCTGAAGCGAGAGAAGCGTGACGCGGTCTTGTGAAGAAACCCGTCCGCGTTGCCGACTTCGTCGATCTGGCGCACGGCGTTCTGCACGATGCGTCCGGCGCCGCCGAGCCAGTTGGCACGGGCCAGAAGCCGGCTGCCGGCGGACAGCGCAAGGTCGCCCTCGTAGCGGCTTATACCGCCGTCGTGCACGAGGCGTAGCGCGAGCTGGTCGGTCTTGCGGTCGGTATAGTACGCCGATTCCCAGAGATGTCGGACGCGGACCGTGAGCGGGCGCCCCTGCGCACTCGGCACACGCACGGCGACGCGCTCCCATTGCCAGTGATCCTTGATGTCCATCGCGATCATGCCCGGCACGACCCAAAGCGGCGCGCTGACGCCGAGCCCAAGGAACGCGGGCATGAGCAGGGGAGCGGCAGCGAGCGCCGCCGGTGCAGCGACCGTCATCGCGGCAAGGCCGGCGACACCGGCGACTCCGGTGGCGATGCCAGCGCGCCGACGACGCCACTTCAGCTGCGATCCATAACGCCAGGCGGCGAACTCCGGCCGAAGCGGCTGTCCGACCCGGATGAGGTCCACGCCGGCGGAGAGCTGCGCGAGTCCGATGTTCTCGGTCGATACCCGCGCGCGCGTACTCCTGAAGAGTCGCTCACACTCGTCGATGGCCTCCCATCGATCGTCGAGCGGCGACAGGTTCCACCGCCGACAGTCCGGGCACACCGCCCACAGCCTCCCGCGCGCGCTGTCGAACGCCAGGCGCGACCCGACGGGAAAGTGCTCGACCACCTCGTTCTTGCCGAGGCGACTGTGGCAGAACAGGCACGTGCTGAACATGAGGCTTCCCTCATCGGGTTCGTCTGACTTCGAATGTGATAGCCCGTCACAAGCTGGGCCACTGTGTCGGCTGGCTCTTAACCGATTCGTAATCACCCGACAGCCGGACGGGTCATCCCTCGACAACCCAATGACCAGCGCCTCGCTTTTTCCCAGCCCACGAGCCGGCGCTTAGACTAGTTTTGGTGGATGTTCAACCAAAGCTTGTGAAGGTCGGGCTTCTGACTCTCGGCTGCGACAAGAACACCGTCGACAGCGAGCGCTACCTCGCGGAGCTTGTCGCGCACGGTGCTCAGGCGACCGTCGACCTCGACGAGGCCGAAGTCATCATCGTGAACACGTGCGGCTTCATCGATGCCGCCAAGCACGAGTCCATCGGCGCGATCGTACAGGCCGGGCGCTACAAGCAGCAGGGTGTCTGTCAGGCGGTCGTCGCCGTCGGATGCCTCGTGCAGCGCCACAAGGACGAGCTGGCCGAGGCGTTGCCCGAGGTCGATCTGTTTCTCGGCGCGGCGGAAGCGGACCGTCTCATTCCCGAATTGACCGAGCGTGGATTGCTCGGTGACCCACTCGTGGATCACCCGGGCATCCGCGTCTACTCGGGCGACCTGCCGCACGTTCGGTATCTCAAGATCAGCGAAGGCTGCGACCACGGATGCGCGTTCTGCGCGATTCCGCTCATGCGCGGCAAGCATCGCTCGTTCGCACTCCCCGACGTCGTGCGCGAGGCGCAGTTGCTCGAGCTTCAGGGCGCGCGCGAGGTGAACCTCGTGGCGCAGGATCTCGCGCACTACGGTCGCGATCGTCGCGATGGCATTGGGCTGCCCGAGCTGCTCGAGTCGCTCGTTGCCGAGACGTCGATTCCGTGGATTCGGTTGCTGTATCTCTATTCGGCCGGGCTCACGCCCAAGCTGCTCGAGCTCATGGCGCGCGAGCCGCGGATTCTTCGCTACCTCGACATGCCCATGCAGCACGCCTCCGATGCCGTGCTCAAACGCATGCGACGTCCGGAGCGTCAGGATACTCAGCGGCAGCGCATTCAGCGCATCCGTGACGTCGTGCCTGACGTCGCGATCCGGACGACGTGCATCGTCGGATTCCCGGGCGAAACCGAGGACGACTTCCAGCAGCTGATGGACTTTCTCGAGGAGACGCGGTTCGATCGCGTCGGCGCGTTCACGTATTCCGCGCAGGAGGGCACGCGAGCGTGGTCGCTGCCTGACGACGTGCCTGACGACGTGAAGCGCGATCGCCTCGAGCGGTTGACAGAGCTACAGCGCGTCATCACGGGCGAGCGCTACGAAGGACACGTCGGTTCGCGCGTCCGCGTGCTCGTGGACGCGACCGCTGACGCCAGCGGGCGCGCGCAGGCGCGCGCCCCATGGCAGGCGGACGACGTCGACGGCGTCACCCGCGTCGTGACCAATGGTCAGCCCGGCGACTTCGTCGAGGTGCAGATCGACGCCGTGGAGGATGATTACGATCTGTCCGCGACTGCAGTCCGGATCGTCGACAGGTCTCCGCCACCGGCTCGCACTGCCAGGAGCGGGCGCGTGCTGCCTGTGGCATCGACAGTCGGGAGCTTCGGCCGTTAAGCCGATGCGTGAGCAGGCTCCCGATCTCGTGCGCGCCAAGCGATACGTCTTCGGGCTGGCTCTCGCGAGCGTCGCGTGCGCGCGCCGTCCGCCGACGTCCGCGGGCCCACCATCGCCTCCAGCATCATCCGCTGCCGACGCGCGGTTCATGCGCGTGTCGTTGGGCACTACGACCACGGCGACGATCACGTCGACATCCGCGTGGCGCCTGATCGATCGCGACGGGCGCGTCGTCGCGCGAGGCGACTCGGGTGAGCGGGCGTCCGTTTCGGCCACGAATGCCGCCATTCGCCTCGACCTCGGGTCGGAGACGTCTGCCTCGCTGGCGTCGCCGCTCTCACTCGTGAGCGACGGTGCCGGAGCAGTGGTGATCAACGGCCGCCGCTACCGTGGCAGATTGTCCCTTGTGGCCGCTGACTCGGGCGTCCAGGTCGTGAATCGAGTGCAGCTCGAGGACTACCTGCGAGGCGTCGTTCCTCGTGAGCTCGGTACGCGCAACACGGGCGACCGCGCGGCGCTCGAGGCGCAGGCAGTCGCGGCGCGCAGCTACGCCATCACGCGCCTCGCGGCTGACACGCGGGCGTACGACATCACCGCGACGACGAGCGATCAGGTGTACGGTGGAGTCGACGCCGAGAACGCCGTTGCGGACGCCGCCGTGTCGGCGACCGAAGGACTCGTGTTGTTTTACGAGGGACGCGTGGTGAGCGCTCCATATCACTCCACCTGTGGTGGCAGCACAGCGGAGCCGGCGGAGGTCTGGCGGTCGCGCAACGAGCCGTTCCTGCAGCGGGTCAGCGACCGCATTCCTGGCGGCGATCGGTATTACTGCGACATCGCGCCGCGCTTTCGCTGGGAGCGAAGCTGGCGTGGCGATACGCTCACCGCGATCGTCGAACGCTACCTGCGCGCGTATGCCCAGGTCCCGGCAGGTCCGGTGGGCGACGTACGTGACATCACCGTCGAAGGGCGGACCGCGTCCGGCAGAGTGTCGGCGGTCGTGCTGCAGACGACGCGCGGACGGTTCCGTGTGCAGGCGAACGACATTCGTTATGTGTTGCGCACGCCGGGTGGCGAGCTTCTCAACAGCACGTATTTTTCGCCCGAGGTTCTGGCGTCGCCCGATGGACGACTCTCGCGCCTGACGATTCGAGGGCTGGGCTACGGACATGGCGTGGGCATGTGTCAGTGGGGCGCCATCGGCCGCGCGCGCGCCGGTCAGGACTTTCGTACGATCCTCCGCACGTACTTCCCCGGAACCAGTGTTGCGCGCGCGTATTGATCTCTTCCGCCTGACGACCGCGATCATCGCGCTGCTCATCGCCATCGCGGTACCGCGGCCGGCTATGGCGCAGGCTGAAGGCTCGTGGCTCGAGCGTCTTGGCATCGACAAGCTGCGGTTCACGGCGCTGGGCGCGCAGGTGGGGCGCGTCAGCCCCTATGGCATCGAGTCCACGCCGGCGTACGCGCTTCAGGTGGACTACGGCGAGATCGCGCCGAGTTGGCGCGTCGTGTTCAACGCGACCTATTGGGATTCACGATTCCGCGACCGCAACGTTCGTGCGTACGCGGACTCGCTCCGCAACGCCATCTCGGACCCGACCGGCGACGCCGTGGTAGTGCTCGGCGACATCACGGTGTCGGACATCGCGCTCGGCGCCGATATACGCCGCACGTTCTTCAACCGCGCGTTGATCCGCCCATATCTCGGCGGTGGACTGGCGACGCATGTCGTGAATGCGGACGGTCGACTCATCGACGGGACATTCGTGGAGCGCGCGACGGATGTCATTGCGGTCGGCGTGGCCGGCATCGCTGGCACCAGCATTCGCGTCCTCCCGCACATCGCGCTCGACGCGCAGGCGCGCTACGATTTCCTCAGCCTGGCGCGCTTCGGCTCGATCCGTATTGGCGCGAACTACTACTTCGATAACCCGCGGCGTACTCGATGAAGCCCAATATTCGCGTCGGTGTCGTAGGTGCGGGAGCGATCGCGCAACTGGCGCATCTGCCACTGCTGTCGAAGATGCGTGGCGCGCAGCTCGTCGCGTTATGCGACAACGATCGGCCCAAGGCGCGCGCGCTCGCTGATCGGTTCGAAATTCCCGACGTTTTCACCGACATCGAGGACCTGCTCGAGTTCGACGAGCTGGACGCGGTCGTCGTCGCGACGCCGAACCATCTCCACGAGCCGCACGTGCTGGCCGCGCTCGCCGCGAAAGTGCATGTGCTGTGCGAGCGGCCGTTGTCACTGAACGCGCGTGGCGTCGAGCGCATCCTCGCGGCGGCGAATCGCGCAGACAAAAAGGTGTTCGTCGCGAACAACCACCGCTTCCGGTCCGACGTGCAGGCGCTCGATCGGTTTCTCCGCGGTGGTGAGCTGGGAAAGCTCACCGGAATTCGTGCCGGCGTGTACCAGCCTCGCATTCGGCATGAAGGGTGGCGCGCCCGACGCGCAGAGGCGGGCGGCGGCGCGTTCTTCGACCAGGGTCTCCCGATGGTCGATCTCGCGATGTGGCTCGCCGACTATCCGGCTCCCGTTCGCGTGTGGGCGCACATGGATCGGCCCCGGGGCACCGCAGTCGAGGAGTCGGCGCTGGTGACGCTCGAATGCGAGTCCGGCGTCGCGTTCACGTTCGACATTTCCTGGGCTTACGTCGGCCACGACGAGCGGTGGTGGTTCGAAACGCTGTCGTCACGCGGCAGCGCTCGGCTCGCGCCGCTGCGCGTCATCAAGGAGCTCAACGCGAAGCCCACGGACGTGTCCCCTGGCGGAGCTGCAGCGCGCGAGAGCTCGTTCAACCAATCGTACCGCGCAGAGCTCGCGCACTTTCTGTCGGTACTGCGCGAGGAAACGCCGTACGAGGCGCCGGCCGACCAGCTGCTGCTTCACAAGATCATCGAGGCGGCGTATCGCTCGGCGGACGAGGGAAAAGAGGTCCGTCTGTGAAGGTGCTGGCTGCATTGGCGTTGCTGTTTGGCGGCGGACTTCTCGTCGCCCAGACGCCGGGACCGGGGAACCGGGAACCGGGAACCGCGTCTGCCCCTGTCCTCGTTCCCCAATCGCCAGTCGCCAGCCCCCGTTCGCCAGGGGAGAGCCTAACGATCTACCTGATGACCATGGGCCCGGGCGACGAGGTGTGGGAGCGCTTTGGGCACAACGCGATCCGCATTGTCGATGCGGCGCGCGGCACCGATAGCGTGTACAACTGGGGAACATTCGACTTCGAGCAGCCGAACTTCATCCAGCGGTTCATGACCGGAAACACCGAATACTGGATGAAGGAAGACGGGATGGCGGAGACGATCGCCTTCTACCGCTACCTCAACCGCTCGATGTGGGTGCAGGAGCTCGACCTCTCGCCGGCCGAGCGCGCCGCGGTGCGCGACTTCATCGCCTGGAACGCGCGGCCTGAGAATCGATTCTACCGGTACGACTACTACCTCGACAACTGTTCGACGCGCGTGCGCGACATCATCGATCGCGTCACCGCTGGGCAGCTCAAGCCAGCACTTTCCGGCCGCCTAACGAACACGACCTTCCGCTTCTTCACCCAGCGCGCGGTGGAGGCTCAACCCATCATTGCGCAGGCCACGGATATCGCGCTCGGTGAGCTCGCTGACCGCCCGATCACCGGGTGGGAGGCAGCGTTTCTTCCGGAGCAATTGCAGGAACAGGTTCGCTCGGTCCAGATCCGCTCGGCCGATGGCACGGTTCACCCGTTGGTCAAGCGTGAGCAGCAGCTCTTCGCGGCGCAACGGCCACCGCTCGCCGCGGCCCCGTCCGACGAGACGATCCGCAATGTCGTCATCGGCATGCTCGTGGCTGGACTGCTCGCGTGGTTGGCGCGCGCCGCTCGGAGCGGACGGCGCGCCGCGAGGATCGCGTTTACCACGATCGCATCGCTCTGGGCGGCGCTGAACGGAATCCTCGGTCTCGTACTCGTCATCGCGTGGACCGCGACGCGCCACGTGTTCATCGGGCACAACGAGAACATCCTGCAGTTCGATCCGCTCTCGCTTGTGGTGGCGGTCGCGCTGCCGCTCGCCGTCGCTCGTGGTCGCGCGGTCGCCGTCGCGCGAACGGTCACCAGGGTCGTTGCCGTCATCGCACTCGTCGGCCTCGTGATGCAGGTGTTACCCTGGTTCAATCAGGTGAACGGCGCCGTCATCGCGTTGGCGCTGCCGGCGCACGTCGCGCTCGCATGGGCAGTCGCCGCGCTCACCGTGCAACCCGAGCGAGCCCCGACCCGAGCCGGCGCTGCGTCGAGCCAGGTCGCATCGCGATCCGCCGCGTGAGCGGGCTGTCTGTTGGCGTAGACGTCGGCGGCACGTTCACGGATCTCGTTGCGATCGCGGACGACGGCTCCGTCATCGCCTACAAGGTCTCCAGCACGCCCGCCGATCAGAGCGAGGCCGTAGACACGGCGTTGCGGGAGCTTCCTCGCGACGCGCCACCAGTCGCTCGCATCGTCCACGGCACTACCGTCGTGACGAACATGCTGCTCGAGCGCACCGGCGCTCGCGTCGTACTCTGCGCTACGCTCGGCGCGACTGATCTGCTCGAGCTGCGACGCCAGGAGCGCGCCGCGCTCTACGACCTTTCCGTGCACCATCCGCCGTCGCTGGTGCCGACTGAGCGTGTCGTCGGAGTCGCGGAGCGCATCGCACCCGAAGGCGTCGTGCGCGCACTCACGAGTGCGGTGGCGACGGACGTCGCTGCGCGGGTGTCGGAGCTCAGGCCTGACGTCGTTGCCGTATCGCTGCTGCATGCATACGCGAATCAGTCTCACGAGCGCATGGTCGCGTCCGCGATCGTGGAGGAGCTGCGCGCTCGTGGACTCACGTGCGACGTCGTGTGCTCGTCTGACGTGCTTCCCGAAATTCGGGAGTACGAGCGCACGGCCACGACCGTCTGCGAAGCGTACGTTCGCCCCGGTGTCGGCCGGTACGTTGCCCATCTGGCAACCCGGCTGGAGGCCGCTGGACTCCCGGCGCCAAGCGTGATGTCATCCAGTGGCGGGACGGCACCGGCGTCGGAAGCGGCATCGAGTGGTGCGTCGCTCGCACTGTCCGGGCCCGCGGGGGGCGTTGCAGGTGCGGCCTGCATCGCGCGCACGTTAGGCATCGATCAGGCGCTCACCATCGACATCGGCGGCACGAGCGCGGACGTCGGTCTCGTCCTGCACGGAGAACCGTTGCTCGAGGTCGGCGGATCGGTTGCCGGCGTGCCGATCGCGCTCCCACGCGTGCTCGTGGAAACGGTGTCGGCGGGTGGGGGAAGTCTCGCCTGGGTCGATGATGGTGGTGCGCTCCGCGTCGGGCCGCGAAGCGCCGGCGCGCATCCGGGGCCGGTCGCGTTTCGCCGTGGCGGCACACAGCCTACTGTCACGGACGCGCATATCGCCCTGGGCAACATTGCGGCAACCGTCATGAGCGACGGTGTCGAGCTCGACGTGGACGGAGCCGTTGCGGCGATCGACCGACTCGCGACTCGCATCGGGGCGAGCCGAAGCGCAACGGCCGACGCGATCGTGGCAATCGCCGATGCGTCGATGGCGCGCGCGTTACGGCGTGTGAGCGTCGAACGCGGCGTCGACCCACGCCAGTGCGCGTTGATCGCGTTCGGCGGCGGCGGCCCACTCCACGCGTGCGGTCTCGCCGATAGGCTCGACATCCGCCGTGTGATCGTCCCGCCGCACGCGGGCGTATTGAGCGCGCTCGGCCTCGCGATCGCACCGAACCGACGGTCGGCGGCCGCAAGTGTCATGCGTCGAGTCGAGGAGCTTTGCGCCGCGGACGTGAGTGCGCTGGCGACGACCCTCGCCGGCCGAGCAACGGCGCACGAGACGCAACCGGCCAGCGCCCACGATACGGTCGTGACGTGGGTCATGCGCGCTCGTTATGTGGGCCAGGGACATGAGCTGGACGTGCCGTTTGCTCCAGACACGCTGCCGGCGTCCCTGAACGACGCATTCGCGACCCGTCATCAGGAGCGCTACGGTTTCACGCTGGATCGCCCTGTCGAGATCGTCAGTGCCCGATGCATTGCCTCCACGGGGATGCATGACGTTAGGCTCGGGCGCCGCGGCGTGTGCCAGTGGGGACCCGATCGCCGCGATGACGGCGGCGCGCTCGACGTGGTCGTTCGCGGGCGCTCCACGATCGCCCTGCCTGACGCGACACTGCTCGTCGCCGACGGCTGGCAGGCGCAGTCGCTGCCGACCGGCGGCTGGGTCATGGAGCGAGCCCCGTGAGCGGTGCCGTCGGCAGCTTCGATCCGCTCGCGCTCATGGTCGTCTCGCACGCCGTGTCCATGATCGCGGAGGAAATGGGGGCCGTGCTCGAGCGCGGCGCCCTCTCGCCGAACATCCGAGAGCGACGGGACGCGTCATCGGCGTTGTTCGACGCGCGTGGACGCATGATCGCGCAGGCTGCGCACATTCCCGTCCACCTTGGCGCGATGCCCGAGTCGGTGCGGGCCGTGATGGCGCGGGCACCCGAGCCGGGTGATGTGTTCCTCCTCAACGATCCGTATGCCGGCGGGTCGCACCTCCCTGATCTGACGATGGTCGAGGCCATCGGCGTCGGTGACGAGGTGGTAGCGTACGCCGCTGTGCGCGCACACCACGCCGACGTGGGTGGACTGAGTCCGGGAAGCATGCCCCAGGGCGCGACGGAGCTGTTCCAGGAAGGCGTCATTGTCCCTCCGGTCCGGATCGAGCGTCGCGGAGTCGCGATCGATGACGTCATGCGGCTCGTGCTCGCGAACGTCCGCACGCCCGACGAGCGCCGTGGCGATCTGGCGGCGCAGCGCGCGGCCTGTGCAGCGGGACGCGATGGGTGGCTCGCGCTTCGCGCCCGCGAAGGCGCCGCACGTCTCGGCGCCGCATGTGATGCGTTGCTCGAGTACACGCGCCGGCGCGCGTTGGCGCGCGTGGCGGAGTTGGGTGACATCCACGGTTTCGCGCGCGATGCGCTCGAAGGTGATGGTGTGGACGACACCGATGTTCCGGTCGTGGTCGACGTTTCCGTGCGCGACGGGAAGCTCCGTCTCGACTTCGCGGGCACGTCGCCCGCCGTGCGCGGCAACGTCAACTGCCCACGTTCGGTGACTCGCGCCGCCGCGGTATTCGTGCTGCGCACGCTGCTCGACGACGATGTGCCGACGAACGACGGCATCGCCGACGCGCTGGATCTGGTGATTCCACCCGGCTGCGCGATCGACGCCCGGTGGCCGTCAGCGGTCGCGGCCGGGAACGTGGAGATGTCCCAGCGCATCACCGATACGATCTTCGCCGCACTGGGCGCCGCGTCCGTGCCTGTTCCGGCACAGGGGCAGGGGACCATGAACAACATCACGTTCGGCGGCCCTGGCTGGACGTTCTACGAAACGTTAGGCGGTGGCCAGGGCGCCGGTCCGCGCGGGCCGGGACCGAGCGCCGTCCACGTCGGCATGAGCAACACGCGCAATACCCCCATCGAGTCGCTCGAGCATGCGTATCCGATTCGGATCGACGAGTATGCCGTGCGCCACGACTCCGGCGGCGGCGGCGTCCATCGAGGCGGCGATGGAATCGTCCGGCGTTATCGCGTCCTGGAGCGCTGCACAGTGACGTTGCTGACCGAACGTCGGCGGCATGCGCCGCAGGGCGCCGCTGGTGGATCCTCCGGGCTGCCCGGCGCGAATCAGCTCAACGGCCGTCCAATCGCCGCCAAGTGCAGGCTACAGCTCGAGCCCGGGGATGTGATTACCGTGATGACGCCGGGCGGCGGCGGCTGGGGCAGCTAGACCTCGAGCTCGAGTCCCTCGGCCGCCGCTACGATGCGCAGTGTGCGGCCAGAACGGGCCGTTGCCGCGCGACATTCATTGAGGCGAGCATCCAGCTCATCGTCGCTGCGATCTGGGCTGTGATGGAACAGCACGAGCGTTTCGACGCCGGCCTCGAGCGCGAGTGCGACTGCGTCGCCGTACGTGGAATGGCCCCACCCGCGATGCGTCTCGTACTCCTCCTCCGTGTACGTCGCGTCGTGAATGAGCACGCGCGCGCCGCGGATGAACTCCACCAGCTTCGCGCGCCAGCGGTCGCCGCTCGCTGACGCATCGCCGGCGCGCAGCTCATTGTCCGAGATGTACACGAAGGCAGAGCCGCTGTCCGAGTTGCCGCTGGTCCGCGATTCGAATCGGTAGCCTAACGCGCCGCCCGGATGCCGCACCGAGAACGCGCGCACGTCGAACCCTTCGTTGACATGATGCTCGTCGACCAGCTCGCGAAAATCGAAGGTCGCTGCGAGCTCCTCGAACGCGACGGGGAAGACGACCGGAGACATCTGATCCCGCACGACGCGGCGAATGCTCGCGGCAAGCGATTTCGTTCCCCAGATGGTGAACCGGTTTCCCCGCTGGAACGCCGGCGCGAAAAACGGAAACCCCTGGATGTGGTCCCAGTGCGCGTGTGTCAGGTAGATGTCGCCCGTGATGGGCGACCCGTTCGCACGGGCGATGAGAGCGCGCCCGAGCTCCCGGATGCCGGTACCCGCATCGAGCAACACCAGCGATCCGCTCGGCGTCCGGACTTCGATCGATGGCGTGTTCCCGCCGTACCGGACCGTTGCCGGCCCGGGACTCGGGATGGATCCGCGGGTGCCCCAGAAGCGGAGGCGAAAGGACATCGACGCTATCAGGTATCGGCTATCAGCTTTCAGCTACGAGTTCGCAGCCGATAGCCGGAGACTGGGAGCCGACTATACCCGTGCTTGAGCGCAACGCTTCAATGCGGCGCGATCAGCCAGCGCAATGCGACGCCGTTCGACGTTGATCCAGCCCTGGTTCTGGAAGTCGCGCATGGTGCGGGACACCGTCTCTCTGCTCGCGCCGATCATGTGCGCGATCGTCTGGTGCGTCAGCGGCTTCTCGATCTTGTCCCCGTTGTCGTCGGACGCAAAGTCGAGCAGAAGGCGAGCGATACGCCCCGGCACATCGAGGAGCGCCAGTCCGTGGATCTTGCCGTCCGCGCGGCGGAGCCGGCGAGACAGTTCCTGCATGAGCACCCACGCCACGGCCGGATTGGCCTCGACTCGGCGACGGAAATCGTCGCTGCGCAGCACGAGCACGTTGGTGTCTTCCATCGCGATCACGTGCGCCGAACGCGGCTGCTCGTCGATCAGGGAGAGCTCGCCGAAATGCTCGCCCGGTCCGAGGACGCCGA
>Ga0310810_10004470_pt1 | contig 15474 bp, 15 predicted proteins | sample NCmetagenome_FD_207641 | JGI IMG/M metagenome (GOLD analysis project Ga0310810, IMG submission 207641) | Soil microbial communities from experimental microcosm in Duke University, North Carolina, United States - NC | ecosystem: Engineered > Artificial ecosystem > Soil microcosm > Unclassified ...
GCGAACCAGCCACAGGATGGCATTCGGGCGGTCCTGGCGGCGCGAAACGGGGGTGTAACGCGGACCCTTTTTGCCGCGATCCGGCGAGGGAACCGCGACCTTCGGCTCGGTCAGCTTGAGGCGCGCATCCGGGTTTTTCTCGGCCTCCGCAATCTGCTCGCGAGTCAACTGGCCGGTCACGATCGGGTCCAGACCCTTGATTCCCTGCGCGGCGTCGCCATCGGCAATGGCCTTAACCTCCAGCGGGTGCAGCTTGCAGAATTCGGCGATCTGGTCGAACGACAGCGCGGTGTTGTCCAGAAGCCAGACGGCGGTTGCCTTCGGCATCAATGGTGCTGCGGTCGCCATGGCAAATCTCCTCTACGCTTCGCCCGCCCTCCGGGCGAAGCACCAGATCATCGAGGATGATCGGAAAGTGGCCGGAATATAGGGGGAGAGGTCCGGTCATGCAACCGTTCCGCTTGACAGGGGAGGCCCGCGCACCCCATGTCGGGGGTGGAAATGCGCGCAGAAAATGCGCTGTTTCGAGGAATTGTATGCCAACAAACCTGCCAAAACCCGCTCTGAAAGTCTTTCTCTGCTCGCCGCGCGGGTTCTGCGCCGGCGTCGTGCGTGCGATAGAATCGGTTGAGCGGGCACTCACGATCTATGGGGCGCCGGTCTATGTGCGGCACGAGATCGTGCACAACAAGTATGTCGTGGACAGCCTGCGAAAAAAGGGCGCGATTTTCGTCGAGGAGCTGAGCGAAATTCCGGATGACAATGTTCCGGTCATTTTCTCGGCGCACGGGGTTCCCCGCTCGGTTCCGGAAGAAGCCTCGCGGCGCAATCTGATCTCGCTCGACGCGACCTGTCCGCTCGTGACGAAGGTTCATCGCGAGGCGGAGATCCATTACCGGCGGGGCCGCGAAATCCTGCTCATCGGGCATGCGGGCCATCCGGAAGTCGTCGGCACAATGGGCCAGCTCCCGGCCGGAAGCATCACCTTGGTGCAGACAACCGACGACATCGACCGATATATGCCGCGTGACGAAAGCAAGCTCGCTTATGTGACGCAGACCACCCTGTCGGTCGACGACACCGCCGAGATGGTCGAGCACCTCAAGAAGCGGTTTCCGAACATCGTCGGCCCGCACAAGGAAGATATCTGCTATGCGACCACGAACCGCCAGGACGCGGTCAAGCGCGTGGCGCCGGTGGTGGACGCCATGATCGTCGTCGGCGCGCCGAATTCGTCAAATTCGCAAAGACTGAAAGAGGTGGCCGAACGTTCGGGCTGCCCGCGCGCGGTCCTGGTACAGCGAGCGGGTGACCTCAACTGGGGCTACTTCGACGGCGTCACCAAGATCGGCGTCACGGCGGGTGCATCGGCTCCCGAAGTCCTGGTCGAGGAAATTCTCGGCGCGCTCTCGGAGCGTTTCGCGATTGAGCTTGAGACTGTAACTGCGACCGAGGAGGGAGTGTTCTTTCCGCTGCCCCGCCCGCTGCGGGAGCACGAGCCGGCGGAGTAGCGCTTAAATGGCGGTCTACACCGACGTTACGGCGGAAGATCTCGGCCGCTTTCTCTCAGGTTATGACGTCGGGGAGCTGCTCGCCTACAAAGGCATCGCGGAGGGCGTCGAGAACTCAAACTTCCTGGTGCATACCGCCACCGGAAATTTCATTCTCACGCTGTATGAGAAGCGCGTCGCTGAAGGCGATCTGCCGTTTTTTCTGGGCCTGATGGAGCATCTTGCCGCGCGCGGCATCACATGCCCGCAGCCGGTCAAGAACAGGCAGGGCGGGATGCTCGGCAAGATTGCGGGGCGGCCGGCGGCGATCGTGACATTTCTCGACGGACTCTGGATCCGCCGGCCAAGTCCCGGTCACTGTGCTGCAGTCGGCGAAGCGCTGGCGCAACTGCATCTTGCGGGAGCGGATTTCAAGCTCAAGCGCGCGAACGCCTTGTCGATCGAAAGCTGGCGTCCGCTTTATGAGCACGCGAAACCGCGTGGCGACAGCGTGCGCCCCGGCCTTTGCGGTGAAATCGCCAAGGAACTCGATGCGCTGGAAAAATCATGGCCGCGCAAATTGCCGCAAGGCGTGATCCATGCCGACCTGTTTCCCGACAACGTGTTTTTTCTCGGCGACAAATTGTCGGGCCTGATCGACTTCTATTTCGCTTGCACCGATACGCTGTTTTACGACGTCGCCGTTTGCCTCAACGCCTGGTGCTTCGAGACGGACCATTCCTACAACGTCACCAAGGGACGCGCGCTGCTGAACGCTTACAACAAGGTACGCGCGCTGTCCGCGGCCGAACGGACCGCGCTGCCGATTCTCGCGCGCGGCGCCGCCATGCGATTTCTTCTCACCCGGCTGGTTGATTGGCTCGCGGTGCCCGACGGAGCGCTGGTGCGGCCGAAGGACCCGCTCGAATACTACCGAAAACTGCGCTTTCACCAGTCGGTGAAAAGCGTCGAGGATTACGGGCTCTGATGACCGAGCAGCGCGTGACCATTCATACGGATGGTGCCTGCTCGGGCAATCCGGGCCCAGGTGGCTGGGGCGCCATTCTCGCTTTCGGCGATCATAAGAAGGAGCTGATGGGCGGCGAGCCGCATACGACGAACAACCGCATGGAATTGATGGCGGCAATTTCTGCGCTGGAAGCGCTGAAGCGGCCGTGCACGGTCGACCTTCATACCGACAGCGAATACCTCAAGAACGGAATCACATCCTGGATTCACGGCTGGAAAAAGAATGGCTGGCGCACGGCAGACAAGAAGCCGGTCAAGAACATCGATCTGTGGAAGCGGCTCGATGAGGCGCTCGGTCATCACAAGGTGCACTGGCACTGGGTCAAAGGCCACGCCGGTCACGCCATGAACGAGCGGGCCGATGAGCTTGCGCGCGAAGGCATTGTCGCCGCGCGCGCAGGTGCAATCGGCGCGATGAAATCGAAATAGTCATTCCGGGGCGCGGGCTTTAGCCCGCGAACCCGGAATCCAGAAATGATTTCAGTGCTTGTATCTGGATTCCGGGTTCCGGCCTTTCGGCCGGCCCCGGAATGACGAATTGGATTCTACAACTGCGCCAGCAAGGCCTGGCCGCCTGAAATGTCGCACTTGCCCGGCGCGTCTTCGATGTTGAGTTTTTTCACCACGCCATCATCGACCAGCATCGAATAGCGCTTGGAGCGGGTGCCGAGACCGTTTCCCGATCCGTCGAAAGCCATGTCGATCGCCTTGGCAAAGTCGCCGTTGCCGTCGGCAAGAAAATCAATCTTTCCCTCGGCGCCGGTCGATTTCTTCCAGGCTTCCATCACGAACACATCGTTTACGCCAGTCACCGCAATGCTGTGAACGCCTTTCGCCTTGATGGCGGCGGCATTGTTCAGAAAGCTGGGGATGTGAAGGTTATTGCAGGTCGGGGTAAAGGCGCCGGGCACGGCAAACAGCGCGACCTTGCGTCCTTTGAAAACCTCATCCGTTGTTTTCCAGACCGGACCCTCGGTTGACATGACGCGGAACTTCGTATCGGGCAATCGATCACCGACCTTGATAGGCATGGGTATCCTCTCGCGTTGCAAATAATTTTGTTTCTTGACTGCGGTAGTTACGCCCTTGTTGGCGTTTAGTCGAGATGGGTTTTCGTTTCGACCGCGCGGTCGCCGGTGACGACGGTAAATGTCAGATCAAGCTGGCCTTTAGGATCGACACCGGGCGGCAAGCCGTCAAGCTCGAAGCTGAATTGGGCGCGCCCAGCAGGCGCAGATTTCACCGGCTTCGGAATGGGCAGCGCCCATTGCGGCGTGGGGCCTTCGACAAATAGCTCAACCGGTTTCCCCGTTGGTGCGCCGAGCTCGACAATAACAGAAGGTTTCGCCCCGACATTGACCCGCTTTGCGGTGAGCCCGAGTTGCGCCGCGGTGACGCGCTTTGGCACGCGCGTCTCGGCTGTCGTCAGTACCGGATTATGCTTGCTGTCGCCGCTGACAAGCGTCAGCTCGGCGCGGCCTTCGACGGGCACGCATAGTTTCTCGCAAACCGCGTAGTCGACCTTCACGCGAAGCCGAACCGGCTTCCCGGCCTGCTGCGGTGAAACGACGACCGGAAATATCACCGTGTCCTTGTAACCAAGCGATTGACCCGTCTCGTCGGTGAACAGATGCGGCGCCGGAAAGAGCACGTCGGCCTTCTTCAGATTTTCAGAGCCGGAAAAATCGAAGTGTGGTGGCACGCCGGAATCGCCGGGATAGCGCCAATAGGTTTTCCAGCCCGGCCGCAATTTGACTTCGACGCCGGCGCGCAACTCGGGGTCCTCTGCTTTGTTGCTGCCGGCGATCAGCCTGATGGCCGACCGTACGTCTTCGTTCCAAGGTGATTCGTCCGCGGCTTGCGCCGTCGTCCCGACCAGGGCCGGAATGGCGCAAGAAACCAACGCCGCGCAAAATGATCTGTGAATATTGCCCATGGCCTTTGGTCTAGTTGGTAACCATATGCCGCGCCACTGAATTCATTGTGAGCACGCATTGAACACGGTCTTGGCCGGGCGCTGCCACAATTATCCCGTCGATTATGACGGTGAAAGTTGAACTTTCCGCCGCAAGCTTCGTTTGCAAAGGCGAGTCGTTCGGGTAACCTTTTGCCATGAAGATTTCACGCAAAGCGACGCAGCAAAGCGCAACGTCGGGCCGAGGCTATCTCGACGGGCAGATGCTGATCGCAATGCCGGCCATGAGCGACGAGCGTTTCACGCGCGCGGTGATCTATGTCTGCGCCCATTCGACTGAAGGTGCGATGGGCATCATCGTCAATCAGCCGGCGCAGAATATCAAATTTCCCGACCTCCTCGTGCAGCTCGAAGTGATCCCGGCGGCCGAGCGTATCCAGCTTCCGGACCGTGCCGAAGACGTGAAAGTGCTCAAGGGCGGTCCCGTCGAAACCGGGCGTGGCTTCGTCTTGCATTCGGCTGATTTCTTTATCGAGAACTCGACGTTACCGATCGATGAGGGGATTTGCCTGACGGCTACGCTCGACATCCTCAAAGCAATTGCACGCGGCAATGGCCCAGCCAGTGCAATCCTGGCGCTCGGCTATGCCGGTTGGGCTCCCGGGCAGTTGGAGCAGGAGATTCAGCAGAACGGCTGGCTGCACTGCGCCGCGGATCCGGAGTTGATCTTCGGCCAGGACACCGACATGAAATATGAAAAGGCCCTGCGCAAGATCGGCATCGATCTCGGTATGCTGTCGAGCGAATCCGGCCACGCCTGATTTTATTCGGATGCAATCTTGAGGGCGCGCAGGCGGCTCGGCTTGTCGACGAGCAGATCGCGCGCGGCATCGGACGTCATCGGCTCGCCGAAGGCAAAACCTTGCGCGTATTCGCAACCAAGCTGGTAAAGCTCGACCGCGTCTGAATCGGTTTCGGCGCCTTCGGCGACCACTTCCATTCCGAGATCGTGCGCAAGCGCGATAATTGACCGCAGGATAACCGGCCGGGTGCCGCGCGCCGTCGTGCGCACGAACGATTGGTCGATCTTGATCGTGTCGAATGGAAAACGCTGCAGATACGCGAGCGAGGAGTGTCCGGTTCCGAAATCATCGAGCGACAAACCGGCGCCGAGTTCCTTGATCCTGGTCAGCATCTGCGCGGCGTGCTCCGGATTTTCCATGACCAGCGACTCGGTGATTTCGAGCTTGAGGGTCCCGCGCGCAATTGCCGTGCGGCCCAGCACTCCACGCAGATCCTGGATGAGATCGTGGCGCAGTAATTGCCGCGACGAAACGTTCACGCTGGCAAAGACGGGCTCGCGCGCGCGGGTCGCGGCCTGCCATTGCGCGAGTTGCTTGGCGGTGTGATCAAGGACAAAAAGGCCCAGGTCCACGATCAAGCCGATTTCCTCGGCGATCGATATGAATTCCTTTGGCGACAGCCTGCCGAGCTTCGGATGGTCCCAGCGGGCGAGTGCTTCGAAGCCCGCGATGGCTCGATCCTCGAGCCGCACGATCGGCTGGTAGAGCACCTTGATCTCCTCGCGCTCGATGGCGCGGCGCAATTCGGATTCCATCGTCAGGCGGTCGGTCTTGCGAGAACGCATGGCCGGCTTGAAGATCTCGATGCGGTCGCCGCCAATACGCTTGGCGTAGTACATCGCCAGTTCGGCGTCCTTTAATACCTCATCTGTCCGGTGTGCCGCGTTTTCGGCAAGCGCCAATCCAATTGAAGCGGTGAGGAAAATCTCGCGGTCGTTGAACGCGATCGGCGCACGCAAAGTACGGCGTATGGTCTCGGCGAATGCGACGATGCGCGCGGGCTCGCGCTCTGACAGCACAATCAGGGCAAATTGGTCGCCCGACAGCCGCGCCAGTGTGTCCTGCGGCTTGAGCAGGCGTGACAGCCGACGGGCGATCGTGAGCAGAATGGAATCGCCCACCGCCATGCCGACTGAATCGTTGACCTGCTTGAAGCGGTCGAGATCGATAACCACGATGGACGGGCGGATCTGGGAATCCGCGCGAGCAAAGCCGAAGGCGGCCTCCATGCGGTCGAGGAACAGCTCGCGATTGGGCAGGCCGGTGAGATTGTCGTGGACTGCGTCGAACAGCAGCCGTTCTTCTGCGTTTTTGAAATCGGTCACGTCGGTAAGCGTTCCGACCAGGCGCACGACCTCGCCATCCGAACCAACCACCGGCCGCGCCTTGAGCGTGAACCAAAGATAATGGCCGTCGGCCGTGCCCAGCCGGAAATCCTGGGTGAGACGGCCGCGCCGCTGCTCGACCATGCCGTCAAGCGAAGCGCGGAAGCGGTCGCGATCGAGCGGATGCAGAACCTCGAGCCAGTCCGCGGCCGGACCCTCCAGCGTGCCGCGCTTGAGGCCGAGCATGTGCTCGGTTTCGGGGCTGGTGAAGACCTTGTCGGCGGAGACGTCCCAGTCCCAGATCAGATCGCCGGCGCCGGTCAAAGCGAGTGCACGGCGCTCGACGTCTGACACGATGCCGTGCGTGATGCCGCCGGCGAACGCATGCTGCATGACGGTGAAGCCGATCAGCATCACGATCAGCACCAGGCCGCCGAGCAGCGCCGGGCCGATGATGTCATTCGTGACGAGGCCAAGGATCGCCAGCGCCGCTGCCATAGTCCACACCACCAGCAGCAGCCAGGTCGGGATCAGCAGCACCGCGCGATCGAAGCCGTGCGTCGAGAGATAAATGACGAGGGCAAAACCGAACACCGCGATGCCGAAAAGCGACATACGCGCGACGCCGGCGGCGACAGCCGGGTCAAAGACCGCGACCGCAATCAGCGCGGCAAGTGCGGCAAGCCACGCGATGGTGATGTGCGCGTAGCGCACGTGCCAGCGCGACAGATTGAGATAGGCAAACAGAAACACGAGGAGGGTGGCCGACAGGATCGCCTCGCCGCAGGCGCGCCACACGCGCTCCGCACCGGCCGACATGTCGAAGACCTTGCCCCAGAAACCGAAGTCGATGCCGATGTAGACCAGCACCGCCCAGCCAAGCGCCGCAGCGGCCGGAAACATGATCGAGCCCTTCACCACGAACAGGATGGTGAGGAACAAAGCCAGCAGGCCGGCGATGCCGATGACGATGCCGTAGTACAGGGTGAAGGAATTGATCTTGTCCTTATAGGCGTCGGGCTCCCACAGGTAGATCTGCGGCAGCTTATCGGTGCGCAGTTCCGCCACGAGCGTGATCACGGTGCCCGGATCAAGCGTAATCCGGAAAACGTCAGCGGTCGTGCCTTCCTGGCGCACCGGTCGATCGCCGGTGGACGGCGTGATCGCGGCAATGCGCGACAGGCCGAGGTCCGGCCAGAAAATTCCGGAGCCGACCATCCGGTAGTGCGGCACGACGATCAGTCGGTCGATCTGCTCGTCGCTGTTGTTGGTGAGCGCAAGCACAGCCCAATTAGTGTTGCCTTCACGGGCGCGCACCTCGATGCGGCGAACGATTCCGTCCGGACCAGGCGCGGTCGAGACCTGGATGCGATCGCCTTCGGTTTTTTGGACTTCAGTGGCGGCGGTCAGATCAATAGCGGCGGCATCGAGACGTACGTTGACGGCATCCACCGCATGAGCGGCGGACATTGCAAACAGCGAAACAGCGAATGCTGTCGCCAGCGCTGTCAAGCAACGCGTCATTGTCGAGCCAAATCCCCCTTCGACGGCTGCCTCTTTTGTTCCGCGGCCGTCGCCTCGCTCGCTGTCGAATTTTGCAAACAATCGCACCCTGTCAGTCGTTTAAGGCGGACATTATGCCGATTTCACGGCTTCTGAAAAAATGGACCTCTCGTCAAAGTGTTAGCACGATTTTGCCGATATGTGCGCTGGTTTCCATGAGCGCATGGGCCGCGGGTGCGTCTTTCAAGGGAAAGGTCTTGTAGATAACTGGTTTAACCTTGCCCGCAACGATCAGCGGCAGCACCTTTTCCTCCACGGCGCGTGCAATTGCGCCCTTGTCGGGAATCGCTCGGGCACGCAGCGTCGAACCGGTGTGATGAAGCCGCTTGAGCATGATGCGGCGGAAATCCACCGTTGCCTTTGGATTGCCCTGAAAAGCAATCTGCACGATGCGCCCTTCCACCGCCGCCGCTTCGTAGTTGCGCGCGATGTAATCCCCTCCCACCATGTCCACTATAACCTCGGCGCCCTTGTCGTTCGTCGCGGCTTTCGTGGCTGCAACGAAGTCCTCGGTCTTATAGTTAACGGCGACATCGGCGCCGAGTTTGCGGCAGGCGTCGCATTTCTCAGGTGAACCCGCGGTCGTGACAACGCGAGCGCCAAATGCTTTCGCCAGCTGAATCGCCGTCGTGCCTATGCCGGACGAACCGCCGTGCACGAGCAAAGTCTCGCCGCTTTTCAGGCCTCCACGCTCAAATGCGTTGTGCCAGACAGTGAAGAAGGTTTCCGGAATTGCGGCCGCCTCAACCATCGACAGGCCAGAAACCGGCAGCGCGTGACTTTCGTGCGCAACGCAATATTCGGCATATCCTCCACCCGAAACCAAGGCCATGATCCGGTCGCCGATTTTCCATCGCTTGACGTCGGAGCCCAGCGCAACAATTTCTCCCGCAATCTCGAGACCCGGAATATCCGGCGCACCGGGTGGCGGAGGATAAAGTCCCATGCGCTGCATCACATCGGGGCGGTTCACGCCGGCGGCGGCAACCTTCACGAGGATTTCTCCCGTTCCGGGTCGCGGAACGGGCCGCTGCTCCGGCGTAAGCATGTCCGGGCCACCGGCAGCCTTGATGCCGATTGCAGTCATTTGGGATGGAATCGCGGCCATTGTTTCCTCGTTATTTGCGCACCGAGATGCTCTTGTTTAGGCGGGGTTCCGCCATGTGACAACCGCGGCAGCGGCGGCTAGATTTCTGCGGCAGGAGGCGAAGATGCCGGCGATCGACGATGACGACAAACCGAAGAAAAAGATCGCGCACGAAATTGGGCAGGACCTGACTCTGCTTTCGGTCGAGGAGCTCGGTGCGCGCGTGCAGCTCCTCCGCGATGAAATCCAGCGCATCGAAGCCGACATGATGCAAAAGCGCGCGTCGCGCGCCGCAGCCGATCAGTTTTTCAAGCGATGACGCCGGCCGAAGGTGCGGCGGTATTCCCATGCGGAAGCGTTTGGAAAATATTTCCGCATTGCGCGCATGTTCTTAAGTTGTCGTTAAGCTTTCTGGCCGTTTACTAGCGCCGTCCATCTTCATATGGACATTGAGTGGCTCCTGTCCACTCTGTTTGACGCCTCCCTGTTATCACCTTGAGCCGCCGGCAACGGCGGCTCCTTTTTTTGTCCCAGAATGAAACGGCGACAGCGGTGCTGCGGATCCGCGCAGCAACTATATCGCAATGTTAACCATATCGCTGTCTGGACAGAACCCGCCTGCACGCGTCATGCTTACCCAATCGTATACGGAGCTGTTCCGCTCCGGTGTGGGAGAGTGTGGCGTATGTCGGAAAAATTTGCGGGCCAGGCGCAGCCCGTTCCATTCGGGGAACGGCTTGCAAGCTCCCAGGCCTTCGCCGAGCTGTTTCGTGAGGGCATGGCGCTGGTCGAAGAAACGGCGACTTATCTCGATGGTCCTGGCCGCCAGCAGTCCAAGAAGCTCGAGCGCTCCGCTGCATTGGCTTATGCGACAGAAAGCATGCGTCTGACCACCCGGCTGATGCAGCTTGCCTCCTGGCTGCTGCTACACCGCGCCGTGAAGGAGGGCGAGATGTCGCTTGCGCAGGCCGGCAAGGAAAAAAGCAAGGTCAAGCTGGCGTCGGCCGACAATCACGATCCGAACAGTATTGAATTGTTGCCGCCGGCACTCAGCGATCTCATCGCGCGCTCGCAGAAGCTTTACGCAAAAGTGCGACGGCTCGACGCGACGATCTACAATCCGGGTCCGGTGGAACGTCCTGCAACGGCGAACCCAGTCGAACGGCAGCTTGGCCTTCTCAAGGCGGCTTTCGGGACTGAACGCGTCTGATCGGCCTTCATTTCGGCAAACAAAAACCCCCGCAGATGCGGGGGTTTTTTATCTCCCGGCAATGTCCTTATTTCTTCTCTTCGGTCTTCAGGAAGCCGGAGAATTTCTTCTGGAAGCGGGAGACGCGGCCGCCGCGATCGAGGATCTGCTGCTGGCCCCCGGTCCAGGCCGGGTGCGATTTAGGGTCGATGTCGAGGTGCAGGACATCACCTTCCTTGCCCCAGGTGGAGCGCGTGGTGAACTCGCTGCCGTCCGTCATCACGACCTTGATGGTGTGATAGTTGGGATGGAGATCTTGTTTCATGTCTTCAATCCGGGCGCTCAAAAGGCGCTGATTTGCTTGATTTGGCGCTCCTATACAGGAGCCGGCCGATGGCGGCAAGCGGCTGCAATTGACCGCCGCCAAGCCCGCAAGGCATTAAAGAAGCGGTACACGGGGCGGTAAGAGGCGTCGCATGAGTTATTCGAGCGATGGACGTGGCCTCGATATGGCGCACACACCCGCCCCGGATGAGCGCCGCTCGCTAAACCTCAGACCGCTGGTCGGCTTGGTTCCCTATATCATGCGCTATCGCGGGCGCGCCGCGGCGGCGCTTGCTGCACTCATCGTCGCTTCGTTGACGACCTTGATCGTGCCGGTGGCTGTTCGCCGCATGATCGATTTCGGATTCTCCGACAAAGCAGCGCAACTTATCGATAGCTATTTTGCGGTGATGGTCCTCGTCGTGGCTGTCCTCGCGGTCTCGAGCGCCTTACGATTTTATCTGGTGACGACCTTAGGAGAACGTATCGTCGCCGATCTGCGCTCGGACGTATTTGCGCATCTTACGCGCCTGTCGCCGGCGTATTTCGATGCCGCGCGCACCGGCGAAATTGTGTCGCGGCTCACGGCCGATACGACCCAGATCAAATCGGCGGTGGGCGCCTCGGTGTCGATCGCGCTACGCAATCTGGTTCTGTTTCTTGGCGGCGCAGGCATGATGGTCGTGACCAGTCCGCGGCTGTCCTTGTTCGTGCTGGGTGCAATTCCGGTGATCGTGCTTCCGCTCGTCGCCTTCGGGCGTGCCGTGCGCCGGCGTGGCCGCGCGGCGCAGGATACGCTCGCCAATGCGTCCGGTTATGCCAATGAACTGATCGGCGCGATGCGAACAGTGCAGGCTTTCACCAGCGAGGAACCGGCGGGCTCTCGTTTCACGGTAGCGGTCGAGCAGGCTTACGCCGCGGCCTGCGGCGCGACCAAGGTGCGCGCGGTTCTTACGGCGGTCGTCATCTTCCTCGTCTTCGCCAGCATTGTGATCGTACTCTGGGTGGGCGCCCAGGATGTGCTCGCAGGCGACATCACGCCGGGGCGCCTTAGCCAGTTTGTGTTGTACGCCGTGTTTGCCGCGGGCGGGCTTGGCGAATTGAGCCAGGTATGGGGCGAAATCTCGCAGGCGTCCGGCGCGGCCGAACGGCTATTCGAAATTCTGAAAGTCGAGCCGCAGATCAAGGCCCCCGCACGCCCGGTTGTGCTGCCGCGGCCCGCGAATGGCGACGTTGCCTTTCACCACGTCAACTTCTTTTATCCCGCCCGTCCGGAGGTGCCGGTTCTGGAAAATCTTTCGTTTCGCGTCGCGCCGGGCGAAAAGCTTGCTCTGGTTGGGCCATCAGGCGCCGGCAAAAGCACCATCTTTCAATTGATCCTGCGGTTTTACGATCCCGTGTCCGGGACCGTGACGTTCGACGGCGTTCGTCTTACCGACGCCGATCCCGCTGCGCTGCGGTCGCGCATCGCGCTGGTGCCGCAAGACACGATCGTGTTCGCGACGAGCGTGCGCGACAATATTCAGTTCGGACGGCCGGATGCCACCGAGGCTGAAATCGAGAAAGCGGCGGAAGCCGCCCATGCCACAGAATTTATCCGCCGCCTGCCGCTGGGATTTGAGACGCCGCTCGGCGAACGCGGCGTCACGCTGTCGGGCGGACAGCGTCAGCGAATCGCAATCGCGCGCGCGATCCTGCGCAAAGCGCCGCTGTTATTGCTTGATGAAGCGACATCGTCACTCGATGCCGAAAGTGAAACATTGGTGCAGCAGGCGCTCAAGCGACTGATGCTAAACCGTACGAGTATCGTCATAGCGCACCGGCTTGCGACCGTGCAGTCGTGTGACCGTATTCTCGTTCTCGATCACGGCCGCATCATTGAGGAGGGGACGCACGCATCGCTGGCCTCAGCGGGTGGGCTTTATGCGCGTCTGGCAAAGTTGCAATTCGAGATGGGCGCGGCCTAACCGCGCCACGCCATGCGGTTCACCGGCAGGCCGGACACAGGGTTTTTGTCTTCGCCCGCATATGCAAAGCCGTGCTTCTCGTAGAAGCGAATAGCGCGAAGATTGTCCTTGTTGACGAGAAGTTCGATCCCCTTGGGCGACAGGCGCTTGGCTTCATCGAGCAGAGCCGACGCAACATCCGATCCCCAGTGCTCGGGGGCAACGACGATCTGGTCGAGATACATCGTCTTCGGATCGATGGTCACGAAGCCGATAATAGCTCCGTGGCGTTCCGCTACGGCGATTTGCGCCGAAGGCACGAGCTCATTGCGCCAGCGCTCGCGCCACCATGGCTGACGTGCGTTGAAATCGAGGTGTGGGTAGTGGCTGGACCATGTTCGGCGCCACAGTTCGATCGCCGCGTCTTCATCCGCGGTGGCGTAGGGGCGCAAAGTGAAGGTTGTCGCGCTCACCGCTCGGTCAGCTTGAACTCAATGCGGCGATTGCGCCCGTAGGCATCCTCGGTTTTACCAAGGTCGATTGGCTGGAACTCGCCGAACCCGGCGGCCACCAGCCGCTGCGGAGAAACGCCCTTGCCGATCAAGTATTGCACGACCGAAATCGCGCGGGCCGCCGAAAGGTCCCAGTTCGACTTGAATGCGCCGCCCGAAATCGGCCGCACGTCGGTGTGGCCGTCAACGCGCAGCACCCAGGCAAGGTCGGCGGGAATCTGCTTTTCCAGTTCGAGCAGGGCGTCGGCGACCTTGTCGAGCTCGGCCCGGCCTTCCGTCTTGAGGTCGGCCTTGCCGGTGTCGAAGAAGACCTCGGATTGCAGGACGAAACGGTCCCCTACGACGCGGACGTCGGCGCGGTTGCCGAGGATTTCACGCAACTTGCCGAAGAAATCCGAGCGGTACCGCTTGAGCTCGTTGACACGCTCGGCCAATGCGAGGTTCAGCCGCTGGCCGAGTTCGGTGATACGGCTCTGGGAATCCTTATCTTTCTTTTCCGCAGCGTCGAGCGTCTGCTCAAGCGCCGCCAGCTGTCGGCGCAGGGCCGCGATCTGCTGGTTGAGGACTTCGACCTGCGCCAGCGCGCGCGCTGAAATTCTCTTTTCGCCCTCGAGCTGTCCGGTGAGTTCGGACACCTTGCCCTGAGCGGCTGCAGCGCCGGCGCCGGCGCTTTCGGCAGTGCCCTTGAGGCGGTCGCGTTCGCTTTCGGCGGTTGCAAGCGTCGCCCGCAACTGGGCGAGCTGATCCTCGATGTCCGTCTTTCCCGACTTTTCCAGCGACAGCAGCTCGGTGAGCTGTGCGATCTGCGCGTTCAGGCGGCTGAGCGCCGTATCCTTCCCGGCGACTTCCTGCTGCAGGTAGAACTGCACGACAACGAAGACCGTGAGCAGGAAAATAATGCCGAGGATGAGCGTCGATAGGGCATCGACGAAGCCCGGCCAGTAGTTCATGCCGCTTTCGCTGCGGCGGACCCTTGCAAGCGCCATCAGTTCAGACTCAACGGTTCACGTTTTCGCGCACCATCACTTCGAGCAGCTTCTTGATCTCGCGCTGCTGGTCGGCCTGTGAGTCGACCCAGTCCCTGATCATCTGCTGCTCGGTGCGCATGTGGTGCACCAACCCCTGGATCGCCTCGGCCAGATTGGCCATGGCCGCGGATGCTGATTTGCTCGCGCCCGCCTGGTCGACTGCCTCGCGCAGCCGCTCGATGGCCGAGCGAACCTCGCCACCCATGCCGGCGGCAACAGCGGGCTCGGCGGCTTGGTCGTAAACTGTAGTGGACAACCAGTCTTCGAGCTCGGTGTAAAAACGGTTCTGGGCCTGGCTCGATTGCAGATCGAGGAAGCCGAGAACAAGAGAACCGGCAAGCCCGAACAGCGACGACGAGAATGAAATGCCCATGCCTGACAGCGGCGCGGCCAGGCCGTCACGCAGGGAATCGAACATCGTCCCGGTGTCGCCGCTCGCCTTGAGGCCTTGGATCACATTGCCGACGGAACTGACGGTCTCAATCAGGCCCCAGAACGTGCCGAGGAGGCCGAGAAACACCAGAAGACCGGTCATGTAGCGGGAGATGTCACGCGCCTCGTCGAGGCGTGTGGCGATCGAGTCGAGGATGCCGCGCATCAATTGCGAAGACATGGCCATGCGGCCGACGCGGCTGCCGAGGATCGTTGCCATCGGTGCAAGCAGGACCGGCGGCCGGTCGACGGCGAGGCCCGGGTCAGCCAGGCGGAAATTATTGACCCAGGCGATCTCCGGATAAAGCCGCAGCACCTGCCGGAACGACAGGATAATGCCGATCGCTTCGACGCCGAGGATCAGGCCATTGAGCCCGGGGTTTGCCATGAATGCCACTTGGATCTGCTTGATCAGCACGAAGGCAACCAGCCCGACCAGGATGACGAAGACCAGCATCCGGAACAGGAAGATCCGTGGGGATGACAGCTTGAGAGGATCGATTTCTTTCGCCATGAGTTTCGACGTTGCGCCTGCAAGCCCCCTGCGACGCACTATGACACAGACATGAGATCTGTAAAAAGCAGTTGTGCCGGAACCCCGGCGTACCTCGATAAAGCCGCCGATTGAGTTGAAATTACGATGCCTGGTCTTTTCCGGCGGTCTTGAGCAGGGACAACAACCCTTTGTGGATCGGTTCATTGCCGGCGACGACGTGGCCCTTGCTGAGGATCTCGTCCCGGCCGTCACAATCGGTGACGAACCCACCGGCC
>Ga0310810_10004473_pt1 | contig 15472 bp, 22 predicted proteins | sample NCmetagenome_FD_207641 | JGI IMG/M metagenome (GOLD analysis project Ga0310810, IMG submission 207641) | Soil microbial communities from experimental microcosm in Duke University, North Carolina, United States - NC | ecosystem: Engineered > Artificial ecosystem > Soil microcosm > Unclassified ...
CGCCGGCCTGCCAGTGGTCTCGTTATGCGCTTCTTGGAAATCGAGTAGCAGGGATGATGAAGTGCAACGAACGCGAACAAGGCAAGCGCGATGGACTCATTTTTTTCGGCCTACGACGTCGCGGCGCACTGCGCCGCCAGCGGCAGCGCAATGTGATAAGCTTGCGGCACTTTCCTGAGACAGCCCACGTCCAGTGGACTCCCTCACTAAAGCAGAGGGGGATTCACGATGGGCACCATTCCCACGCTCGAACATGAAACCGCCACGCCGCGGTTAGTAGACGAAGTGAAGGCGCCGCGCATGGTATCAATTGCGCCGTGCGAGAACTGCGGATCGTCCAACGTGTTCTCGACGCTCCTCACCAGCACGACCGTTTACTGGCGCTGCCAGAGATGCGGCGAGATCTCCGCGACCAACACGGATCTCCTCTGACCTGAGCGAAGCTGGCCGGCAGATACGAACGTCGGTCGCGTGAAAGACGGCGGCCCTCGGTGTCGTCGAAACTCGTCCTGTTCGACCCGTGCGGCAGAGGAGACAATGACGATACCTTACTCACGCGGCGATGAAGGCAGTACACCGCCGGCCTTATGCCCTTTCTGCCGCGGCGAGGCGGTCGACACGCACGCCAGGGTCGTCGACGTGGCGACGTACTGGCGCTGTCTCGCGTGCGACAGGACGTGGACAATCCCAGCCACGTCTTGTCAGTCCCACCGCGGTGCTGACGTCTGTGCAAATTTGAACGGCGGGAAAATCCGCGCGCGCACCAGAATCCCGGTTTGATCGAGGCCGCAGCTGGCGGAACCCTGCTCCTCACTGCCGTCGAAGAGATGCCTGCAATCGCGCAGGATCGATTCAGCGAGACCCTCGCCGAGCTACACAGCATCCGCGCACCGTGAGTTGCAGTTCGCCTCATCGGGGGGACCACCGTGTCCCTCCGCGAGCGCATTGCCGACGGCGCATTTTCGGAGCGCCTGCTTTATCGCGTGAATATCATTCACGTAGTGAAGGCTGTGCCTACGCGAAGCAACTCGGGCCACGAACGAGTGGAGCGAGAACGGCCAATACGGCCCGAAGGACTAGCGCGCCCTTAATCCCTCCTGAAGTGAGCGACTTGCCGGAACCAGTCGGCACCAGCGGGTTCCCACCCGTCGGACTGGTCGCGTTCGTCAACGATTGTACCTGCGACAGAACGGCCTTCCGGTCGCGATGACGCAGTGGGCAGCGTGCGAGCGTAGACCCGGTGAGTCGAGGGTCAGGGTTTGAACGTGTCCTTATTGGCTGTCCTGGTCTTCTCTGCGGCGGCCCGCGCCGCGTCGGCTTGTTCCTTGGCCCGCGTGGCTTCGCGCGCGGGTGCTTCGCGTCCGTCCATGACTACGGCGGACGCTTGTGCTTTCCTGGCGAGCGCCTCCAGAGCGTTCGAAGCATAGCGTGGGCGCCCCGACAGTTCCTGCAAGAGGGCCGGCCGTTCGTGGAGGGTCGTCACGTCGCGCTCCGTAGCGCCCGTGCGCGCGCTCACGTCGGCCGTCGAGGCCCGGATCGTGAACTCACGATAGCTGCCGAGGTCGGCAGCCCCCACCGGCGTGACGCGACCAGGACTAAGGCAAGAGCGTGACACGACGGAAACACCGCGATAGCACGTGTACCAACTGTCGTTGCCGATGTTAACGGTTGCTGATGTTGACCAGACCGCCTTCGGATCGCTTGCGCTGACTGATATCTCCGCCGCCCTCTTTTTGGCGTTCGGCGATCGTTGCAGGAGACATCGTGCTCGATCCGACGGACAGATGGGCTGAACCGAAGGGCGGCCCGCCCATTGCGCCCGGCTGCCGCAGGGTCAGAGTGTTCTGTTCGTAGGCGCCCGGAATCAGCTTCCGAGCGGCGTCGTTATTTGGAACGTCAAGAACAAGAGGGGGCGGCACCTTGCGACTGTATCGGGATCTGCCGAGCAGCGATGTTCGCTTCTGCACATTACTTACTCGTGTATAACGACACGGAGAAGAGCCGCGTTGATCTTCCGGCCGCCGTTGTCCTCGATGAATCCGAGCTTTCGAACCTTGTTCATGAAAAAGTTCACCGCGAGCGTGTCGTACCCACACGCGTGTCGGTCTGCGCGCCGTTCAGTGGCTTACACGAGACGTCTGCGTCGTGAGCCCGGGAGACTTTTCGCCGGGCGCCGGGGAATGAGCGCGCCATTCTTTTCCATCGTCTCGGATTGGATCGGCGCGCTCTTAGTCTTCAGATTGGGGGAAGACCATTTGAATCGTATCGGAGCGCGATGTTCCGTGCTGTTCAATACAACACATGCGATTTGGCGGGACTCCAGACTTGCACTCGCGTGGCGCTATGAGCCCGACGCTTTCTCCTGGCGCATGTAACGGCTCACCTACTTGCCCATATCGCGCTGTCTATCGCGGCGTCTGCGAGTTTCATCGTAAGCAGCGCGAGCGTGATGAGGCCCCTCACGAGGTCTACCGGGCGCGTGACGCGCGACTCGGTCGAGACGTGGCGATCAAGGTCATCCCCGCGTTTGTCATTCAAAATAGGACACGGCGGCAAACTGCAGCGCCTAAGCGACGTAAGAGCGATCAGTCAACGTGTCACGGTTGCGAGCCCCTCGTTGTACCCGTACATGTCCCCTTGCCGAACCGGGATCCGCGTCTGTCGGCCTCGTCAGCCAGTCTGACTAACGTACTCTCTCACGTGTTACCGCGCAGACACACGCGGTTCGGGTTTCTTGGCCGGGACGAGGGTGGCGCCCTTCGGGAGGACGATCGCAAGAGCGACGCCGTCCCACGGTGCCTGCCCGGGACTGCCGGGTGAGTTGGCACTGAGCGGCATGGCGCCGGTCGCTTGCGGATCGAGGTGGAACTTGGCGATGAGGTAATCGCGGACCATCGACGCGCGCACGCGCGACCGCAGGTACTGCTCATCGAGCGTGCCCTGCTGCGAATAGCCCTCGACCATTACGATGCTCGAGCCGACCTGCTCCAGGTACGACGCCAGCGCCGCGCTGAGGCGCACCTTACCCGGATCCGACAATCGCTCCTCCTGAGGACGTTCCGGTTCAGGCTCGAACACTCCATTCGACGCGAGCCACACGCGCTCCACGCGGCGGTCGCTGCCATTGGTCAGCGCCCCGTGCCGGTAGTCCGCCGGCGAAAGCTGCGCCAGATCGAAGTAACCACGGCCCTTGAAAAAGCCGCGGAGCAGGAAGTTGTGCTTCAACGCGTCCATGTTGTCCGCCAGGGCCGACATCGCCCCTCGCGCATCGTCCATCGTCTGTTTGACGCTCGCGGTCATGCCCTGCACGGCGCCGTTTCCTGACTGGAACCCGTCGAGCGCCGTATTGGCGTTTTCGATCACCCGATTTGTGCCGGTGGCGATGCCTTCGGCCTGGGCGGCGATCGCGAGAATGCGGTCGTGCAGCTGGTCGTCATTCACGAGCTTGCCAATCGTGCCCTTCCCGCTTCGAATGGCTGCGGTGATCTCCGCCGCGTCCTCGACCAGGGCCGAGCCCGACGCCGCCATCTTCTTCACGTCGGTGCTGACGTCCACAATCAGCGTATTCGCGTTGTCCACGGTGTCGCCGATGGCGACCACCGTCCCCTGCACTTCGCCGCCCATCTCGTCGAAGGTGGTGTTCACCTTCTCGATAGTGGCGCCCAGCTGCTGCATCAGATCGGCAATATCGAAGGGCTCCTTGCCCGCAATCGTCGCGTTCGGGGCGATCTGGGCCGCGGCATCGGTTCCTGTACCCACGCCGAGATAGTTGCCGCCGACGAGTCCCTCCGTTTCGATGGACGCGAAGGAATCGGTGCGTACGAGCTGGTGCAGGTCTTCGGTGACTTCGAATTTGACCCGGAATCTCCCGCCCGGCGTCTTCGGCGGCAGGATGCTGGTGATCGACCCCGCCTTCGCGCCGGATACTCGCACGATGGCCCCCGGCTGCAGACCGGTGATCTTCTTGAACTCGGTGTAGATGATGAACTTCTTCGCGAACAACATCTGCCGGTCACCGATCATGAACAGACCGGAGCCGAACAGGATCAAACCGACGACCACGAAAATTCCGACGCCCGCCAGTCTTGCTGGTGTGGCCACTAGCCGCCCCCTTGTGATCGTATGAACGCCTGGACGAGTGGCTCGTCACTGGTCTCGAGCGCGTCGAGAGTGCCGGTGGCGAGCATGCGTCCGTCCTGAAGCACAGCGAATACGTCGCCGATGTTGCGCGCACTCGGAATGTTGTGTGTCACCACGACGAGGGTGGTACCCGCTTGCTTGGTTCTGGCGAGCAGTTCGTCGATCTCGCCGGCGGTAATTGGATCGAGACCGGCGCTCGGCTCGTCGACGAGCAGGATCGGCGGATCGAGCGCCATGGCGCGCGCCAGCGCGGCGCGCTTCTTCATCCCGCCAGACAAGTCCGCCGGCATCTTGTCGTAGTCCTTCTCAAGACCGACGCCGGCGAGTTTCTTCGCCGCACGCTCGCGGATCTCGGTGTCGCTCCAGTCGGTATGGCGCCGCATCGGGAACGCCACGTTCTCGCCGACCGAAATGGAGTCGAACAGCGCGCCGTTCTGAAACAAAAACCCCATGTGCTTCCGGACGTCGGCGAGCTGGAGCGCGGGTAGCCTGCTGATGTCACGATCCTCCACGAACACCTTGCCGTCATCAGGCTGCACCAGCCCGACGATGTGCCGCAGGGTGACGCTTTTGCCGGTCCCGCTTCTACCGAGCAGGCAGAACGCCTGGCCGGCGGGAATGTCGAACGAGATGTCGTCGAGTACCGTCAGCGCGCCGAACGCCTTCGACACATGTTCAAACCGGACCGCGCTCATGCCGACACCGCCGGATAAAAGAAGAAGATGATCCTGACAAGGATCACATCGCTGACGATGATCAGCATCGAGGCCGTGACCACGCTGCGGGTTGAGGCCTCGCCGACCCCTTCGGTGCCGCGGCGCGTTGTGAAGCCCAGGTAGGTGGACACCGCGGCAATAAGAAACCCGAACACAACGGTTTTCAGCGTCGCGGGAATAATGTCGGAGTAGGCGATGTACCCGAATGCGCGTTCGATGTACATCCGCCACGACATGCCCGACACTACAGCCTCGGCGACGTAGCCGCCGACGATCCCGGAGAAGTCCATGATGATCGTCAGCAGGGGCATGGCAATCATCAACGCAACGATACGTGTAACGGCCAGGTACTTGAACGAATCGACCGCGGTGGCCTCCAGCGCGTCGATCTGCTCGGTGACCTGCATCGCACCGATTTCGGCGCCGATGCCGGCGCCAACGCGACCGGCGACGAGCAGACCGGCAATCAGCGGACCTGTCTCACGGATGAGGGCGATCGCGAGGGCGGCCGGAATCATCGCTTCGGCGCCGAACCGCTCGAGCGAGGCGCGGGTGTGCATCGACAGCACGATCCCGATGGCGAAGCCCGCGATGACTATCAGCGGAGCCGAGCGGTATCCGAACTGGTAAACGTGCTTGAGAATCTCTCGAGCCTCATAAGGCGGACGGGCGGCTGCGACCAACGAGCGACCGCCAAACGTGGCAATCGCGCCGACGGCTTCAAACAGGCCCAACGCGCGGGTCCCGATGCGATCGACGAATGACAGCGGTTGCATCTGGAGTCCCGCCAGCTTGGCAGAGGGACAAATCGGACGCAGTTCAAAAGGAGACGTCGGTGACCGATTCGCTGGAGTGGTGAGTTCGGTCACCATTTGCGGCCTCGGGCGCGCGCAATCGGTATCCCTTCCGGTGAGGACCTTCAGCTGGTACAGCTCCGGTATGAGGAAGGGTGACCGTCCGGTTCACCGCGATCCCGCGGCCGGGACCCGTTAGGCCGGCGGTCGCCCCATCTGCCAGCCTCCATCGTCGTCCATGTGAACGAGATCCAGCGCGTCGTCAGCTGCGCTCCGATTCGACGCTGACAGTATGCAACTTAGATCAATCCAAGCCTTCATTGCCGTGATGTGGGTGTTGATTGTAACGATTGCGGGGATCGCAGGGGCCGTGAACTCACTCTTCGATTGGACCGTTCTCGCGGCCGTCGCTCTCTTCCCCCGTTCGTGATGATGCGGTGGTGGAGTGATCGTCGCCACAGCATGTCCCAGAGCATCCAGGAGGCACTCCGATGACGAATCTTGTCGCGACCGTCGCGCAGTCCGAAGCCGACATCCGCTAGCGGAATTGGCAGGCGCGAGGTGCCGAGAGTGATCGCCGAACGGCCACGAGAATGCGCAACGCGATGCTCCTCATCGTTGCTGCTGTGGTTGTCTGGTTCCTCGTCCAACTCACATAACAGTGAGCACGACGGAAGCTGGCACGCAGAACTTATCCGGCGGCCGCGACGCCGTGATGTCTTGACCATTGTTTGCGCTCGCGCATCTTCGCCGCCTGACTGTCTGCTCATTAAGGGTATGTGAACGAGCGAACAGGCCGGCGACGACCGACCATGACGCGGACATCTCACGCGTTCTCGCTTGTTGCTGAGTGAGATCGAGTCGGTTGCCGGGGTCACCTGATTGAGTGCTTCGGCCTTGTTCCGCGAATGCCATCGGATCGAAGGTTGTGCCTCGGTGCTCCGCGTACACGCGCGTGAACTCGGCACCGAGCAGCAGAATCTGGCACGAGTAGTACACCCACAGCAGGAGGATCATCACCGAACCGGCAGCGCCGTAGCTGGACGCCATGCTGCTCTGGCCGAGATACAGGCCGATCAGCTGTTGACCAAGTGTGAACAGCACGGCCGTGACGAATGCACCGGTCGTCACATCACGCCAGCCAAGATGCACGTCCGGTAAGACGCGGTAGAGGACGGCGAACAGCGATGTCGTCCCGATGAGCGATACGAGTACCTGTATTCCGCTCCACACCAGTGGGAGACTCGAGGAGTGGCGCGAGAGCCATGCGCTGAATGCCGCAAGAGCCGCGGTCACCGCGAGCGAGATCATCAGCAGAAAGCCGATCGCGACCACCAAGCCGAAGGAGCGCAGACGATCGAGCAGGAATGCCTTAAGGTGCGCACCCGGATTCGACTTCACACGCCACACCACGTTCAGCGCGGCCTGGAGCTCGAGGAACGCACCGGTTGCGGCGATGACGAATGCGGCGCTGCCGATGGTCGTGGCGAGGATGCCGGCCCGTCGTTGACTTGCTCCATCGAGAAGGCTCTGTACGGCGCGCGCACCCTCGCGCCCGACAAGGTGATCGAGCTGGTCGACGATCTCTCCGCGTACCGCCTCAGTGTTGAAGACCAGACCGGCAATCCCAGTGGCGACCAACAGCACTGGCGCGATCGCAAACAACGTGTAGTAGGCCAGTGACGCGCCGAGGCGCAGTGCGTCGTCGTCCCACCAGGCCTTGAGGACGCTGGCGAAGATTCGCAGGATTACTGGAGTGCGACTTCGGTTTCCCCGGCTCATTCTGTGACCGCCGTTCGATGTGGCTCCAATGCCGGCGTATCGGTTGGAGGGTAGGTCATCGGCGTACCCGCGTGATCCAAGGTCCTGCGCGCGGCGTCTGGGGCGGATTGCGTGGGCGTCAACAGCTCCGACACCAGACCGCCACTCCCGCGGTGCTCGAGCAAGTGTCGGTGCACGACCGACAACACGGCAACGGCTGGAATGGCCAGGAAGATACCTGCCATCCCCGCCAGTTCGGCGCCGCTCAGAATCGCCAGAATCACCCCCAAAGGATGCATGTGGATCCCGCGACGTACGAGTCGCGGAAAGACCACGTAGTCCTGTGCGAGCCGTAGTGCGCCAAGGAATGCGACTACCCATACGGCCTGGTTGATCGAATGGAAGCTGGTGACCAGAGTCGCTCCAAGGGCCACCGCGAGCGGACCGACCAACGGGATGAACTCGAGGAGGCCGGCTACGACACCAAACAGGAGTGCATACGGCACGCCTATCAACACGAATCCGATGGTGCAGAGCACGCCGACGAGGAGACAGGCCAGCAGCGCCGCGCGCATGTACGCGGTGAGCGCGTCATTGATGTCCTCGAACACCTCGGCGCCGCGTCCGCGAAGCCGCCCGCGCGGAAGTGTCAAGAGAATGGTCCTGCGGAACGCCGCGCCGTCCTTCAACAGAAAGAATGCCACGACGGGAATCAGAACGAACCACGGCAGATAGCCCAGAAGGGGCAGTAGGCCACCGAAGCCCTGACTCAGAGAATCCCCCGCTGCGTCGACCGTGCGTGCAAACGTTCGATCGATGGCTTCGCGAACGCCTTGAGGAAGATGATCCGGATTGATGAAGTGCTGCCAGGCCAGCAGCTGATCGCGCGCGTAGGCCATGTAGCTCGGAATTTGTCGGCCAAACTCCGTGACCTGCGCGCCGAGAAGCGGCAGCAGGACATAACCGGCGACGCCCACTGTTGCGAACAAGGCGAGATACACCATCGCAATCGCGAGTGGACGAGGCATGGCCCCTGGACGCCGTCCCCATGTGACGGGTCGGCACAGGAACTCCACGAGGGGGGCGATGAGGTAGGCGAAGAGCATGGACAGCAGGACGAGCAGGATCACGCCACGCAGCGCGAACAGCAGCCAGAGTCCAGCCGCGACCGCCAGAAGCAGCAGGATTAACCGCAGAACGGTGCGGGTCGGAGACGCAGGCGGCGGTCCTTCGGCGCTCAGCGCAACATCCCCGGGCCCATCGTCCCGCTCAGCCAAAGGACCAACAGGATGATCAGCACCAGGCCGAGCAGTCCGCCACCGTAATGTGGACCGCCCCAACCGGCGCCTCTCCCGTAGTAGTAGCCGCCGCCTCCGCCGAACAGAACGATCAGCACGACGATCACGAGCATCAGCATGACGTCACCCAGCCAGAGAAGACCTAGACGAATTGTCCCGCCGACAGGTGGGGGCTGCCTGTCTCGAACAGGACAGATCGCTGTCGGCGCGAAGGGATGGCGCCGGTGGCGACCGATATTGCCCTGAATCTACTTGTGCGGCGCGCGATTAGAGGCGATCTTCACCACGTGCGTGTGGTCCTCGGTCAGCCATGCATCGGTGCCCCTGGCGTCTGCTTCTGACCGGCCCTCGCCTACCGCGGCGTTATGCGTCGGGGATATCGCATGCGGCGCGTTGGGGATGATGCTGATCTCGTGCTCACGCACGGCGGTCGGGTGCGAGACCAGGACGTCTCCCGGCTTTACGTTTGACAGCGACTGAGGTTTCGTCTCATTTGACACAACCCAGTTTGGGCTGCTCTCGCGATTCGCGCTGTTCCGTTGAGGACATGATGGGCTGACTGTACCTTCGTTCCAGTGCGGTGAAAGCGACGCCTCAACGCTGGCCCGCATCGCAGCAAATGCTCAGTGCCTCGACTTCTTTGAACGCCTTATCCAGCGCGTGCTGTTTCGCACATTAATGGCTCAGGTCGAGGAGTATCATCCGGCGAATCGAGCGTGCTTTGCTCCACGAGTTCATTGCTGTTAATCTGCTTCTTTATTCGTGGACTTGATCGTCTCGACGATCGACCCCATCTTCTTGAGAATCGCCTGGCGCTGGCCTGCGGTAGTGCCTGACAGGTGATCCGGCACATTGAAGGTCTGAAGCGTCAGTTCGCGAATTTTTTGGCTTAGGAATTCCGCCACAACCAGAATCTTGTTGCGCTGCACTTCGTGCACTACCTGCTATGTCACGAAGATGTGCTGCGATTGCTCCGCTGAATGGTGCAAGGAGCTTCCTCCCCTTGTCAGTTCGATACAGGTCCAGATACTTGTTTGAATCTATGAAAAACAAGGCATCGTCGGCAGGCACGCGGTGATGTTACACGATCGAATGGACGCCTCAGGCTGCGTTTGCCGGCTTTCGCGTCGGGCGCCGACTTGGAAGTCCACATTGACCCGTGTAGTACATTCCGTTGACGCATCCCAATACAGCATCGCTTGCGTGTAGTGGGTGCCTTCCGTGTGTTGCGCCGTCACCGGATGCCATCGCCGGCAGTGCGGGCACAACAACTCGTCGCCTCCTCCAGTGGCAGATTCCTAGTTGTCATCGTTGACCGTCTCCCGCCAATGATGGTCTAAGCTCTCCCCGCTCGCAGCACACAACAACGGTTCAGCAACCGCTGGTTTAATTGGTGTCTCACACGACACACATGCGTGCGGCTTTCGGTGCTAGGCTGCATGCCGTCACACCTCTCGAGTAGGCATGTCTGGCCCTGCGAACACATTGGACACTGTGAGGCATCCCCGTCCATCGCTTACCAGACCGCTAGTCCATGTTGCGCCAGGAAAAACTGTCGGTTCTTCCTCCGCTGCACGTTGATCTAGGTAGGAGTCTACGAACCAATGACAAACTCTCGAATCGGAAGTCTGTACGCATCGGAAGTGCGGCGGTCACGCTCGCGTGTATGCTGACGCTGACAGGATCGGTCGGGGCCTTCAACTATCACGACCACGAGAACAAGCTGACGTTCAGCAGCGCAGTGGCGCTGCCAAACGGCATCGTCCTACCGGCGGGCAGGTATGCGTTCAATATTGCGACGGATACTGCGCGCGATGTCGTGGTCGTGAGCAACCTCAAAGGCAATCAGGTGTTCTATACAGGGATCACGACGTCGGTAAATCGCCCTGCGGGAATGCCGTGGAATACGGCCGTAGTGATGGGTGAAGCGCCCCGTAACCAACCGCGGCCCGTTATCACCTGGTATGAAATCGGCAATGTGATGGGACACAAGTTCCACTACTAAAACTCCGAACTGCCCAACGCGCTCTCCTTGAAGTGGGGGAGGGCCGTTGACTTGTTGCGGCTGTGAGTACACGAAGAACCAATGTCTGCCGATTCCCCGACCCTCCGCCGCCCCCGCCGGTCAAAGAACAGACTCATGGCGACGCTGTTTCAGGTGACGTCGCCAAGCCGCCGCACGCTGACCGCGACCTGGTCGCGTGGGATACAACGTCGATCCGGTTCATTAGTGTCAGGAAAGACTGCCTAAATAAAGTCGCGCCGCCGTCATCTTTGTAAACTTCCAATCTCCGTGGGTTCGAAGAACGATGGCGCATCCACGACGAGTGAGCATTCACCGCATCGATGTCCTCGCTGTGGGAAAGAGAACGTCCAGCCTTTAGTGCCAGGCGCCGACGACGTACCGCTCTGGTGCTGTGGAGACTGCGCCCATATCTGGGGCACGCCACGACACCGTTCGTCTGAGGAACGGTGAGTTGCACGGCTTCGTCGCCGCTCCGCTGTTTTTGTGCCTTCAAGGTAGAAGTGGAGGCCGGCCCGCCTCGAACTGCGCGTGTCATCCGGTGACGACGTGATGCGCTCAGAGCTATGCTGCGGCGTCGATCGCGAGGACCGGTTAGCAGAGACGGCGGATTCATGGCATCTCGCGCTTCTCGAAGAAAGTTTTTCGGAACGGTAGTCACCGTCAGGCTTTCGTGATCACGCGCTCCGGCGATCGCCGCGATGGTCGCACGCCCGCGCGGCACTCGCTTCGGCCAGCGCGGCGCGTTCCCGTTCGGCCGCCGTAAGGGCAATTTGGCACTGCAACGCTCGTTGCACGTCGTCGAGTTTCCGCTGTAAGTCGGCGACGCGTTTGACCAGTTCCGGCATGCTCGACGACTTGTGCAGACCGGGGCCGAGGCGTGGCGCCGGCGTCATCTTTGTCTCTGTGCGTCATCGATGATCTCGGCGAACCGCGCTGCGATGTCCTGGCGGTGTGTCTCCCGATGCTGCGCCAGGGCCGCGCGCAACTGCTGGACACGGTCCATCACGGACGCGGCATCGCCCCCGGCTTCCGCGAACCACTGCGACTGCGCCGCAAAGTTGCGCACGACCTCGTCTTCCTGCTCGCCATAGAGATCGCCCAGAGACGCGCCAGCGCCTCAGCGTGGTGCATCCGGCGAAGACATTTTGTGCACGACTCTTCGGCCATGTGTTCACTCCGCTCGTTGATGGTCCGGCACGGACAGATTGGCAATTTTGCTTTCACAAACCCAAGCCTGCCAGCCAACGGGCACTGTCTCAGTTTGACGGGCCGAAATGACCGTGAACTTGTACCCAAATGGAACATGCTTGGAGCGCATTACTCGCGCTGCGTTGTCGGTTACTTGAACGACGGCGACGGAACCATCGGCAGTCAGGGGATTAAGACCGGCTGCAAGGAGAGTCAGGGGTAAGACCGGCATCGATGGTTCCGCGGTTTCACTTCCACCCAGCAAGACCGGCCATGAGGCTCCCCCTTCCTTAACCTAGTACGCGTGGTGCTGGTAACATTTTTCCAGCTCCATCGATGCCGAATACGCCGATCTCTTTAACGGTCCCGCGGCAGTGCCCGCACAGCAGACGACGTGCTGATCAATTACCGCCCGCATGATTGCAAACAGTGTGGTTGCGGCGAGTGGGTGCCGATGGTCGGCATTGAACGACAACCCCACACGTTCACGTCGCACTAACAACCCGGGCCATGTTGGGTGGCGGCTGGGCAAACCGTCCTGCCCCGCGCACCAGACTATGTTGCACGCGCACGCCCACCAGTCGCGATTCAGTCTTGCCGCCTCAATCGGGGCGCAGTAAGATTCGCGCGCTCAGTTCCATTCCAACCTACGGTCCACGGGTGTCCCCCTCCAAGGAGGTAGAGATGCGTCGCCTGCTTCTGGCTGCCCTGGTTCTCCTCATGCCTGTCGTCGTGCTCGCGCAAGCGAAGGCTCCATCAATCGAAGGAGTCTGGCAAATTTCCTCCGTCGTCAGCACCGGTGCAAACGCGCTCAACAATCCGAAGGCTCAACCGAGCCTGATCATCTTCACGAGAACCCATTACAGCTGGATCAGCGTGAACGGCACCGACGCGCGACCGAACGCGCCGGCGCCCAAAGACCCGAACAAGCCGACCAACGCGGAAAAACTCGCCGCGTTCGCGATGTGGGATCCATTGACGGCGCAGTCAGGGACCTATCAGTTCACCGGAACGATGCTGACGCGGCGCCCGACGGTTGCCAAGAACGTGGCGGTGATGACGACGAATCCACCTATCGTCGCGCAGGCCAGGCTTGAAGGGAACAAGTTGACGCTCATCGCAAAATCCGCGACGGGTCAGCCGGCCAGTGAAACGACAACCGTCCTGACGCGCGTAGAGTGAGCTAGCGGCCTGTCCCGACTCGGGGTCTGGCCGTTTTTATACCTATCCCCGGCAGCAGGTCGGCACGAGCTGTTCGAAAAGCGCCGGCAGGCGGAAGGGCCGAAGGCGATGGACGTGGCCGAAGTTGATACTCGCGCAGGTGATGTGTGACGACGCTACTTCGCGTCGTTAGAGCCGGTCAATAACCGCTGACCGTTGACAACCACCATCTCAATATTAGCGTAGCCAACGTGTGAGGCGTTGCGTGCAAGCTTCCTTCAACAGTGACCTTGTCACCGATCTTCATGCTGTTTTGTGACCAACCACGCCGAATCATCTGCGCGGGCGCACCTACCTCGATTGTCCAGTTAGTTGGTGTGCCTGTCTTCTCGTCCAGGACGTCAACGTAAAAGTAAACGTGCGGGTTCGTCCAATCGACTTTCGTTACCGTTCCGCTGAACTTGAAAGGCTTGTCTGCTGCGAACTCGGCCGCGAACGAATGATGGCCCTCAACGACCGCTACTGCGCCGAGCAACAGCAGTGCGATCATTGGCCACGACCGTGCGGCGGATGATCTCAATCGGCCTGAGGACCAACTCTTCGCCGACGTCGTATTCCATTGCGTGCGCCTCGGAAAGGGCGTATGCTTCACACGCCTCGCTTTCCTGAGTACTGCCGTACCTCGCCGGGGAATCCTCCCCGACCCTGAGCAACAGCCCTCACCAAAGCTTTCCCGTCATGGCACTCTCGGTCGGCGTGTCTTATGCCGGTTCCGCGAGATCGACGGAGCGGTGTCACCGCGACACTAGGTATCAGGACAGGAGAATCATCATGACTATCGTTCGCTGGGATTCGTCCCATGATGTGGCCGCGCTGCAGGAGCGAATGAGCCGGATGCTCGAGGGCTTCTACGTCCGTCCTCAGGAAGACGTCACCCGCGGCGCGTGGGTGCCAGCGGTCGACATTTACAGCAACAGCCAGCATGAGCTCGTGCTGAAGGCTGAACTCCCCGACATGAAGGAGGATGAGTTCGAAGTGACGGTTGAAGACAACACAGTCACGCTGCGTGGCGAGAAGAAGTTCGACACCGAAGTCACGGAGGAGCACTTCCATCGCATCGAGCGCAGTTACGGCTCATTCGTACGGTCGTTCGCGCTCCCGCCGACGGTCGACCCAGGCAAGGTCAAGGCCGAGTACAAAGCCGGGGTGCTGACGGTCCGGCTACCCCTGCGCGAGGACGTCAAGCCCAAACAGATCAAGGTCGCGGTCGCAGTAGCCGCGTAAGTCACCGAGCGAGACGGGGTCGCTCCCCGCCTCTGACGACGGACGACGACATGCGACGAAGGGGAACATTGACGATATCGGTACAGCGGCAACCGCTTGAGGACCTCCTTCGGCGCATCCAGGGTGAATACACCGAGATGCCCGGACATCGCCTGACGGTGGCACAAGCACAGCGACTATGGGGCCTGAATCGCGCCGTGTGCGATGCGGTGCTCGGTGCGCTCGTCGACGCGAAATTCTTGATTCGCAACCGTGACGGAACATACGTGCGGTCCTAGTACGCTGGCGCCAGATACCGATCGCACGCGTATCAATGAAAAGGGGAAACGATGCAAAGGCAATTTGCTTTCGTGTTTGCGCTGGTGGTCATCTCGTTGGTGGCTCTCACGACCGTCGTGATTGCGGCGGATAACAACGTAGGAACGTGGAAGCTCAATCTTGCGAAATCCAAGTACAGCCCCGGCCCGGCGCCGAAAAGCCAGACCCTGAAAATCGAAGCGTGGGGCGACGATGGCGTCAGGTACACCGCGGATGGAGTCGGTGCGGACGGCAAACCGACACATGCTGAGTTTCAGGCGAAGTACGACGGCAAGGACTATCCATTCAAGGGCAATCCAGACGCCGACATGCTGTCGTACAAACGAATCAATGCGAATACCTTGGAGGCCACCACTAAGTTGAACGGAAAGGGCACCATCACGGCGAAGGCCGTGGTGTCCGCGGACGGCAAGACGCGAACCGTGACGCAGGTGGGCACGAATGCGCAGGGCCAGCCCCTTAACGTCACCTCCGTTTATGAGAAGCAATAGAAACTGTTGGTAACAAAATAGTCGGACGGCGCCCGTGGCCGCCCGACTATTCGCCCGAGCGTCCTCCTCCGGAGTCCGTGGCCTGGCCTTGTCCTGCTTCCTTTGCGCCTCTTGTTTCTGTTGCCACCCTTGTCTCCCGTGCCTGCTCCCTTTCAGCGATTATGACTCGTGGCGGCGGCCATGCCGGAATAACTCCCAGCAGCATCACCTCCAGGGTGTGACGATAACGATGGTGATCACTTAACTGCCTTCGTCGGTTAACGAGACACGCGGTTCAATCGCTTCGAATAAAGAT
>Ga0310810_10004474_pt1 | contig 15471 bp, 12 predicted proteins | sample NCmetagenome_FD_207641 | JGI IMG/M metagenome (GOLD analysis project Ga0310810, IMG submission 207641) | Soil microbial communities from experimental microcosm in Duke University, North Carolina, United States - NC | ecosystem: Engineered > Artificial ecosystem > Soil microcosm > Unclassified ...
TCGTTCGATCCGTGCTGCAGCGGAAGGTGAAAGTGCGGAGCCAGGCGCGGAGACGAGGCAACGAGATCCACGATCTCGGGCGTGCAGTCCATCGGCTCGAGTGAGCTGATCCGAAAGAGCACGTCGGCATCCCACTCCGCGAGTACGCGCACGAGCGTCGTGAGCGATGTGTCGTCAGCGAGATCGCGTCCGTACGAGCCCAGATGGACGCCCGCGATGGCGATCTCTCGATACCCAGACGCGATCGCTTCTTCGATTTGTGCAATGACTGCGGCCTGCGGACGCGATCGCCCTTTCCCTCGTGTCGTCGGGATGATGCAGTAGCTACATGTCTGGTCGCACCCCGTCTGGACGCGGAGGGTGAGCGCCGTGCGTCCCGCCGTTCCGGGAGCGAGCGTGTCTCCGCACGGTCCGTCACCGTTGGCGAATCGCTCTGCCGTCGTCACATCCTCGAGACGCGGAAGTCCGATGTCGGCCGCGAGCCGCGCGACGAGATCGTCCTTCTCGTCATTCGACACGACATGAAGGATGTTGGGAAGCTCGCGGATCTCGTCGGGGCGGCGCGTTGCGTAGCAACCGGTCACGACGACTCGCACACCGGGGTTGTCGCGAACGACTCGACGCACGGTCTGACGGACACCCTGATCGGCTGCAGCCGTTACCGAGCAGGTGTTCACAACAATGAGTTCGGCGTCCTGCGGCGGCGACTCGACCGCGCCGCGCGCGTGAAGGTCACGGGCGATCGCAAGAGAATCTGCCTGATTGACTCGACAGCCGAAGGTGATGATCGAGTACTTCACACGGTGAGCGCTTTGCGGCCGATGTCGCGACGGAACTGCATCCCTTCGAAGCGGATGCACGACGCAGCTCGGTACGCCGTTTCAATTGCAGCAGTGTAGTTCTGCCCCCGACCGACAACGGTGAGCACGCGCCCACCTGACGTGACGATCTGGCCTTCACGCCTGCTGGTGCCGGCGTGGAACACCAGTGCATCGGGTACCGCCGCGGCCACGTCGAGACCGGAGATCGGCTGACCGGTTTCAACGGCTTCGGGATAGCCGCCCGCGGCGAGCACGACGCCCACGTTGGCGCCCGGCAGAAAGCGCGCCGCGCGTGATGGCAGCGCGCCCATCGCGGCTTCGCCGAGCAGCCATGACAACTCCTCGTCGAGCATCGGCAGTACGACCTGCGTTTCCGGATCACCAAGCCGCACGTTGAACTCGACGACTTTCGGCCCGTCTGCAGTGAGCATCAACCCGACGTACAAGAAGCCCCGGTAGGGATGCCCTTCGTTCTGCATTCCGTTGAGCACCGGCCGCACGATTTCATCGAGCACACGGCGCTCGACGTCTGCCGTCATGAGGGGACTCGGGGCGAATGCGCCCATGCCTCCCGTATTGGGCCCTTGATCGTCGTCGAAGATGCGCTTGTGATCCTGCGCGGATCCGATCGTCAGAAACGACGTGCCGTCCGCGAGGACGAAGTAAGACGCTTCCTGACCGACGAGGAACTCCTCGAAGACGATGCGATCGCCGGCGCTGCCATATCGCCGCTCGACCATCAGCGACTGGATCGTCGCCGCAGCCGCGGCACGATCGTCCACGATCACGACGCCCTTGCCCGCCGCCAGACCATCGGCCTTCAGCACGAGGGGATACCCAAATGGGTGACCCTCGAGCCAGGCAAGTGCGGACGTCGCCGAATCACACACGTGATACCGCGCGGTCGGCACGTCGTGGCGCGCCATGAAGTCCTTGGCGAACGCCTTGCTCGACTCGAGCGCCGCCGCTGCCTGGGTCGGTCCCACGATCGCCCGGCCGTCTGCCGTGAACACGTCGACGATTCCACGACTGAGCGGAAGCTCGGGACCGACGACGGTCAGGTCGATGCCCTGGTTGCGGGCCACGCCGAGCAGCTCGCGAGGGTCGCCCACATCTGCATCCACACACTTGGCCACTGACGCAATTCCCGGATTCCCGGGCGCGCACCAGACCGAAGTGACGCTGCGTTCGCGAGAGAGCTTCCAGGCCAGGGCGTGCTCTCGCGCGCCGCCGCCGATAACGAGGATCTTCATGAGGAACAGGCTAACTGCCTGCCGGATAGGAAGTTGACCGACCGTGACAGACGTTGGATGAGCTCTCAACCATTGGTCAACCCGTCGTGCGCAGAACTCACGCCCGGCACACGACTATTTCGTTGACGTAACGGCCTCTTGCGCCTAGAATCCGCGCCTGCCTGTGATAGCCTAGCATATTCGCCACTTTTCATTGGTGATCACAGGGAGCCACCGGGCCATAGAGGGGGTGTGTAGGCGTGGCTGAAGTCAAGATTCAGGAGGGCGAGTCGATCGAAAGTGCACTCCGCCGCTTCAAGCGCAAGGTTCAGCAGGAAGACATCATCAAGGACATCAAGAAGCACTCTTTCTACTTGAAGCCGGGTGACAAGCGCAGGGCCAAACAAGCTCTGGCGCGCAAGCGGAACCGTAAGAAACTCCGTCGCGAGACGGAGTAAAAGCGAACGGTCCCGCGATCGACGAGCACGAGGTGGCGACCGATGGAGTTCCAAGACAAGTCCTTGAGGTGCGTGGATTGCGGCTCGGAGTTCATCTGGACTGCAGGCGAACAGCTCTTCTTCGCTGATAAGCAGTTCAAGAACGAGCCGAAGAGGTGCAAGACGTGCAAGGCCAAGCGAGCCAACCGGGTCAGTGCTGGTCCATCACCGGCACGGGACCGGGTCGAAACAACGACCCAGTGCTCGGCGTGCGGGAAGGAAACGACAGTGCCCTTCCGTCCCACGCAGGGTCGCCCGGTGTTTTGCAAGGAGTGCTTCCAGCAACGTAAGTTCGCAGGGGCGGGAGGGGTCTAGGATCGCGAAGAACAACTCGAGATCCACCCGACTCGTCTGGAATTCCGGACAGTCGTCGCCAGATTTCGTAAGGGCCAGACGCCAGTCTGGCCCTGTTTGTCTGTGCTAGAATCCGTTCTTTCTACGGGCAGTACATTCGAGGAACTATGCAGATCGAGGAACGATCCGCCGGTGATGTAACCATCCTGGACCTCAAAGGGAAGATGACCCTCGGCGAGGGAGACGAGGCTCTGAAGGACAAGATCAACAGCCTGGTGTTGCAGGGTCGAAAGAAGCTCGTCCTGAATCTCGCGGACGTTCCCTACATCGACAGCGCCGGCCTGGGCGAGATTGTTCGTACCTTCACGACGGTCAGCCGTCAGGGCGGCAGCCTGAAGCTCCTGAGCCTGACAAAGCGGATCACCGATCTGCTTGCCATTACCAAGCTGCTCACGGTGTTCGAGACCCACGACAACGAAGCCGATGCCATTCGCAGCTTCCAGTCGTCGGCCAACGTGTAGCGGACCGGCAGGCTCGCGCACTGGACTCATTTCCAGCGGTCCTCTCTCACCTGGTTCACCCTGAACAGTGGACGCGGACGCCGCCCGCCGTCCCGGAGCGTACGCCGAAACAGGGTTGATGGACGATGCCACCTGATCAGAATCAACAACATCCGCGCCGACCTCATTACCATCGCGGACGGCGTGGCCCCGACCGCCGTGGCGATCGGCGGCCGCCGCCGCAGCAACAACAGAGCGACAGCGGCAATCGCGATCAGCTCGACGTCGAACAGATCATGCGCGAGATCCGATCGCGGATCTCCGAGAAGCACGGCATCGAGCTCACAACGCAACAGATTCAGGAGCTCGCCGCACGCCGGCTCGAGGCCATCCTCGACCCGCGCGCGATCAAGCCTTCGCTCATGGACGAATTGCGGCGGGCATCGGGGCTGCCTGCCGACACAGCGCCGTCCGAGCCTGAGGGTGATGATTCGATCGACGAAGCCGCGCTCTACGCATCAAAGAGCGGTTTCCTCAACAGCCTCCGGCGGCTGTTCAATCTGCTCAATCCGAAAGCCATCGTCGATGCGCTGAACGCGCTCTCTCGCAGAACCAAGGCCATCGCCGCACGAGAGACCGAACTCCGACGCCGCCAGACGGAATGGAACGCACTGCACTTCGAGATCCTCCGTCGTCTCGTGACGGATATCGCGAGGACCGAGATCGACAATCAGCATCTGGCCCATCGCGTCGAGTCATTGCAGGCGCGCGTCGATTTCAACGAGCGTCGCGTTCGCAGTCTCGAGCACTCGCAACCGCAGCAGCAGCAACAACACCAGCACCAGCCGAGGCCGGCAAGCCGTCCCCTGGACACTCCAGCAGTCGTTTCTGCACCACCGGCTTCAGCCAGAGGCGATGAAGCGCCATCGACGGAGCACGCAGCTCCCTCGCCAGATGGTTCTCCGGAAGGAAGCCGACGGCGGCGGCGCAGGCGTCGCGGACGCCGCTCTGGCGCGCCCCGCGATATCACCGGCACACCCGCACCAGGACTGGCCGCACCCGGCGTGCTGGATCAACAAGATCAGGGCGGCGAGGGCGACGACTTCACGGACGAAGACGCAGGGCCGGACGATCTCGCTGATGACGTCACCGTCGCCCCGTCAGAAACGCCCGAACGCGTAGAATCAGCGTTCGAACCACCGCCATCGCCACCCGAAGAGCCGGTGCACGTCGCCCACTCGGACGTCGACGACGCACCTGCACCGCCTGAGGTCGCATCGACGTCGGAGCCAGTCGTGACATCCGAGCCATCCGACCCGTTCGCACGCGAACAGTCCTGAGCCAACGCAGGCGCAGCCGTGAAGTTCGCCTTCATCACACCTCGATACGGCGGAGAGTTCAGTAACGGTGCGGAGCACGCGTGCCGACTGCTGGCGGAGCAGATCGCGAAGCGTCACGACGTCGACGTCCTGACAACCACCGCTCGCGACTCAGCGTCCTGGAAGAACGAATACTCCGAGGGCTCCGATCGCGTCAGAGGTGCGCTCGTCCGCCGATTCGCCGTGAGCACGATGCCCGATCGATCGGTCATGAGCGAGCTCGGACGCCGGCTGCGAGAAGGGCCTCGGGCCCGCGCCGATGAACTGGGCTGGGTCGCTCAGGTGGGACCATGGAGCAGCGGCCTCCTCGAACACATCAAGCGTCAGCATCGGTCGTACGATGCGCTCGTGTTTTTCGGGTTGTTGAATCCGCTGACAGTCAACGGTCTCGAGGTCGCACCGGATCGAAGCGTGCTGATCCCGCACCTCACGCTGCGTCCGGAGCTGCGTTTCGATCTGTGGGCCGATGTCCTCACTTCACCGCGAGCGGTCGGTTATTTCTCGAGCTCCGAGCGCCGGCTGGTCCACTCGTACGTCGGCGTCGTCCCGCAGTTTGAAGAAGTGATCGGCATCGGCGTGGATCCGCCGCCGCAGCAAAGCTATCCGCGACATCAGCAGGACCCTGCGGACGTCATCACGGCTGAAGACGATGCGGTGGCTGAGGAGGAATCCTCGCTCGACGAAAGCTATCTCGGAGGCCGAGGCATTCCGTTTCGCCGGCGGCATCGTCTGTACGACAACTTCGCGCTCTTTGGCGGCCGTGTCGAACCCGATCACGGCTGCGAGGAGATGCTCGATTACTTCGACTCGTTCGCAAACGCACACACCGAAGACATGCGTCTCGTGCTGATGGGCGTGAAGATGATGACGGTGCCGGAGGCGCCTTACCTGCGGCTGGCGGGGGTGCTTCCCGATCGGGAGCGAATGACGGCGTACGAAGCCGCGTCGATTACGATCGCTCCCGGGGCGAACGATCTGCTGTCTCAATCACTCCTGGAAAGCCTCGCCGTCGGCACTCCGGTCCTTGCCAACGCGGCGAACGAGGCGGCGGTCGAACACTGTCGGCGGGCAAACGCGGGGTTGTATTACTCGAATCGCGACGAGTTCGTCGGCGCGCTGAACGTGCTGCAGGCGCCGGCGCTGCGCGACCGCCTTGGTGAGAACGGACGTCGATACATCCGTAATCACCATCAGTGGGACGCTGTGATCGGGCGCTTCGAGCGCCTGGTCGGAAGAGTTCGACGCTAACGGCAACGCCTGGTCTAAGACCCGCCGCTATTCCCGCGTGAGCTCCGCTGCCGGAAAGGGTCGCGATCGAGCAGCACCGGGTTCGTCGCTGCTGCTCTTTCGCCGCCTCGTTCCAATCTCGTAGCGCTTGATCATCTCGTTGAGGGTCGTCGGCTTGATCTGCAGCAGCTCCGCAGCCTTCTTCTGCACCCCGCCCGCCGCTTCCAGCGTCGATTCGATCAAGCGCTTCTCGACGTTCGTGATCACATCCTTGAACGAGATCCCCTCGGGCGGCACCACGAACTTCGGGATGTGAAACATCGGCGCCGATCGAACGTGCTCGGGCACCAGCTCGGGACCGATGTGCGCGCCGGTGCTCAGCACGACTGCGCGTTCCACGACGTTCTCCAGCTCGCGGACATTGCCCGGCCAGTCGTACTCCATCATGAGGTCGAGCGCGTCGGCCGTGAGATCGAGCGTGGTCTTGCCGTTCTCGGCGCCATACTTCTCGAGGAAGTGCTGTGCGAGATAGGGGATGTCGTCTTTGCGCTCGCGCAAGGGCGGCAGGAAGATGTTGATGACGTGCAACCGGTAGTAGAGATCCTCACGGAACCGGCCCTCGTTCACCATGTGCCGAAGATCGCAGTTGGTCGCGGCGATGATCCGGACGTCAACCTTGATCGTTTCCATTCCGCCCAGGCGCATGAACTCGCGCTCCTGCATGACACGCAACAGCTTGGCTTGCGTATCGGACGGAATGTTGCCGATCTCATCGAAGAAGATGCTCCCTTTATCCGCGAGGTCGCAGAGGCCCTTCTTCGGGTAAATGGCACCGGTGAACGCGCCTTTCACGTGACCAAACAGGGTCGACTCGAGAAGATCCGGCGGCAGGTTGCCGGAATTCACCGTGACAAATGAACGATCGGCCCGCGGCGAGTTCGAATGGATTGCGCGCGCAACGAGCTCCTTGCCGGTTCCGCTTTCGCCGGTGATGAGTATCGTCGACCGGCTGGGCGCCGCCTGGATGATCAGGTCGAAGACCTGCTTCATGCGCGGGCTGCGGCCGATGATGCCGGCAAACTTCTGATACTGCGCCTGGAGGTTCTGGCGCAGCGCCGTGTTCTCGGCCATCAACTGCCGCCGCTCGACGGCGTTCCGTACGACGACCATCACCTCGTCGTTCTTGAACGGCTTCGTGATGTAGTCGAATGCGCCGCGCTTCATCGCCGTGATCGCCGTCTCGACGGATGCGAAGGCGGTGACCATCAGCACGGGCAGTTCGTCGTCCAGTTTCTTCAGCTCTTCGAGCATGGCCAGTCCGTCCATGCCCGGCATCATCACGTCTACGACTGCGGCATCAAAGGGGAACGACCGCGCGAGGTCGAGACCCTCTTCAGCGCTGGACGCCAGACGCACGTGATACCCCTCACGCGCCAGTAGCGCGTCGAGGATCTCACGCATGATCTCTTCGTCGTCGACGACCAGAATGGAACCGTTTCGCCGCATCACAGACCTTGCCCCGGTCCGGCTACCCGGCCCGGCATGCCCTGGCTGGCGAGCGACGAACGCTCGAGCGCCACGGCTGGAAACGAAAGAATGAACCGCGTACCCTGACCAATCCCGCTATCGCACTCGATGCTGCCCTCGTGCTCCCGGACGATGCCGTAGGTGATCGACAGACCAAGTCCGGTGCCCTGGCCAATCGCCTTGGTGGTGAAGAACGGATCGTAGATTCGCGCGAGATACTCGCTCGGAATCCCGGAGCCCGTATCGGATACTTCGGCAATCACGCGACCGCCGTCGGAACGTGTCGTGATCGACAACCAGCCTCCTTTCGGCATGGCGTCTCGTGCGTTCAGAAACAGATTCAGGAACACTTGCTGCAACTTGTGCTCGAGCCCGAGCACCATCACGGGCGTGTCGCTCAACTCCCGGCGCACGCGGATGCGGTGGGTTTCGAACTGGTGCTCGAGCAGGCCAAGGACGTCGGTGATGACGACGTTGACGTCGAACGTCGAGCGATCGCTCGAGGCCGGGCGTGACAGCGTCAGGAGCCCGTTCACGATCTTCGCCGCGCGGAACGTCTGTCGTTCGATCTTTTCCAGCAGCCGCGTACGTGGATCCTGAGGGTCGGCCCCTTCGAGGAGCATCTGCGTAAAGCTCGAGATGCCGGTCAGCGGCGTGTTGACCTCGTGCGCAACGCCCGCGGCCAGCAGGCCGATCGAGGCCATCTTCTCTGAGAGACGCAGCTGCTCTTCGAGCTGCACTCGAGCGGTCACGTCCTCGACGATGACGATCGTGCCTGCGGTCGCGATTTCCTGGCCTTCTTCGCGCAGCGGCACGACGGTCGCGTTCACGATCAGCACTTCAGTGGCACGATCGCCCCGAGCGACCAACGGGACCCGTGACAGCGTCGCGCCCTCGGGCGTATCACGGCGCGCCGCGCGTACAGCTTCGACGAACCCAGGGTCGAAGACATCGTCGAGTGTGCCGCCCGCCGCCATCGTGCGCGGGACGCCATAGAGTTGCTCCAGCGCGCGATTCCATCGCACGACTCGATCGTTGAGGTCGAGAACGAGCAGCCCGTTATCGAGCGACTCGAGAATGTTCTGGTTGAAGGCGCGCATGCGATCGACCTCGATCGCGTTCAGGTGCAGCTGGCGATAGAGTCGCGCGTTTTCGAGCGCTGTCGCGATCTGGCCCGCAACCGCAGCGAGTAGACCAGTGTCTTCACTGCTGAGCGGTTCACCGGTGTCCTTCCGGCCCACGGCGAGCACGGCGATCGTGCCTTCCGTCGCAACACAGGGAACGAAGTAATAGAGACCGGCGTCCCGCCAGAATTCGATCTCTTCGACGGCGAACCGGCCAACAGCGGCGGGGTCATCGAGCGCGACGATATGGCCTTCCGAGAGACGGCGTCCAATTGCCGAACGCTTGGCCAGCGCAGGTGGGTGGGCGTCGCCAAAGCCGGATGAACGCATCGATCCGAAGTGGGGCGCCACTTCGTCCTCGAGCATCAGCGTCATGCGATCGACGAGCAGCGTCTCCACGACGCGGGACACCAGCCGTTCCGACAAGCGATGAAGATCGAGGTCGCTGTTCAGGTCGCGCGCAAAGCCGACCAACGCGCGGCGATAGTCATAACGGTCGCGATAGAACGCGCGGTCGAGCAGGTTCTGGACGAAGTCTTTGATCGGCGGCGTCAGAAAGATCGCGACGAGAATCGCCAGCAACGCCAGCACCCACTGGTCCGATCCATTGCCTCTGAGGAAGACCGTGCGCACGGCTTCGAGCAGCACCGCGTAGATCACCACGACTGCCGCAAACGCGGTGATGTACACGAGCGAGCGCTTGACGATCACTTCGATGTCGAGCAGGCGATAACGGACGATCGCCGACGCGAAGGCGAGCGGAATCAGGCTCAACGGAACTGCCGACAGTTCCATCGGCAATGAGGGCTGCACGCCGAGTGAATACGGCAGCGCGTAGCCGACGGCGAAGATCCCGGCGCCCAACGCGGTGCCCCATGCGATCCAGCGCAGTTGGCGCCGCGCGGTCATCGTGCTTACTTGTGACAGCGCGCGGAGCAGACCGATCAACCCACCAATCAGGCAGAGCGACAGGTACAGGAACCCGAGACGATCCAGCAGCGACTCGAATCGCACAAACCCCTGGGGATCAATCGGGATCTGCTTGATCGCGTAGATTCGCGCGAGGCCAAGAGCGAGCGCCGGAATGTAGATGAGAACGAACGCTGCGCGGGCGACAGGTCCGAGCCCCCAACGATGACGGCGCTCGGGGAACTCCTGCGTAAAGTGCAGGAACATTGGCGGCAGCGCCAGCATCGAGATTGCGTCAGCCCAATAGAAGACCCAGTCGAGCCGGTCCAGCCGTCCGCTGAACGAGAAGGTGAAGACACCGAAAAACGCAACCGAGAGCCAGAAGAAGTGCAGGGTCGCCGGATCGCGGGGGCGACGCAGCCTGACCGCGCCACCAACGAGCAACGTGAACACGCCGACGGCGGCGAGCACGAAATACAGCGCACCAGGCCCGTTGGGTACCGGCGCCAGCCTGAGATCGAGGACCTCGCGCGAACCGAGGCGAAGCACAGTGTAGCGAAGCGTCCTTTGATCGCCGCCCGCATCGTGCAACACATCGACGACATCGTCGGCGTTCTGAATCGGACGATCGTCGATCGCAAGCAACAGGTCGCCGCGCGACATCCCGACCCGATCCGCGGGACTCCCCTTGGCCACTTCCTCGACGACGACACCTTCGGGACCCGACGCCCACAGCACACCGTCTTCGACCTCGTGCCAGGTGGCGCGCGCAGTGATGTTCGCGATGCCAAGGCACAGCAAGCCCGACACGACGATGACGGGCAAAGCCGGCCGTGACCACCGGCTCCACGACGCCGGGATGCGCGCTGAAATCCAATGACTAGAACGTGTCATCCAACTTAATGGAGTCAAAAACAGCGCCAAAAAATGGGGAGCGTTTGCTCCCCAACTTTTGGCTCGTAGCTGATCTCAGCTACTACCCTTCGAATCAGAACCTGACGGTCACGCCTCCCACCACTCGCTTTGGCGGGCGGACGACCATCAACTCGTCGTACACCGAGTTCTCGTAGAGCGCTTCCTTGAAGAGATTGCTCACCGCAACCAGCATCTCCCACTGTGCGCTCGTGAAGTTCATGAACGGCAACGCCTGATTCACCTGAACATCGAAGCGCACGCCGGCGTTTGGAGTGACGTCGCCGTACTTCGGCGCCGCGTACGCCGTGTTCAGCTTGTAGACGACGAGCAAACGCGTTGCCGTCGGCGTGACGACGCTTTGAAGCGACGCCGTCACGTCGTGGATGCGCTCGCCGGTCCGAACGAGTGACGGAGCCAGTATCTCGAGCAGATCGCTATCCGCCGATCGGTCTATCCATCGACTCTGAGCCTGCGTATAGTCCACGCTCGCGCGAGTGTTCTCGCCCATCGTCCGTGAGAACGTGACGCCCCAGCCGTGCGCGCGAAAATCGCCCGCGGAGCCGACCTGGTAGTGACCGACTCCGCCCGACGCGTCAGCAACCGAGAGACCGAAAATCGTGACGACCTGATCGTCAACCTGCTCCTTGAACGCACGGAACCCGACGATCACGTGTTCCGCCCACTGGCGATCCACGGCGATTTCGAATTGGTCGTGGCGCTCGGGAAGGAACGATGTGCGCGAGACCTGAGAGAACGTTCTCTCCGGCGGAAGCCACAGCCCCATCGACGGAGGAATGAACTCTTCGGCGCCAGGTGCCACCTCGCGGTGCATCATCGTCGTTCGGACGGTGAGACTGTCGCTCGAGTCCGGCTGCAGGATCATCGTGACGCGAGGGCTGAGCAGGCCGCGATCCGCGAGGTAGTCGTAGCGTGCGTACTTGGCGCCGTAGCTGAACCGCAACTCCGGAGTGATCCTCCAGTTGTCCATTGCGTACATCGCGCCGACATTGCGGCTGGCATCGGGCATTGCCGCCAACGCCTCGCCGTTACCGCCAAGGTAACGCTGCATCGAGTACGACACGCCCGCTTCGTACGCGTGCGTTGCGGGCTCGTGACGGACGTAGGAACCAGCGACGATCCACGACGCGAGATCACCCTGCGTCAACGTGCCTCGCATCCGCCAGTCGCCACTCGTACCTGGTGCTTCGATGGAGAGATACGCGAGGCCGCGTGGAGCCGGCCCACTCAGCGTGAACAGATCCTGCGGGCGATCGAACGACGTCGAGGTCAGGAGATTCAGCTGACCATTCACTGGCAAATCGGCAAAGAGCGACGATGCGTATCGCGCGGACTCACCTACGGCGCGACCGAACGACGAGATGGAATCGCCAAACGCCGAATCATTGCCTTCGAGCTCGGCGATGCTGGCTTCCGCGTCCTTCAGCACGCTTCGCTTCACGTGACGAAGCCGCCATGCGATCTCATCGTGCTCGTGCCGCTCCTCGGTCTCTGATGGCTCTGCAGGCTGCCCCACAGCGCCGATGCCCGCCGCAAGAACAGTGGGCTCGGTTGAATCGCCGGCGCGCCGAATCAATTCGATCGTCGATATCGAGCGTCCATCCGGACTGACCTGGACGACACGACCTCGCGTCGGCAGGTAGTTCTGCAAGTGAGCCCGCACGAGATAGGGTCCCGCCGGCAGGTTTCGGAACGTGAAGTGGCCGTCCTCGTCCGAGATGGCGAACGCCGAGGTCGAACCGAGTGCCGAGACAACGGCACCAGGAAGTGGCTTTCCGAGCTCGTCTTTGACAACGCCATTCAGTTCGGACGGTTTGATGGGAGCAGCCGTACTCGATGCCTTGAGTTGCGGCGTGAGCACCAGCTGCGGGAGGGCAACGACTTGCGCGTGTGTGGGCGTGGCAGCGCCAACGACCCACACGATGACCCCGATACATGACCAGGATCGCATCCGCATCATTCCTATGCCCTTCTCACGGCCTGGGGGGGCCGGTCGATTTCCCGCCGGCTACCATCCGGACGGGGGCCTTACACGGGTAGAACCGTAAAGTTCACACTCTGTGTCAGCTGTGCCCCGGAGGGCTTGTCCGTTACCTTGATCTCGAGTCGGTAGTCTCCCGCCGGAAAACTCGCAAGAGGAATCACCAGGCTGCCAGGCAACTGATGGCCCGCGGCGATGCTGAACTGGGGCGGCAGTGTCTCGGCGTTCAGCGGCTGCGGCGCCGTCTTGTTGAAGTACTTTTCACCCTCTGCGAGTTTCTGATGGAAGCTGTAGTCGACGACCACGTCAGGCTTGCCCGATGCCGCTTCCTTTGCTCCGTAGATCCAGAAGATCACGCTGAGCTCACCGCTCTTCGAGAACTTTCCATCAGGCGACGGCACGATGCGCATCGGCCCGAAGACGTACGGGTTCGCTTCCTGCTGATCGGCCGGGAGCGCCGCGCTCAACGGCTCGACTGACTGCGCCACGATCACCGAACTCGTCCGGAGGTCGGGAGTGTTGTAGTCAGGAACCGTGATCTCGTGACGCAGGAGACCAACCGGTCCCGTTGCCGCCGCCGCAGGTGGCGCGTTCTTGTCGTTGTTGTTGCGATTGTTCCGCTGATTACCTGCCGGCGCCGGCGACTTCTCCTTCAGCGCAATGAATGCGATGTACTGTCCGGGCTTGAGCTGCACCGCGCGGGAGAGTTGACCGTCCGGAGCGTCGAGGAAATGCACGCTGTCCCACTGGAACGACGGACGCGGAGGAGGCGTCGCTTTCCCGTCCTTCGGGGGCACCGCCATGGCGGCCATCGCCGATGCGAATGAGGCGGCCTGTTCTGCGCTCACGATACGGACGTAAAGCGCCGCCCCCTTCGACAACTGTGCCTTGTCGACCGCAATCGTGAACGGAACGTAAGTGTCTCCACTCTGTCCCTTCACGAAGTGGTTCGACTGCCACTTGATGGAGACGTCGCCTTCATTCTTGTCGCCTCCGCCAAAGGCCAGCGGCTTCGGCGTGACCGGTGTCGCCGCGGGCTGCGAGCCGGGCGCCGGGATCGGAACTCCCGTATCCGCCATCAACGCGGTATCGACAAGGGTGACCAACGCCTGAACGTCTTGCTGCTCCTGCGGCGGACGTTGCTGCTGTTGTTTGCCTTTGTCGTTGTTGTTGCGTTGTGCCAGAACAGAACCACCGGCGCTGCAAACGAACGCGAGGGCGACAGTCAAAATGAGGACGCGACGACCGTGCATGAATGCCTCTCTTCCTCCGAGGAGCGGAGGTACCCCCTGTACGGGGTATCCAAGAATCCGAATCGCCTGATCATAGGCACGGAGATACGCCAAGTCAAACCAACAAACGACCACAAAAGTAGAAGATTCCTCGGGAATAGCCGGGGCTGATCCATTCAGCGTGTTAAGATCGCCGTCCTCCGTAGCGGCTCCCAGGCAGCTCTCTGGTGCGCGCCAAGCGGAGAGCGGCGGGCACCGGGCATGGAACTGGACGATATCCTCGTCATCCTCTTGGCAGGCGGCGCCGGCGAGCGCTTGTATCCCCTGACCAAGGATCGAGCCAAGCCGGCCGTCTACTTTGGCGGACCCTACCGGATCATCGACTTCACACTGAGCAACTGCATCAACTCCGGGCTCCGCCGGGTCTTCATCGCCACCCAGTACAAATCGCTTTCCCTGAGCCGGCACGTACGCATGGGGTGGAGCGTGGTGTCGGAGGAACTGGGCGAGTTCATCGAGATTCTGCCTCCCCAGAAACGAGTCGGTGAGCACTGGTATCTCGGCACCGCCGACGCCGTCTACCAGAACCTGTACTCCCTCGAGCGTGAGAACCCTCGACACGTCATCGTCCTCTCGGGCGACCACGTGTACAAGATGGACTACGCGAAGATGCTGCGGTTCCACATCGAGAAGGACGCCGCCGCCACGCTCGCGACCATCGAGATTCCGATCGACGAAGGCAGCCGATTCGGGATCGTTGCCGTGGATGAAGCGGATCGCGTGGTGGGATTCGAAGAGAAGCCCGCTCGTCCGCCCCATGTACCCGGGGCGCCGACTGTGGCGCTCGCGTCGATGGGGATCTACATCTTCAAGGCTGACGTCCTGATGCGCGTGCTCGAGAGCGACGCCACGCGCACGGACAGCCAGCACGATTTCGGCAAGAACATCATCCCGTTGCTGATCAAGGAATCGTCGGTCTACTCGTACCGTTTCTACGACGAGAACAAGAAGGCCTCGAAGTACTGGCGAGACATCGGGACGCTCGACGCGTACTACGAAGCGAGCATGGATCTGTGCCAGGTGAACCCCGAGTTCAACCTCTATGATCCGGAGTGGCCTCTCCGCACCTATCAGCCGCAGGCGCCGCCGGCGAAGTTCGTCTTCGCGGAAGAGGGGCGCCGCTGCGGGCGGGCGCTCGACTCGGTCATCTCGAACGGCTGCATCATCTCGGGCAGCCGCGTCAGCGGAAGCATCCTGGGCCCCAACGTCCGTGTCCACAGCTTCTGTGACATCGAAGACACGATTCTGATGCCCGGTGTGCGCGTGGGCCGTCACGCCAGAATCAGGCGAGCCATCATCGATCGCGATGTGCTCGTGCCACGCGGCGCGTTGATTGGTTTCGACGCCGAAGAAGATCGACGGCGGCACACGGTCACCGAGGGCGGTGTGGTGGTCGTGACGGCCGAGGACGAGCCGCTCGTCGGAATCATCAGTGAATCCGCTCTCCAGGCGGAGCTCGAAGCCGACCGCGTCGGCACTCTCATCTAGGTCATCTCATGAAGATCACGCGCGTTCACGCCAGAGAGATTCTGGATTCCAGAGGCAATCCCACTGTCGAAGCCGACGTGCAGGCTGGAGGCGCGCTCGGTCGCGCCGCGGTGCCATCTGGCGCATCGACGGGCCAGCGCGAGGCGCTCGAACTGCGGGACGGCGATTCAAAACGCTACGGCGGCAAGGGCGTTCGCAAAGCGGTCGATCACGTCAATGGCGAGATCGCAAAGGCGCTGGTCGGAAAAGATCTCGACCAGCGCGCGA
>Ga0310810_10004476_pt1 | contig 15469 bp, 12 predicted proteins | sample NCmetagenome_FD_207641 | JGI IMG/M metagenome (GOLD analysis project Ga0310810, IMG submission 207641) | Soil microbial communities from experimental microcosm in Duke University, North Carolina, United States - NC | ecosystem: Engineered > Artificial ecosystem > Soil microcosm > Unclassified ...
AAGCCGATCCACCTCCAGCAGGGTCGCGGCAGCTGCCAGGCACGCAATCTCTGCATGCGAGGGTGTCCTTTCGGGGGATACTTCAGCTCCAATTCATCCACGCTACCGTGGGCAGCGAAAACCGGGAACCTCACGGTCCGTCCGCACTCGGTGGTGCACTCGATCGTCTACGACCCGAAGACGGGTAAGGCGTCTGGTGTACGCGCGATCGATGCGAACACGCACCAGCAGCTCGAGTACAAGGCGCGCGTCATCTTCGTGAACGGCTCCGCGCTCAACTCCACGCTCGTGCTGCTCAACTCCACATCGCCGCGATTCCCCAACGGCCTCGGCAATGACAGCGGCCTCCTCGGCAAGTATGTCATGCACCACGACTATCGCGTGGCGGGACACGGACGCATCGACGGCTTCACGGACAAATACTTCTTCGGACGTAATCCGACCGAGTGCATCCTCGTGAATTTCAGGAACCTCGGAAGACAGGACACGGATTTTGTCGGCGGCTACACGACATTTACCGGCGCGTATCGCGAGCGCGGCGCGGAAACGGACGACCTCGCGGGCGAGGCCTTCAAGGACGCGCAGACGAAGCCTGGACCCTGGGGCATCTACATGTACATGCAGGGCGAGACCATCCCCAAGGAGTCCAACCACGTCCGCCTGCACGAAACGAGGAAGGACCAGTGGGGGATCCCGCTGCTCGTCGTGAACGTGGACTACGATGACAACGACGCGCGCATGATCAAAGACTGGCGCACGCAGGCCGCCGAGATGCTCGAGGTCGCGGGATGCCACGACATCGAGACGCACGACAAAGGGTGGGCGCCTGGGCTCGACATCCACGAGATGGGCGGCGCGCGGATGGGCAAGGATCCGAATCGGTCCGTCCTCAACGAGTGGAACCAGGTGCACGGTTGCCCTAACGTGTTCGTCACCGACGGCGCTTGCATGACGTCGACGGGGAACCAGAGCCCCTCTATCCTTTACATGACTCTCACGGCGCGCGCGGCCAACCACGCAGTGGAGCTGCTCAAGCGCCGGGAGCTTTGACGATGCCGCCGATGAACAGGCGTGAAGCCCTCAAGGCCGCGGGTCTCATCGCGGGCGGCGCGTTCCTGGCGTCCGATGGAATCCTCACCGCCTGCCGTGGCGAGACGCACGCACGGCCAAGGGATCGACTGCTCGACGCGGACCAGCAGTCACTGGCCGAGGAGATCGCGGACACCCTGCTGCCCACGACAGCGTCGTCGCCGGGCGCGAAAGCAGCCGGCGTCGGCGCCGCCATGAATCTGATTGTCAGCGACTGCTACAAGGCGGAGGACCGGCAGTTGGTGCTGAGCGGCCTCGAAACGTTCCGCACGACCTGTCGCTCGAAGCGTGGCAAGAACTTCGTCGACCTCACGCGAACGGACCGCGAGTCCTTCGTGCGAAACGTGGCGAGTGAGAAGTGGTTTCGACCGGTGCGAGAGCTCGCGCTCGGCGCGTACTTCTCGTCCGAGATTGGGATGACGAAGGCGCTGCGCTACGTGAGGGTGCCTGGGAAGTACGTCGGCTGCATGCCGCTGGAGCCCGGCCAGCCCGCCTGGGGATAACCGCGGTACATAGCGCTCAGTGACCACGGGCCCGGCGCGGCGCGGTCTCCGCGTGCGGCCGACGGAGGCGCTCCGGGCGGAGAGTAGCGTCGAGCTCGGGACAGTGGCGTCACAGCAAGACCTAACGCGGATTTCGAACATCGATGACGCCGATGTTCGCGGATTGGCTCCGTGCACGGTGACGCCTCCGACGGCACGGTCGGCCTCTCATCTTTCTTTGTTCAACGGCCTCGCGATGCTCCGATCCGCGTCCCGAGGCTGTTTATTCTCAACTCGGCTCGTTGCGAGCGGAGATGTCAGGGCCGAGGAGCGATCCGGAGGATCCGCCAGATCCCAAGCATCCGAACTCCTTTCGTCTGGGGCCAGCCTTGTCAGGCGGCATCGACGCCAAAGGGTGCGGCGAAAGGGCTGAAACCGATCAACCGGTGGAGCGGCTCACGAATGCCGCCAGATGCTCGCCGGTCAACGTCGATTTCTTCGCCACCAGGTCAGCCGGCGTGCCCTCGAACACGACGCGCCCGCCGTCATGACCAGCCCCTGGCCCGAGGTCGATGATCCAGTCGGCATGCGCCATCACCGCCTGGTGATGCTCGATCACGATCACCGACTTCCCCGAGTCGACCAGCCGATCCAGCAGCGCGAGCAGCTGGTCGAGGTCGGCCAGATGCAGCCCGCTGGTCGGCTCGTCGAGCACGTAGACGCCGCCCTCCTCTCCCATATGGGTCGCCAGCTTGAGCCGTTGCCGCTCGCCACCCGAGAGCGTCGTGAGCGGTTGGCCCAGGCGCAGGTACCCGAGTCCCACGTCGGCCATGCGCTGCAGGATGGCGTGCGCGGCCGGCGTGTGCGCCTCATCGGTCCCGAAGAAGCCTAACGCATCGCCGACCGACAGATCGAGCACCTCGGCGATATTCAGCCCGCCCAGTCGGTGTTCCAGCACCGACGCCTGGAATCGTTTGCCCTCGCAATCCTCGCAGACCGTCGACACGCCGGCCATCATCCCGAGGTCGGTATAAATCACCCCTGCCCCGTTGCACGTTGGACAGGCACCCTCCGAGTTCGCGCTGAACAGGGCGGGCTTCACGCGGTTCGCCTTCGCGAAGGCTTTGCGAATCGGCTCCAGCAGATCGGTGTATGTCGCCGGATTGCTGCGCCGCGAGCCACGGATCGACGTCTGGTCGATCGACACGACACCATCTCGGCCACTGACCGAGCCGTGGATCAACGAGCTCTTGCCCGACCCTGCGACGCCGGTGACGACCACCAGCACGCCTAACGGGATGTCGACGTCGACGTTCTTCAGGTTGTGCGTGCGGGCGCCACGCACCTTCATCACACCCGCCGCCCTTCGCACCGTTGGCTTGAGCGAGTTACGATCGCTCAGGTGACGTCCGGTGAGCGTGCCACTGCCCGCCAGGCCCTCGACCGTCCCCTCGAAGACCACCTCGCCTCCACCGGTGCCGGCGCCGGGCCCGAGGTCGATGACATGATCGGCAATCGCGATCACCTCCGGCTTGTGCTCGACCACGAGGACCGTGTTGCCCTTGTCGCGCAGTCGGAGCAACAGGTCGTTCATCCGCTGGATGTCGTGCGGGTGCAATCCGATCGTCGGCTCGTCGAAGACGTACGTCACGTCGGTGAGCGACGACCCGAGATGGCGAATCATCTTCGTCCGCTGCGCCTCACCGCCCGAGAGCGTCGCAGACGGCCGGTCGAGACTCAGGTAACCGAGTCCGATCTCCACGAACGAGTCGAGCGTGCGCTGCAGCGACACCACGAGCGGTGCGACTGACGGCTCCTCGAGATCGTGCAGCCAGTCGGCCAGGTCGTTGATCTGCATCGCGCAGGCTCTGGCGATGTCGATCTTCCTGATCTTCGACGACCGCGCAGCCTCGTTGAGGCGCGTGCCTCCACACTCGGGACAGGTGGTGAACGTGACCGCGCGCTCGACGAACGCGCGGATGTGCGGCTGCATCGCGTCGACGTCCTTGGACAGCATCGACTTCTGGATCTTGGGGACGAGGCCCTCGTAGGTCAGGTTGATGCCGTTGACCTTGACCTTCATCGGCTCGCTGTAGAGGAACGTGTCGCGCTCCTTCTTGCTGTACTTTCTGATCGGCTTGTTCGCGTCGAGCCCCGCGGCCGCGAAGATCTTCACCGCCCAGCCCTCGGCGGTGTACCCAGGGACGGTGATCGCGCCCTCACTGAGGGACCTGCTGTCGTCGAACAGTTGCGTCAGGTCGATGTCGTTGATCTGCCCCATGCCTTCGCATCGCGGGCACATGCCGCCGTAGTAGACGGCGTCGCGCACGACAATCCGCTGGCCTTTGCCCTTGTCGACCTTCATCGACCCACTCGCCTTCCGCATCGGGACGTTGAACGAGAAGGCGGTGGGAGGGCCAACGTGGGGCTTGCCTACCCGGCTCCACAGCACGCGCAGCATTGCATTGGCGTCGGTGACGGTGCCGACCGTCGAGCGCGCGTTGGCGCCCATGCGCTCCTGGTCGACGATGATCGCCGTCGTTAGGCCGTCCAGGACATCGACCTCGGGCCGGTCGAGCGTCGGCATGAATCCCTGGACGAACGCGCTGTACGTCTCGTTGATCAGCCGCTGCGACTCGGCCGCGATCGTGCCGAACACCAGCGACGACTTGCCGGACCCCGAGACGCCGGTGAAGACCGTCAGGCGCCGCTTGGGGATCTCGACGCTCACGTCCTTCAGGTTGTTCACGCGGGCGCCCTGGACGCGGATCAGGTCGTGGCTGTCCGCAGGGTGCGCATCGGAGGACTTCTTCACTTCAGTCCGCGGTCATGTCGTGGGCGCGACGGTTGGCGCTTCGGCCGGCCATGGCCCCATGAGCATGGGCTGAAACGGAAAGACCTCCGCGGTGAACACTCCACCGGCGACCGCCGGATCTCGCTCAGCAACGGCGCGCGCCGTATCGAGTGATGCGGCGCGGACCACGGCAAAGGCGAACGTCGTCGGATCGCGTTGCAGGGTCCGACCCGCGAAGATCAGCGTTCCCTCGGTGAGCAGCTCCTGTGAATAGACCCAGTGGCGGGCGGCGAGCGCCTGCTCATCGGGCGTCGGGCCCTCGGTGAGCATGGCGAGACGGGCTGGCCGGAGCGTGTAGAGAAACAGTCCGGTCGGAACCTGGCGCGGATCGGCGACGTGCATGGGTGAACTCACAGATGAGGGACCAGCGCGCAACCCTGAGCTCGTGGCCGTGGGGCACGAAGTCAGAAGTTCGTCGCGCCAGCTGCGCTGCGGTAGAGCCACGGTCGCCGGGGTACCAAGGCCACGCTATCAAGGTCCAACTAGTCTCCGTGAATCGGGGCACGAGAATACGGCAGTAGTCAATCTGCCGGAGAACCTTGCACGGGGAGGCCGATGCCATGACTCGACGACTTCTGTTGGCCATGTCGCTACTACCGTGGGGCGTGGGATGGGCTCAGCAGACCGACACGACCAAGGCAGCGAGCGCCGCGCAGGAGCCCACATGGTCGATTCCCACGCGCAGCCTCGATGTTTATGCGGGCATCAGATCCGGCGGTGGCGTCACCGACGTCATGCTGGGCGCGAAGTTCTCGCGCCGAATACCGTCGACGAGGAACATGGCTGCCGCTGGACTCGCGGAGGTTGCCTTCGGGGATGAAACCGAGTTTCTGCTGGGGGCCCTGTTCCAGATCATGCCGGTCAACCATTTGCTCTTGGAAACGGGTCCCGGCATGGAGTTCGATGGGGGCAGCAATTTCTTCTGGCGCGTAGGTGCAGAATACGAGCTGCGGGCCCGCAAATTGTTCATCATCCCGAAGTTCTACGTCGACTTCGTGAACAGCACGACCGTGGTCGGCTATGGGCTCGCCATCGGTCGCGGCCGCTGACGAGCCGCAGCAGCCTGACACATAACGCCGAGCGCTGCGCGGGCGGAAGCGCGTCGATTATTCCGCCCGCAGCGCCTCGACAGGATCGATACGCGCGGCGCGCCGCGCGGGCAGGTAGCCGGCGAGCAGCGCGACCATGAGGAGCAGCACACACACACCGCCAAGCGTCAGCGGATCCGTCGGACTCACCTCGAAGAGCAGCGACCGCACCAGCCGCGCTACACCGAGCGCACCAGCAAGCCCGGTGACGACGCCAGCTCCGACCAACCCGACCACCTGCGTGAGCACGAGCTGACGGATCTTGCTCGGCATCGCTCCGAGCGCGAGCCGCACGCCGATCTCGTGGGTCTGGCGCCGCACGTTGGCCGCCATGACGCCATAGAGGCCGATGGCCGACAGCAGCAGCGCCACGAGGCTGAATCCCGAAAGCAGCAGCGCGCTGAGTCGTGGCTGCGCGAGCGGCGCGTCGAGCAGCTGATCCATCGTCTCCGCCTTCCACACCACGAGGGTGGCATTGATGTCCTTTGACGCCGCGCGGAGAGCGGGAAGCACGGCCGCGAGCGGGCGTGTCGTGCGCACCGCGACGAGGTCGGGGAAGTCGCCCGCCACCTGGTCCCAGGCGAAGTACGCCACCGGTCCGACGTTCTTCAGCTCGCGGTAGCGCGTGTCGCTCGCTACCCCGACAACCGTGAACGTGCTGTCGCCAACGTGCCCCGTCACCTGCACGACCCGCTTTCCGAGTGCGTCCTCGTTAGGCCAGAGCTGCCTGGCGAGCGTCTCGTTCACGACAACGACCTTCTCGGAGGTCGTCCGGTCGGCGTCCGTGAAGCTTCGGCCGCGGCGAATCGGGATCGCGAGCGTGCGGAAGTAGTCCGGGCCCACGAACTCGAACGGCACGAACGGGTTTTGCGCCCACTCGTTCACCGGCTGCTCGGCACGCGCCAGCTTCAGGATGAAAAGCGATTGCCCGATGAACGGCTCGCTCAGAATCGGCGTGGCCGACACCACACCGGGGGTGGCCTCGAAGCGACGGATGAGCTCCTTCCCCGCCCCGCCGCCGGCGACGCCGCCGGGAAGCGCGCTTCGCGGACCAGTGAACGCGAGAATGGACAGGTGCTCGGCACGGTAGCCCGTATCCGCGGACTCCAACCGCGCCACCGTCCGCACCAGAAGTCCCGCGCCGTCGAGCACCACGATCGCCAGCGCGATCTGCACCGCGACCAGCGACTGTCGTGCACGGCGTGACGACCGGCTCTCCGAGCCGGACCGCGAATCGGACCGCAGCACCGCGTACGACTGAACCCGTGACGCGACGAGGCTGGGCAGGACGCCGAAGACGAGCAGCGCGACGAGCGTGATCCCCACCGCCGCCGCGAGCGGCGGCCCGAGCGGGCCTAACGAGTCGAGCCGTGGCACCTGTGGGGGCGCGGCGGCGCGCACCAGCTGCAGGGCCGCTACAGCGGTGAGGAACCCGAGCGCTCCACCGACGAGCGCGAGGAGCGCGTTCTCGACGGCGAAGAGTCGCACGACGTCGATCGACCGCGCGCCGATGGCTCGCCGCACGGCAATCTCGCGAATGCGGCCGAGGAGCCGGACGAGCGAGAGGTTGCCGACGTTGACGCACGCGATGACGAGCAGCAGCGCCACGGCGATCGTGAGCGCGATGACGGCAGGTCGCGTGCCGCCCAGCACCGTGTCGGCGAAGGACTGCGCGGACATCCCCGTGATTTCCCAGCTCGCCGCCCTGGAGACGGTCGAGTCGCGGGTGAACGGAATCACCCGTTGCGTGAGCGCAAAGACGGCGTCTCGCGCGACGGTGATCGATACGTTAGGCGCGAGACGCGCGATGATGTCGACTTGCGCCAAGCTGGATGACGGCGGCATGGCGATCCAGGCGTCGGCGCTGCTCGGGTAGGCGAACCCCGCGGGCGCCACGCCTACGATGCGCACGTGCTGCTGCGTGGACGGAATGACGAGTGACCGGCCAATGACCGCCGGGTCGTCGCCGAACTTCCGGCGCCACGTCGTGTAGCTGAGCACGAGGACCAGCGGTGCACCGGCCTGTCCGTCGTCCGACTGGAGCATCCGGCCGAGGGCCGGCCGCGTGCCGAGCAGGTCGAAGAAGTTCGCCGTTGCTCCTGCCAGGTCGAGGACGACCACATCGCTGCCATTCATGAACGGCTGCGGCCGCACGAGGTGGTACACCCCGGTCACGCCGCGGAAGATCGTGCCGTTCCGCGCGATCTCGGGAAGGTACGTCCCCGGCACGTCGAGGTGCCGGCCGCTCCGGTCGAGCGGATGCATGATGACCACGCGCTCCTGGTCCGCGATCGGCAGTCGATCGACGAGGACGGTCTTGAAGACCGTGAACATTGCCGTCGACATGCCGATGCCGAGCGCGAGGATAGCCAACACGGCGAGCGTGAAGCCGGGCGTGCGCCGAAGCGAGCGCACGGCGTGGCGGACGTCGCGGAAGAGCGTGTCCATGGTCATCCAATCGATGCCAGTGTCCAGACCAATCTACGACGGCGACTCACCGCGATGGATGATCGCCGCCGCCGCGAGGTCACCCGTGACGTTGAGTATCGTGCTGAAGATGTCCGGGATCGCGTCGACGGCGATCAGGATGCCAATGCCCTCCGCCGGAAGCCCGATCGCCAGAAAGAGCGGTGCGAGCATGAGGAAGGCACCACGCGGAACGCCCGGGCCAATGAACGGAAGGAAGATCGCCGCGACGGCGATCGTTGTGAGCTCGCGCGGCCCAAGGTGAATCCCGTAGAACCAGGCCACGAACAGCGCACCCACGGTCCAGGAGACCGGCGCCGCGATCTTGAACGCCGACACGGCAAGCGGAAGCACGAAGCCGGTCACTCGACTCGAGAGGCCCAGGAGCTCCGCGCCCTCCACGAGCGCCGGCAGGCACGCCATCGATGAGCTCGAGCTCGCGGCGATGAGCTGCGACGGAAGCATCGCCCGCGCGAAGCGCGCGCTCGGGATGCGCGCGATGACCGCGACCACGACGTAGAGCAGCGCCACGACGGCCAGGCTCGTGCCGGCGTACACGGCGATATAGAAGCCCACCGCCCCGGCGAGGCCGACGCCCAGCTGCGCGGCGAGAGGCAGAACCAGGCAGAACACGCCGATCGGTGCCGCGGCGATCACCCAGCGGACGAGCACGAGCAGCGCGTCGCCTAACGCCTTGAAGAACCCGACGAGAGTCGCCCGGCTCGCGGCCGGCGAGTACGCGATCGCCATCCCGAGGAGCAGGCTGAAGACGATGAGCGGCACGATCGCCCCGGTCGCGGCCGCCGCGATCGGGTTGGCCGGGACGAGCGACACGACCCATGCGCCCACACTCTGTCCCGGCCCGCTCGCCACGACCTGACCCGCCGCCTCGGCGGCGCCCGCAGGGAGTGGCGGCCGGACCTGCGTGCGAGGCAACACAGCGAACACCGCTGGGACGATCGGGATGACGACGAGCGCCGTCCCGGCGAGCAGCAGGCCAAACACGAGGATCGTTCGACCGCCAATCCGTCCGATCGTCTTCCCATCGCTCGCCGACGCAACGCCGGTGATGAGCAGCGCGACGATCAACGGAATGATCGTCATCCGGATGGCGTTCACCCAGAGCGTCCCGATCGGCGCAATGATGTTTGCCGCGTTATGCAGCGTCGCGTTCCCGGACGCCGCGACTGCCGCGCCCAGGGCGAGGGCGAGGACCAGCGCCACGAGAACGCGCGCGCTCTCGTTCACGCCCGGCTACATCATGAGATCGCCGCCATTGATATCGAGCGACGCGCCGGTGATGTAGCCGGCCGCCTCCGATGCGGCGAAGCAGATGAGATCCGCAACCTCGAGCGCCGTCCCGAGTCTCGGCACCGGGTACCCGGCGGCCAGCCGCTCGAGCAGCTCCGGCGTCGCGTGCTCGCGCGTGAGCTCGGTGTCGATCATGCCGGGGCAGACGGCGTTGACCGTGACGCCGAACTTCCCGAGCTCCTTCGCCGCCGCCCGCGTCAGGCCCAGCAACCCGGTTTTCGACGCCGTGTAATGCGCGCCGCCTAACGTGCTGACCTGGCGTCCGGCAGTCGACGAGATGTTCACGACCCGGCCGTACTGCTGGCGCTTCATCGCGGGGAGCGCCGCCTTGATCAGCAGGAACGGCGCCGTCATGTTGACCTCGAGCGCCAGCCGCCACTCCTCGGCCGACAGGTCGTGGAACCGGGTGGACATCGCGACGGCAGCGTTGTTGACGATGATGTCGACACGCCCGAATCGCTCGAGCGTCCGGTCTACGATCGCCTCCGGTACTCCCGGTGAAGCCAGGTCGCCCGGCACCGCGAGCGCGCGGTCACCTAACGATTGCGCCACCGCCTCGGCGCGCTCGCCGTCGCGAACGTTGACCGCGACCGACGCGCCGCGCTCGTAGAGCCGCGCCGCAGCGGCGCGGCCAAGGCCGCGCGCGGCACCGGTCACGATGGCGACACGACCCGCGAAATCCTGGAGGTTGGCGGTGGGCGGCACGGTGAGAATGTAGCTGTAGCGCCTGGTTTCGGGCACGTGAGCCGATTTCCGCGCCGGTTTCGCGTTCATAATGGCGGTGCAACAGTGCACTCCGCCACTTCACCCCGCTGAATAGGACGGTGGACCATGCGGTACCGCTTCCCACTCCTGGTCGTGCTTGTCTGCAGCGTCGTCGCCTGCAGCGATCGCTCATCACCGGCAGGGCCCGCGTCGGTGACGCCTCGGGCGTCGGCCGCCGAGGGGCGCCGGCCCGACGACGTGGACCAGACCTTCGTCTGGGAAGAGGCGAGCGCAATCTGCGGCTTCCCGGTAGAGGTCCACGCGTCGGGGAAGTCGAAGGTGATCGCGCTCTCTGGGGACCGTGTCACCACCCTCTCGCCCGCGCTGGTGGCGACGGTGACTAACCTGGCAACCGGCGCCACGAGAACCCTCTCGATCACGGGCGCGTTCCACATCACCACGCAGGCGAATGGGAATACGGTCTACGTGGTCACTGGCCGAAACCTGCTCACCGACCCGATAGCCGGCTTCGTCCTCGCGGTCGGACGGTTCAGCTGGACCTTCGATGCGCAGGGGAGCCTCGTGCAGCCGCTCTCGGGGATCGGGCAGCTGACCGATGTCTGCGCATTGCTGCGCTGATGCTCGCGTCCTGTCGCTGGAGCTTGCCGGAAAAATAGCTGAAGACTGGCACTCGCGGCGCGCTCTCCCGGGCGCGCCGCTCTTTCGCCTTACGCGGTGACGCGTTCTCGGAATTTCACCGCGGCTTCGCGGCCGGCTTCGCCGCGCGGAGTGCGCTCTGGCGCAGCGCCGCGAGCGCGGCCGGCGAGTAGGCGCGGCCATCCGCGACCACGAGCGCGATGCGACGCGTGTTGCGAATGTCGCGCAACGGATCGGCATCGAGGACCACGAGGTCCGCGACGCACCCGGCGCACAGAGTGCCGACCGTATCGGTCACGAAGTAGCGCGCCGGCTCGGCCGTCGCGGTCCGCAGCGCACGCCACGGGGAGAGCCCGGATCGCACGAGCGTCTCTAGCTCCGCGTGCATCCCGAACCCCGGAATGCTGTTGGGGAGTGGCGCGTCGGTGCCCGCGAGGATCGGCACTCCACTCTGAGCCAGCCCTTTCACCACCTCGAGTCGCTTGGTCCAGAGTGCGCGTCCGAGCACGCTCGCGTCCGCGGGCATGTCGGGCGGAATCTCGAGCGCGGCCGCCATCGCCGCGCGCAGGGTCGGCGGCAGGTAGTGCGCGAGCGTGTCCGACGGCAGTCGCTCGTTCGGGAGCGCTGCGAGCATCTCGAGGGCGACGAACGTCGGAGTCACCCACGTCGGCCGGGCGGCGATGTGGCGATAGACCGGCGTCTGGTCTCTCGTGCTGCACTCGCCGAGGACGAACCGGTCGAGCGGATACGCCGCCGAGAGCCGGACCGAGTCCGCGGCGGAGCAGGGGTTGAGGAAGCCGTCGAGGTGCTCGAGGCTGCGCTGTCCGGAGTCCGCCGCTTCCTCGACGGTGACATCGGTCTGCAGGTGACCAGCGAGCGGCAGACCGCGCGCGCGGGCGGCGCGGGCGAGCGCGAAGAACGCATCGCGCGGCACCATCGCGTGCACCTTCACGAAATCCACGCCGAGCCCGGCGAGTGAATCGACGGCGGCTTGTGCCTGCTCGGGCGTGCGGACGACGAAGTGCGGAAGCGCCGCGTCGCCACCCTGCACGTATGGACCCGAGGCGACGATGCGGGGCCCGGTGCGCTTGCCGCCACGGATCTCTTCCCTCCACCGCCGGATGACCGCGAAATCGCCGCCCATGTCTCGGACGCCGGTCACACCGTTCGCGATGTAGAGGCCAAGCAGCGACGCTCCGTCCGGCACAGCCGTGTGGACGTGCATGTCCCACAGACCGGGGATGACGAACTTGCCCGATGCGTCGACCACGCGGGCGTTCGCGGGCACCTTGATCGTGCTCCCCGCGCCGACGCTCACGATGCGTCCGCCGTCGACCACGATGGTGCCATCCCGAATCGGGATGGAGTCCTTCATCGTGTGGATGGTGGCGTGGATGATGGCGAGGGGCCGACGTGCCGGGACGGTCGGCGAGCCGGCCTGTTGCGCGTGCGCGCGGGCGGGAACGGTCGCGGCGAGACCGACGGCAAGGAGCGTGAGCGCGCGGCGAAGCGCCGATCGCGCCGTGAGGTTCTCGAACGATCTGGTGATCGGCATTCGCGAGGGAGTGGCCGGAGTCGGGTCGAAGACGCCGTGAAAGCTAATGACGGCGCGCTGGGCCGGGGCGTCGGTATCGAGGCGGGATTGCTGACGAGTGACGATGCGCGCGCGTTCGTGCGTTCCGGCTTGGCCGCCCGGTGTCGCCGCGTCCTGATCGGGCCGCTCGACGCCGAGCCTAACGTGGCCTTGCGCCACGGGTACCTAACGCCCCTGCCTAACGGAACTCGCCTCGTTCGAGAAATCGCAGGATCAGCGCGTGGACGCTGGCCGGCCGCATGAGAAATGGGTGCCAGTACGGTACGGTCACGAAGTCCCGCATGCCGGCAACCGCCGCGCGATCCACTCGAACCTTGCCATCGCTCGGGGCGCCGAGTATGGCGGAGAACCACGGATTGTAGCTTCGCGTGCCGGCGATGATGCCCGTCTCGAAGTTGACGGGCGGCAACTGCGTGGGAATCGCGTCGTCGCTCGTTCCAAGCTGCAGCCCCGCTGGGCCCGTGAAGCGACGGTAGAGCGGACCGACGATCGCGAGGCGGGGGAGCCGATCCCCGAGCTCGCTGCCCGTACTGGGTGGTCCCAGCATCACGACGCGGCGAACCCGAGATGATGGAAATTGGCCGGCGGAAACAGCGTAGCGAAGAAGGATTCCGCCGAGCGAGTGCGTGATGAAATCGAGCGGTTGACCGGGATGCCAGCGAAGCGTGACAAAGTGGTCAGTACACCCTCGACGGCCGGACAACGGGACAGCGTCAGTGCAGAACTGCCGCCGCCTAACGATAGGAAGTTGGTGACGTTACGCCTTGCGTACCGGGTAGCGCAGATGTGTGACGCCCACGCCCGCGATCACCGTCGGGTCGCCAAGGACGGCTGGCGTGCCGGCCAGGCGGTCGAACAGTCGGACTCCGGAGCCAAGAAGCACCGCCGCGACGTCGACGTGGAGCTCATCGAGGAGTCCGGCATTCAGCAACTGCTGGATGGTGTCGGCACCGTGGACCCCAACGGACTTTCCGCCTGCAGCGGCTTTCGCCTGCTTCACGGCGCTCTCGATGCCGTCGGTCACGAAGTGGACGCTCGAGTTGGGTCGCGGCCATCCGGCGGGGATGTCGTGAGTCAGTACGAACGCCGGTCCCCACGCATGATTTCCGTTCCAGCCGTCGGCGACCTCGAACGTGCGTCGGCCGGTGAGCACCGCACCGAGCTCCGACCAGAGACTTCGAAGATGCACGGCACTCGGCCCCGACACCCTGAACGTCATCGGGTCCGATCCTCCGGTGTGGAATTCGACGTCGCCCGAGTTCATGTACCAGTCGAACACCTCGCCCACACCATCGTTGCGGTCGGCGACGTAGCCGTCGAGTGACATGGACATGATTGCGACAACCTTCGACATCGCGATCTCCCGTCGGAAGAGTGCGGAACGCGCTCCGATCTACTTGCGGCGGGTAGCTGTTAGGCGCTGACCGCCGGCCTCCAGGACGAGTCGGTCAATCCTGCCGCCGTCACCCTGGAAGGTCATCGTGAAGGTGCTGCCCCGCACAAGGAAACGCTCCGGAGTTTGCGCGAGCAGCTCGTTCTTGGCCGACTCGCCGTCCTGCTGCGCCGCGAGGGCGCGACCGACGCGGCTGATGAGGATGGTTCCCTCATCGAAATCATAGGTGCCGACGTAGCTGTCGAGCACCTTGTCGTCCACCGCAATCCCCTTCGGCTGAGGCCGAGGCACGTACTCCTCGCCGCGCAGCAGCTTGAGGGCAGCGTACACGATCTCCGATTGCGCGGGCGGAGTCGCGTCGGGCAGGTAGTCGGAGTTGGTCATGTAGTAGACGCCCACGTGGGCGTCGAGGTCGCCGATCAGGAACGCGCGCTGGCCAGGGATGGCGCCGCCATGGTGGATCAGAGTGTGACCGGTGGCGCTGTCGTGAACCATCCAGAACCCGAGCCCGTAGTCCCCGCCAAAGCGCGGCTTGTGCATCTCACGCACCGACTCCTCCGACAGGATGCGATTGCCGTGGAAGACGCCGCCGTTGAGTTGCGCACCGAGGTAGCGGGCCATGTCTTCGGCGGTCAGATAGACGTCGCCGGCGGGATACACGTCGAAGTGCACCTGCACCTCCGGCTCGGGCTTGCCGAGCGACCCGCCAGCCTTGTACGGAAGCGCCATCCTCTCGACCATCTCGGGCGACGGATAGACCGGATGTGCCGTCGTCGCGCCGAGCGGCTTGAGCACGTGGTCGACCATGTACTTCTCGTACTCGACGCCCGAGATCTTCTGCACCAGAAGGCCCGCCGTCCCGTAGGCGAAGTTGTTGTATTCCCACTTGGTCTCGGGCGCGCGAATCGAGTAGAGCGTGGAGGTCATCGCCTCGAGTGTCTTCGGCAGCTTCCGACTCCAGATCGGTTGGGTCTCCGCGCCGTTCTTGAGCCCGGACCAGTGGGACAGAATGTGGGTGAACGTCACCGGCTTCTCGCTCTGAAGCCGGTCCTGCACCTGACTGTCGTCGAGGTAGCGGTTGATGGGATCGTCGAGTCGGATCTTGTGCTGCTCGACGAGCTGCATGACGGCGGTGGCGGTGACCGACTTGAACGACGACCCGGTGCTGTAGAGCGTCTCGGTCGTCGCGGGCGTGCGGGTGCGCATGTTGGTATATCCGAACGCCGCCTTCCAGACGATCGAGTCCCCACGCACCAGCGCGATCGACATCGACGGAACGCCATTGTCGGCGAGTGTCTTCTCGATCAGGCCGGTCAGCACCCTCTTGGTCTTCTCGAGATCGAATCGCCCGCTCTGCGCGATCGCCGCGGAACGGGGCAGAACGAGGAGCACCACGAGGCCGAGGTGGCGAAGGGATCGACGCATCATTCTTGTTCCGAGGGAAACGCGGGGGCGGAGTTGGGGCGGGCCAAGCTACGGCGCGCCGCGTGGACCGACAAGCCGTTGGTGCGCGTGCGGGCTGGAGTCGCGGCCGTATCGTGGGCGTTTGCCAGGGATGTCGGCGCCGGTCGAGGAGCCTCCGCGGTGCGCGTGTCGATGGCGATCGACGTTGCTCTGGACACCATACCGAGACCGTCGTGTGTGGCGCTGGCGATGTCGGTTCGCAGTGAGGAGTTAAATCCTACTTCTACGTGTGGTAAATGCGGCTGGGGATCGTGCAGCGGCGCATCCGCCGGGCGCGCCGCGTGAGAACGGAGCGAACGGGCGGACGTACCGGAGCCTCAAGCGCCGGGCGGTCAAGCCGGTGCGGCGGACGTGCGCCGCGCAGCA
>Ga0310810_10004478_pt1 | contig 15468 bp, 18 predicted proteins | sample NCmetagenome_FD_207641 | JGI IMG/M metagenome (GOLD analysis project Ga0310810, IMG submission 207641) | Soil microbial communities from experimental microcosm in Duke University, North Carolina, United States - NC | ecosystem: Engineered > Artificial ecosystem > Soil microcosm > Unclassified ...
GACGGTATCGACGATAGTGCATATATCGAAGGCACGAAAGTAACGACTGGTCTGGACTGGGCGTGGCTTATTATCGCCGTACTCGTGGTAGCGGTATTTGGATACTTTATATACATTGTGAGCAAATAATAATGGCAGATTTTCAACAGATACAAACTGAGTTGTTAGCACGTGTTGGCGAGTCGACTGAACCACGTAGCGTACTGCGCGCACCCGAACTTCGCGAGCTGTATTCGGGTATTCGTGACGCCAATGATAAAGCGGCATACGGTGCACAGGTAAACGAACTCAAGGCTCAACTCGAAGCCGCTATTAGCGCGCGTGAATCGCAGCTAGCTGAAGTTGATCTCGAACCAATTGACGTCACCGCGCCAATGGACACCAACGCTCCTGTGCCCTCGTTACTTCCGACTGAGCAAGGCACAATACATCCGCTCTCTCGTGAGACCGCACGAATTATCGATATCTTTGCGCGCATGGGTTTTGTCGCGGAGCAATCGCGCGAAATTGACGATCAGTATCATATGTTCGAAACATTGAACTTTCCAAAAGGCCACCCGGCGCGTGACGACTACGACACGTTCATGACCGTCGAGACCGATGCTGACGGCGAACCGCTTATCGCACCCGCGCACACCAGTACTATGCAAAACCGTGTACTCAAAAAATACCATGACAAGCTCGAGGCCGGCGAGGCGATTGCCGCCATCGTTCCGGATCGCGTATTTCGTAACGAAGATCTCGATGCGCGACACGAACACACATTCTATCAGCTCGAAGGTGTCTATGTAGCAAAAGGTGTACATGCCGGCATGCTCATTGCAACACTACAGGAATTCTTGCAGGCATATTATGGCCAAGATCTCGATGTGCGCGTCAATCCGTTTTACTTTCCATTCACCGAACCGAGTTTTGAATTTGCGCTGAGCTGTCCATTCTGCAAAGGCCAGGATTCAAACTGCAAAGTCTGTTCAGGTGAAGGTTGGGTCGAGCTGCTCGGCTGTGGCATGATTCACCCGAATGTATTGAAGGCAGCTGATATCGATCCAAGTGTATATACCGGCTTCGCCTTCGGCTGCGGTATCGACCGCCTCATCATGATGAAGCATCAAATCGAAGACATCCGCCATCTCGAAAGCGCAAAACTTGATTTCCTGGAGCAGTTTTAAATGCCGCGCACCATTTTTGATGACATCGTAGAAGGTAAGCTCAAATCATGGACGATTTGGGAAGATGATGAGTTCATGGCTTTTCTTACACCGTATCCTAATACGCCAGGATTTACGGTCGTTATTCCCAAGCAGAATCCCGGCGATTACATATTTTCACTAAATGACGAACTGTACGTAAATTTCTTACTTGCTACAAAGAAAGTCGCACATTTACTAGAAAAGGCCTTCGATACGCCTCGCGTCGCTCTCGTTTTTGAAGGTACTGGTGTTGCGCATGTACATGCAAAGCTAATTCCTTTGCACGGAGAACTGGCTGGCCAGACAGATGTGTGGTCGACTGAGAAAATCTTCAACGAGGAATATCGCGGATGGCTTACGACAGAAGAAGGTCCACAAATGAGTGATGAGCGTTTGGACGAAATACAAGAAAAAATACGGAGTGTCGCATCATGAAAGTTAGCCTGAATACAGTCAAGTCTCTCATCGACTTTGACCTACCTGCTGCCGACGAGTTAGTACATCGTATCAACCAGCAACTGGGCGGTGTCGAAGATGTTATTGATCTCGCGGACAAATACAAAGATGTCGTAATCGTTCGCGTTGTCAGCGCCGTTAAACACGAAAACGCCGATAAGCTAAGCGTGTGTTTGGTCGATGATGGTGGCGTAGTCACCGATATTGAGCGAAACGAACAAGGTCTCGTGCAGGTCGTATGTGGTGCGCCAAACGTCCACGACGATATGTACGCGGCGTGGTTACCGCCAAAATCTACCGTGCCAGCAACCTATGAAGACAAAGAGCCGTTCGTACTCGGTGCGCGCGAGCTGCGTGGTGTCGTCTCGAATGGCATGCTCGCTGCAGCCGACGAATTGGCTATCGGAACTGACCACGACGGTATTATCGAAATCGATCCACAACAGTGGCGACCATACGATGTTGAGATCAAACCCGGTGCATCGTTTGCCGAAGCATATGGCCTTAACGACACGATTATCGATATCGAAAACAAGATGTTTACGCATCGTCCTGATCTATTCGGGCATATTGGTGTAGCGCGTGAGATTGCTGGTATACAGCACAAGGAATTTCACAGCCCAGAGTGGTATGTCGGTGATGTGTCGTTTGAAGACGCGAGCGGACTCGAACTGAGTGTATATAATGACGCACCAGAAAAGGTGCCGCGCTTTATGGTTGCTGCTATGAGCGGCATCGAGGTTAAGCCCAGCCCACTTTGGTTGCAGTGCGCCCTTGTCGCGATGGGATCGAAAGCGATTAATAATATCGTTGACGTCACAAACTACATCATGCTCCTTACTGGTCAACCCACACACGCCTACGACTACGATAAATTACGCTCACACACCCTTGGCGTACGTATGGCGAAGGCAGGTGAGACGGTCCGCTTGCTGAATGACAAAACCTATGAACTACACGAAGACGATATCGTTATCGTTGATGGCGAAGGTCCGGTCGGACTAGCCGGCGTGATGGGTGGCGGCGACAGCGAAGTAAGTGACGATACAAAAAACATCGTACTCGAAGTTGCGAACTTTGATATGTATGCGATTCGAAAAACGAGCATGCGCCACGGTCTGTTCACTGATGCGGTTACCCGGTTCAATAAAGGCCAGTCACCGCTACAAAATGATCACCTGATGAATCTGCTTATCGGTAGTATAAAAGACGTATGCGATGCGAAACAGGCAAGTAGAGTTTATGACGAAAAGGATGATTCGCGTGAGCTGTTTCGAACAGGCACGTACGCGGCGCCTATTACGACCGATGCGGCATACATAAATGCTCGACTTGGGCTCTCGCTTTCTGCCTCGGACATGAAACAGCTGCTGACGAATGTCGAAGTGAGCGCAGCGACCGATAACCCTGATGACGACTCGCAGCTTGTCGTGACTTCGCCGTTTTGGCGTACCGATCTTGAGCTACAAGAAGATATCGTCGAAGAGATTGGACGATTGTATGGGTTTGATGCACTCCCACGCGAGCTACCGCAGCGCAGCATAAAACCCGCCGACGAAAACCGTCGTATCGCACTAAAGCAGTCAATTCGCACCTCGCTTGCACGTAGCGGTGCCAACGAAGTGCTGACGTATAGTTTCGTGCACGAAACGGTGCTTCGTAATGCCGGGCAAAATCCTGACGACGCGTTTCGGCTATCAAACGCACTCAGTCCCGACCTGCAGTATTACCGACTGAGCGTCCTACCAAGCCTGCTCGACAAGGTCCACATGAATATCAAGTCTGGACACGACCAATTCGTCTTGTTCGAACTAGGCAAGGGCCATCATAAGCAGCTGCGCGCCGAAGACGGATTACCAAAAGAGCTCGAATTTATCGACATGGTCTATGCCGCAAAGCGTTCCGCAAGCGGGTCTGCCTATTTTGCAATCAAGCGCTACGTGCAAGCCTTGGCTCGTGATCTTGGTATCGAGCTGGTGTATAAGCCATTGCCCGAAAGCAGCAACACGAACATCGAAGCGCCATTTGCGACTAGCCGTAGCGCAGAGGTCTACACCAGCGACGGCACTCCGGTAGGAGTTGTCGGTGAACTGAAGCAGTCAGTACTGCGCGCGTTCAAGCTCCCGGCTCACACTGCAGCGGCATCGCTCGGACTACATGGATTGCAGACAGCCGCGCGACCATCAGCTAGTACGTATCAGCCACTTTCACGGTATCCTTCAGTGACGCAAGACATTTCATTGCAAGTAGAAAAACAGGTGGCGTATGATGCGCTATATACACTGGCGAACCAGACTGCCATGCAGGCAATCGAGGCGGCGACCATCGACATTTCACCGGTTTCGATTTATAGCGCTTCGGACGACGCGCACACTAAGACGATCACACTTCGCCTGCGTGTAACGAGTCACGAGCGTACGCTGCGCGAAGACGAAGTATCGGCTGTGCTCGAGGCTGTCGCTCGTGCTGCGCACGACCAGTTGAATGCCTCGCGCGTCTAATGCATATCTTGTATATTCCTGGACTAGGTGACTCGTACGATGGCTTTCGGCGATTCGCGATGCGGCTCTGGAGCCTGCACCCTGACATAACGGCCGAGGTGGTGCCGATGCGCTGGTCTGACCCACACGAAACGTATGCAGAAAAGCGGCACCGGCTCCAGCAAGCAATCGAGCTTTCAAACGATGATCGCATTGTCTTAGTCGGCGAAAGTGCAGGCGGCTCGATGGCCGTGACGATGTATACTGAGCACTCCATGATAGTACGTAAGCTCGTGACGCTGTGCGGAAAAAATCACGGCGAGAAGAATGTCTCACCGAGATTGTATCGACGTAACCCGGCATTTCGTGAATCGTTGCAGCGAGCTGATGCAGCAATGACGGCGTTGTCGCCGGCTCAGCGCGCAAACATTTCGACGATATATAGTCCACATGATCACGTTGTTCGACCAGCAGATACACGCATTGACGGTGCGCGAGCATACCTGCTCGGCTCGTATGGGCACCTACCGTCAATCGTGTATGTGTTGCTTTTTCGGCTTCGGCTTGTCCGGACGGCTGCCAGCTGATATAGTAACGAGGCATTAACAATTTAAATATCACGAAGCGGACGAGAGAACTGACTCTTTGACTTCGCTAGCAACCACCTGGCATTCACTCGATACCAGACAGGTGCTCCATTCAGCCCTTGAAAGGAGGGAAAGATATGACTCACTATCGAACGGCGGAAAGTGTTTCGCCAAAACACCCAGACAAACTCTGCGATCAAATTTCAGACGCTATTTTAGACGCGTACCTTCGTGGCGATCCAGAGGCGCGCGTTGCGGTCGAGACGGTCGGCGGTCACGGTAAGCTCTTTATCACCGGAGAGGTACGTAGTACGTCACACCCGGCACTCGAGCCGATTATTAGACGCATAGCCGGCGATTCTATCGACTATACGATTCACCTCGTCAAGCAGAGTCGTGAAATCGCGCAGGGTGTCGATACAGGTGGCGCAGGTGATCAGGGTATCATGATTGGCTATGCATGCGACGAAACACCAGAGCTATTGCCGCTCGAAGTCGTCTTAGCGCGAAATCTAAATCAGTATCTCTACGCCCTATGGCCGCACGACGGAAAAACACAGGTCACACTTCGCGGTACCGAGATAGACTCAATCGTCGCCAGTTTTCAACATGCGCCGCACGATGAACTAGAACAGGCGGTCAAACAGTGGGCGCGCACACAGCCCTATGTTTCGGCGTGCTTCGTAAAAGGCAGGAACGGCAATCCGACACTGCTCGTCAATCCTGCAGGTGATTGGCAGGTTGGCGGCTTCGACGCGGACGCTGGGCTGACAGGCCGCAAGCTAGTGGTTGATAATTATGGGCCGCGTATTCCGATTGGCGGCGGATGTTTCAGTGGAAAAGACCCTTCGAAAGTCGATCGATCTGCAGCATACATGGCACGCTATATCGCACGAGACTACATTACGAGGTTTCAGGCACACGAAGTTATCGTGCGACTCGCATACGCGATTGGTTACGACAAGGCCGTCGAAGCGACCGCGATTGTCGATGGCGTAGAGAAGGCGATTACTGGCTACGATTTGTCACCACGAGGTATTGTCGATACATTGAATCTGAAGAGGCCACAGTACGAGCGAACAGCGCGGTGGGGTCACTTCGGACACCCGGCATTTTCATGGGAATATACAGCCAAAGAGAAAACCCCCGGAGGGGCTTCTCGATAATCGATAGAACTCCTCTCGGGGGTAGAATTGTTGAACGCTCAGGCCACAGCGCGAAGGTGTCTGGTGCTGCGCGCAGCTCGCCGAAGTGTGCGGGCACGCTGGTTGACAAGCGCCTCGTAGAGCTCGGCTTCACCAAAAAGGTTTTGGCGCTCCACGAACTCTTCCAGGCTGTAGTCACCTGGAGGCAACTGCGCCAGGGCCGCTGACAACTTGAGTGCTGTCGTGAGCCTTGTCTTGGTCTTGCGTCGCTGCTCGGCCGGCACATCGGGGCCGCGGTGGCACTCGATGTGGCTGATGGTGCTGGCGCTGACGCCAGCCTGAGCTCCGAGCGAACGCTGGGTCTGCTGAGCTGCGTGTCGAGCCGAACGAAGTCTGTGGTGAGCCACAGGTCTCCTTTGCTTGCAGGGACAGGGATGTGAGGTGCAACAATTAGTAGCAAGCTACTAATTATATTGTAGCACAAATACACCTAAAAGTCAATATATCTCGGCTAAAACTCCTTACCAACTATGCGTGCCATACGTGCTGCGATATGTATGGAAAAAGCGCTTCAGTGGCTATTCATCGTGTCGGGATCAGGACCTTGCCGCTTGCCAGATAGCGCGTCGAGCGTTGCCATTTCCTCCTCAGTTAATGCGAAGTCGAAAACGTCGATATTTTCCCGGATACGTGCTGGATTGACAGATTTAGGTATGACGATAAGTCCGTGGTGAATATGCCAGCGGATTACCACTTGGGCAGGCGTCTTGCCGTGATTTGAAGCAATATTGATAACACGTTCGTCTTCGAGTACATTGCCTTGGCTTCCGCCTATCGGACTCCATGACTCTATGTATATATCATGAGCCTTGCCATATGCGCGGAGTTCGTCTTGGTTGAAGCCTGGGTGTAGTTCAATTTGATTGACGACAGGTACCGTTGACGATTCGGCAGCGAGCCGCTCGAGATGAGCTGGCTGGAAATTACTTACGCCAATTGAATGCACGAGGCCTTCTTGTTTTAACTTCTCGAATTCTTTCCAGGTTTCAACATATAGATCACGCTCTGGTGTCGGCCAGTGAATCAGGTATAAGTCGACATAATCGAGCCCGAGTTTATGGAGGCTTTTTTCAAACGCCGCGCGGACGTTTTCGGCGCCCTGGTCACTATTCCATAGCTTCGTCGTGATAAATAATTCCTCTCGTGGCACATCCGACTTTGCAATGGCGCGGCCGACATCCTCTTCGTTCATATACAGCGCAGCTGTATCGATTAAGCGGTATCCCGCGTTAATCGCTTCAGTGACGGCTCGCTCTGTCTCACCACCATTTGCGGCTTTCCATACACCGAGGCCAAATTGCGGCATCGTATTACCATCATTAAGCGTGACTGTTGGCACTGTCTGTTCCATTGTTTCCTCCTTATGTTATGTCTAGTATAAAAGTCCATAGCTATAAATACCGTGATAATCATCACACGAAGCCACATTCAATACGGCTACGCTTGCCATGGTCGGCGAACGGGGACATAGTATATGTATATGGAACCAAAATATGAAGGGCCAATCGCAACGTTGGCCGATGACTTACTTGTCTCAAACGGCGATATGATTTATGCGCATTATGACGGCATTCTTGCAGCCAGCGGTAATCTTTCGTCGGTTATTGACGACCAATTTGTGCTCGAGAATCAGCGGCTCGCGCAATTTTATCGAGATATGGCCACAGCATTTGGTCAACTTGTATCAAGTCCTGAAACACCAGACGAAACCGTTGCTGAAACGATCGATATCGCGTACCGATCGCTACTATTCGCATATCAAACGTGCGTCAAGTTTAGTGAAAACCCGCATATGCATGCGGTGGGTGACTGGCACGCGTTTGCTGGTACGCTCGCCGAGCACGGCGATGACCAACGTTCGGCAGAATACGTAATTCATTCTGTGCATGACTATCTTCGTCGTCGCCCCGCACTAGAGGCATTCTTGTCATACTACGCTGGCATACTTGCGGGTGGCAATACTGACTTGGCTCCTAAAGCTGAAATTTTCGCAGGACTCTCATTTATGCTGATCGAAGCGGAAGCGGCCGTCGCAACACACGTCGATGATATGGATGATGAGCTCGCACGTTTTTTTGACGAAGCATAGTGCTACTATAAAGCCATGACTGATTGGTCTTTTCTCGAAACCGATGCTGTGCAGGCCGCCAAGCGACTTATTGGCTGCGAGCTTGAGCGCACCATTGGCGCGGACGTACTCAGAGGTAAAATAATCGAAGTCGAAGCATATGACCAAAGTGACGTCGCGAGCCATAGTTATCGTGGTCAGACTCCCCGTAACGCCGTCATGTTTGGTCCGGCTGGTTATCTATACGTGTATTTTACGTACGGCATGCATTACTGCTGCAATGTGGTTGTAGGCCACACTGGTCATGGCTCGGCGGTACTAATCAGGGCGCTACAACCGCTGGCAGGCGAAGATATAATGCTGCAACATCGAGATGGCCGTGGTGGCCAAGAACTCACGAATGGGCCGGCAAAGCTATGCCAAGCTCTTTCGATCGACAAGGCATTGAATGGTCACGATCTATCGATGCAGCCACTTCGTTTGATTCAAAAAGAACCTGTTGATGAAACGCATATTCTAGCTACACCGCGCATCGGCATCAGCCGTGGAAAAGACGCGCTGTGGCGATTTGTGTGGCAACCGAGCGACTAAATGCGTCGTAAAAGTGGTAACTTGTCGCGGTATTCTTTCGTTGCGAGCAGCACGATGAGACCTAGTAAGACACCGAACCATAACGAAATGACACGGAGTAGTAGCGTCAAGGCGACGGCCGCACCAAACGACACGTGAAGTAGAACAAGTATACCGACCGAACCTTGCTCGTTCGCACCAATACCACCCGGCAAGAATGAAGCATACTGAATAATCATCGGAACACTGATGGCAATCATGGCCTGCATAAAGTTGAGACTGATGCCGAGCGTATGTGTAAGCTCAAGCAATGCGACGACCAGTATCAGGGTAGACGCCACGGACGTCAGCATGAGCACAAGAAAGTTCTTACCCGATAAGGCTTTTTGATTCTTGTTCATAAACGTACGAAGTTTAGCAAGGCTAATTGATACGAACGGCACGTGATTGATAAGCTTATGTGCATGGCGACCAGTATTATGTAGGTATATCAGAGCCATGATGACGCCGTACACGACTGCGACAATCGTGACCAGCAACACATACCGCTTTAGCGCGAGCGCGCCGATGAGTGCGAGAACGACGAGGCCGGCACCTTCAGTCAAAGATTGCATGAATACGGTCGGGACGCCGTTTTTCATCGAAACATTCGCATGACGCTTCAGTAAAACGCTACGATAAAACTCACCCCCTGGAATCAGCGAGATAGGTTGACCAATCATATATGCCTGAGCGACTTCTCGGTATGACAGGTTCTTCTCGCCGAGACTTCTGAGAATATAGCCGTATCGGCCGATACGAACCAGATAAAAGGCCGCGGCAAGAATCAGTAATGTTGCGTAGTCTACGAGACCGAGTTTTGTGAAATACGGTAGGACATCATGCCATGGCACGAAAAACGCACCACCGATTAGTACGGCGAGCGCTATAATGAGCGGAATATACTTCAGTGCAGTCGAGGCATGTTTAAGCATGTGCTCCTATTGTACAGCCTTGCGTAGATATGTCATCCGCGACACAATACATTCATGGAAGTGCCGAATCAGCCGTCGTCGCAGCACGACTCACCATATATGGGACGTAGCGAGTATCAGACTGGAGCTGTCGTGGAAACATCTCAACTCCTCGTTGAGGCTGTGAGCGAGATAGAAGCTCGACTGAGCGGGCTGAGCGAAGCGCCTCGCAATATGACCTACGAGGGCATCGCGGACTCGAAGCAATGGGGAAGAGCTTTTATGACAAGTGAGACGTTGCGGTCGTTTCAGGGCGATGAGCCAAGGTTGATTGAACTTGTGGCTGTGCAGGCTGAATATTCCGAAGCAGCGGCATGTATGGCCTATACGGTAACTATCAACACCACGTATGCGGGTGAATCGGTTGGTGATTCACGCAGCTATTTTATCGAAAAGTATGACGATGATGATTACTATCTTGCGGTCGCCGAAGGTACTCCGCAACTTACCGAGACGTCATTGGTCTACCATGCAATGGACCGCGAAATGTCATTATACGATCTCGATCAGTTGCTTCGGATTCTCGATTCGCTCGATCCGAACTCTGCGAAAGATATCGGTGAGCTCGGCGAAGAGTGACACGTAAGTATAGACATAATATAGTGATTATGCTATAATATACATATGACTGTTATGAAACAACTTGTCGAAGAATTCGCTCGCTATGCAGCTGAAGATTTAAACGAATCTCTTGGTTTAGCACCTGGCTATGACCAAACGAAAGGCAATCGCTGCGACCGGCTAACACTCCAGGTTGCCCAAGCACTCGGCCAAAGAGGTATACTGCTTCGTCGTGAACTGCATATGGATGCAAATGAACAGTGGCATTATGTGCTTGCGCATCAGCGGCCCGATGCCGAACCTACCGAAGATGACCTATTGAGCAGCTTGAATCCGTGGCAGTGGCGCTCATATGGTGGCGGAATTCTGCACATGCCCCGTGCCGAGATGCAGGAAACACTCGTACAAGCTGGTGCGCCAGAATCGTTCGTCGCACTTCACTCACTAGGCACTATCGTGCGCCCTCACGACATGAGGGCGCATCCGTTCGTGAAGACGGACGCGTAGTTGCAATCTAAAAACACCTCGATAAACGAGGTGTTTTGATATCTAGTTCGCCTAGACGGTTCGGCGTCCGGCGATGAGGTTGTACACCAAGACGATAGCGGCGATGATGAGGAGAAGGTGAATCAACCCTCCGCCGATGTGTCCGATGAAACCGAGAAGCCAGAGTACTACTAAGACTACGAATACGGTCCACAGCATCTGATTATCCCCCTTGTTCAATTGTTAATGATACGTTCACTATAGGCCCGTGCTGATAGAAACGGTGTAATATTTGTCACACTTTTTCATGTTTCGCAGCCGTCTATCTGTTCGGTTCGGCTACGCGAACCAGAATCGGCAGGCGGTGATATATGTCACGGAAATCACATACATAGGCGCGTTAGACTAAAGTTATACAAACGTAAACGGAGGGAACATATGGATCTAGCAGATAAGAGTTTTGCCGTACTTGCCACGAACCAGTTTGAAGATGATGAATTAACAAAGCCGCTTGAGGCACTAAAGCAGACAGGCGCTACTGTACATGTCGTATCGGAAGAAGCCGGTGAAATCACCGGAAAAAACGGTGCGACGGTCGCTGTCGACATTGTCGTCGATGAAGCTGATGCATCAAGTTATGACGGATTAGTTATTCCTGGCGGTGTCGGCAACCCCGACAAATTACGCATGAACGACAGTGCGGTTACGTTTGTGAAACACTTTTTCGAACAGCACAAACCGGTCGCTTCGATTTGTCACGGACCATGGATGCTTATAGAGGCAGACGTCGTCAATGGCCGAACTGTGACTTCATGGCCTAGCCTGAAGACCGACCTAACGAACGCGGGCGCGTCTTGGGTTGACGAAGAGGTTGTCGTCGATGAAGGACTGGTGACGAGCCGTAATCCAGATGACATACCAGCATTTATAGATAAGATGCTTGAGGAATTTTCCGAAGGCACGCACAACGAACAAACTGCATAAAGAAGGAGGATACTATGGGAGAAGCATACGAATTTGACGGACAGCTCTTTACCAACTCTGGTGAATTTTTGGATGCCATATCACACGAATACAAATCAGGTGATCGCGATTTGGCGGTGCAGACGCTAGAAGACTATGGATTCACGCTCGCCGACATACATGCCGTTGCCGATCGCCCACACCCGATTGCGTCCGCTGAAGGCGCCGAGCCACTCGCAAGTATCTAACAGGAGCAGTGATGACAAATAAGAAACCACCGGTACACGATGCGGCCGAGTTCGGTCTGGATATTACCCAAGGTGACGACGATATGTTTCGGTGGTTCCTGCTCTGTTACTTATTTGGTAAACCGATACAGTCGAATGTTGCCGTACAGACGTGGCGCCTGTTTATAGCCGACGGACTTGATACGCCGTGGGCGATTACTCAAGCCAAAGGTCGGCGCTTGGTACGCCTGCTCTACGAAGGCAAATATACCCGCTACGCGGAATCGACCGCACGGGGTCTGAAGACCTGTATGGAACAGTTAATTCGTGACTATGAAGGCTCGCTAGTGCTTATGTATCAGCAAAGCCAAGATGAAGATGAGTTCGCGAAACGTTTGAAAAAACTGTATGGCATCGGACCAAAAGTAAGTGAAATATTTATGCGTGAAACGGAAGAACTGTTTGCGCGACGAGTGGAATAAGCCTATAAGGAGAATTATTATGCCAGACACATTACATGATCCACGAAAGCGCTATAGCCAGGGCGCAATTCCCGAGCAGACCCAAAAAGAGCCAGGGCTTGATAGCAAACTCAAACCACTCGCCGAGCATGGTGATAAAACCTACCAGGGCTCAGGCAAGCTTGAGGGTCGACGAGCGCTGATTACCGGTGGCGATAGCGGTATCGGTCGCGCCGTGGCGATCGCGTTCGCGCGTGAAGGTGCATCAGTAGCGATTTCGTATCTGCCAAGCGAAGAGTCAGATGCGAACTCACTCACGGAGTTGCTCGCAAAGGAAGATAAGCAGATCACCTGTATTCCAGGAGACCTGACAGAAGAATCATTTGCCCGAGCATTGCCGCATTTGGCACATGATAAGCTCGGTGGTCTCGACATTGTCGTCAATAACGCAGGCAAGCAGATATACAATGACGACATTCAGACCCTACCGACGCGTCAGCTCATAGCAACCTTCACGGTCAACATATTCGCTATGTTTTGGATCGTTCAGGAAGCACTTGAATACCTACGTCCTGGTGCGAGTATTATCAATACGACATCGATTCAAGCTACGCAGCCGTCGCCAGGGCTACTTGATTATGCGGCGACCAAAGGCGCGATTACGAACTTTACACGAGGTTTGTCGCAGCAGCTGACGCCAAAAGGTATTCGCGTAAACGCTGTCGCACCCGGACCGATCTGGACACCGCTTCAGCCGAGTTACGGGCAGTCCCAAGATAAGCTCGTTGAGTTTGGTCAGAGCACCCCTATGGGGCGACCGGGTCAGCCGGCTGAGCTTGCATCGGCGTATGTATATCTTGCGAGCGATGATTCGTCATACGTCAGCGGTGAAATCATCGGCATAACGGGCGGGCAGCTTCGATAGAAATGATGTGTGTACGCTCGTACTATGATTAGAAACGTTATATAATAGTACTTATGTTTGAGGGACCAGCCGTATTTGTCGATATCGAGACAAATGGTGGATCGGGACCGCGAGGCCGTATCACTGAGATTGCCATACTTCGTATCGAAGGTGGTGAAATCACCGAAGAGTACACGACACTTGTGAATCCTGGGACGCCTATTCCGTATTGGATTACAAAACTGACGGGCATTAGTGACGGCGACGTGGCCGATGCGCCGTATTTCGATGACATCGCGTACGAGCTGCATCGCCTGATGGACGGTGCTATATTCGTAGCGCACAATGTGCGGTTCGATTACTCGTTTATAAAGCGACAACTCGAAGCTTGCGGGTATGTATTTAATCCAAAATTATTCTGCACCGTACGTATGTCGCGCGCGCTGTATGCTGAGCACCGGGGACATAGTTTGCAGAAAATTATCGACCGTCATGGTATTGATACGAAGAGTCGTCACCGTGCGTACGATGACGCGAAAGCAATGTTTGAATTCGCACGCATCGCGATAGCTGAAAAAGGCGTAGAGTCGTTTCAGGCGAACGTCGCCATGCAGCTAAAAACGAAAACCTTACCGTCGCATGTCAACGAGAAAATGATTGCCGATTTGCCGAACACGCCAGGAATTTATATTTTTGAAGATGAAAAAGGTGCGCCGTTATATATCGGTAAAAGCGTCGATATACGAAAACGCGTCTTGTCACATTTTGCGAATGACACGAAAATTGTCAAAGAGATGAAAATGGCTCAAAGTTGCCATAACGTGTCATATATACAGACGGAGACCGAAATCGAAGCACTCCTGCTGGAATCTGCGAAGATTAAAGAGCTGCAGCCGCTACATAACCGGCTGTTGCGCCGTGCCACCAAACAAACCGTGCTGGTCAGAGAGTTTGACGACAACGGCTACATGCAGATGGCACTTGAAAGCCGTGATTTAAATGAGAGCACAGACATCGCCGGTATATACGGTGTGTATACGAACCGCACCAAGGCCAAAGCCAGGCTTGAATCACTGACGAAAACGTTTGATCTATGTCCCAAATTGATGGGCCTCGAAAATGGCACTGGCGCATGTTTTCGCCATCAGCTTGGTATGTGCAAGGGTGCGTGTGCGGGCAAAGAGTCGATTGATGCCTACAACCGACGCGTGGAGTATGCGCTGGAGCGGAGTAAGATTGAAGACTGGCCGTTCAAGGGTGAGCTTGCCGTCAAGATAAGCGAAACCAAGGCGCTGATTGTTAATCAGTGGATAATTAAAGGCTACATGACGGCCGTAGAAGACGGTAGTACCTATGTTGAACGGATCAAGAATGGCTTTGATATTGATACCTATAAAATTCTACGCAGTTATATGAGACAGCACCGGAGCAATATCGAGCTGCTGCCAATCGCGTCCTAACATACCCGTCTTACGAGTTGTGCTACTATGGCAACATAGAATAATCGTCTGTCGAAGGAGGTAGCGATGAAAGCCCAACCAAAGATTACGCCTAACTTTTGGTTCGATCATAGTGCCGAGGAAGCAGTCGATTATTATACGGGTATATTTCCTGGTAGTTCAGTCAATTCAATCGAGCGCTACCCGGCGTCGACGGAAGAGGGCCTGGCTGACTTTCAGTTCGATCTAGCAGGTGACGTTCTAACGATCGACTTCACACTCGGTGGTAATCGATTTACTGCGATAAATGCCGGACCAGAGTTTTCACCGACTCCCGCTCACTCGACAACTGTCTACTTCGATATGAAGCATGATGAAGAAGCACAGCGACACCTCGATGATGTATGGACGCGACTGATTGACGGCGGGTCTGCGCTCATGCCGCTTCAGCAGTATGATTTCAGTCCGTACTTCGGATGGGTGCAGGATAAATATGGTTACAGCTGGCAGCTTATGCTACTCGATGACGAAAGTGACGAACGAGAATGCATGGTGCCATCACTTCTTTTCGGTGGGCCTGTGCAGAATAGGGCAAAAGAAGCGGTTGATTATTACATGTCGGTATTTCACGATACATCTGTCGGCACGATCATGATGTATGACGAACCTAATGGCGTAGTCACACCAGATAGTGTACGCTACGCGGACTTTCAGCTAGAAGGGCAGTGGTTTCCGCCATGGATTCCGGCGCTGAGCAGGCGTTCACATTCACAGAAGCTGTATCCTTCGTCGTGACCTGTGAAGATCAAGACGAAATTGATTATTATTGGTCGAAATTATCTAAAGACACCCAGTTCG
>Ga0310810_10004479_pt1 | contig 15465 bp, 16 predicted proteins | sample NCmetagenome_FD_207641 | JGI IMG/M metagenome (GOLD analysis project Ga0310810, IMG submission 207641) | Soil microbial communities from experimental microcosm in Duke University, North Carolina, United States - NC | ecosystem: Engineered > Artificial ecosystem > Soil microcosm > Unclassified ...
TGACTCGCGAGGAGATCGAAGTCACCGTCGAGAACGGCACGTTGGTTCTCAAGGGACAGAAGAAGTTCGACTCGGACGTGAAGGAAGAGCACTATCGCCGTATCGAGCGCAGCTACGGGCAGTTCCACCGCTCGTTCACGCTGCCCAACACCGTCGATACGTCGAAGGTGGCCGCTGACTACAAGAACGGCATCCTCACCGTAAAGCTGCCGTTTCGCGAAGAAGCGAAACCGCGGTCGATCAACGTCGAAGTCTCCGCGTAATCTCGGGGCGGGCCGTCCGGCCCGCCCTACCCACCTGCCTCACTCGCCGCGGCCGCCTCGTGCTAGGCTCTGAGATCCATGGACGCGAACGAGCCACTCACCGAAGCAGCCGCTGAACCCGAGACGCCGCCGGCGCCGCGCCCCAAAGCGGCTCCCATCGAGAGCCGGTTTCTGTTTGTCGATGTCGCCGCCATGCGCGCCAAGCAGCTCCGCCGCGGTGCGTTGCCGCGCCTCGACGAAGCGGCCGAAACGGAAGTTCATCGGGTACATCCGCACAAGGCCGAGCGCATCGCCATGGAGGAAGTTAAACACGGCCTCGTGCTCTACGATGTTCCGGAGCCTCCGGTCAAAGCCGTCTAAGCTCACAGCTGTCGGCACGGCGTTCGCCGCCTGCCTGCTTGTCGTTGCCGCTGCGTTCTTCGACGCTGCTCAGGGCGCGCAGAACCCAGGTCCAGGGACGCCGCCGCCGCGGCCGTATCGCATTCTGATCAGCAATGACGACGGTGTTCGGGCGCCCGCGTTGTCGGTGCTTGCGGGGGCGCTCAAACCGATCGGTGACGTCATCATCGTCGCACCGTCAGAAAATCAAAGCGGCGTCAGCCAGGCGCTTACCGCCGCACCGCCGATCGTGCGCGAAGACATCACGCTCACGGGTGGTCTCGCGGCGATCGGACTCGCCGCGACGCCCGCGACGACGATGCAGATTGCGATCAAGAACATCGCCATGCCGCGACCGAACCTCGTCGTCACCGGCATCAACACGGCGTACAACCTGGGCGCATCCGCGTATCTGAGCGGGACGGTCGGCGCGGCGCGACAGGCGGCGATTGAAGGGGTGCCCGCCGTCGCCACGTCCATGGCAACGCCGGCTGTTTCCCGCGATCTCGTCCCGGCAGCGGAGCAGGTCGCTGGTGTCGTGCGCCAGATCCGCGATCACGGACTTCCGTCGCAGATGTTTCTCAACGTGAACATTCCGCCCATGCCGACAGGCGGCTACAAGGGATACCAGATCACCTCACAGGCGGCGGTTCGTGCAGGCGTCGAGAAGTTCGTGGAGGAAAAACGTCCCGGAACGAACCAGACGGTCTACTGGAGCGTGTACACGGAAGGCGCGGTCGCGCCCCGGGGCACCGACATCTGGGCCGTCAACAATGGCTACGTCTCGATCACACCCATGCACGTCGGAGAGTACGACGAGAAGCTGGCAGTGACGTTGAGAGGATGGTTCAGGTAATTCAAGTTCAAAATGAAAAATTCAAACGACATTTGGTTATGGGTGAGGGTGGAAGAGGTCGCGACACGCAACCCCATTGCTGCACACAAAGTGTGTTTGAATTCTGGATTTTGAATTTTGAATTACACCGAAGGAACCTTCCGATGCCAGTCGGTAACGCCCTCATACGCGTCCGCGACGCGCAGCAGCGTCGCTTCATCGAACATCCGACCCATTAACTGAAAACCGATCGGCAAGCCGTCGGTCGAGAAGCCGCACGGCACGCTGATGCCCGGCAGCCCTGCGAGATTCGCGCTCACCGTAAAGACATCCGCGAGATACATCTGCAGCGGATCGTCAGTCTTCTCGCCCAGCCGGAACGGCGGCGTCGGCGAAGTGGGCATGGCGACGACATCCACGCGCTCGAACGCGTTGTCGTAGTCGCGCCGCAGCAGCGTCCGAACCTGCAGCGCCTTGAGGTAGAACGCGTCGTAGTAGCCGGCGCTCAGCACGTAGGTACCGAGCATGATCCGGCGCTTGACCTCGGGCCCGAATCCCTCGTCACGTGTCCGGCTGTACATCTCCTTGAGGCTGTCCTTTGCAGCCGGGGAGCGATAACCATATTTCACGCCGTCGTAGCGGGCGAGATTGGAGCTGGCTTCCGCCGTGCACACCAGGTAGTAGACGGGCACTGCGTACTTCGCGTGAGGCAGGTCGATGTCGACGAGTGCGGCGCCGGCACGGCGCAGCGTCTCGAGTGCGCCTTCGTATGCGCGCCGCACCTGGTCGTCAACACCCTCGCTGACGAAGGCGCGCGGAACGCCTATGCGGATGTCGTCCACGCGTCCGGTGAGTGCAGCGGAAAAGTCCGGCACCGGCTCGTTCGACGTCGTGGCATCGCAGGGATCGGCACCGGCGAGCGCCGTCAGCACGGTGGCGGCGTCAGCCACCGTTCGTGCGAAGGGGCCGATCTGATCGAGTGACGATGCGAAGGCGAGCAGCCCGTATCGCGACACGCGACCGTAGGACGGCTTGAGGCCGACCACACCACAGCATGCGGCAGGCTGACGAATCGATCCGCCGGTGTCGGAGCCGAGCGCAAGCGGCACGCACCGGGCCGCCACCGCGGCGGCAGAGCCGCCGCTCGAACCACCTGGAATGCGATCGAGTGCCCATGGATTGTGCACGGGGCCGAACGCCGAGTTCTCATTCGACGAGCCCATCGCGAACTCGTCGCAGTTCGTCTTACCGACGATCACCGCGCCCGCTGCCTCGAGACGCTGCACGACGGTCGCGTCGTAGGGTGGGATGAAATCCTCGAGGATCCGCGACGACGCGGTAGTCAGCATTCCTCGGACGTCGATGTTGTCCTTGATGGCAATCGGCACGCCGGCGAGCGGTCCCAGCGACGCACCTGCGCTGCGGCGATCGTCGATCTGTCGTGCGCGAGCCATGGCCCGATCGCCGTCGACGAGATTGAACGCGTTCAGAGATCGGTTCACGGCCGCAATGCGATCGAGAGCCGCGCGGCACGACTCCACCGCGGAGACGCGACCAGCGGCGATGTCGTTGCGTAAGGTCGTGGCCGTCACGTCGAGCAGGTTCATCCGCCGATAACCCGCGGCACACGGAAGAGGCCCGCGTCGGCCGCTGCATCTGGTGCGTTCACGATGGCATCGTCGACCGGAAGCGACGGACGCGGCTCGTCCTCGCGTTCCGTTCGCTGCGCGGCGTTCACGTGTGCGGTCGCAGGAACTCCACTTGTATCGATTGCCTGCACCTGTTCCGCATAGGCCAGGATGTCGGCCAGCTGTTTCGTAAAGAGATGCTTTTCCTCATCGGTCAACTCGAGCTGTGCGAGCGCGGCGATCCGCTCGACGTCGGCGATGGTAAGGGTGGTCGGCACGGGGTCATCGTAATTCAAAATTCAAGATTCAAAATGCAAACGGTTTCTTGAAGCATCACGACGATTTGAAATCGCAGCAAGTTTCACCCCCACGGCCACAGAGACTCCGAGACACCGAGGAACAAATTTCTTCGCTGAGTCTCTGCGTCTCCGAGGCTTGTGACTGGCAAGCGCATCGAAGTGGTCACTGTTTGAATTTTGAATTTCGAATTTTGAATTGCGTAAGCTACCCCCATGGCCACCGATATCCGGCCGGCGGCGGTGGCAGGGAGCTGGTATTCCGCATCCGCCGATCGCCTCGCGCTTGAAGTGGATGCCTATCTCGCCCGCGCAGAGGTCGATGAGACCGACGCCCCGCTCGCGATCGTGGCGCCGCACGCCGGCTTGAAATATTCGGGGCCTGTTGCGGCGTTCGCCTACCGAGCTGCCAAAGGTTTTTCATACGACGCGGCGGTGCTGGTGGGTCCGTCACATTTCGTCCCCTTCAGCGGCGTATCGATATGGCCGCGCGGCGCCTGGAACACGCCGTTTGGTCCGGTTCGCGTGGCAGAAGATCTCGCGCGCGCGATCGCCTCGGCATCTGACGAGATCATCGAACACGCACATGCGCATGGCCGTGAGCATTCGCTGGAAATGCAGCTGCCGTTCGTCGCGCACCTGCTCCCAGGCGTGCCGATTGTGCCGATGCTGATGGGATATCAGGATCGCGGCACGGCATTCGCGCTTGGGGACGCACTTGCGACCACCATCCGGAACAGCCGAGTCTTGCTCGTGGCCAGCAGCGACCTGTCACACTACGAGGATGCGCGGACCGCGGCCGCCATGGATGCCGTGGTGCTGCGTCAGATCGAGCTGCTCGAGGCAGAGGGTTTGATGCAGGCCCTCGAACGCGAACCGCATCACGCATGCGGCGGCGGTCCGATGGTTGCCGTCCTCCACGCCGCCACCAGGCTGGGCGCCACCCGCGCCCGCGTGTTGAAGTATGGTGACTCAGGCGACGTCAGCGGCGACAAGTCCTCTGTTGTGGGCTACATGGCCGCCGCGATCTGGTGAGCTGACGTCAGCTGTCAGCTATCAGGTATCAGGTATCAGGGGTGGTCCAGGGATCAGGTACGAGGGAATAGGTATCAGGGGTTTTGAATGATCAGTGAGGCGGACGAGAAACCACTTCTCTCAGTCGCGCGGCAGGCGCTCGAGGCGCGTGTTGCGGGCCGCCGTCCGCCACAGGTCGTCTGCGTTGGTCCACTCGCTCTGCGATGCGGCGTGTTCGTCTCCATCCACAAAGGCGACGAGTTGCGCGGATGTCTGGGCCGACTGACGGCGGATTCCCTTCTCGGGGCGACGCTTGTCCATCTTGGCGGAGCGGTCGCGGATTCGGATCCACGCTTTCCACCGGTGCAGGCTGACGAACTGCCCGTGTTGCAGCTGGAGATTTCGCTGCTCACACCCGAGCGTCCTGTCTCGTCGATCGACGAGATCGCCATCGGCCAGCACGGCCTCATCGTCGAGCAGGGGCGATCGCGCGGACTCCTGCTGCCGCAAGTGGCGACCGAATGGGGATGGGACCGCGAAACGTTCCTCGAGCAGACGTGCGTGAAAGCCGGACTCCCTCCACACGCCTGGAAAGCGGGTGCGCGCATGCTGGTGTTCGAAGCGCGCATTTTTTCAGAAGCCGCTCCAGTCGCGACCAGCTGACGCGCGGATGGACAATCTCTGTCACACGCTGATCGGTGCAGCGCTCGGCGAAGCCGGGCTCAAGCGGAGGACCGGTCTCGGCAACGCGACGTTGATGATCGCGTCGAATCTGCCGGATGTGGACGTGCTGGTGTTTGCGACGGGCACGCCGTCGGTAGCGTTCCGTCGTGGCTGGACGCACGGCATCCTCGCGGACGCGCTGCTGCCGCTGCTGCTCACGGGCGTGATGCTGCTCGTTGCAGCCCGTCGTGCCGCCCGTGGAGACGGCGCACGGGGCGTCGCGGTCAGGCCGATGCAGTTGCTGCTTTTCTCTTATATTGGCGTGCTCCTCCACGTCCTGATGGATCTGTTGAACACGTATGGCGTCCGCCTGCTGATGCCGTTCAGTCAGCGGTGGTTCTATGGCGACGTCCTGTTCATCGTCGATCCGTGGCTCTGGGTGACGCTCGGCGCGGGCGTCTGGCTCGCCCGGCACCGCGGCACGCCGAACTGGTCGCGCGCATCGCTGGCGCTCGCGACCGTCTACGTCCTCGCGATGCTGGTCGGCGCGCGGGCGGCCAGGACCGAAATCATCGATCGCTGGCAGCAGGTACAGGGACAATCGCCACGCGCGTTGATGGTCGGACCGACCTTTGTGACGCCGTTGCGCCGGCAAATCATCATCGATGCCGGCGACCACTACGAAACGGGCGTGTTCAGCTGGCAGCCGCGCAACGTTCGATTCGACCCCGACGTCGTGGCGAAGGATGTTGACGATCCGCGCGTGGCGGTCGCGCGTGACGCACCGAACATCCGTGCATTCTTGATCTGGTCGAGATTTCCGTTCTGGAGCCTCGAACCGGTCCAGGGCGGCACGCGCGTAACCGTCGGCGACATGCGCTTCAGCGGCCGCGGTGCGCTGCGCAATCTCACTGAGAGCACGATCGTTCACGAACGTTAACGGTTCGCGTCGCGCGTCGCAGGCGACGCAGCGTGTCGAGATTCTTCATGTCCAGCGGATCGGCGACGATGGCGCCGCGTCTCTCCAGGCCATGTGTCTTTTCGGTTTCGATGAGAATCGGCAGGTTCGCGAACCGTGGATCGGTGAGCAGTCGACGAAATGGCTTCAGGCCGAGGCATCCCTGGCCGATGTGCTCGTGGCGATCGACGCGGCTGCCGCACGGCCGTTTCGAATCGTTGCCGTGGAATACCTTCAGCCGCTCCAGCCCGACAAGCCGGTCGAATGCGTCGAACGTATTCCGATAGCCCGCTTCGGTCGTGATGTCGTACCCGGCCGCGACGAGATGACAGGTGTCCAGGCAGACGCCGACGCGAGCCGACCCGCGCAGATATGTGATGACCGCCGCCAGATGCTCGAACCGGTGGCCAAGCGTTCGGCCCTGACCCGCCGTGTGTTCGAGCAGCACCAGCGTCCTGCCGCGCGGCCGTGCCTTGAACGCGACGCGAATCGCATCGGCGATGAGGCGCAACGCCTCGTCGTCCGGTCCGGCGGTGCACGTGCCTGGATGGATGACGACGCCGAGCAGGCCCAGTGCCTCGGCACGATCGATCTCGTCGATGAACGCGGCAATCGACTGTTCGCGCAGGACAGGGAACGTCGTTGCCAGGTTAATCAGATAACTGGCGTGCGACACGACGGGGGTAATGCCGGTCTGCTCGATGCGCTGGCGAAACAACGCGACCTCGGCCGCATCGAGCGGCCTGGCGCGCCACTGGTTCGCGTTCTTCGTGAAGATCTGCAGCGCTTCGCAGCCGTGCGCGACGGCGCGGTCGACGGCTTTGGAAACCCCACCCGCCACGGACATATGTGCGCCAATGCGCATGATTCACTATAAGGTCCGCCTGAAGGCGGACTCTACCGACGATCGCGCCCATGGGTGCGCCGCCTGAAGGCGGACTCCACGGCTGACGGGCCTTAGCCACACTCAGAGAAGAACCTGGTCAATGCGGTCATAATCAACTCATGCGCGCGCTCTCCGTTGTGATGCTCCTGCTGTTGGTCGTGCCGAGGCCCGCTCATGCGTGGGGATTCTCCGGGCACAAATTCGTGATGGACCGCGCCATCGCGCTCCTGCCGCCCGAGCTCCGGCCCTTCTACGAGAAACACCGGACCGAAGTCGTCGAACGCGCCATCGATCCCGATACGTGGATCATCGCGGGATGGGAAGAGGAGCGCCCGCACCATTTCGTCGATATGGATTCGTCCGGGTTCGGACAGTACCCGTTCAACGATCTGCCGCGCGACTTCACGGCGGCGCTCGCGAAGTTCGGCGCCGCGAAAATGCGCGACGCGGGCACGTTGCCGTGGACGGCCGAGGAGGTGTACGGATCGCTGCGCCGGGCGTTCGAGGCCTATCCGCGCCGCGCCAATTTCGGCCCCAACGCGCATCTCGACGTGATTCTCTTCTCAGCGTGGTTGGCGCACTACGCCGCCGATGGGCACGTACCACTGCACGGCGTGGCGAATTACGACGGACAGCTCACACAGCAGTGGGGACTCCACGCGCGATGGGAATCGACCCTGTTCGAACGCTACATCGACCGCATGACCATTGCGCCCCAAGCGATTCCGCCGGTCAAGGATCCACGGGCGTTCCTGTTCAATGCGCTTCTCGAGGACACACAGCTTGTCCCGGCGCTGCTGAAGTCCGACCGTGATGCCATCGGCGACCGCGACGCCTACGACGATGCCTATTACCAGGCATTCTTCGCGGCAAACAAGGCCGTGATGGAGCGACGGCTCAACGATTCGATCGCCGCGATCGCCGCGATGATCACCGGCGCGTGGGAAGCCGCGGGCAAACCGACGATGGCGGTGAGTCTCGCGCCGGCTGCTCCCCAGCGCCGGCGCCGCCAGTAAACCGACGTCCGGGAGTTCTCTGTTATCGTCCTTGAATGGACGTGTTCGTGATTCCGATCGGCGCCGACCGGTACGAGCTGTACTGCGAAGCGCCGGTGGATGCTCCACAGCCCGAGGCTGATGCGAGCGGAATCATCGGTCGCATTCGGTACCGGTTCGCGGTGATGCTGCACCAGGCGGAGGAGCGTCGCCGCGGCGGAAAAGCGTACCCTCGGGCGGTCACCCGGCTCGGACGGCTGCAGGACTGGATCATGGCCTGGGTGGCCGAACGAATCGCGGAGCAGCGGCTGCTGTGGAACCTGAGGCGCGAGCGTGCGGTCGCGCTCTTTCACCCGCAGGATCTCACCTACGACCAGACGTTGACGCTGGTGAAGCGGATGCTGCAGCGCGACTTCGAACGACACCGTGTGTGGCTCGTCGTCGATACGCTGCTGCTCATCGGCTCGATTGCCCTTATCCTCCTGCCGGGCCCGAACATCATCGGCTACTACTTTGCGTTTCGGGTGATGGGTCACTGGCTGTCGATCCGCGGCGCCCTGCAGGGGCTGCACGGAATTGCGTGGACGGGGCAGCCGTGTCAGCCGTTGACCAACCTTCGCGAAGCCGCGCTGCTCAACGGCGACGCGCGGAACCGGCGCGTACAGGAGATTGAGCAGCAGCTCCGACTGCAGCATCTCTCGACTTTCTTCGAACGGGTTGCCGTCCGGAGCGCGTGATATTCTCGCCACCACACCAATCACGACATGAAGCTACGAGAGCTGGCGGAACGCCTCGCCTGCCGCCTCGAGGGCGACGGCGAGATCGATATCGTTCGCGTCGCTGGCGTCGAGGACGCGGAGGCTGGCGATTTGACGTTCGTCGCCAACTCCAAATACCTCCCCGAGCTTGCGACCACCCGCGCCTCCGCCGTACTGCTGCGCGAGGACGTGGCGGCGCCCGCGATGGCCGTGCTGCGCACCGCGGACCCTTATCTCGCCTTTGCCCGTGCCGTCGGTCTCTTCGCGCCGGCGTGGAAGCCGAAGCCGGGCGTTCACTCCATGGCAGCAGTGGCCGCGGACGCGACCATCGGCAGCGACGTGTCGATTGGCGCGTTTGTCGCGATTGGCGAGGGCGCGACGATCGGCGAGGGCACCGTCATCTTTCCGAACGTCACGATTGGCGTCGGCGCACGCATCGGCGCCGACTGCGTGTTCCACTCGAACGTGTCGATCCGCGAACGCGTGACCATTGGCGATCGCGTCGTGCTGCAGAACGGCGTCGTCGTGGGCGGCGACGGCTACGGATTCGTGCGGCGGGGCGACGGTACGCACGAGAAGATTCCTCAGGTCGCCACCGTCGTCATCGAGGACGACGTGGAGCTTGGTGCGAATACGACGGTCGATCGACCGGCTGTTGGTGAAACACGCATCAAGGCGGGAACGAAGATCGACAATCTCGTTCAGATCGCGCACGGCGTCGTCGTCGGGCGCAACGTGCTGATGGCGGCGCAGGTCGGCATCGCCGGCAGCACGCAAATCGGCGATGACGTGATGTTCGGCGGCCAGGTCGGTGTTGGCGGCCACCTCGCGATCGGCCGGGGCGTCGTCGCCGTAGGGCAATCCGGCATCACCAACTCGGTTGAGGCCGGCACGATGGTCGCTGGTTATCCGGCCATCGACGCACGCGAATGGCGCCGCGCCGCCGCCGTCTTCCGCCGGCTGCCGGAGCTGAAAAAACGCATCGAAGAGCTCGAAGCGAGGCTCGCGCAGCGGCCGTTGCCAGCAACGCGCGATGAAGGGAAATGACGCGCCGCTGTCTTCTCCTCGTCGTCGTGATCGCGTGGGTGGTGGCCGTGCCGGCTTACGCCGACGATGGTGACGCGCCGCCGCCTCAAGTGCGGATTCGATTCATTCCTCGGTACGACTTCCACCTCTCGGCGGACCGCCTGTCGACCACCGATCCACGGTTTGTCTGGGACACGAACTTTGGCGGCGAAGTGGACCTGGTCGATTACGCGGTCGGCCGAGCCACATTCACCGGCAACTTCGAATCCGTGCTCGGCAACCAATTTCGAAATTTCGATCCGAACCAGGGGAACTACCTGCTGGACAGCTCCCTCTCATTGCGTGGACACGGCACCGAGGCCGCGGCATTGTTTCACCACACGTCGAGGCATCTCAGCGATCGGTTCAAGAGCGCGGCCGTGGCGTGGAACATGCTCGGTGTGCGCGTCCAGCGCGCGGTCGCGGCGCGTGGGACGGCCATCCACGTGCAAGGCGACCTGCTGCGATCGCTCGTCAAGAACAACGTCGATTACAACTGGGAGGCCGACAGCGACGTGCATGTCGTCGTGCCGCTGCGCACGGCCTTGAGCATCGTGACGGCCGCTCATCTTCAGCTGATGGGAGTCGATGCCACACAGCATCGCGGTACCCAAACGGGCGCCCGTGCGGAAGCCGGCGTCAGGTTCGCGGGCGAGAAAGGGGCGATTGAACTGATTGTCGCCGCCGAGCGCCGCATCGACCCGTATCCGCTCGAATTTTCCACTTTGAGCTGGGTCAGCGCCGGATTCCGGTTCGTCAGCCGGTAAGAACCCCTATCATAGAAACGTGAGGCGTTTCGCCGTTGTCGTGCTGGTGGCGGCCACGGGACTGCTGGCCGTCCCGTTGCACGCCTTCGTCCATCCACCGAAGCTCGATTACCAAATGACCACGCTGCCGAACGGACTGCGGGTGATTCTGTCCGAGGATCACTCGACGCCAATCGTGCACCTGTCGGTGTGGTATCACGTCGGCTCGCGCGACGAGCGTCCCGGCCGCACGGGTTTTGCGCACCTGTTCGAGCACATGATGTTCAAGGGCTCGAAGAACGTGCAGCCCGATTCGCACACTTCGATGATTGCCGCCATTGGCGGACGCAGCAACGCCTACACGCAGGAAGATGAAACCGTCTTTTGGGAAACGCTGCCGTCGCATTACCTGCCGTTGGCCCTGTGGCTGGAAGCGGACCGCATGGCCACGCTGCGCGTCGATCGTGAGGCGTTCGAGAAGGAGCGCGAGGTGGTCAAGGAAGAACGGCGCCTGCGCGTGGACAACCAGCCGTACGGCCGCCTCAACGAAATCCTGTTCGACCGGGCGTTCACGACCCATCCGTACAAGCATCCGACCATCGGCAGCATGAAGGATCTCGAGGCCGCGTCGATTCAGGACGTCCGCGATTTTCACGATACGTACTACGTCCCTGACAACGCCGTCGTGACCATCGTCGGCGACTTCGATTCCTCGGAGGCCATGCAGTTCGTCCGCCAGTACTTCGGACGCGTGCCGAAGGCGACGCGGCCGGTCCCGCGCGACATTCCGAAGGAACCGGAACAGACGCAGGAGCGGCGCGCGACCGTGCAGGAAGAATGGCCGCTTCCCGCCGTCGTCATCGCGTATCACGTGACCTACGACGGGCATCCCGATTCGTATCCGCTGCACCTGACGTCGAAAATTCTGTTCGACGGGGAGAGCGCGCGGATGACGCGCGATCTCGTGTACGACAAGCGCCTCGCTGTCGCTGCCTTCGGCAGCGCCAACATCCTCGAGGATCCAAACCTGTTTTACGCGGTGTCAATTGTCCAGGCAGGGCAGTCGCTGGCAATGGTCGAGCGCGAAATGCTCGCGCAGTTCGAGAGCGTGAAGAACGAGGGCGTGACCGCGCATGAACTCGAGCGCGCCAAGAACCAGTTCATGCGCGACTACATCGTCGGGCGTGAGACCAACGAGCAGAAGGCCCTGCACCTGGCGCATGCGGCCGTCATCCACAACGACATTCGTACTGCCGATGCGGAGATCGATACCTTTCTGAACCTGACCACGTCCGATATTCAGCGGGTCGCGACGACGTATTTCACCGAGAAGAACCGCACCATCCTGTACATCCTGCCGAGAAACGCCGGGTCGGGAGGCGCACGATGAGGAAGCGTCACCTTGTGAGCAGCGGTTGTCACAGTCATCAGTGGCCCGTCCCCACCATTGTTCTTGTCGTTGTTGCGATTTTGCTTTTGGGATTTGCGGCGCAAGCGGCCGCACAGGCACGCGACTGGCCGTCGGAAACCCCGCCGCGGCCGCTGACGGCGCATGAAGTCACCTTTCCACCTTACGAAATCCGCACGCTCGGCAATGGCCTGCGCGTCGTGGCCGTGCTGCATCACGAGCAGCCGGCCGTCAGCATCCGTCTGCTGGTCGGCGCAGGGTCGGCGCAGGATCCGAAGGGCAAAGGCGGGGTCGCGAATCTGATGGCGTCGCTGCTCGATCAAGGGACGACCACGCGCAGCGCGCAGCAAATTGCGGATCAGATCGACTTCATCGGCGGCGACCTGGGAACCGGTGCCGCGACGGATCTCTCGTTTGTCAACGCCATCGTGATGAAGGACTCGTTCCAGACGGGCATGGACCTGCTCGCCGACGTCGCGCGCAATCCGGCGTTCGCAGCGGAGGAAATCGAGCGTCAGAAAGATCAGATTCTGTCGTCGATTCGGGTCAATGCCGACGATCCCGGTTACATCGCGGACGTTGTCTTCGACCGGCTCGTCTACGGATTCCATCCCTATGGTTTGCCGGGCACGGGCACCGAGGATTCGCTCTCGTCGCTCACACGCGACGACCTGCAGGCGTTCCACCGGCAATACTTCGTCCCCAACAACATGGTGCTCGCCATCGTCGGCGACGTCACCAACGACGAAGCGTTTGCGGCCGCCGAGCGGGTGTTTGGCGGCTGGCCTCGCGGAACGCTGCCGGCTGCAGCGCCGGTCGATCCGCCTGCGCCGGCGCGGCGCATCGTGATCATCGACAAACCGGACGCGGTCCAGACGAGCATCCGTGTCGGACAACTCGCGATTCCTCGGAAGCATCCGGACTACATGACGTGGGACCTTGCCGTGAAGATCCTCGGCGGCGAGGGCGCCAACCGGCTGCATCAGGTCCTGCGCTCGCAGTACGGGCTGACCTACGGCGCGGAGGCCAACGCCGAGTCGCGCAAGGACGCGGGCGACTTCGTTGCCGAAACCGACACCCGTACCGACATGACGGGCCAGGCGCTGCGGCTGATGGTCGATGAGTTCTCGCGCCTCGTGCGCGAGCGCGTTGGCCAGCGTGAGCTCGCGGATGCGCAGGCCTACCTTGCCGGCAGCTTCCCGCTGACCATCGAGACACCCGACCAGATTGCGACGCAGGTGCTCAACGTCCTCTTTTACGATCTGCCGATTTCGGAAATCGGCACCTTCCGGGAGCGGGTCCTCGCGGTCACGCCGGAGGACATTCAACGGGTTGCGCGCCAGTACGTGCGTCCCGACCGGCTGTCCATCGTCCTGGTGGGCAATGCACGTGCGTTCGCGTCGCAGCTGGTCGAATTGGGTTTCGGCGCCTACGAGGTCATTCCCGTCGATCAGCTGGACCTGATGGCGCCGAATTTCAAACGCGAGCGTCGACGGGTGTCGTTCGAACCATTCGGATCGTTCGGATCGTCCAGATTCGGATCGTTCTCGTTCTCGCCGCAGAGCGCCTATCAGAGCGTCAGCACCCTGAGCGCATCGAACGCACCGAACGTCCAGAACGTTCCGAACGCCCCGAACGACTTAATTCAACGAATCGTCACCGCGAAAGGTGGTCTGCAGACGCTGAAGTCGATTCGGACCGTGGTCGTCGACGCGGACATGATGGTGACCACCGTGCGCGGTCCCACCATCATCCCGACGAAGACGTACGTGGTCTATCCGGACAAGTTCCGTGTTGATGCGACGTTCGGCGGTCAACAGACGGTTCAGGCGTACAACAGCGGCACGGCCTGGGTGAGGGATCCGTCAGGCGTGGCCGCGGCGCCGCCCGCGATGCGCAACGATTTCGCCGCGACGGTCCGCCGCGACACGTTTCCTCTCCTGATCGCGGCAGCGGAAGGAAAGCTCACCATTCGTCAGCAGCCGGACGAGGGCAGCGGCGGAGCCGTTTTGAAAGTGGTGGAGGTGAGCGGTCCCGGCCTCGATCCGATGCGTCTGTATATCGACCGCGATTATCGGATCGTCCGGCAGACGTATACGACGCCCGGACCGGATGGAAAGCCGACGAACGCAGAGGAGTCGTTTTCCGATTACCGCAAAGTGAATGGGATCGACGTGCCGTTCAAAGCGTCCGTCCTTCGCGACGGCCAGAAGATTCTCGACCGCACCATCAAGAGCGTCACCTTCAACACGGCCGTCGATTTGATGCTGTTCCAGCAGCCGTTGTAGATCCGCGCATTCGCTCACACCGCAGGAGTCGCTGTTCATTCAGTCGGGCCGTCCGCCATGCCAGCTGTTCGCGTGATGCTCTCGTGTGGTGAGCCGTCCGGCGATCTGTACGCCGGCGCTCTGGCGGCGGAAATCCTCCGCAAAGAGCCGGCGGCCGACATCTTCGGCTTTGGCGGACCGCGCCTGGCTGCCGCCGGCGCACGCCTGGTGGGCAACTTCCAGGGGCTCTCCGTCACAGGACTGACCGAAGCCCTCCGCGTGCTGCCGCGCTCGTACGCGATGTTGCGTCGACTGGTTGCCGCGGCGCGCCGTGAGCGCCCGGACGTCTTTGTCGCGATCGATTTTCCCGACTTCAATTTCAGGTTGATGGCAGCGCTCCATCAGCTCGGCATCCCGATCGTCTACTACATCAGCCCGCAACTGTGGGCCTGGCGTCCTGGCCGCATGCAGACGATGAAGCGATATGTCGATCGCGTGCTGGTGATCTTTCCATTCGAGGAGAAGTTGTATCGCGGCGAAGGCGTTCCCGTTCAATTCGTCGGCCATCCGCTCGTCGATCTTGTAACCGTGCGCCAGTCTCGCGCGGCGCTGCTCGGGGAGCATGGTCTCGATCCGGCGGCGCCCACGGTGGCTTTACTGCCGGGCAGCCGGCCGAACGAATTACGGCGCATCGTGCCCGGCATCGCTGCCTCGCTTCCGCTTATCGCGTCGCGAGTGCCCGGGGTGCAGTTCGTCGTGGCTGCGGCGCCGAATCTGGAAGACGCCCTCTTCGCACCCTTGACGGTGCCGGTGGTGCGCGAGCGCACCGACGACGTCCTGGCCGCGGCGGATGTCGTCATCACGGCCTCGGGGACCGCGACCGTGCAGGCAGCCCTTCACGAGCGTCCGATGGTTGTCGTCTACAAACTCTCACCGGTGACGTACCGGATTGGAAGGCCGTTTGTTCACGTGAATACGTACGCGATGGCAAATCTTGTCGCCGGCAAGCGAATCGTCCCGGAACTGATCCAGGATGAATTCACTCCGCAGCGCGTCGCCGACGAATGCGTGCGACTGCTGACCGACGGGGAACTGCGCCGTCGTACGGAGGCCGAGCTGCGGATCGTGCGGAAAAAACTGGGCGAGGGAGGTGCGAGCGGCCGCGCGGCAGAAGCCGTGCTCACGGTCGCGCGCACAAAGACGCGCGACCGTAAGCAGTCGTCGTAGCCCCGTACGGCGTAGGGGCCGACCGGCCTTCAGGTCGGCCCCTGAATTAAATCTTCGTATTCAGGTTTCGTCGTCTTC
>Ga0310810_10004480_pt1 | contig 15465 bp, 7 predicted proteins | sample NCmetagenome_FD_207641 | JGI IMG/M metagenome (GOLD analysis project Ga0310810, IMG submission 207641) | Soil microbial communities from experimental microcosm in Duke University, North Carolina, United States - NC | ecosystem: Engineered > Artificial ecosystem > Soil microcosm > Unclassified ...
CCGCCATTCCCGATGCGCGGCTCACCGTGATCGACGATGCGGGACACATCAGCAACATGCAGCAACCCGAGCGCTTCAACGCGCTCGTTCGCGAGTTCTGCCTGTCGGTGTCGCCCCGTTGATTTCGGATCATCGTCCCGCGAGCCAGCGCGCCCGCAGCGTACGTTGAGCGTCGATCGCGTCGGCGCGTTCTTCCAGACGCACGACCGGTCGTTCGTAGCCGGTGACGGTGACGTCCGCCTGGAACGTGCCGCCGTCTCGCTGGACGACCACATGGACGCGGTCGCCGATGTGGAGTGCGCCGACCGCGGCTCGCAACTGCGTGACGTCGGCGATCCTGGCGCCGTTCCACGACACGAGCCGATCGCCGGTGTGCAGCCCCGCGCGTCCCCAGATCGTTTCAGGGAACCAGACCTGTACCCGTGGTTGAACCTCGGCGGTTGGAAGGAAGCCTGATACCCGGAGATCGGGAAGCGGCGCGCCGTCCTGCGCGGTCGCCGCCTCCCACTTCACGTCGGTCCGCAGCCCGACGACGGCCAGCCATCGGTCGAAGTCGAGGGGCGCGGCGCTGCGGACGTACGTGTCGAAGAACGGACCCGCGTCGCACGCGCACGCCGCCGCGACCGCCTGCTCGACATCGCTGCCGGCAAACCCATGCTCGGATGTGAAGCGCTGCGTGAGATCACGCATCACGTCATCGAGCGATCGGCGGCCGCCGCTGGCACTGCGAATCATCAGGTCCAGGAGGTTCGCGAGGATCTCGCCCTGGGTAAACATGCTTGGCGTGTAGTCGCCCGTGGCGCCGAGCAGGTTGAACGCGCGGCTGGTTTGTTCGGGCGACACCCGTGCATGGGATGGATTGGCGAGATACGTCCGGATGAGCGCCGCGAGATGATCCGCGCGCGTGGCGTCGGGACGGGAGAATCCCGCGCGCCGGAGCACGAGGTCGGCGAAATAAAGCGTGACGCCTTCGCTCCACCACAGCTCGCCCGTGGGCGTCGGCGCAACGTGACGGATGCCGATCCAACTCGCCGGGCGCAGGTGCACTTCGTTCCACGTGTGGAAGAACTCGTGCGCGATCTGGCCGAGCAGGCCGTCCGGATTCGGTGCGAGCGTGGCGCTTCGCGCGCCGAAAGACAGCGAGTTGAGATGCTCCAGGCCGCCGGTCGCGCCGTCTTCCAGCAGGAACTGATACTCGCGGTACGGCATCCGCCCGAACAGACGGACGGTCTCCCGTGCCACCCGCTCGATGCTGGCCGCGAGGCGCGCCGCGTCGAACGGGACGCCGCCAGGATGGTCGAGGTACGCGATGCGATGGGTGATCCCGTTCACGTCGAACGTCCACTGGCGAAACGGACCGACGAGCATCGGCGAATCAATGAGCGCCTCGGCGCCCGGCGCCAGGAACTCTCCATCCGAGCGTCCGCGAGCGAGGCCGGTCGCGATCTTCCATCCGGCGGGCACACTGAGCGTGACTCGTGCCGGGAGTCGTTCGGACCCGACGAGGTACAAGAAGGAGTGCGGTCCGCCGACGAGACCACCCGTCGGCGTCAAATGTCCCTTCCAGGACGCCTGCTGCATTGGAGGCGCCGAAGGGAACGCCACGCCGTAGCGGATCGAGACGTCGCCCTTCGGCCCGGTGACGTGCCAGACCGAATCGCTCTCACGACTGACGCTCACGGGTCCACGGACCGATGTTCCCGTGACGTCCGTGACGTACCGCCAGTACTGATCGTCGTATTCAGCGTGTGTGGCCATCGCCAGCCGAAAGTCGGCAGGCGCGTCAGCCACCCGCAGCTCGACGTGGATCGTCGAGGAATTGGCGTCTTCGACCGCCAGGTGGTATTCGAGGGGCGCAGGGACCGCGGCGCCGTGTCCGGTCCGAAAGGCCGCGACGAGCGCGACGACGACAGCCGAAAGACAGCGTTTGGCCATGCACACTTGAAGACGCTGCGCGAGGCCGGGTTGTTAACCTCGGCCGACTGAGCCACGTCCGTCCGGAATCACCGTCACGTCAATCGCGCCTCTTGTATTGATTGGGGGCGCCAGGCGTAGGGACGCCGCTCGTGATCGCCGTTCCGACGCCATGCGTCCGCGTCAACGGCGCGTTGAGTGTCAGGCCGGTACCGGACACCGGTACGTCGGCCGCATGCGCAAATCTGAGCGGCGCGGCGACGATGACGGCGATCGGGGCGCCGCCTCGGCCGCCGGTGGTGGAGACGACCGCGGCGGTCTCGGCGCCCGCGCCCACGTCAATCGCGATGGCCTGGCCAGCGGCAAAGGCGATCGGACCGGCGACTGGAATGGAGGTGGCGCCAGCACTGATCGCCGTGCGCAGCGTTGTGGCGCCGGCCGTGCCGACCGTCGCGATCACGGCGGTCTCGAAGTTGGCGCCGGCGTCAATCATGATCGTCTGGCCGGCACCGAAGTCGGACACGCTGGCCACCTTGATGTTGGTCGCGCCAACGACCGAGGCGGCCGGCATCGTCGTCGCCGCCTGCACCTGGAAATCGGTGCAGTTGCTGTCGGTGTCGAGACCGTCCTTGAATCGTCCCATGCTCCTGTTGATCTCGCCGATCGCCGCGGGAACCGGCCCACCCCGGCCCGGGCTGGGAACGACCACGATGCAGCCCCCGTGCCCTTGATCGCCCTCGAGCGTCGCGATCTCAGGACTCGTGATCGTCCCGTTGGCGCTCGAGCTGCTTTGTTGGGATCCGTACACCATCGCGTCAACGACCACCGCACCGCTGGCGTCCATCAGGGCGATCGAGCCGGCGCTTGCAGACAGCGCTCGTCCGAACCACTGATTGGGCGCCATCGGTCCCTGATAACCCGCGGTCGTGACCGAGGGATTGACCACCGCCGTACCGTATGGGTGGTCGCGGGCAAGCGGTTTGTCGAGCGTGATGCCGCTGCCGAGCGCCTGCACCGCGTCGCCGCTCAGATGCGAAAACTTCGTGGCCGGCGAGAACGTGATCCCAGTCCCCGCGTCGGACACGTCGACGCCCGACATGTGGTCGACCTCGAGCGGAGCCGCGAGACCGATGCCCGTGCCGGCCGCGCCCGGGGTACCGACGCTTGCCACTTTGACGATCTCTTTGCGTCGGCCGGTCCCCAGCGTCAACGTGTCACCAACGGTGATGTTGGAGTCGGCGGTCACCCTGATGTTGGTCGCACCGGCGAGCGCGGCTGCAGCCAACGTCGTTTGGGTGGCGGGCTTGCCAACCGTCCTGACGTTCGCCACTTCGTAACTGCCGCCGGCGTCGATGCCGATCTTCTGGCCGACGTCGAAGCCAGCCGCACTCGTGACCGCGAGACTCGTCGAACCCGCGGGGATCGTCATCCACGGCCCCGTCGACACGGGCACGAACACCGTCGTCATCGCCGCGGCCGCCGTACCGACGTTCGCGATCGTGCGGGTCTCGCCGTCGACGACGATCTGCTGACCCGGCGCGAAACCCGTGGTGCTGCTGACGTTGATCGTCGTCGCGTCGCGGCTTGCGGGAGCCACCAACCCCGAACTGGCGAGACCGATGAGGTAATAGGCGCCGCCTGCCACAGTCGTTCCAGTCGGGATCCTCACGAGCGTGCTGGGCGCCCACTGGCTCTGCGCACTGACGAGCGTCCAATTGGAAAGATCGACGGCGTCGGCGGCGGCGTTGTAGAGCTCGATGAATTGATTGGTCGAGTTGACGCTGGTACCGAGACGGACTTCGTTGATCGTGATCGGGGAGACGTTCCGCACTCGTGCGAGCGTGATTTCGAATTGCGTCCGACCCGCCGCGCTCTGCCACTCGGCCTTACCGGTCAGAAAGCCGGCGCCGGTCCTCGCCGGCGAAGTGACCTTGAAGACTCCGCTCACACTCGCGCCACGCGGCACCGGCCCCGCGATCGTCACCGACGTCTTCCTGGTGGCAGGAACGACGGAGCTCCACTGCGTGCTGGGCGCCGCAATACTCAACGTGACATCCGCCGCGGGCGCGCCAGTCGTGTTGGTGAACGTCACCGTGACGTCCTGCGTCGAGTTACGCGTAAACGTCGTGACCCGCGACAGGCTCACACGCTGCACGTCGTATCTGGCGGCAACGATGTTGGCCTGAACGGCGTCGGTCGTGGCTTCGGTCGGATATCCGGTCGTCATCACGCCTTCGTAGAACGTGCCGGCCGAACCGTTGCCGTTGTCGCCGCCGGTGCCAAGCAGGACCGCGCCCTGCTTGTGCATCGGGTAATAGCTGTTACTGGTCTGTGAACCGGGGCGACTGCCACTGTAGAACGTCGTCAGTCCGCCCTGCTGCGCGTTGCCGCCGCGAAGATCCCATCGGTTGCCGCCTCCGCCGTCGACGACGGCCGTGACAAAACGCCAGGAATCGATCGTCGGGTCTGCGACGTTCTGCTTCGCGTTGTATCCGGAGAACAGCCCGGCTTCCATGTCGGACATGATCCAGGGGCCGGGACCGCTGCCGCTGCCCCATGCGGTGGCCGTGCCGAAATAGGTGGTTTCCATCGTGCCTGTGCCGACTGCCCGGCCGTTCGTCGAGGCGTTGCCGTAGTCGAAGCAGCAGCCGCTGTCGTAGTGCGTGCCGTCGACGACGTAGTAGATGCCTTCCGGCTCGTCGCCGACCGCGATACCTGCCGCGTCGTTGTTCCGGAATCCCATCCCCGGCATGATGAAGACGCCGTAGGCTTTGTGGCCGCCGATGGTGATTGGCGCCATGTCCGCGAGTGGCTGTGTGTCGAAGCCGCCTTTCGCCGGGCCCCTGAATGAAGGACCCGGAGGCGCCTGGTAAAGGTGGTTGCCATTGCCGGACTGGTCGTAGATGCGGTTGATCACGCAGATCGTGTTGGCGCAGAACGCATCCTGCGCGGGTGCATTCGCGTATCCGCCCGCATCGACCCCGGGAGGAACGATGCCAATGTCGAGCGTCTTGCCGTCCGATTCGCGTTTCACCTGATAGAGCGCGCCGTTGTAGGAAGCCGACAACGCGCGCGTCGTGCTGTGAGCGGCAACGCACGGTGTACCCGCTGCCCGGTAAATGTCACACGGACCTTCCGGCCTGACCGAGGGAACGCCGCCGCGCGCCCCGATCTGTCTGGCCGTCAACGTGGCGCCGATGAGGACGAGGGTCAGCGCGAACGTCGGTACCAGGGTGATTCTCATCTTCATAATCGGTCTGTCAGGCATGGCGGGCCGAAGGTCGGGCGAGCGCCATGTTATACCGCCTGTTCGATTATCGATTGGCCATCGGCAGTCGAATGGTGTTGCCGGCGGCACCGCGCTGAACGGCGGCCCGCGCAATTACGGCCGGCGGTTCCCCAGCGTGGTCAGCCAGTTGAGAATCAGCGAGACGTTCGTCTGACTGTTGGGATTCGGCGCCACGGGCTTGGTCACGAGAAAGCGACCGTCCGGCGCCACGTCGTAGAGCCAGAACGACCGGCCGCCAGCAGGTTTCTGCCAGTCGAACAACTTCACCGGCCGGCCGAGTGCGAGCTTCGGCGACAGCACGATCGGGACCGCCATCATGGCGCCGTTGAGGTCGACGTAGTAGAGCTCGTTGCTTCCTTTTGGTCCCCACCGCGGATACCGCCCGCCGTTGACGGAGACAATCTCACGCCGCTCACCCACGTTGGGAAACGCACGCAGGATGATCTCGAACTGTGTTCCCGACTCGTCGGATTCGTACGCGATCCACTTGCCGTCGGAGGAGACCTCCCCCAGACGTTCGTCGAAGTCGCTGTGCAGGAGCGGCTCGAGACGATCGGGTTTGGCAAAATCGAGGACGACGAGATCCTTGTATCTTTCGTAGACGATCAACCGGGTGCCGTCGGGTGTCACCGCTTGGGGCACCTCCGCCTCCGGGCCGCCGAATTCCAGTTTGGCGCTCGACGCGCCGTCGGCCGCCTGGGAATACAGGTTGAAGGTGCCGCTTCGGTTCGACCCGAAGAACACGCGCCGGCCGTCCGCGCTCCAGACCGGGAGCGCGTCTTCAGTGGGCCCGTCGGTGAGCTGCGTCTGCGTCCCGCGTTTGAGATCCAGCATCCAGATGTCCCGATTGCCGTTCGTCGTGCGCTCGACCGCGACGCGCGTGCCGTCAGGCGACACCATCGGGGAGCGGTACGTCTGCGGCTCAAAGGCCAGGGGCTGGCGCGTGCCGTGACGGTCGATCCACTCGAGCGTCCCCAGGCCGGGCGTCGCAGGCGTTCCAAGGACAAGCGTGCCGGTATCGGAGATGGCAAAATCCGCGGCGCCGTTGTCTGGCGCGACCGAGACGTCGATCCCAGGGAACGAGACGGGCTTGCCGGTGACTTCACCCCTCGCCGCGTCGAAGGCGACCGCATTCAGCGTCGCACCAGCGGCGTAGATCAGATATCCACTTGGAACGTACACCGCCGAGCTTCCACGGAGCACGGTACGGCGTTCCCCAGATGTCAGATCCAGTCGAACAGTCTGCAGCGATTCGTTGGGACCCTCGGACACGATCGTGAACACAACGGACCGGCCGTCGGGGAGAAACTGCGGCCACGCGTAGAAGGTCTCCTTGTGGCTGCGGTCGGGCTTGGCGATGACTTTCCGCTCCCCGCCGTTCGCGGACACCTGGAACAGCCCGTTCGATGTCGTGAAGATGATGGTGCCATCGGCACGCCAGGTGCCGCCGGTCGGCCGATCCGTTGACGCGGCCACGGTCGTTGGCGGCCCGCCCGATACCGGCACCTTTAGCAAACCCCTGTCGTCAAATACCCCAACCCAGTCTCCGTCCGGCGAAAAGAACGGGTTGTTGGTTCCGAAGGCGAACGTCACGGTGTTCTTCTGATCCAGACGGCGAATCTGAAGCCCAGAGCTCGACGTAAACGCGACGGTCGACGCATCGCGCGAAATCGCCACATGGCGAGTACCGAAGGGAAATCGTACGGGGGTACCCGCGAACGGTATTGACACGTGCAGCGGCGGCGGCTCCGGTGTCGAGCGATGAAGAAGAACCCCGACGACCATTCCGGCCAGCGCCGCGGCGACGAGGCCGCCGGCGACCCACCACCGTCGATGAGGAGCCGAAGGGACCGCGGTGAGCGCGTCCGCACCGTCCGACGCCAGCGCGTCTTCCACGAGGATGCGCACGTCCTGCATGTGCCGCAAGCGGCGCGAGGGATCCTTCTCGAGGCACCGCTCGACGAGTCGTCGCGCGGCCAGGGGCGTGGCCGGAGGGAGCGCCGCGTAGTCCGGTTGCGACTCGAGCACGCTCACGAGCGTGTCGGCGCCGGTCTTCCGTTTGAAAGGCGACACACCGGTCAACATCTCGTAGAGCACGGCGCCGAATGACCAGATGTCCGACTGAAATCCGACCGCTTCCCCCCGCGCCTGTTCCGGGCTCATATACATCGGCGTCCCGACGATCGCGCCCGTCTCGGTCGGATTGACCGTCCTCGTTTCGTTGCCGCTCGGGGCCGCCAGCGCCTTGGCGATCCCGAAATCAAGGACCTTGAGGCGGTTGTCGGGCGTCACCTTGATGTTCGAAGGCTTGAGATCGCGGTGGATGATGTCCTTGGCGTGCGCAGCCTCCAGGGCCAGCGCGAGCTGCAACGCCAGCCGCAACGCTTCTTCGACCGGGACGCTGCTGAAAAGCAGGCGATCATCCAGCGTGTTCCCCTCGACGAGCTCCAGCACGAGAACGCTCGTGCCGTCTTGCTGTTCGAGTCCGTGAATCGTCGCGATATTGGGGTGGTTGAGGGCGGCGAGAAGCGCGGCTTCGTGCTCGAGACGGGCCCGCCGCGCCGGATCCCGGGCGACCGAATCCGGCAGCGCCTTGATCGCGACGTCCCTTCGAAGTTTCGTGTCGCGAGCCTTCCAGACTTCTCCCATCCCGCCTTTGCCGATGGCGGTCAGGATTTCGTAGTGGCCAATGCGAGCGCCCGGTTGCAATGTCACTTGGCGGCTCTCCGAGGCAGACCTGGAGCGCTCGACGCACGCGGGCTGCGGCTGTGCGTTTCGGTTGACAGGCCGGCGCTCGACGTCCGGTAGACGCCAGGGATTGCGCCAAATGCGATCCGGTCGCCGTCGTGCAGCACGACGCCGCCGTCCACGACCGGCGCGTCATTGACGGTCGTGCCATTCTTGCTTCCCAGATCCTCGAGCTGGGCGTCGCGATCGCCGATGACGATACGCGCATGACGCCGCGAGACGCCCGCCGCGTCGACAAAGATCCGTGAAGCCGGGTCGCGCCCGACGAGGTTCTCGCCCGCCCGCAGGACCACACGCCGGCCCTGCAGCACGAGCCAGTGCCATCCACGCGCCGACTGCGCCGCGGGACTCTCCTCGACGTCCAGGCAGAACGCGTATCCGATGCGATGCGCCGTGCGGATCACGGGCGCCTCCGGGTCACGATCGTCAAGCGCGCGTCGCGCTTCCTTGACCAGTCCGACGAGCGTCGCATCCGACACGAAGCTGCCTGCCCACAGCCGCTCGTGCAATTCACGCTTGCTGACGACGCGCGGGGCTTCGGTCACGAGCAGGTGGATCAACTCGAAGGCTTTTGGCGTGAGGTGCACGGCCTGGCGTCCGCGAAGCAGGCGGCGTCCGGCCGGATCGAGCGTGAACGGCCCAAACTGGACGGTCATCGCAATCCCTCGAGAATCCCCTGGGATTCCCCCGATTCACCCACGACTCCACACGGGAGACCGTCGCAGGATTCCACCATGTCGCTACTGTCGGACGGTTGGAGCCGGCGCAAGGATACCGCCCGGTTCGACCCGCTGCAATCGGCGCACGCGCCGGCGGAACCGACAAGGAGGATCCTGCCATGACGTCTGAGAGCGAACGCCCAATCTACCGGATCATTCTGGCTGGAGTCGCAAGCGCGATCGCGGCGCTGTGTTTCGCGACCATCGGCCACGCACAATACTTCGACCAATGGGGGCAGGCGGTCAGCGTCGATCCGCATGGCCTGCTCGGCGTGAATACGGCCGTCAACGATGGATGCCCGTACGAGTCGCCGGACGGACAAATGTTGTTCCTCGCGTCGAACCGTCCGGGCTCGTTTGGGTTCAACGACATCTGGGTCGCACTTCGCAGCGGCCTCGCGGGTCCATGGGAACCGCCGATGAATCTCGGCGCGCCCGTCAACTCCGCCTCGAATGATTTCTGTCCGACGCCGCTGCCGGGTAACCAACTGTTGTTCGTCAGCGCGCGGGCCAACACGTGCGGCGGCCCGGGAAACAATCCCGACATCTATTACACGCGCCTCCATCCCGTGCTGGGCTGGCTGGCGCCGCAGCACCTCGGGTGCGACGTCAACAGCGGCTACGAGGAGTTCTCGCCGTCGTTCGTCGAGGCCGAAGGACAGACGATGCTTTTCTTCTCGAGCAATCGAGGGGACGGCGTCAATCACAAGATCTATATGAGCCTGCTGCAATCCAGCGGCAGCTGGGGACCGGCGACGCCCGTCGACGAACTGAACACGCCGGGTGCGTACGACGCGCGGCCGAACGTGAGGAAGGACGGACTGGAAATCGTGTTCGACTCGAACCGTGCCGGAGGCCTGCCCGACATTTACACGGCCACACGATCGAGCGTCTTCGAGCCGTGGTCGGCGCCGCAGCGCCTTGGACCGAACGTGAACACGCCCAGCGCAGAAACGCGCGCGTCGCTGTCGCGCGACGGCACGCGGTTGTACTTCGGATCGAATCGGCCAGAAAGCATCAACGGCAGCGTTGACATCTACGTATCGACACGGTCGGGGCCCGGTCGGCAATAGCCGCTAGAGCTCTTTGGGCCGGCAGATCGCTTCGTGCGATCTGCCGGCGCGCGACGCGTGCCCGAGGGCGGGATTCGCTAGGCATGGCAAAGGATCTCGCCATGGAGGACCGCGTACCAGGCATCAGCGTGCGTCGCCCAGCGGCGCCATCCTTCGGCGATCTCGCGTAGCTCGTTCTCTGTCGCGAGGCCGTCGGCGACGGCCTGGCGCGCGATCGCGGACTTCGTCGTGCGATCGGCCCAGAGCCCACCCCACCATGCGCGGTCGTCGGGCGTCGCGAAACACCAGACCGACGCGCCCGGCAGCACGTTGTCGAACCCGGCCGCGCGCGCCCACGCGAGGAGAAACCGCCCGGCGTCCGGCTCGCCGGCGTTGCGGCGTGCGATCGTGCGGTACAGGGCCAGCCACCGGTCGATCGCCGGCTCGTCGGGATACCAGCGGAAGCCGCCATAGTCAGCGTCGCGGGCCGCGACCAGCCCGCCGACTTTGCACACTCGCTTCATCTCGCGCAGCGCGCGAACGGGATCGGGAAGATGCTGGAGTACCTGGTGCGCGTGCACGACGTCGAACGTGTGGTCGTCCATCTCGAGGGCATAGACGTCGCCGATAGAGAACTCGACATTCGGACCGCCGCCCGCGTCGCGCCGCGCCTCCTCGATCACCGCGGCCGACGCATCGATGCCAAGGACGCGTCCGGGCGCAACCCGCCGGCCGATATCAGCCGTAATCGTGCCCGGCCCGCACCCGACGTCGAGCACTTGGATGCCGGATGTGAGGTGCGGGGCGACGTACGCGGCCGAATTGTCGACCGTACGCCACTTGTGGGCCCGCAATACGCTCTCGTGGTGGCCGTGCGTATAGGTCATCGGGCTTCTCAGCTCGGCGCCACGTCATTCGACCGAGACGACATAGTCGATGCCTTCCCATCGATCGTGCTCTGGCCAATAGAAGGTGAAGTCGACATGGTCGTCTCCAGACAGACGCGCGGTCGGAAGATCCACGACGTGCACGCCGAGCGTCGTGTCCCGGGTCGCGGTGTCGTGCACCGTACGCCAGCCGTCCAGACTCCAATGGACGACGGCAGGCGTCAACGTCTCGAGGCGGAGCGTCTTGTTCGCCGGCATCGCACGGACCTTGTTGTTGAAGCGCCAGACGATGCGGTCGGATGTGGTTTGGTCGATCAGATATCGCTCCACCGTTTGCGGCGGCTGATCGAAGATCTGACCATCGAACAGGGATCGACACAACTTGAGGTACTCGGCATGGGCCCAGACGAGTGGCATGGCTGCGCCTGAGGCATGGCCGAAGAAGAGTTCGCGGTCAGGGATATCGGCGCTGTCCCACACCTGTTCGGGCAGAAGGCCAGCGTCACCGGCGAGCGTTTCCATCGCCTGAGCGAGCTGCTCGGCAGTGGCTGTTCGGCCGGCGGCGAGCTCGTAGTGCGCGCGCTCGGCCGTCAGGAGCGGCCAGGCGCGCCCGACGCCGCTGCCGTCGTACGGGCTCCCGTCCGGGTGCTCGCCGTATCCGTCTCCCTGATACCGATGCCATGCCGGCCCTCGTGGCGTCTCGACTTTAAGTGTGGCGTCGATCAACTTGATCGTGCTCAGGATGCGCGGATCGTCCGGCGCGCGAAGTCCAAAGCGGACGAACGCCAGTGCGTCGAGACTGACCATGAGCGCCGCCGGACCGGTCGCCTGATCCGGAGGCCGGTTCTTGATGGGGACGAACCCATGACATGGCGACGAGGCATCGCCACGATCCGGTTGCGCGATTCTGGCGTAATACCCGTCGACGCCATGCCGCTGCGCCAGTTCTGTTCCCTCCACGTACAACCAGCGCTCAATACTGGCATTCCACGTGTCCGCGGTCTCTCGCAAATACTCCGCCGCCGCCGTGTTGGACAGAACGTCGGCCAGATCAGCGGCGACCAGGAGGGCCGCGATCTCGGTCGCGATGGTGAAGGGCGCGTATCCTGGCTGCTCTTCCCACCGATCCTGCGGGCTGACGGGCCCATTGCGCGCGAGAAACATCGCGGCGCGACGCACCATCGGCCAGAGCTCGACGCGGCCCGCCGTATCGATCACGCCTCTGCGCGCCGCAAGATCGACCAGGAGAATCGGCAGCGCCGTTTCGTCCATCTGAATGCCGTGCCAGTAGGGCGTGCCGTCGAGCCACATGTTCTGCGACCAGTGCCCATCGGGTTCCTGCGTCACCTGGAGGTACCGCAAGACGCGCCTGACATGCTCGTCGGCACCGATGGCGATGAAGGCACCGGCCGTCTCGACGAGGTCACGAGGCCACACCAGGTGGTAGCCGCCGAGGTCATCGTCTGGCTTCGAGAATCCCCATGGGATCGACAGGCCGGCAATGATTCCGCCCTCCACGCGTTTCGACTCGTGCGTGCGCAAGACCGCCGCGCTGATCTGATAAAGAGGCGTGCGCAGGTTCGGAGGGACGCCGTCGACGAGACGCGCGTGCCAGGCGTCCCATCCCCTGACGTACTCGGCGTGCGTCTCGTCGAAGTCTTCGAGAAGTGAAATGCGTGCGTGTTGTCCGGCCTCCATCGCGGTGGGACCGAATCCAAGCGCCATGACGAACGTCCCGCCGCACGACATCAGGTCGATTTCACCTGTGACCGCGACGTTTCCGTTTTCGGCGCGCTCGTAGGTGTTGAGCAGGCGCTTATTGGCGTGCAGTTCCTGCCATCCATCCGACACGCCCACGAATCCGACAGATCGTACGAGCCACGGCGTCGACGAGGCGAGTGCGAGGGCATAGTGCTCGCGCGTCGCGAACAGCATCGGCGCCCCCTTGTAATCACCGACCCACGCCGTGTTGCCGCCGCCCGCGTTCGCGAGATGTGGTGCGAGCAGCACATGGAGCCGGAAATCGTCCAGGCGCCCTTCGAGCGGCACAAAACGGACGCGCTGCAACACCACATCGCGCCAGGGATCCGTCACGATCTCTTTCTCGATCCGATAGCGGCCGTCAACGGCAGTGTTGTGAAGGCGGTACGCGGGAATGCCTGGCGCAATCTGCACCGTCTCTGAGCGCGCATCCCGCTTTTCCTCTGAGAGGTACGCCTCGCCATCGGTCACAATGAAACCGAGATCGCGCGTACACGCGTGATCGACGCGCGGGTAGTAGACCTCATTGAGGATGCCGTGGCTCAAGGTGAACCACACACGGCTGTCGCGGCTGACCGCGGTCCCGACGCCGCTTTTTGCGCTCGACGTCCATCGCGCGGGGACGCCTGGCCATCCTGGTGCAAGTGGTTGTGCGGCAGGCGGATTGACGAAAGCCATCTGATGATCAGAACCGTCGTCGAGTATGGCGTACCGTCAGCGCATTGAGGACGTCCTCGCCGCGCTCGGAGTGGACCCTCAGCAGGGTCTGAGCGAGCAGGAGGCCCGGTCTCGGCTCGAACGATACGGGTCGAACGAGCTCGCGGCCGAGAAACCGGTCCCGCGGTGGCGGAGATTCCTCGCGCAGTTCCAGGACGTCCTCGTCATCCTCCTGCTGGCCGCCACGGCGATCTCGGCGGCCCTGTGGGCGTACGAACGTGATGCGGCGTTGCCGTACGACGCGATCGCCATCTTCGCGGTTGTCCTGCTGAACGCAACGATGGGCTACGTCCAGGAGGCGCGTGCGGAGGCCGCGGTCGTCGCCCTTCGTGCGATGTCAGCCGCGGACGCGACCGTGATCCGCGGCGGCGAACGTCGGAGCATCCCCGCAACGCGAATCGTGCCAGGCGACATCGTGCTGATCGAGGAAGGTGACACGATTCCCGCCGATGCGCGGCTCATCGAGTCGGCTTCCCTTCAGACCGCTGAAGCGGCGCTGACCGGCGAAAGCCTGCCGATCGCAAAAGATCCGACGCCGATCGTCGATGAGGTGCCGCTCGGCGATCGGAACAACATGGTCTTCAGCGGCACCGCCGCGACGTACGGTCATGGCACAGCCGTTGTCATCACCACCGGCATGCAGACGGAGATGGGACAAATCGCGGGCCTCCTGAAGGAGACGCCCGACGAGTCCACTCCCCTCCAGCGGGAACTCAACCGCACAGGAAAGATTCTCGGTCTGGTCGTTATCGGAATCGCGATCGTCATGATCGTCACGATCGTCGTGGTCGAAGACGTCCATGGCGCCGCGGCGCTGTTCGACGTCCTGCTTCTTGGCGTCGCGCTGGCGGTGGCGGCAGTTCCCGAGGGCCTTCCGGCGGTGGTCACGGCGGTCCTGTCGATCGGTGTGCAGCGCATGGCGCGTCGGAACGCGATCGTGCGGCACTTGGCCGCCGTTGAAACGCTGGGGTCGGCCAGCGTCATCGCGTCCGACAAGACCGGCACGCTCACGAAGAACGAGATGACCGTGAGAGTGGTCGTGACCGCCAGCGGGCGGGTCACGTTCGAAGGCTCTGGTTACAGTCCCTCGGGACACGTTCAGCGTCACGGCGGCGGCGTTGTCGACGGCCCCCTCCGCGCCGAACTCGAACGGGCGCTCGCCGTTGCGGATCGCGCCAACAATGCCGCGATCCAGGAGCGCGACGGGCGGTGGACGGTGCAGGGCGACCCGACGGAAGGCGCGCTGCTGGTCGCCGCGCGCAAGGCTGGTCTCAATCGAGCGGCGCTCGATGAACAGCTGCCGCGTGTGGGAGAGGTGCCGTTCTCCTCGGAGAGAAAGCTGATGAGCACGCTGCATCGCGACACCGAGCAGCTCGATCGCGGCATCGTCTTCACGAAGGGGGCTCCGGACGTGCTGCTCGCGCGTTGCTCGCGCGAACTGGTCGGCGAGGAACGGCGGCCGCTCACCGAGGAACGACGGAGACAGATCCTCGACACGAACGAAGCGCTTGCCGGCGAGGCCCTGCGAACATTGGGCGTGGCCGGCCGATGGCTCACCGGCGCCGCGCTGGCCGACCACGCCGCCCATCCTGACTCCCGCGTCGAGGAGGATCTTGTCTTCGCCGGACTCGTCGGCATCATCGACCCGCCGCGGCCGGAGGCCAAAGAGGCCGTCGCCCGCGCAAAGCGTGCCGGCATCCGGCCGGTCATGATCACCGGCGACCATCCACGCACCGCGGCCGTCATCGCGCAGGAACTGGGCATCGGCACCGGCCAGGCGCTCACCGGTGCGCAGCTCGACACGCTGTCCCACGAGGCCGAATCCCAGGCCGTGGCTGAGATCTCCGTGTTTGCGCGCGTCACGCCGCAGCACAAGCTGCGGATTGTGGATGCGCTGCGCCGGACGGGCGCGGTCATCGCGATGACTGGCGACGGCGTCAACGATGCACCAGCGTTGAAGAAGGCGGACATCGGCATCGCGATGGGGATGACCGGCACCGACGTCTCGAAAGAAGCCGCGGACATGATTCTGGCCGACGACAACTTCGCGTCGATCGTCGCAGCGGTCGAGGAGGGCCGGGCGATCTTCGCCAACATTCGTAAATTCCTGCGCTACCTGCTGTCGTCCAATATCGGTGAAGTGATGACGATGTTCTTCGGTGTCCTGCTGGCAAAGCCGATCGGGCTGCACGGCGAAGGCGGGACGCTCGCCTTGCCGCTCCTGGCGACCCAGATCCTCTGGATCAACCTCGTGACCGATGGCCCACCCGCCCTCGCACTGGGTCTCGATCCCGCGGACGAGGGGCTCATGCAGCAACCGCCGCGCCGCGCGGGCGAGGGAGTGATCACCGCTCGCATGTGGCGCGGCATCGTCTTCG
>Ga0310810_10004481_pt1 | contig 15464 bp, 17 predicted proteins | sample NCmetagenome_FD_207641 | JGI IMG/M metagenome (GOLD analysis project Ga0310810, IMG submission 207641) | Soil microbial communities from experimental microcosm in Duke University, North Carolina, United States - NC | ecosystem: Engineered > Artificial ecosystem > Soil microcosm > Unclassified ...
CCGCTCGCCACGGGGCGACGCGAGCGCTGCAGTCTTCGATGAATTCCTTCTCGGTCGCGCGATCCTGTGCAATCGCCAGCGACCTGGTGGTCGGGCGCAATTTGTCGCCGAGCACCTTCAGGGGTTCCACCGGCACATTCTCGAATTCGTAGGTGGCGACATCGACCGCATCGGCGAAGGTCCGGAGCGCGGCGGAATCGTCGAATGCGCCGCGCGTGTGAAAGGCGGCGACGTCGGCTGCGGGAGGATGGTCGTGGGGATCGAAGACGTGGCACTTGTAGCCGAGCTGGGCGGCCGCGACCGAGAGCATGCGGCCGAGCTGGCCGCCGCCGATAATGCCGATCGTCGCGCCCGGTTCGACCGTCATTCGGGCGCTTCGGCCACCGAACCGGTCTGCTTCTCGCGCCAGGCTTCGAGCCGCTTGGCGAGCTTTTCATCGTCTCCGGCGAGGATCGCCGCCGCGAGCAGGGCGGCGTTAACCGCTCCGGCCTTGCCGACGGCGAGGGTCCCGACCGGAATCCCCGCCGGCATCTGGACGATCGAGAGCAGGCTATCGAGGCCGTCCAGGGCCTGGCTCTTGATCGGCACTCCGAGCACTGGGAGCGCGGTCATCGACGCGGTCATCCCCGGCAGGTGCGCGGCACCCCCCGCACCGGCGATGATCAGCCTGAGGCCGCGATCCTTTGCGGAATGGGCATATTCATAGAGCCGCTTGGGCGTGCGATGGGCGGAGACCACTTTGGTTTCATGTGCGACGCCGAGCGCCTCGAGCGTGTCGGCGGCGTGGCGCATCGTCTCCCAATCGGACTTGCTCCCCATAATGATGCCGACCTGCGGCTTCGCCATTGTCCCGCCTTGAACCAGTGCCTCACAAGCGGCTCGTGTAAGCAGATGATTTTCGCTAGGCAATCGATGCTCGGATGCGACGAGTCCCTGACGGGACTTGGCCGCTGCCAAGCCACTGTATTTGCAAGGCTTTGGAATCACGCTATGGCAACGGTGCAGACACGTCAAAGCTCGGGGGCAATGTCTGATCAAGTGACCGACGTTCCGGAAGTGGAGCGCCTGATCGGCGAGATCGATCGGTTGCGCGGGCAGGTGGCCGAGCTCCAGGAGCGCGTCGAGCACCTGAACGAGCTTGCCCACCAGGACACGTTGATCAAGCTGCCCAACCGCCGTGGCTTCATGCGCGAGCTCGAGGGAATGCTGGAGCGGATCAAGCGCCACGACAGCGGCGCAGCGATGCTGTTCGTCGATCTCGACGGCCTGAAGATGATCAACGACAGCTTCGGCCATCGCGCCGGCGACGAAGCGCTGATCCAGGTCGCGAACCTGCTGACCAGCGGACTTCGCAGAAGCGATTTCGTGGCGCGGATCGGCGGCGACGAATTCGGGATCCTGCTCGAGAATGCGAGCGAGGACAGCGCGCATGAAACCGCCGCCCGGCTGGTCGACATGATTTGCGATTGCGAGTTCACCCACGATGGGGACGAATTGCCGCTGAGCGTGGCGATCGGGGTGGCGATGTTCGACGGAAGCGACAGCCCCCACGACGCGATCGCCCGCGCTGACGAGGAAATGTACCGGCGGAAAGCCGCGGCGGCGGCTTAAGCCGCGTTCAGCGAATAGCGCCGAACCGCGGTGAGGTCGTCGGCAAGCTCATAAACGATCGGCTCGCCGGTCGGGATTTCGAGCCCGACGATGTCGTCGTCGGAAATCTTCGAGAGATATTTGATGATCCCGCGCAGCGAATTGCCGTGCGCGGCGACAAGCACGCGTTTACCCGCCTTGAGCGCCGGAGCGATCTCGGCCTCGTAATAGGGGAGCGTGCGCTCGATCGTGTCCTTGAGGCTCTCAGTGCGCGGCACGGGCACGCCGGCGTAGCGGCGGTCGCCGCTGACGTCGTACGGGCTGTCCGCGGGGAGTGGGGGCGGCGGGATGTCGTAGGAGCGGCGCCAGATCTTGACCTGCTCCTCGCCGACCTGGTCGATCATTTCCTGCTTATTGAGGCCGGTCAGCCCGCCATAATGGCGTTCGTTGAGGCGCCAGTCCTTGGCGACCGGAAGCCACAGCCGGTCCATCTCATGCATCACCAGGTGGAGGGTGCGGATCGCCCGGGTCAGCACGCTGGTGAAGCAGACATCGAAGTCGAAGCCCGAATCGCGCAACAGCGCTCCGGCGGCACGCGCCTCGGCAACCCCGGTCGCGCTCAAATCCACATCCCACCAGCCGGTGAAGCGATTCTCGAGGTTCCACTGCGACTGGCCGTGCCGCAGGAGAACGAGGGTCGGCATCAGGCCGTGACCTTCTCGCGTTTGGCTTTTTCGGGCGCCGCCGCCTTGAGCTCCGGAAGGATTGCGTGGAGCGCGTCGAGGCAGGCGAAGGCGAGATATTTCGAGCGCTGCGGCGACCAGCCGTAGACCTCGTCGGGCAGGCCCACATTGTCCTTGAACGGCATTTCCAATGTCATCGACACGCAGCCGTAGCGTTCGGCGAGCTGGGTCGTGGACATCGACATATTGGCTTCGCCCGGAGCGGAGATTTCGTAGCCCTGCTCGCGCTGGAAATCGGGCGAAAGCTTCTCGAGCGTCTCGCCGAACAGGTTGAAGAGCCGGGTCTGGCGCTCGGTGACCGAGGGAATGCCCTCGAAGCCCGCCAGGAAGTTGGCGGGGATCGCCTCGTCCCCATGGACGTCCATCGCGAAATCCACGCCGGTCTCGTCCATCGCGTTGCGGACGCACAGAACCTCGGGACTCTTCTCGGCCGAGGGCGCGTGCCACTCCCGGTTGAGGTTCACGCCGGCCGCGTTGGTGCGGAGGTGACCGCGGCGCGAGCCGTCGGGATTCATGTTGGGAACTACGCGGAAGGTGCATTCGCGGCGAAGCAGCCGAGCGACCGGATCGTCCTCGTCGGTCAGCTTCTCGAGTGCGCCTTCCATCCACCATTCGGCCATGGTCTCGCCGGGGTGCTGGCGGGCGTAGAGCCAGACGTTCAATGGGCCTTCGCCGAGCTCCAAGCAGTCGATGTCCTGCCCGTCGAGGCTCTTGCCGAGCGAGGAATATCGGACGCCCGGGATCCCTGCGATGGCGGTGACCAGGTCATGGTGCCGCTCCATCGAGTAGGGCGCGAAATAGGCGATCCAGACGATATCGTCCGCCGGTGTCAGCTTGATCGTCAGAATGCCGTCCGCATAGCTCGTATCGTTTATGCGGACCCATTCGTCGCGGTCGACTGACATGCAGGCGCGATAGTCGGGCCAGCCGTGGGGGTAGGCGGCGCCTTCGCAATTGGTGATCCGCAGGGTCACTTCGCGGCCCGCCGCCCCGGCGAGGCGGAAGTAGAACCACTGGTAGAAATCGGACAGGTGGTCCTTGACGATCTCCAGGTCGGCGGTTGCGCCGTCCTGGTTGACGACGCGGATGTTCCCCGCGTCGAACGAGCTCGAAATGGTGATGGCCATGAACGCTCTTTATGAAGCTGTCGGAAAGGGTTGCCGCGCCTGATAGCCGAAAATACCGTGCCCGCAACCGCGCACCAGCAATGTCAGGGGGACAGTAAGCGAAATGCCATCCGATGCGCCCACACTCATCGCCGCGCTTGCGCCGGTCCTCCTCATCCTCGCGCTCGGCTTTGCGGCGGGCAAGCATCGCAGCTTCGACGCCGACCAGACCAAGGGGCTTAGTCATCTCGCGCTGACCTTCGCGCTTCCGGCTGCGCTGTTCCTCAGCATGGCCCATTTCAAGCGTTCAGTCCTGATCGACCAGGCGCCTGTCGCGCTGGTGATGCTGGCGGGTTATTCAGGGCTTTACCTGCTGCTTTACGGAGCATTGCGCGCGGCCGGGCGGACGAAACTGGAGGCGGCGCTCCTCGGCTACACCTTCGCGTCGAGCAGCGTCCCGGTTTACGGACTCACCGTCCTGTCGCCGATCTATGGGCCAGACACCGGTTCAGCAGTGGTGGGGCTGGTGTCGCTGATCACCAACCTTGCCCAGGTTTCGATTGCGGTGTTCCTCCTCGAATCGGCAGTTCCGCAGCGCGGCAAGCCACCGTCCATCGTGGATTTGATCGGCCGGTCGGCGACCAACCCGTTGGTGTGGGCGCCGGTGCTGGGCGGAGTGCTTGCAGTGCTCGGGCTGCAGCTCTCGCCCTATGTCGCGGCGACCCTGGAGCCGCTCGCCGCGGCCGCCTCCGGCGTAGCGATTTTCGCCAGCGGGCTGGTCCTTGCGGCGCACCGCGTCAATCTGTCGCCGCTGGTCCTGCTCGGCTCCCTGATCGTGCTTGCGGTGCAGCCGGCGCTGTTCTTCCTGGCAATGAAGCTCGGCGGCCTCAACGGAACGATGGCCAGCGCGACGGTCGTCGCAAGCGCCTTTCCGACCGCCACCATCGCGATCCTGTTCTCGCAGCAATATCGGACCGCCGAGGCAGAGACGGCCAGCGTGATGCTGATCACCACCGTCGGAATGATCGTCGCGATTCCGCTGACGATGATCGCCAGCGCCTATTTGTAACGGCGAATGTCGTTTGCGGGTGGCATGCGGACACTAGGAGAAATTCGCGTCAGGCTGCGATTACGTCCTTCATGCCATCTGGCATCGGCCTCACGATGCGGTTGTGCAGCCGAAACTTGCGGCTGAAAAGGACGTGGAACAGCAGCCTCGTCCATGACCGGTGGTGATAAAGGTGGTCATAGAACTCTGGCGCCGCCGCACGCACTGCCGGGAGGCGTGACCACGGCACCTGAGGGAAGTCGTGGTGCTCATTGTGGTAGCCCATGTTGAACGACAACTTGTTCAGCAGGCCGTAGTAGGAATAGGTCTCCTGTCCTTCCCTGAACACGTAGTGCTCCTGAATCCAGCGTGCGCCTACCGGGTGCACGCCGAGCGAGAACAGTGTCGAGAGGAACAGGTAGGCTATCGGCCACCAGCCGAAAAACCAGGCGATCGGCGCCATCGCTGAGGCCATTGCGGCGGCGTTCAATACCACCCAGCCGTCGACGGTGCGGATCGGCTTCACCGTGGTTGGGCGAAGGAGCGCCTGCACCGCCCAGTACATGCTGAGCCAACACATCTTGCGCCACCAGCTGTTCCCCACCCAGCGCGCCTCGTTGGGTGTCGGCACGTCGGCATCGAGGCCGGGAATGCCGAGATACTTGTGGTGCAGTAGGTGATGGTTGCGGAAGCCGATTGCCGCCGGGAAGACGATGGCGATGTTGGCGAAAATCGATCCTAGCCGGTTAGCGTTGGCCTTTTTGAAGACGACGTTGTGCGTGTAATCGTGGATCAGAACAAAGAGCGCATGGTTGGCGAATGCGCCAAAACCATAGGCAACCACGATAATCGCCCACAATGGTGCATCGAGTAAGGCCAGTCCAATCCCGATCGCGACCTGCAATGCGACCAGCAGCACGGTCCATAGCGCCGACCATCGATCACGCTTGAACAGCCGGCGCACGACGGGGTGCGCTGCCAGGATCTCCTTTGCCCGCTGGCGGTGCGGCGGCGGCATATCGCTCTGCGTGAACGCCACTTTGGGCGGCGCCGCGACGGCAATCATCCAGTCACGTCCTCTCCGGCGAGGTCGCCCCAAAAAGGACGGCGTCTCCTTCCTAACATGGATCAGAAGACGCGGATCAATTATTTTATCCGGCGTTTGCGCCGTTGTCGCGCGGACGGACGGCAAAGGCGGCCGCCGCTCCATACAAACCCGGTTCGCCGTGGGCGATCAGCCTGACCGGCAATTGCTCGAGGATCGAGCGGTACTCGCCCTTGGCGGCCAGAGCTTCGGCAAAGCCCGAAGCCGGCAGATAGTCCCGGAGCCGAAGTCCCAGGCCGCCGGCCAGGACCAGCGTGTTCGCTCCGTGCGCAAGCGCGATGTTCCCGGCGAAGGCGCCAAGGCAAAGGCAGAAGCGCTCCAGCGCCGCCCTCGCAACAGGATCGCCGCCGTCGAGCGCGGCCTGCCACAGGTCGCGATCGTGGGCGTAGGGCGCCTCCGAATCCGCGATCACCGCATAAATGTCCCGCAATGCCGGGCCGGAGACGAGCCGCTCCGCCGAGACATGGCTGTAGCGCTTGCGCAGCGCTGTCATCAGCCGGTCGTCGAGATCGTCGTTGGGCGAGAAATCCATGTTCCCGCCTTCGCTCGCGATCACCTGGTATGAGCCGCCCGACCGGATCACCAGCCCGACGCCGAGGCCGGTTCCGGGCCCTACGATGCTGATCACTCCGCTTTCCGGAAGCGCGACATTCGGCCCGGCAATGTGCACGAAATGCGAGGACCCCAGCGTCGCGGCGGCATGGCCGATGGCGGCGAAATCATTGAGTGCCAGATATTCGGTGAGGCCCAAAGCGTCAGGGATCCTCCGCGGATCGATCGTCCACGGCATGTTGGTGAGGTTGGGCAGGTCGTTGTCGACCGGATAGGCGAAGGCCAGTGCCGCGGCGCTCGGCAAGGGGCGGCCCAGATGATCGGCAAACGCCTGCCACGCCTCGGCGAGGCCGGCATGATCGGCCGTGTTGAGCGTGAGCGGCTCGCCCAATTCGACCACCCGGCCATCCTCGATCTGCGCGAGTGCGAAGCGGGCGTGGGTCCCGCCAATGTCAGCCGCGACGAGCTCGGTGACCATTCAGACCGTGTGCGTGACTTTTTGGACGTGCCGCGGCTGATCGGGATCGTGGCCCCTCTCGCAAGCGAGCGCATTGGCCATCCGGTAAAAGGCCTGGATCTGGAGGATCGGGGCAAGCGCCGGGTGGGGCGCGCGCGGCACTGGCAAGGCGCCCGGATCGTCGCCGCCGGCTGTCAGCACGGGCGCGCCCTGCGCAGCGAGCCGCCGAGCCGCTTCCTCGACGCTCGCACCGGTCGCGTCCTCGGAAGCGAACAGGAGCACCGGAAAGTCCTTGCCGGCGAGCTCGTTCGGCCCGTGCAGAACTTCGGCGCTGCTGAAGGCCTCCGCGTGGATCATGCAGGTTTCCTTGAGCTTGTGCGCGGCTTCCTGGGCGATCCCCAGGTGCAGCCCGCGGCCGACGGTGTAGAGGTGATCGGCGGTTTGCAGCGCCTCGCGGGCGGGCGACCAATCCTCCTCCCACGCCGCAGCCAGGGCCGACGGGAGCTGCAGCAGCGCCGCCTGCATCGCGTCGTCGTCCGACCAAAAAGCGACTAGCTGCGCGATTGCCGAAAGCGAGGTGATGAAGCTCTTGGTCGCCGCCGCGCTCTTCTCGGGACCGGCGCCTTGCGGCACGACGACCGAGGCGATCTCGGCCAGGGGCGAATCCGCATCATTGACCAGCGCGACCACGAGGGCTCCGGAATCGCGAGCGGCGCCGGCAGCCGCGAGCAGGTCGGGGCTGCGCCCCGACTGCGAAATCGCGAGGCAGAGCATTTTGTTCAGCGAGAGCGGCGCCTTGAATACCGAGAAGATCGAGGGCGAAAGCGAGGACGACAGGATGCCCAAGCGCGTTTCGACGAGATAGCGGGCGTAGGTCGCGGCGTGATCGGAGCTCCCGCGACCGATCGTCACCATGGCGGCGGGAGGATGCGAGCGCAGCCGGCCGGCTAGCTCCGCTAGCGCAGCCGTATTGCGTTCCAGTTGTTTTTCAACGCAATGGGGGGCTTCGGCAGCCTCCCGGTACATGGTCGTTTTCGTGGCACCGGTCATGCGCCAGCCGCCCTATAAGAGAATGAATTTATGAACCAGAAGAACCGCAACATCATCATCTACATCATGGCGATCTGGTTCCTGATTTCCTTTGTTACCAACATCATCGGCCCCCTGATCCCGATCATCATCAAATGGTACCGGATCAATTATGCGCTTGCGGGGCTGCTGCCCTTCTCCTTTTTCCTGGCCTACGGGATCATCTCCATTCCCGCGGGCTCGTTGCTGGAAAGACGCGGTCAGAGCGTCACCATGCTGGGCGCGTTCAGCCTGAATTTCCTGGGCTGCGCGCTGATCGCCAGCTCCGCATCCTACCTGGCGGTGATCGCCGGACTGTTCGTCATCGGGCTCGGCATGGCGATGCTCCAGGTGGTGATCAATCCGCTCACCCGGTCGACGGTCGGCGAAGGGAATTTCGCGTTCTATGCGGTGCTGGGCCAGCTCGTGTTCGGAGTGGCTTCCTTCCTGAGCCCGTTCGCGCTCAGCCTGCTGCAAACCCGCGGACAGGCATTTGCCGGTTGGGGCCCGCCGTGGGTCCCCTTTTACGCCGGTGCCGGCCTCGTCTTCGCGTGCTTCATCGCGCTGACCGCAAGGATGCGCCTGCCCAAGGCCGAGCTCGCCGAAGACGAGCGCGTCGGGTCGTTCGGCACTTATCGGGAGCTGCTCGGAAACAAGACCGTGCTGCTCTTCTTCCTCGGGATCGTTGCCTATGTCGGCACCGAGCAAGGACTCGCCGACTGGATGGGCCAGTTCCTGCTGGTCTATCATGGCGTCCCCGCCGAAACGACCGGAGCTTATGAAGTCAGCCTGTTCTGGGGGTTGATGGTGATCGGCTGCATGCTCGGCCTGGTGCTTCTCAAATTGCTCGATTCCCAGCTGATCCTGCGGCTGTTCGGAGTGGGCGCAGTGGGTTTCGTGCTCGCCGCACTGCTGGGTCCGGCGCAAGTCTCGCTGATCGCTTTCCCGCTGTGCGGCTTCGCGCTTTCGGTCATGTGGTCGATCATCTTCGCGCTGGCGCTAAACTCGGTGGCCGAGCATCACGGGTCGTTCACGGGCATTTTGTGCACGGGCATCCTGGGCGGAGCGCTGATCCCGCTGGCGATCGGCTGGCTCGGGGACCACATCGGCCTGCGAGGCGCGATGTTCTTGATCCTGGTGCTACTGGCCTACATCATTTCGATCAGTTTCTGGGCGCGGCCGCTGACCCGGAACGAAACCGTGTGGAGCCGCAGAGCGACCCAAAATGCGTAAACTCCCAGTCCTGGTCACCGGCGGCGCCGGCTATATCGGCAGCCACGCCGTCCTCGCGCTCAAGGAGGCCGGCTGGCCCGTCGCAGTCATCGACGACCTGTCGAACGGCACCCGCTCTGTCGTCCCCGAGGACGTGCCGTTCTTTGAGGGCTCGATCGCGGATCGCGGGCTGGTCGACCGGATCCTCGCCGAGCAGAAGATCGGCGCGATGATGCATTTCGCGGGATCGATCGTGGTTCCGGAATCGGTCGAACAGCCGCTCAAATATTACGCCAACAACACGCTTGCGAGCCATGCGCTGATCTCGGCCGCGGTGGACGGCGGCGTGAAGCATATCCTGTTTTCATCGACGGCAGCGGTCTACGGGGCGCCCGACCGCGTGCCGATCGACGAGGAGGATCCAACCAAGCCGATCAACCCTTATGGCGCGTCCAAGTTAATGACCGAGCGCATGCTCGAGGATGCATCGGCCGCCTGTCCATTCAATTATGGCGCGCTTCGCTATTTCAACGTCGCGGGCGCCGATCCGCAAGGGCGTACCGGGCAGATCGGCAAGGGCTCGACCCACCTGATCAAGGTCGCCGTCGAGGCGGCGGTCGGCAAGCGGACGCACGTCGACGTCTACGGCACGGATTATCCGACCCCGGACGGCACCTGCATCCGCGATTACATCCACGTCAGCGACCTTGCCGCGGCCCATGTCGCCGCGCTGGAGAGGCTGGTCGCGGAGCCCGAGCACAACCTCGTGCTCAACTGCGGCTACGGCAAAGGCCTGTCGGTGTTCGAAGTGCTCGACGCCGTCGACCGCGCCAACGGCACTCCGGTGCCGCGGGTGATGTCGCCGCGGCGGGCGGGCGATTCGCCGATGCTGGTCGCCGGAAACCGCCGGATGCTCGAGGCGCTCGACTGGCGCCCGTCCTATGCCGACATCGATACGATCGTCGGCGACGCTCTGGAGTGGGAGCGCAAGCTCGCGAAAAGCCAGCAGCGACCTTGACTTGACGGGGCCGTCTCTCTAGGTGAGCGCCCGGTTTTAACAAACCTTCCGACAACCCGATTGAAGAAAACGAGCAGGCGCCCGGCCATGAAGATTCGCAATTCGCTAAAGTCGCTGAAGTCGCGCCACCGGGACTGCCGGGTGATCCGTCGGCGCGGCCGCACGTACGTCATCAACAAGACGAACCGCCGCTTCAAGGCGCGGCAGGGCTAACGGAGACGCTCGCGCCCGCTCGCCCAATGAGCCGGGCCCAGCCGGGCGGCGTTGCCGCCCTCCTGTCCGATTATCGCAAATTCGCAGGCGCGCGGCTGTGGCTGGCGTTGGCGTTGATGCTATCCGGAGCAATCGCCGAGGGCTTCGGGCTGCTCATGATCGTGCCCCTGGCGACCATCGCGATGGGCGAGCGCAATACTTCTCTGGGCCGTTTCACTGGCTGGGCGGACCAATTTCCCGCGGACCAGCGCTTCTCGATTGCGCTCGGCCTGTTCGTCGGAGCGATGGCCGTGCGCTCGGCGCTCCTCTACGCACGCGACGTCCAGCTTGCCCGGCTCGAGGCGGACTATGTCGCCTCGCTGAGGCTTCGATCGGCGGCGACGCTGGCCCGGAAGGGCTGGCCGTTCGCAAGCCGGATCGGCCAGGCTGGGATGCAGTCGCTGCTGCTCAACGACGTGCCGCGAGCCGGTCTTGCCATCAATAATGTCCAGGCGCTGCTCGTCGCCGCAGTGATGCTGGCGGTCCAATTGACGCTGACGACTATTCTGTCCCCGAAGTTGACGGCCGTGGCGCTGCTGCTCCTCGGCGCCGGCGCATTGCTGTCGGTCCGGTGGATGCGGCGCGGAGTCAAAAGCGGCATCGCACTCAGCGAAACCGCCGATCAGAGCACAAGCTCCGGCTTTCGGCTCCATGCCGGCCTCAAGGCCGCGCTCGCGCAAGGCACCGTCCGGCCCTTTCTCGACGAATATCGGTCGAGCCTCGCCGCTGCGGTCGACCGGAACGTCCAGTTCGCACGCGATTTCTCCGCCGCCCGGCAAATGGGCGCACTCGGCGCCGCGCTTGCCGCGGCGCTGCTGCTGTTCGTCGGCGTGCAGGTCCTCGCGCTCCCGTTCCCAATCCTGATTACCAGCCTGGTGTTGTTCGCGCGGATGAGCGCGCCGGCTCAAATGCTTCAGCAATCGGCCCAGCTGCTCGCGGCGAACACGCAGGCCTTCACGGCGATCGAGCAGCGGCTTGGGCCACTCGAGCCGCCAGCGGAAGTGCCCGGGCCTTCGCAAAGCCGGCTCGACTGGAGCGAGCTGCGGCTCGACGGCGTCGCCTACGATTATCGGCAGGGCCTCGGCCTGCCCCGCACGTCGCTCAGCCTCAATCGCGGGCGATGGATCGGAATCGACGGCCGGTCCGGCGCGGGGAAGACGACTTTGGTCGACCTGATCGTGGGGCTTCTGCCGCCTCAGGCCGGAACGGTCGCCGCGGACGGCCAGCCGATCGAGGGCGAGCGGCTCGAGCAATGGCGGGCGGGCCTGGCCTACGTCGGCCAGGATGGAGCAGTCTTCAACGACAGCGTTCGCGGCAACCTTCTCGCCGAGGGTGCCGCCGCGGACGATGTCGACCTGTGGACCGTGCTCGAGCTAGTCGGCCTCGGCGCTCGGGTCCGGGCATTTCCCTACGGGCTCAACCAGGGCGTGGGCGACCGCGGCAGCCAATTGTCGGGCGGCGAGCGCCAGCGGCTGGTGCTTGCCCGCGCACTGCTTCGCAATCCGGCGCTTCTGATTCTTGATGAAGCGACTTCGGCGCTCGACCCCAAAGCCGAGACGCAATTGCTCAAGCGGGTGCGCGCGTTGAAGCCGCGACCAGCGGCGATCGTCATCGCGCACCGCGAATCGACGCTCGGCCAATGCGATTCGGTCGTCCAGCTCGACCATGGCGAGCGCGCAAAATCAGCCGGTTAGAGATATTTGCCGCGATCAACCGAGTAAGCGGCGGTTCACCTCGATCGTGCTAATAAGCGACCGTCAGGAGTCGTGTGACATGATTACGGCCAGGAAAATGCTGATGCTTGGCGCCGTGGCGCTGATTGTCGCGGCTGGCACGGCGGCGGCTGCTTCGGCGCAGATCGAGCAGACGCCCAAGAACTATCCTTATTACCTGAAGGACGGAAAGCCGGTGAGAAAGCCGGTCAAGGTGGTTCAGTCGGACGGCACGACGCGTGAAGAAACGCGGATCGGCAAATGCGTTTCGGTCAAGGAGACCTTGCCGAACGGCGACGTCCGACGGCGGGACGAATGCCAGCCTAACTGAAGCTTCGGTAGTTTAGCCGGCGCTTCCGAAGCTGCCTTGCGGCTGCTTCGTGATCACGCAAGCCGGGATTCCGGTTCCAGCCAGATCTTTGCAATCGCGCACCTGGGCGCTCCCATCCGGACCGGTGAAGATCGCCCAGTCGCGGGACTGCTTCCCGTCCGTGCAATGCGCGGTCCACTGGTCGAGATTTTGATAGGCACCGACAAAGCCGGCCTTGTCGATGTGCCTGCAGGTGTAGCCGGCATCATAGATCGCGCGCTTGAGTGCAATTGCGAGGTTCATGGCGTCGAGCGTGTGAAGCCGGTCCTGCTCGGCATTGCGGACCTTGATCGCCGGCTGATTGGTCGGCTGCGGCTGCTCGTTGCAGGCGGCGAGCGCAAGACCCGCCGCGACCGCGATGATGAGTTTATGAGGCATCGGTTCCTCCTTCGCCTTCATAACGTATCGTGACGCGGGAAGCTGCCGCGACCGCGCGCTCGACCGCCTCTTCGGCCGATCCGGCGCGGGCGAGAGCGACACCCATCCGCCGGTTCTTGAGAGTCACGGGCTTGGCAAAGATCCGAAGGTCGACCGGGCTGCGCGGTGAACCCAGCGCGAGCGCTTCGGCCACGCCCTCGTAAGAGAAGCTCCCGCTTTCCCGATGGGCGAGAATGACGGCCGAAGCCGACGGGCCGATCAGCTCGATCGCGGGGATCGGCAGGCCGAGGATCGCGCGCAGGTGAAGCTCGAACTCGTTGGGGAATTGCGAGATCAGGGTGACCATTCCGGTGTCGTGCGGACGCGGGCTGAGCTCCGAGAAGATGGCTTGCTCGCCCCGGATGAAGAATTCGACCCCGAAGATGCCATAGCCGCCCAACGCGTCGACGATCTTGCGAGCCTGATGCCGCGCCGACATCAAGGCGCCGTCGGAAATCGCGGCGGGCTGCCAGCTTTCGCGGTAATCGCCAACTTCCTGGCGATGCCCGACCGGTGCGCAGAACAGCACCCCGTCTTTGGTCGCCACCGTAAGCAAGGTGATCTCGCTGTCGAAGGCGATGAATTCCTCGACGATCACGCGGGGCCGGTCGCCGCGCATTTTCTCGACCGCATAGTCCCAGGCGGTGCCGACCTCTTCGGCGTCCTTGGCCGTGCTTTGACCCTTGCCCGAGCTCGACATGACCGGCTTCACCACGCACGGGAGGCCGACTTCCCCAGCCGCTGCGATCGCCTCCTCGCGGCTTTCGGCGAAGCGATATTTGGAGGTGAGGAGGCCAAGCTCGCGAGCGGCGAATTCGCGGATCCCGTCGCGGTTCATGGTCAGCTGCACGGCCTTGGCCGATGGGGCGACGCGCCATCCCGCAGCTTCGAGCTCGGCCAAAGTCGCAGTGTCGATGGCCTCGATCTCGGGCACGATCACGTCGGGCTTGTGCTTCTCGACCGCCGCGCGGAGCGCCTTGCCGTCGAGCATCGGAAACACTTCGAACGCGTCAGCCATCTGCATCGCCGGCGCGTTGGCATAACGGTCGCAGGCAATGATCCGGCAGCCGAGGCGCTTGGCGGCGATGGTGAACTCGCGGCCGAGCTCGCCGGAGCCGAGCAGCATCAAGGTGGCTAGGTGCATCGGCCTAGGCGATAGCGGCGGGTGACAAGCTCGGCTAGACCGGCGCGAATTGGTGGAGGGCAAGCGATGCGTTCACTGCTGTTATCGGCCGCTGCAGCACTGCTGATCGGAGCGGCTCCGGCCAAGCCGCTGCTCACGCCAAATGACATCGTCGCCAAGGCGCCGCCAAGCGCGTGGAAAACGATTCCAGCGGACGACCTGCTGGTCATGGACCTTGCGGGGGGAGGACGGGTCGTCGTCCAGCTCGCGCCCAAATTCGCGCCGGTTCACGTCGCCAATATCAAAGCGCTTGCTCGTGGAAATTACTGGGACGGTGCGACAGTCTATCGGGTGCAGGACAATTATGTCGCGCAGTGGGGCCGCAACGACAGCGACAAGCCGTGGCCGGCGGGTGTCGTCGCAAAGCCGCCCGCCGAATATACGCGGCCGCTGAAGGGCCTCTCGGTCAAGCCGCTCGGCTTTGCCGACCCTTATGCTCCCGGCACCGGCTTCGCCGATGGCTGGCCGATCGCCTATTCCTCCAAGGGCGGCTGGGCCAACCTCGCCCATTGCTATGCGACGGTAGGGGTCGGCCGCGACCTTGCGCCCGATACCGGCACCGGCGGTGAGCTTTATGCGATCATCGGGCAGCCGACGCGCCACATGGACCGCAACCTGGCGGTGGTTGGCCGGGTGATCGACGGGATCGACAAGCTCAGCTCATTGCCGCGCGGGACCGAGGCGCTCGGATTCTACAAGGACAAGAGCCAGTACCTGCCGATCACCGCGCTCCGGCTGGCGAGCCAGATGCCGGAAGCGGACCGCCCGGCGTACGAATATATGAATACGAAGAGCGTAGCCTTCGCCCAATATTTGCACCTGCGCGCCAACCGGCACGACGCATTCTACATGCATCCGGCAGGCGGCGTGGACCTGTGCAACGTCCAGGTCCCGGTGCGTAAGAAGGGTTAGGCTTACGCCGCCCAGGCGTGGGCGTTGCGGTTCTTGTGCTGGATGACGACCGGGCCGCAGTGCGAACGCATGCTCGCCTCGGCGAGCGGGAGGGCGGTGCTGCAGAAAGCGCATTCCGCCGACATCCGGCCAATTAGCCAGTGGGTCCTGCCACATCCCGGGCAGTGATTAATTTCATGTTCGCGGTAGACGGCGTGATAGCCCCGCTCATAGGGCTTGCGGACTTCGCCGGGGGCCAAAGGGATTGGCATTGCACCTTCCTTTCGCCCGCCCAACGAGCGAACTCCGGGCGAGTTTCCACGGGCTTCGATCGAGTCCCGGATTGAGCAAGGTGTCGGTTGAGGTGAGGCGAGGCCGCTTCCCGACCAGCCGAACAGCGATCTAGCGTCGGATTCCTTCGAGCGAGATCGGCTCGGCAAACTCCGCGCCGAGCTTTTCGCCGGCGGTCCATTTGACCACCGCATTGGCGCGTTCACGGCCGGGCAGGATCAGCCAGACGCGCGCGCCCACTTCGAAATGGCCTTCGGCGATCGCCATGAAGCCACTTTCGGAAAGGTTGATCACGCGGGCCTCGACGCCATTCGCGCCAAGTTCGCGCATCTTGGCGTCGAGCTCGACCGGCAGGCGCGAATCGCGGCGGCGATCCGTATCGTCTTCGGCGATCCGGGCCTTGATCATTGAAAAACTCATCTCCACGGCGCTGCTACTCCACCGGAGCA